>Ga0308159_1000245_pt1 | contig 161751 bp, 134 predicted proteins | sample PhyCR1_FD_201040 | JGI IMG/M metagenome (GOLD analysis project Ga0308159, IMG submission 201040) | Phyllosphere microbial communities from UC Gill Tract Community Farm, Albany, California, United States - DLSLC.R1 | ecosystem: Host-associated > Plants > Phyllosphere > Unclassified | place...
TCCGGCAGGCGAATTGTTCGGGGCAAAGAGAAATCTGCGCCATTTCGATATTGTTAATCCCGAGGGTGCAGCGCAAAAAACAAATAAAGCGGTGCGGGCTAACATGCAAGGCTGTTTCGCCGGACTCACTGGATTATGCAATTTTAAGTTAAATCAATTAAACCGCCGTGCAAAATTAGATCGCAGAATCCCTTGAATCTTTGAGAAAAGTCATGATGGCGGGGAATATTGCTAACATTCTCAAAAATATTCAATTTTACCTTTTTTTTGAGAGCGGAAACTCCATCCTAGGCGATTTGAGCGTTAATTATAAAGTAAGTCTTCTCCGATTACTAGTTGACCATAGGTTAATGAAAAGTTAAATAGTTTCAGAACAGTTAATTTAGACATGTTCGCTAATTAAAAATAGAGAGCTAGTTAACTTTAAAGAGAGGATTGCGACATGGTTTCGACCATAGCTGATATCGACATCACGAAGATCGCCGCCGACGGCCAGGGGAACATCAATGGCTCCAGCAAAGATGATCTTCTGTTCATGAGTGGCGCTGGAATTGCGCAGGCGGGTGACGGCAACGACATCGTTTTCGGCGGCGTTGGCAATGATACTTTGCGCGGTGACGCTGGAGACGATCTTCTCTACGGCGGCGCTGGTAACGACACGCTTAATGGTGGCGTAGGCGATGATATCCTTCTCGGCGGCGCTGGGAATGATGTGCTTTACGGCGGCGCTGGAAATGATATTCTCTCCGGCGGCGACGGGGCGGATAAATTTTTCTTCGAAGCGAATACGGGTAATGATCACATCACCGACTTGAACTTCGGCGAAGGCGACGTCATCACCTTTGCGATTGGCACGTTGGCCGATATGGGTAACAAGCAACTGACGATTTCTTCGCAGTCTGACCTGATGGCATTCCTCGGCCGCACCGATGTTTCGTCTGAGGTGAAGGGAAGCGATCTGGTCATCAAGTATGGCCCCAATGGTGACACCCTGACGTTGCAAGGCTTCGGCGACCAGTCGGCTGCGGGTGCACATATCAACGGCAATTCCGCGGACAACACAATCTTCGGCGGCCAGAACGGCAACCTGATCAATGTTGCTGCGGGCGACGACCAGGTGTTTGCTGGGGCTGGTGGAACGAAAGTGATGGGTGGAGACGATCACGATCTCCTCGTTGGTGGCGCAGGGAATGACATTCTCGGCGGTCAGGGTGGCGACGACATCATCTTCGGCGGCGCTGGTAACGACGAGATCGGCGGCGGACGCGGGAACGACATCCTGACCGGCGGCAGCGGCAATGACACGTTCAACTTCAAGTTCGGCGACGGTAAAGACACAATCACCGACTTCTCGGCTGGCGACAAGATCAACCTGTACGAAGGGTATGTTGCTGGACAGGCCGTAGCTACGGTCAGCTCTGTCGACGATCTGCATGCTCTCGTCAATGCCGGCTCTGCGACCTACGAGACCAATGGCGACTCGGTAACCTTCCACTTTGCTGGCGGCGATATCAAGTTCATCGGTATCGATTGGACGACGCCTGTATAATTGAGAAACGGAGAATGGCCGGCTCACGCCGGCCATTCTCGATCACTTGGTTTGCTTATTTAACTCTCAAATTGACAACAACAGATCTTCATGCAACAGCTCAAAAACCCGGAGAGTTGAATGAAGTTCGTCTATCGTTGGCCTACGTTTTTTGAGCGATTAATTTATTACTTTCTTCTGCCAGATCTGATGGCGAAGATTGTGTATGAGATTATACTGAAGGTCCCAGCAATTACTGTAAATCAGCCGAAACAATTCCTTTTTTACGGACTTGTTGCGATTGAGTATTTGATACTAGCTTTTCGCTACAAAACTTTCAGGCCTGCCCTCGCGCAGGTTAGTCCCATATGTCTTCTGCTAATTGTGATGATTTTCCACGGTCTCGTGGTTGGACTATGGTGGGGTAACTCTGTGTCCCGCATGGCCATCGACACGGTAAATGTTTTCGTGGTGTTAGCTAACGTTGTCATACTTTCTGACCCACGCAAAATTGTCGACACCGCTTTTGACCGCATATTCTTTTTCAACCGCGTTTACGCGGTGGTCATGGTGTTTCTGTCTTCGGTCGCTATGCTTGTCAATTCTTCCTCCGTGATCTCTCTTGGTGGATCGACTGCAACGGCTATCTCCGCATCCCTTATATTTACCGAGATCTACGCAACGCGCTCGTTATCTGGGCGGTCAATCTTACGCTGCGTTGTCGGGCTGCTGATGCTTGCCGCGACGGTCCAGAGCTGGAATAGAACCACACTTGTTTTTGTAGGTGCAGCAGTCCTCATCCTTTTCGCAAGGAAGGTGGGCCGCATGCCTTTCAAAATTGCATACCTCGCGATGGCTTCGGTTATGGTTGCCGCGGTGGCACTGGCAGTTCTTCCGGAAGACAGCGCGCTTTCACGTCGACTCACGGGTCTCGAAGACATGGACCTGTCAGCGCGCACTGGTTCGATTGGTGAACGCGAAGCAGAGTCCGACGCAGTTGGAGATAAAATTTCTGCTCTTGGGCTGACGGGGAGAATTTTTGGCGCAGGTCACGGCGCATCGTACGATGTGAAGTATACATGGGAATGGAAACTGGACTATTCCAACGCGCATTATGGCTGGGTTTTGTTCTACCTTCGGTACGGGTCTCTAGGCTATCTATATATGGGCCTTTGGATTGTAGCGTTGATGATTTCGATCTTACGAACATGGCGATCGGAAAATCCGGCGTCAATCCTCATATGTTTGTTGTCGATATGGAATGTTGGATATCTCGGCACTTATGGCTATTTCTCGTTCTTTATCGCTGGCGTGCCTTTCGTTAGGCCAGCGTCTCGAAGACAAAATAGACCAGTCTTCAATGTTACGGGTCGATCGCGTCGAGACCCAGTACTGGTAACTCAGTAGAGTATTATGATGGCCACACGACGCAAAACCGCTGCACTTCTTCCGCTAGCGCTTCTGTTAGCAAATGTACTCAATATGGCAGGGATTGTCGTTCTTCCTAAGATCATAGACCCCAGTCAATTTGCTCTCTTCAGTCTCTCCTCATCCGTAGGCCTATTTTTAGTCGCCGTACTTTACGAATGGAATCGTGTCACAATACTGAGATACAGCGTGGCTGTGGATCCGGAGGAGACAGTTCGCAGGCGGTCCGCGCTTAAACGCGCCAACATCGCAATTAGCGGATTATTGCTTGTCGCGAGTTGTGTTTCGTACAGCCTAAGCGAAAACAGATATGCGCTTGTATTCAGTATGGCTTGTCTGTTCGCGGTGTCGCAGGCGATATTTGAGGCGCGTCAGGCGTTTTTTAGGGCGGACTTTCTGGACAGGAGATACGCCGTAAGCATTATTGCGCGGGCGCTTCTTGGTTTTTGTCTCTTATTCGTTATTGGATATACATCGAATAACGCTTTTTTTGTCATGTGTGGTTGGGCGGCGTCTTACGCCGCCATTCTTGCTTTCACACGATCCTTCGGAGGATCATCGGCCCTAGAGCCAACGGATTGGAAGACTTTCAGCTTTCTACTCAAATTTGGGGTTGGCGTAGCGATGGCTGCGATCGCAAGCAGTCTGCTATCTCCCCTTGTGCGGCTGCTTGCCGCGGAGTTCATTACGCTTTCGGACAGCGGAAAATTAATGCTCGCCATGGACATTTCGCAGAAGATAGTGGGCGTTATTGGCGTGAGCATCAACATCATAACCTTGCAGGCGACATTCCGAGCTCGGGAGTTTGGTGAGCACGATGTCGTGAAGCAGCGCATCAGTATGCAAATTGGGATCGTGGTTGCGACGATCTTGCCTGTTGTAATTGGGTTTATTGCGGTTCAAAGAGAGTTTACCGCGATCTTCGTACCTGATGTCTACCGCGACGTATTCCTTCCCAACATCGCATGGTGCATGGCTGCTGCAGGCTTGCTAGGATTTCGAGCTTTTGCGTTGGACAGTATCTTCATTGTACTTGGTCGACCATACACGGGAATGGTCGGACCTGTGTTAACTGCGTTAGTCACTTTGACATCTGCAGTCGCGTTTATTTTATTTGAGGGCCCTTCGGCGCTTTCTTTCTCGAAGGCGCTATTTTTGGGAGGTGCAACAGGATCGATCGCTTCAATATTCGTCGCTAGACGTCTTTGTCCTTTCCCTCTGGATTTGCCGAATCTGGGGCGAACCGTGGCCGCCGCAATAATGATGTTTGCTTCGATCCAATTGGTCCACTTTGATCATCCTCTCATTGCGTTGACGGTCTCAGTTGCCGTGGGTGCCTTCGTCTACGGCGCCATACTTCTTGCCTCAAATGCCTTCGGTTCGCATAAACTTCTACGTCTAGCCCTAGCCCGGGTGAAAAGAGGAAACGTTACATGAGAAAGTTGTTCGCAGTCGCGTTTGCTCTGGGGCTTGGATATTCCAGCTGTGCTCAGAGTTCAGACGGCGGGAAAGCGGGTTCGGAGTTTTTCGGTGTCGTGAGCCATTTCTTACACACCAGGCAAATCTACACAGATAAAGATGACAGCTGGTCGCTAACTCGGACCGCCCCACTTCAAGCTAAACTGGGAAATCCTTGGGTTACCGAACAAATCTATGCATTGACGGCAAAGAGCCGAGCTCTCGTCGACGACGGCACAGCGAACAATGCCGATAAGTACAGAATATCCGAACGACGGAAACTGATAGACAAGTGGTTGTCAAACTATGATGAGGCCGGAACCAAGGTTCTGTTGACAGTGATGGCTGCTGCCCCTCGGGCGAAGAATTCCGATAAAATCAATGACGACTTCGGCAATTGGATTGCAGAACTTGTGTCGAGGCATAAGTCGATCAAAGTCGTACAACTTCATAACGAGCCAAATTTACGTTCGTTTTGGCCTGACAGTGCCGCTGACTATGTCGAGCTCTACCGTGGAATTGCGGGAAAGATAAAACAGCAGAACCCGCAGGTCGCTATAACGGTCGGCGCGATATCGAGCCTTTCTTGGGAGCCGGGTCGAAAATGGCTTCGGGAGGCTATAAGCGCTGGCTTGCTGGAATTTGCTGACGGAGTTTCCGTTCATCCCTACAATCTCAAGGAAGCTCCAGAAATTGATCCGCACCTTAAGAGGGGCTCTCAAAAGGGCAGTCTCCGCGAAGGAATGATGGCATTTTGGAAGGAGATGAAGGCCGCTTCTCCTGCAGGGAAAAATTTGAAAATTTATCTCACGGAGCTTGGATATTCCAGCGCCCCTAATGGTATAGCAGGAATTGGAAGCGAGGATCTACAGGCTAAATACTTGGCCCGATTGATGATGCTTCATCTAGACTTCAAAATACGTGACGGAATACCAACCGAAGCGGTCTTTTGGTACGATCTGAAAAACGATGGCCCGGATGCGAGCAATCAGGAGCACAATTTCGGACTTGTCTCGGCCGATTTGAAGCGTGAGAAGCCCGCCTTCGACGTCTATCGTCGAATTATAGAGGCATTGCCAGATGTCTCTGAGCTCAAACCGAGCACCGTGACACTCACGTCTGACGCCTCAGATGTACAGGTTCACCCGTGGGTCGATGCCAAAGGTAGGACCATAGTTGCCATCTGGCGCACAGGGCCATCGAAAGAGCCGGTTAATTTCGCACTCACCTCTACCGCAGGAGTTCAGTCCAATACTGGAGATAGTTTGGATGTCGTCTCGGGTGTGAAATCCAAACTAGAATTGAAGTCTGTTGCCGGTGGTCAGGCATTTACGCTTGAAGATCTTTCCGATGTAAAACTTGTCACTTTCAGCAATGGTTCGTGAACCGACTTTCTTTCGGTTCGTTGGGTCATTGATGTTTCGTGTCCTGAAGAAGGGAGCGGAAACGCCCTAAGCGACGAGCTAATTCTGCAACGTATTCGCTTGGGAAAGCCACGGCCTTTGGAGGAACCGGTGCCGAGTGGAGCGCAGCAACGGAGACGCTTGGATACCCTCATAGTCGATCTCCACTGGCGAATCAGCGCAGCCGTGCTTTCGGGTTTCGGGACTGCATGTAGATACCCGGTGGCGAAAACATCCCTGCACGAGGCTTGGATTTGAAGAGCGAGACGCGTCCTTCATGCGCCTAGAAGGACGCGCGGCGCTCTAAGTTCGGTCGCTCGATGAAGAAACGGACCCGATGACACTGGCCCGGTTCGAGCGGTGTCGAGGCGTAACGTCGGACTTTTCAAGATGACGCAAGCCGCGAAGCGTATGGTGCCGGTTACCGGTCTCTACCGCCATTTGTTCGCTAAGCTTCGTATAATTTATGTAATACATACAACTGCCGAAGGCATCTCATCGAAACGAAAGAATCATTGTGTCCCCATAGACACATCCCTCTGATTATTGCCGAGGCTTATAATTAACTCCTTTTACAATAATCTGATCTATGTAATTCATGATCAATAACAATCCCACTGTTCGAGAATGAATTTGGCTAAATTTCTATTGCTAGCACTATTTGCATCAACGGCCGCATTGTCCGGATGCACGGCGTTACCTCGATCTGGGCCCGACGATGCTGCTGTTGAAAAGCAGGCGTCTGTCCGTGTGACGACTGAAGGTCGAAAAGTGGGAATCGACTACATTCTCGTTGATATCAACAAGACAATTTTGCCAAGTTTCCAGCAGCCGTCCGCGACGTCGATTCGTGATAGTTTCGGTGGCGGGCGCGGCGGTCCGCCTGATGTGCCTCTCGGTATTGGTGATACCGTCCAGGTCTCCATTTTCGAAGCTCAGGCAGGTGGATTGTTCATTCCGACCGAAGCGGGTAGCCGTCCCGGAAACTACATCACCTTGCCTTCTCAATCGATCGACAGAAGTGGAACACTTACGGTTCCATATGCCGGACGAATCGTCGCGGCAGGACGACCGAAAGAGCAAGTCGAGCGGGAAATTGAAGAGAAGCTCTCAAACCGCGCGATCGAGCCGCAGGTCGTTATAACGACAGTCAACGGCCGATCGAGTGAGGTTGCAGTCCTGGGTGATGTCGCCAAGGCCGGTAAGTTTGAGGTGACATCGGCTGGGGAACGCGTTCTTGACCTGATTTCGGAAGCTGGGGGCATCAGTGCGCCGAGTATCGAAACCTATGTGACCCTCCAGCGCCGCGGGAAATCGGGGACAATTTCTTACGACAAGCTGCAAACGACGCCAGCTGAGAATATATATGCGTCTCCAGGCGACACTATCCTCGTGAATCGCGAGCGGCGGACCTACACCGTATATGGTGCTGCGGGCCTGAATGGCCGTTTCGATTTCGAAGAAACGAAACTTACTTTGGGTGAGGCGCTTGGGAAGGCTGGCGGCCTGTTGGACGCACGTGCCGATCCAGGTCAGGTCTTTCTCTATCGGAAGGTTTCTCGTAAGACGATGCAAGGGCTTAGCATAGACACCAGCCGCTTCGTTGGAGAAGATATACCTGTAATCTTCCGCGCAAACATGCGTGACCCGGGATCGTTCTTCGCCGTCCAACAATTCGCGATGCAGGACAAGGATATTATCTACATCTCGAATGCGGACTCTGTTGAAGTCGTCAAGTTCCTGAACGTCCTCAATTCGGTTACATCCAACACCTCGGGTGCTGTGACCGACGCAGTTGACGGACGTGACGCTGCCAAGAGAATCTTCCGCAATTAACCGTTTAACTCTTAATCCTAAAGCAAAGCCTGCTGGGCTTGCTTGTGCGACATTCTGGACGTATTGTATTTCCAGAAAAACCACGATGGTGATGGATAGTATGAGTAGATTAACGGTAGGTTCGGTTTTATTGGCTTTGGCAATTATTGCGCCGGGTCAAGTATTCGCGCAATCTCATGCGGCTGGCTGTTTTATCGCTCCAGCTAAGGCAGGTGACGACGTGATCGGCGCTTTTTTGGGTGCGCCAGCGGAGATGATCACCGTCTATCCTAGCGGCGGTTTCGAAATGGTAAGTCGCGTGCGCGCTCTCGCGGGCTCTAGTGCCGACGTGCTCGACCCGATGATTGGTCTTGTGCCGCAGTTCAATGCGACACAGAAGGCGGCATTGGGTACAGGGTTGGCGCGGGTTGCGCGCGCCTGTGCGGCTTCGACTCCTGAATACGCTCAGACAATTCAAGAAAAGGTTGCTGCTGCAAATTCGCCTGAAGTCACGACGGCATTCCTTTCTGCTTTGAATGAAGTGCAGACAGCGGCACTTGGCGCCGGTGCTGGCGGGGGTGCTGGGGGCGCAGCAGCCGGTGTTGGAGGCGGCGCTGCAGGCGACAGTTCAGGCGGCCTCGGAGGAGACAGCTCAACTGCGCAGACGGCTGGGGACTTCACGACCGGTTCGCGGTCCCGCAGGCTCGTGACCAACATCACAAACATTACAAACGAAGTTAACGGCACTAGCCCCTTCTAAGCAGCGGGCTGCCATCTGTCGCCACTTGGAGTATCCTGTGCAGTCACCCAATAGTAAATCGGGCTCGCAATTTGTATGGGAGGACAACGGGCCGCTTGTCAGTTCAATTGACCTTGATCGCGCATTCGCGATCATTCGGCGGCAATGGAGAGTGGTCGCGGGTATCACGCTGATTTCCATGCTGCTGGGCTGTGCATATGTTATCACCGCGGTCCCTCGTTATACTGCTACAGCCAGTGTGCTCATTGGCGGTTCGCCGGAAGGTCTCGTGACGAGGCTTTCGATGGACCAGGCCGCGGCAGATGATGATGCGACTATCTTGAGCCAGATCGAGATTTTGAAGTCTGACACGATCGGCTTGGCAGTCGTCAATAAGTTATCGCTTTCGACAAATGGCGAGTTCATGGCTTCTTCGGGAGGCGCGGTCGACACGCTGAAGCGTGCGTTCAACGTGCTCCTGGACTTGCCCTCTCTGTTTGTGAGTTCCGACCTGGCGCAGACTGACGAAGAAGAGGCCAGTCGCGATGCATTAAACGTCCTTCAGAGCAATATGACCATTGCGCGCGTGGGAAAGTCTTACGTCTTGGACGTCAGCTTCACCTCCCCAAACCGGGAGATGTCCGCAACGGTTGCGAATGCGATTGCCGACATCTACATCAACGACAAGCTCGAGGCCAAGTATGAAGCCACGCGTCGCGCCAGTGAATGGTTGCAAACGCGCATCGACGAACTCAAGCAAAAGGCTCTGGAAAGCGATCTGGCGGTTCAGAAATACCGTGCTGAAAACAACCTTTTGGCGACAGGGAACGGCCTGCTCGCTGATCAGCAGCTTGCACAATTGAATAGTGCTATGATTGTTGCGCAAGCGGATACTTCGAAAGCCCAAGCGAAATATAATCATATCCAGGAAATACTGAAGTCTGGTCAGTCCGATGCTATCGTACCCGAGGTGCTTGAAAGCTCGGTGTCCAACGAACTCCGCCAAAAGTATCTTGCAGCGTCTAAGCTCGAAGCTGATATCTCTTCGCGGCTGGGTCCGAACCATATTCGTGCGGTTCGCCTTCGCGAAGAGATGGCAGAGTACCGCCGCCTGATGTTCGAAGAGCTAAACCGTATTTCGGAAAGCTATAAAAACGAGCTCGATGTGGCTCGTTCTCGTGAGAAGTCACTTGCCGATAGCGTCACTAGTGCCAAGACTGAAAGTGCATCGGCGGGGCAGAGCAGCGTACAGCTGCGTGAATTGGAACGCTCAGCGGAAACATATAGGAATCTCTATCAGACATTCCTTCAGCGATACCAAGAAGCGATCCAGCAACAGTCCTTCCCCATAACAGAAGCGCGTATCATAACCCGCCCGGTTAAGCCGCAACGCCCCAGCTATCCGCGCAAGTTGATGGTCATTGCACTTTTTGGTATCTTCGGTGCCGCCCTTGGGTCTGGATTTGCCGGTATCCGTGAAATGCGCGACCGTTTTTTCCGGACGGGAGAGCAAATTCGGGACGAAGTTAATCTGGAGTATCTGGGCTCCCTTCCGCGGCTCGAAGACAAGCCTCTCGGCTTGACTGTTATCGATAACACAAAGAAACGAAATCTGCAGAAGACTGGGACACTTGCCAGTTACGCCATCGATCACCCTCTCTCGGTGTTTGCCGAGACACTTCGCAGTGCCAAAATGTCGATTGACATGCGAAAGGCCGGTGAAGGTGGCCGTGTCGTCGGAATCGCATCGACCCTCCCAGGAGAAGGGAAGTCCACCGTCGCGCTCAATCTCGCTGAATTGGCGGCGTCTCAAGGTTCCCGGGTGCTGCTAATCGACTGCGATTTCCGGAATCCAGGAGCAACGAAAGCCGCTGGATCGCATGCTGAGGTCGGGCTTTTGGAGGTATTGATTTCCGGTGCACGGCTTCAGGATGTGATCCTTCAAAGCGAAAAAACTGGTCTGTCGTTTGTGCCTGCTGTTGTTCGGCACCGAGTACCGAACTCGTCCGAACTACTGTCTTCGCGAATGATGCGTAACGTTCTGGATCTCGCTCGTTCCAAGTTTGACTATGTCATTCTTGACTTGCCACCTTTGGCGCCCGTTGTTGATGCACGTGGTATTGAACCGCTCATCGATGACTTTGTGTTTGTCATCGAATGGGGCAGGATTTCTCGACGGATTGTTTCGACGACCTTGGGCAGAGACGAAGAGATCCGTTCAAAATGCGTTGGCGCCATATTGAATAAGGTTGATACAAAGAAAATGAAACTCTACGAGACGCATGGCTCGGAGGCGTATTATATGTCGCGATATACGTCCTACTATTCCGAGGCGAGCTGACGTTAGAGTGAAGCTGCTGTCCGGTGCACTTGTTTTAATTGCAGCAACGTTGGTTTTTGCTGTCGCGGCGAATGAACTTGCCAGGACGCTCCGATATGTCGACCTTGTGTATGTGAACGAGAAGTTCGAGGGCAGGGGCGAACGTGCCAACTCCATCATTCACGAATACGCATCCGTAGCCGAGAAAGTGTCGATGCGTGGCGAGTGCCGCTCGGATATCTTAGATGCTGCGGTCGGTGTCGTTCTTGCGGATCTTGATCGGCTAAACCCTGATACAGATTACGAACGATGGGTGGAGTCGGCAGCTCGCGCGCAAAACGTGGTCGAACATGCTGTACGCTGTGCACCGTTCGTCTCCGATTATTCACTCAGGCTTGCTATGATCAAGAGAGCTGCGGGTGAGGAGGCTAGCCAGCAGGCTACTTTGATGTCCAGGGCTGCACAACTTGATCCCGCGAGCATGCGTGGTTTGCGCAGTCGATTTGCGCAATGGCGAAAGCTGGATGCGGCCAGTCTCAAGGCAGCGGAGCCCGCTCTCACGAGAGACCTCACTACCCTGTTAGGTTACGCATCGCCCGCGACAGTTCGTGAGCTGCTGAAGCAGCCAAGCCCCACGCTATCTAGTTATATCTTTAGCGTTACCATGCATCTTCCAGAAGAACGTCGTCAGAGACTGGAGCGGTGGAAAGTGTTACCGAAAACTTAAACGCATGCGCTCAGTTTGCTTGACTTTTTTGCGATGCAATGTAACCTATGCTGCATAGCAAACAGGAGGCTGTCTCATGAAAGTACTTCTGAAGTCGAAGTTGATTGAAGGCGTGGACTATGATGAGAGCGCGAACCGCCTAAAAATCTTTCTCACAAACGGTCAACGCCGCGAATATTGTGATGTGCCGCGTGACGTCTATGAAGGTTTCGTAGACGCAGAGTCACCCGGTAGTTACTATGTTAGACAGGTGAGGGGCAATTTCTCCCACAACGTTCAACACCAGTGAGATGAATTAGAGCATCGATCGACTAACCTTAATCGCATGGATTCCATTTTGGACAATCTCTGATTCCCTTCAAATGGGGGATCGTCACGGGGTCGGTTTCATTCGTTTGATATTTGCGCACGTGTTGTGGCGGTAGGTAACTGCCGCCAGTCGTATCGGTCTGCGGCACGGCAGTTCCGCGTCAGCGAGATCGCTGCGATCAAACTTGTTCGGCGTCATGCGGTGAGCGGCACGATCGAGCCGTTGTGGTAGGGGTGCCCGCCGGGCAGCGGAGAGCTTTCTCCCTATCGATCTTTGCTGATCGCCAAGGTCGAGCGCAAGCCCGACATCACTATGCCGGAACTGACTGACAAGCTTGATGAAGCGCGTGGCGTGCGGGTTCCGCCTCGTCGCTGTCGCAAGGCCTGCTGGCTCAAGTGTTCACATAAAAGCGCCCTGATGGCATCGGAACGCGCACGCACGACGGTGCAGCTGGGGGTCGTGGTGTCTCGACTGCCAAACGTCCGCCTGGGATGAGACTGGAGCCGCATTGTGGTGTTTTCAGTGACGAAACATCGTGAACGCCAAGATAGTGCAGTTGCGCTGTCGCTGCCACGTTGGCGTTTAGAGGTGCAGTTCGGTATTGGGGAATACCTCAAAACCGCCACAGCGAACTCAAAGCTGGATGAACCTTGGGGGCAAAGTCACACAGACCTTCATTGCCGCACTGCGTTGTCATGGCCTGACTGCGCCACGATTATCCATCACCCCATGAACCGCGTCTAGTTCGACACCTACATCCAGACCCAACTTGTACTAGCGCTTGAGCGAGGCGACGTGGTCATCCTCGACACTCTCGCGGTTTACAAAAGCACCAAGGCGGCACAGGCGCTGAAAGAAAAAGGCGTATGGTTTCTGTTCCTGCAGCCCAGATCTCAATCCCATTGAGATGGCTTTCTCCAAGATCACGGCCCACCTGCGCGCCGCAGACGCAACGACCTTCAAGGCCCTTTCAAATGTTCTCGCATCAATCTGCAATCTCTTCGACAGAACCGAGTGCTGGCGGTATCTGAAAGCAGCGGGCTATGCATCCGACTAAACGCACGGTGCTTTAGACATTTCAATCGGCTCCCTCGAATCCAGTGCCAACGCTCCTGCGATAGCCTGCACTTGACCCGTCAAGTACATCCTCTTCGCTGGAAGGTCGCACCGGTGCAAGCGCACTCACCCGAGCCTCGAATAACGTACTCAAGGCAAGGTACGCCTTGGCATGCAACGAGTTTTGTGTTGGGCTCGATCTCTACGCAGTCACTCTTCCCGGAAGGCGTGTTTCATTTGATCGGTAAGTGGTTTAGCGAAGTAGGACAGCGCCTGCCGATCGGCAGTTTTGATAAATACTTCCGCAGGCATGCCGGGATAAAGGCTCTTGCCGTTCAGGTTCTCAAGGCTCTCGATGTTCGGAACAACGCGGACTGCGTAGTAAGATTGCCCACTCTTCTGATCTATAATGATGTCTGGCGAGACCGAAGTGACGTTACCGGTGACTTCTGGAGTGGTTTTTTGGTCGAACGCAGTGAAGCGGATATCTACCTGTTGGCCGAGCGTGATTTGGTCAATACTGCGGGCAGCAATGCGTGCCTCAACTGTGAGTGCTCGCTGGTCAGGTGCCAAAAGCATAAGAGGTTCGCCAGGATTTATAACGCCACCAACAGTGTGAACGGCGAGCTGGTATATTTTACCATCTAACGGCGCTCTGATATCAAGACGTCTCAGCTGATCTTTACCGGCCACCTGTCGCTCTTCGAACTCCGCGATTTTCCCTTCTGTATCGGCAAGGTCTTTGGCAATCTCCGATCGTCTATCCTCGTCCAGCTGGAGAATTTGAAGGTCGATTTCACTGATTTTGCCTTGGGCTTGAGCGCGGGAGGCGAGGCGTTCTCCGCGGTTGCCACTTAGTTCAACCTTCTGCCGACGCAGACTGTTCACCTTCTGCAGCGTAACCAGCTTTTGCCTATACAATTCTTCCGAAGCGTCTAGTTCCTGGCCAACAAGTTTTGCGCCATCATCGATCGACTGGAGTTGTATCGTATCTCCCTCGATCTCGGCAGAGAGCTGGTTCTTTCGTTCCTCCAACTGTCGACGCATGCCAGCGAGCGAAGCAACGCGGCTGGTAAAAAGCCGTACCTCTCCTTCTACCAAGTTTAGATCTGCATCGGGCTCAAGACCGTTCAAGTCAACATCGTTTACGGTAAACTCGGTGGCGCCACTGCGTTCTGCGATAAGTCTGCTACGCCGCGCGTACAATTGAGCCAAACTACTATTGATGATGCCCAGGCTCGCTCTGATGGAGGTCGCGTCCAGCCTTAAGAGAAGATCGCCTGCTTGAACATGATCGCCTTCCTTAACGACCAATTCAGACACGATCCCACCGGTCAAATGCTGGATTTTTTTGACATTCTCATCGATGATGACCATACCGTCTCCGACCACGGCGCCGGAAAGCGATGCCGTCGCAGCCCACCCGCCAATGCCGAAGACCAATACTGCGCCGAGAAGCCCCACTATCAAAACATGACGCTTTATTGAGGTCAGGGAGTTCGTGTTGTCATTCATGAATTAAGCCTCTGACCCATCAACGACCTTCAATGTAGGTGCGCGCTCCAGCGTTACTGGCCGTTCCTGCTTCTGAAGTATCGAATTGATCACGTCTTCTTTTCTTCCGAAAAGCTGCATCTGACCGTCTTTTACCATCATCACGTGGTCGACGCCGGCAAGTGCGCTCGGACGATGGGCGATGACGATCGCTATCCCGCCGCGGGCACGTACGCTAAGAATTGCAGCAGTCACCGCTGCCTCACCATCTGCGTCCAGGTTCGAGTTCGGTTCGTCGAGAACAACTAAGAACGGATCACCGTAAAGCGCGCGAGCCAGACCCAAGCGTTGACGTTGCCCTGCCGACAGCATGTTGCCGCCGGTGCCTATTTCCGTCTCGTAACCTCGGGGGAGTTTTAAGATCAACTCATGGACACCAGCAGCGGTTGCCGCGGCGATGATGGCAGAAGGGTCAGCATCCCTACGGAACCGGGAGATATTCTCCGATACCGTCCCTGAGAAAAGCTCAATGTCCTGAGGCAAATATCCGATATGAGACCCAAGCTCGACGTCGCTCCATTGATTGAGCGCAGCGCCGTCTAGACGAATATTCCCACGATAGATTGGCCAAACGCCAATTAGAGCTCTAGCAAGAGATGATTTTCCCGAAGCGCTCGGCCCTACTATCCCCACAGCACTGCCAGCGTTAAGTCTGAAGTCAACACCTGCGATCAGCGCTTGGGATTGCCCAGGTGCGCCGCTGACAAGGTTGTCTACGGACAGTGATCGGCGAGGAGAGGGTAGCAGCATGGGGAAAGGCGCGGCGGGGAATGCCTTTAACAACTCTTTCATACGCCGCCAGGCCTGCAGGGTGGCGGCATAGGCTCGAGCGTTGGCAATTGCCTGCTCGACGGGAGCCAGCGCGCGCGAGGTGAGGATCGATGACGCGATAATTATACCGCCCGATGCTTGGTTCTCAATCACGAGAACGGCGCCAGCTGCGAGTACAGCAGATTGAAGCACCATTCTGAAAATCTTTGAAACGGTCGCGTAGGAATTCGCTACATCTGAATTTCTGCGGTAAGCCGCCCGGTAGGCATCATTTTGCGAAACCCATCGATTGGCGAGCGTATCGGCCATTCCCAAAGCCGTGACGATCTCCGCATTTCTTTGCGCCGCCTGGATATCGGAGGTTCGCCTGTTGCTGAGATCGTGTATTTTTTGTGCGGATTTCTGCGTGCTTTTGTTCGCTACCAGCGTCAATACTGCCAGGATGATGCCGCCGACAATTGTCATCGCACCGATAAGCGGGTGGAAGAGAAAGCAGATCGCAACGTAGAACGGGATCCAGGGCAAGTCGAAGATGATCGTCGGGCCCGAACCGCTTAAAAATGTTCTAAGCTGATCAAAGTCCCGCAGAAGCTGCAGTCCGTCGCCGCCGGACCGTAGTTTAAGTGCGCTTCGAACAGTCGTGCTGAATATGGCCCTAGCCATCATCTCGTCGAAAACGCCGCTGATGCGAACCAGAATTCGATTACGAGCAATCTCGAACGCCGCGTGGAAGGCGTACAGCATCAGGGCAAGCACACCAAGCGCCACGAGTGAGGCAATGCTCCTGCTTGGGATAACTCGATCGTAGACCTGCAACATGAAAAATGACGCGGTGAGGTATAGGATGTTGACCAGAGCGCTGGCAACTCCCACTGCAACGACTCCAGGTCGACATTTTTTTATTATCTCAGCTATAGGATCGGTATAGTCCGATGTATTGCTTCGAGAATTAAGTGTTTTCACGCCAACCTCGCGACGGCACGATAGCTATGCTACTGACAATGTACCAAAAAGCTAAAAGGGTAATAGGTATGCTTATTACTGTTCATAACTGAAAGTTATAATATTATCCACAAAACAAAATGTTGTGACTGAAATAAATATGGTTTTGGTAAATCGGCATCGGTCCAACGTTCATCCGTGGATAAAACCGCTTTGCAATTGTCTGTCTTAAGTTTTTCGACGGTACCATTGTTCGCCGGCAGCAGTAGCCAGGGCGGTGGCGGGAACATCGGAATCCGGGATGCGCTGGGTTTAGGTTTATACTTCTGTCAACCTCGTCAAAATCTCTGTCTAGCAATCCTTCGTATTGCAACTGGCGTGGCGAAAAAGTCTTTAGCCTGACGCTTCACCGCAGTGCTCTCTCGCCGTCACTTCGGGATCATATGCGAACGGTTGCAACTTTAATTTCGACGTCGGATACAAACTGACATCTACCGAGTTTCTGAGCATCGCAAAAGCGTCGCATGTACTCGGCTAGCGCAGTTATCATCGAAAAGTCCCGCCACGCTATTGATTAAATGAGGTGGGGTAGTTGCACTGCAGTCAGTGAAGGCAGCCTCTTCTTTTCAAAGGCGTATACTACCGACACACCGCGTTCCCGTAAGAGTCGACGACACAGCTGCGATGCGTAGCCCCCGAATTTCCTGACTTAGCCCCGTTAGGATCGCGAGGAAGGGGACGAACCAGTCTTGGAGAGATTTGTCCAGGCTGAGGCGGAACATCGAAATTTTGGTTGCCGTAAGTGCCGGTAACGCCTCCATCGAGGCTCTTTTGTTCCTCATAGTTTGGGTATTGCTGCTGTTGCGCGGCTGCGCTTCCAAACAAGAGGCAAGAACAAACAATCCCCGGAACGAGTATACTGACAACTTTTACCAACTGCATTGATCCTGTCCGGGTTGCTAGGCCACGTGTGATGAGCTTTTTGCCAATCGAGCATTTCCAGTTTCTCAAACACCTAGCGTAGCGCCATTTATCCAACTAGAAAATGCACTATATTGTGGTTTTAAAAGGGTAGAGCCTTCCAAATGCAGCCTCTATCGAAATGTATACACGAATTTGCTCTCGCGAATAGGTTTTGTGGACGGTCGCCGCGGAGGTGCGGGTCAGATGGGTTCTCACCCTTTCCTATTGTATCACAAGTGCTTCTGAAAAGTTTCTGGGCAAATTCCGATTCATAGAAGTTTCTTGTGTTATTCGCCATTTGCTTGAGAACCCCGGAATTTCTTTACTTGCTACCATAAACAACCTGGTGACGCCTTCAGCGTGACGACAGAGACGAGCAATCGTAAGGCGAAGTTTCGAAGACAGGCATGCCTGCGCCTCAAGCAGGGATAAACTACCGATACTACGCAGCCATAAGGAACAGAGCGTTTCCGCCACTGCTGAATGGCACCTGAGTGGCGGCAAGTGCGTATCAATCCGTCAGGAAGATTGTGAATGAAGTATAATCAGCGAGCCGTTCTGAGAGTGTAACCACGATGGCGAAGAACATAATTCCCAAAAAAACGCATTTCCATAAAATTTGAACATTTCTCACCACCAAATCTGCAGAAGGCGTGCGGTACTTATTGCGACATAACAGCGAGGTGTTCCATGTCTCTGCCAGTGATGTCGAAGAAAATCCGGTCAAATTTTTGCGTGCTCGTTAGCGCCGTGATTGCGTTCTCATCAGCGCCGGAAGTTGCAAGGGCATTCGGGCCCTCCGGCGTACCTAAAGAGTTTGGCTCTGATGTTGTTCGAATGCTCGAACAGGAGGGGACATTGGCGCCCTTCGCGAGTGTCGTGTTCTGCATGAAGGCGCCAGAACAATGCCGAAAGGTTGGCGGTCAGAGCATAATGGATCTGGATGCGGAGCGAGGAGCGCAGCTGTCGAGGGTAAATTCGACTGTCAACAGATCCATCCGGCCTGTTAACGACCGATCGGGTACGGACGACTGGGAAGTAGATGTCAAAAGCGGCGATTGCGAGGATTTTGCGCTGACAAAGCGCAAACAGCTTATCGAGCTTGGCTGGTCGTCCTCAAGTTTGCGTATTGCTGTGGCGCTAACCTCCAGCGGTGAAGGGCATGCGGTCCTTATCGCAAAGACATCCGCCGGTGACCTTGTGCTCGATAACCGCACGAGTGCGATCATGGACTGGCGTAAAACCGACCTGAGGTTCCTGAAAGTGCAGTCGCGGGACAATCCCAAGCAATGGCAGAATGTTGGTCAAAAAGCTAAGCTGGTCGCCTCCGCGCCCAAGAAAGTTCGCACTGCGAAAGCGACGCTCAGGAGAGCGTATCCAGTGCTTCGCCAAGCATCTGATATCGGCAATTATTGATTTTTGCCATTCTCGGGTAGCTGGTCATAGCGGCCTACATCGGTGCATGCCAATCGGCGCTCTGCAACCAGTGCGGCCTGCCCAGCAGAAACGGGCAGTTAAAAAACTGGCGGATGACAGACGGTAACTATTTCGGTGCGAGGAACATAACGATACTCAATGATGAGGTCGCCGCATTCAAGGGCCTTACGACGTTCGACGTAAGTGGCTCTCACGGGACGCTCATATCGGACATATTCTCGTTTTCGCTGCGGCTCGTAATTTTGGATCATGTCGGCGGATACCGCAGGAAACGGAAGCAAGACAGAAAGGCTCAAAATGCAGATGGTCCGCAAGCGCATAATTTTCCCCGTGAGCTAGAATAACGAAATGATTTTAAATGAGCTTGATTTGCGTATCGCTGTAGGAGTCAATTTCTGAGCGTGCGGTTTGTTCCACGTCGCTCGCTTCAACGATCCAATTTTTACGGCTTGAGTGAAGAGTTTTCGCCTTCCCGCCCAGGCGGCGTAGGTCAAAAGCCGCTTCAGCCGGGCTAGCGAGCCAAGATTGCCTGGGACTAAGCTGATTGCGAGATCCTGCCACCCACGCCTGCGAAATCGATTTTCAAACCTAGCTTCGCACAGAGTCGCGACTTGAATCCTGTAGCGGTTGAAACGCGTGGTAGCCTGACCCCATTTGCGTCGCGGCACGCTGAAGCCTCTCGAATTGTATTGCGCTCGTCAGAGAAGAGGAGACGTTCTCGGTCTTAGCGAGAATTCCACTCTCCATGAGTTGCTCAATTCGACGCCTGTATTGTCGAGAACTTCGTCCCGACAATCCTAAGAACGGTAAGCTTACCGGTTGCGACTGCCGCAGTGTCTATGCCAAGTCGGGCGTTCCCGATATTCACAGTGATGCCAGGAGTGTGCCCGTGGATCACGAAAATTGGTAACTGTGGTCCATCCTGCAAGAAAGGTTCGCGTATCCACATCAGGTCGCTATCCGTCTGCGACGCGAGGGCCACACCAGGTCTGACGCCGGCATGCACGAAAAGAAGATTATCAATCTGCAATGATACAGGCAGAGCTTCTAGTCTCGAAATGCAGGCGGTTGGTATAGTCTCTCGGACGACGTGAAATAGCCCTTTCAATCCAACCCTTTTTAGCACATTTTCAACATCTATCCCGAAAGAGGTTAGTGTCGCGCTGCCAGCGAATTCCAGCCAAGCGTCAATCGGCAGGTCGCCGCGCACCATTTTGACGAGTTGGTCGTCATGATTGCCACACAGCGCAACTTCCTCGATGCCTTCCGATATCGGTTGTGTGAGCAGTTCCAAAACATCTCGACTTGCTGGCCCCCGGTCTACATAGTCTCCAAGCAACACGACAAGCTTTCGTCCCGGATAGCCCTGCGCATCGCGCGCGATTAAACGGCGTGCAGCCCTGAATGCCGATGCGCAACCATGTATGTCGCTTATTGCGTATAGTGCACTGAAATCCGATCCATACATCGTCAACCTGGGCCTCGGGGAAGCCGGCGCGATACTAGGTCGGAAACGCTTCATCAGGTGGCGGTGAAACACTCCAAAATTACATTTAGGAAACACGTGTCATGATCCGTATCGATGCCGAAGCTATCTCGAAGCGATGATGTTCGAGGGAATCGATCCTGTTTTGAGGCGGCCCTGTCGGATTGATTGGAGTATCGTGCTCGGCGATTCCATCACCTACACACCTATTGCGTGCAGGCATACCTTCAGTATCGCCGCTTCTTTATCACCTGTGGCGATGAAATCAAGGCGCTGAACAGGACTTGAGCGCTTTCAGCCAGCACACGATCGAATAGGTGCGAAAGAGGGTCCCGGCGCGCCTGCATGTTTGCTTCATTGTCACGCGCGCTCGATTCCAAGAGCTTCTAAGCGCAGGCGCTTTTTAGGGGTCACCATAGCAATGCTATTGCGATGATCGCGACGGCCCACATTGCCAGCGAAATGCTAAGTAGGATTAGGTAGTTACGGAATCGCCGTGTCATAAGCGAGACAATGCCTCGACTTTAATCTCAGTTGAAGCGCGGGTCATCATCATGTCTAACGCTCGGTTAACAGCTATCGAGGACCTATCGCTTTTCAAGACATGTCGGCTTCGGGTCACTCTGATTCAATTGAACCGGCGTTCCGGCAGTCCAGCTTGTCGAAGATCATTCGGTGATTGTTTCTACAACTCCCCGTATCAACTACGAAAGGGTGGTCTGCGTCTACTGGCTGATGTTGCGGGTTTGAATTCGGCCCCTTTGTGAGGAGCGACGTCAAGGACCACCTTTCCACCGATCGCGGTCGAAAAGATCTGCAATCCTGCTCGGCCTCCAAGCCTAGATTTGAATCTTCGACGTCCCTCAATGTTTCGGTCGAACAAACCGCAAATATTCCGGGGCTCAATCAGTGAGCTCTTCCAAGGCGCCGTAAATGTAGCTTCATCTTGTTTTGGCACCATAAAGTCTTCGTACTGATCTAAAACTGCATAGCATGTCTTCGTATTTTGCAAGCTAAAACAGGTTAACCAATCTTTAATTTTGGTACTGACAGTGTTACAGAGTTAGAATATAAAGCCGATGAAAGTAACTTCAGCGATTATTTTAGCGGTGCGTCATATGTGCGCAATGTGGGGCGACAAAAATGTCAGACTTCCAATCAGGTGAGTGTGTTCTCGGGACTCTGGATTCCAGTCCGGTTGAAGTATTTCAGCCGTTTTCCGTCCAGATGTCCCAAAAGAATATTTCGCATTTAGCTGCAAAACGATTTCTCGATATAGTGTTAGCTACGCTCGCCCTTATTGTGCTGGCGCCGCTTTTGTTGACAGTTTTTTGCTTGATCAGATGTGAAAGTCCTGGCGGGGCACTCTTCACGCAGACCCGTTGGGGGATGAACGGGAAGAAAATCAAGGTCTATAAATTCCGTTCTATGTACACAGACAAAGGCGATCCCAGTGGGGTTGCGCAGACCGTTGTAGGCGATCCGCGGATCACAAAGGTGGGGCGCTATCTGCGTCGTTTTAACGTCGATGAATTGCCACAGCTCATAAATGTCATTCGTGGTGATATGTCTGTTGTCGGGCCACGCTGCCACGCCGTTGGTATGTTTGCAGCCGGCGTACCGTATGAAACCCTTGTTCCTGAGTATCATCAGCGCCATGCGATGCGTCCAGGTCTCACAGGGCTTGCCCAAATGCGTGGTCTGCGAGGCCCTACAGATCGTCCTTCGAAAGCCCGCGCCCGGATTAATGCCGATCTTCACTACATCGAAAACTTTTCTTTTTGGCTCGATTGCCGAATTATCGTCGGAACCATCTATTCGGAGATGCAGGGCGGTAACGGCTTCTAGCGTGACCATCTTCATCAGCCAAAACTAGATTTGGCTGGTGAACGCAGCTTAGATCGATCGTGAAGTGTACGAGAACGCATCTATTTTTGCCGCTGTCCTTCCGACCATAAGTACTCCCAGAACGAAGTGATCAAGTGAGGCGTTGCGAAAAAGGCAAACTCAAGAGCTCACGTATTTGACTAACTCGCTTGAAGTTGACCTGGCACAAATTTGCCTTTTGTTTACAATCGGCTCAGAAGTCTCGGACGAGCGCATAAATGCCTTGATCGGCTGAAACCTGAGTTCGTTAATCGGCCGCACTGAGCAGAGGCTTCGGTGAGCGGAGACTTGGGATCCTGCGGATCAATGCCGCCCTGTCGGTAGGTCTAGAGGTTCAGGCTCAGGTGCATGCCAAAATGATATGGTCGAACTTGTTGGCACCGCCAGAACGTTCTCCTAACGCGTGAAGAAATTTGCGGGCGAGCGTACATTTTAAAGGAAATTTTTACTTTATTTCAAAGTATTATCTGACTTTGAATAGTTATGGTAAATAGTTCTTCGCGCTTTGTAATAATCTGTTAACAAGAAAATAGCAAGAATAGCGTCGTCCGTTAGTTTAGGGTCGGTAATGACTTTCAATTCAGACAAAATTTACTCCTGAGTGACAGCCTGATGGCTCACAAGGAGTCTCGGCCGTGTCACTCAAACTTCGAAATATTATTCTCGCTGTCGCGACGTCCCTCGTCATGTGGGTGATGTTGATACAAGGTTCACTGGTAACGTTTCGGTTCTTTCACCCGCAAACGGACATGATGACGACCGCAAGCGTTGGACGGTGAACCACATCTCGAGATCGTGTGTCCAGTAGTCTGGTAGCAACGAGTTGCGTGGGTACCACGATAAAGCGCGTACCAGTTAGCAACCGGTTCACCATGCTCTGAGGCTGTGCTGCAACCCAAAGAGCTTGCGGCAAGGATGCGGTTGAGAAACCGGTCTCAAGCAGGTCCGCAGTGGTATGCTCATCTGTAGCAATGCCCCGACGGTTTTGCGAAGACCACGCATAGCGAATTGGACGCGTTACTGCGTGCTGTCACCACGACCCATCACGCAACCTCCAGACTTTTAACAAAATCAGCACTCTCATGAGCATGAATGCGGGTGAACCGGATCAGTTCGTCGAAGTGGCGCTGCATCTTGCGGATGGATTCGGCGTTGTTGAGAACGAGATACATGCCGCCCACGAAGATCGCTGCGCGCTGCGAGCCAAAGATCGTATAGGGTACCGAAAAGCGCTCTTTCTCGTTGAACAGGAATAGCCGGAACGACGGGTAGAGCTCGTTGATGAGTTCTGACATGTATTGCAGCTGTGTTGCCCTGATCTCCTTTTTCAAGCCACTCCACATGCCGCGCCCCTGAGCAAAAGCTTCCAGCGTCTCGCAGGGCATGCAGACTTCCATATCCGTGCCCGGCTGGCGGTTGTAATCGAGTCGGAAGGCGGACTCGCTGGCTTGTGCTTTCACGCTTTGGTGCGCGCTTTCGGCTTCGAAGGCGATGATTTGCGGGGTGCGCAGCAGGTCCGGGATGCGCGCGGGAACGTAACGGATTTTCGAACCTGCGGCCTCGGCATGCCATTTCATCAGCAGCGTATCGGTGTAGTCCTCACCGCCTTCCTCGATTTCGAAGCTCGGGCGCAGTTCTCCCGTCAAGCCTGGATCGTGCGAGATGCCGAGCAGCCAGTCGAGCGATACGGCGTGGCGTTCGGCAATGTTGAGAAGTGTTTCCACGCGCGGTAGACGCGCCGAATCACCCGACAAAAGCTGTGATAGTGCCGAGCGGTCAACGCCGATCCCGGCCGCAAAAGCCGAATGGCTATCGCCGGACCGCGTGACCAACTCCAGCAAGCGGAGGCGAAAGAGCTCCGCCAGGGCGCGTTTGTCCATAATCAACCCCAATGTTCACTATTATCAACATTGTATGGTTTCTGTTATCAAAATCAACAGTCGGTCACCAAACTCTCATTGTGCGCGTCGCGGCCCGGTGAAACTCTGTCCCGGGGCAAAGCATCAGGGGATATGATGAGAGACACGTCATTCGATAGGAAACACCAAGGAATCCATCAACGCCGAACAAGGGCGCCTAGAATAGAGTGGCCGACAGTCGCTCTACTTCTTGCATGCTACGGCCTGTGGGGGATGGCCGGCTACAGTCTTTATCCGGCCTATCCCATCGTCGCGCTCGTGCTGATGGGCGTTGCGGTCGCGCTTCACTCGTCGCTTCAACATGAGGTTCTGCACGGGCATCCGACGAGGAGTGCCAAGGTGAACGAGGCGCTCGTCTTCACGCCGCTCGGGGTGTTTTACCCCTACCGCAGCTACAAGCGGACGCATCTTCAGCACCATGCGGATGAGCGTCTCACCGATCCCTTCGATGATCCCGAGAGCTACTACCGCGCCATGAGCGACTGGGAGACGATGCCGGCTTTGCTGAAGCGTCTGCTTGCCTGGAACAACACGCTGATTGGACGTGTGCTGATCGGTCCGCCGCTGATGGTGGTTGGTTTCACCGCTTCCGAATGGCACAAGATTTTCAAGGGCGATCGCAAGGTCGCCGTGGCATGGACCCTCCACCTTGCCGGGCTCATTCCGACCTTGCTGGTGGTCTCGAGCCTGTTCGGCATTCCCCTCTGGCTCTACATCGGGGTCTCCGCCTATCTCGGTGTTTCCATCATCGCCATCCGCTCCTATTGCGAGCATCAGTGGGCGGAGCAGCCGGACGGGCGCACGATCATCGTTGAAAGCTCGATTCTGGCACCGCTCTTTCTTTATAACAACCTGCACTTTGTGCACCACAAGCTGCCTACCGTCGCATGGTACAGGTTGCCATCGCTCTATCGCGCCGGACGCGCAGAATGGCAAAGGATGAACGAGGGATATGTCTTCGCCAACTATTTCGAGGTTTTCCGTGCATTCGCTTTCAAGGCGAAGGAGCCGGTGGTGCATCCTGCCTGGCGGCGGGCGGAACCGGTCGTGGCGAACGATATCGTTATAAAGGATCAGGGCGAGGTCGCGAGCTATCAAGCCGCGGGTGGTACCGCAATTCCGGATCTTCCGGCATGACGTGGATTGCCGCTCTGCCGATGTATGACTGGCCGGAAGTGCGATCCGATGTGGATCGCAGTTGGGAAATGATGCGCGCCCGCTTCATTGCAAATGGCATCGATGCGCCTGAGCGCCTCGTTCGACGCAACGCGGACATGCCACCGGTTCCGGGCGGCATTCGTGGCGAGGATGGATCGATCATCGCGCCGGACCCGGCAACGCTCGATCCGGATGCGTTCGATCTCGATGTCCTGTGGCGCCATCCGGCTCTTCTCTTTTCTGCCACCTGTTGGGGGCCGATGGAACTTGGCTTGCAGGATCATGTCCAGGTCATTGGGCAAAGCCCGTATGATGATGTCGCGGGAGGCACGGGAATATTCTATTCGAGCGCCATTGTTGGTCGGAGAGGGGAGGGCGCCAGCGTGATGGTGCCTGAGACCGGCGAACCGGTCCTGCCGATCTCGTCGTTTCGGGGAAGAAAACTTGCCTTTAACGAGCACCGCTCGATGTCCGGCCATCTGGCCTTGAAGCGCGATCTGGAAGCCATGGGCGAAAGCTTCAAGCTGTTTTCCGAAATGGTGGAAACCGGAGCGCATCGGGCATCGGTGACGGCTGTCGCCCGGGGAGAGGTGGACTTCGCCGCAATCGACTGCCGATCCTGGATGCTGGCTGAGCGCTATGAGCCTGCGGCCAGGGATCTGCATGTCGTCGGCTGGACAGGGCGGCGCAAGGGCCTGCCCTTCATCCGCGCCAGAAACATCCATCTCGACTTCCTGATGTAGGCGCGGCGCGCATCTCAGACGCTTTGATGGGGAGGCCGGGTCTTCGACAGGAGCGCTCTGGTCTTCTCCATGTCGGATGAGATCGGCCGATCGTCCGAATAATGGCTGACGTGCGACCGGAGCAGGCTGTAGAGAGCGTCCGTCCCCGGTGCTCTGCGCGCCACGGTTTCCAGAAAATCATGGGCCTGCGTAGCCGCCAGCCACTCGATCGCGAGGATGTATTCGGCATTGTCGATGACGGCGAGGAGCTTATTGGCCGCAGCGGTCGGATGAGCAAGGAAATCCTCCTGCAGCGCCGAGGTGAGGCCGCCATCGGTGGAGGCGGGCGCTGCAAGCCTGCGGGTTTCGTTCGCAAGCGCCGCTGCCGTGTATTGGGCGATCATGAAGCCGGAATGGCTGCCAGGGTCGGAGGCGAGGAAGGGTGGGAGGCCGCTCACCAGCGGGTTGACCAGGCGGTCGATCCGCCGCTCGCTCATGGCCGCAATTTGCGCAATGGTAATGGCAAGAGCGTCGGCGGCCTGACCGAGTGCTGGCGCCACCGCATGAGCTTCAGACCAGACCAGCGGCTCCTCCGACGTGCCGGCGACAGCGGGGTTGTCGGTGACCGATGCGAGTTCACGGTCAACGATGGCGGCGCATGTCTCGAACAGATCGCGGGCAGCGCCGTGGGCATGGGGGATAGAGCGCAGGCTGAGTGCATCCTGTGTGCGTCGGCCTTTAGCGGCTTCGATCAGTCCGCTGCCGGCAAGACGTCCCCGCAGCACCTCGCCCACCTTGGCAATACCATCGGAGACGCGCAACGACAGCACGGCCTCGCTGAAGGCCGGCATCTGGCAGCCAGCCGCCTCAAGCGTCATGGCGGCAATGGCATCGGCCCAGTCGAGCAATTGCGCGGCCCGGTCCAGCGCGATGCTGGAAAGACCCGTGGCGCAAGCGGTGCCGTTGACGAGGCTCAATCCCTCCTTGGCGCCGAGAACCAGCGGCTCAAGTCCGAGCGCCGCCAAGGCCTCACGCCCGCTCAAGGTACGTTCGGCAATATGAGCTGAACCTTCTCCAATGAGCACCAGTGCCGTATGCGCATTATGCGTCAGGTAGCCGGCCGATCCGCGGGATGGGACATCCGGAATGCAGCCGCGTTCTAGAAAGGTGGTGAGATGACGGACGATCTCGCGGCTCACGCCGGAATACCCATGGGCGAAGTTGGCGATCTGCGCGGCGATGATGGCGCGCACCTCACGAGGGGGAAGCAGCGGACCGACGCCGCAGGCATGGCTCAGGATGATGCTGCGCGAGAGCTTGCCCTGCGCGGTGCGATCAACCACGGTGTCCGAAAGAGCGCCGACGCCGGTATTGATGCCGTAGGCACGGATGCCCCGCTCGACGATGCTTTCCACGATCCGTTGAGCGTTTTCGATCCGCTGAATTGCGGCGTCGGAGAGCGCAAGTGTTTCTCCCTGGCCGACCTTTGCCACGTCCTGCCAAGTCAGCCTGTTATCGAGCAACACGGTCATTCGGTTTTCCTGATAATATTCAATGGAAAGAGAGCGTCCGTCTGGAATGCGCGGTTTTAGCTTTCCCAGACGCTGGATCAGGTGCTGTAGAGGCGATAGCGGCTGCCGGGGTAAAGCAAGCGGACGGAAGAGATCACGCCGGCGTCAGACCAGGTGCGGCGGCGCACCAGAAGGCAGGGCTCCGTCTTGGAGATGGCAAGCAGCTTGCACTCCCACGGCTGCGCCGTCACCGCCTCAATATGCTGCTCGGCTCTCACGATCGGCGCGATGGCGGTCAGATATCCGTTCGGCGTCGCCTTGCCGAAATCCTGATCGATATAGTGCGGAACGATGGCGTGGTTGACGAAACGATCTTCGATCTGCATCGGTACGGCATCTTCCGCATGCACCATGATCGAATGGGACACCGGGCTGCCGACTTCGATCGACAGTGCATCTGCCAGTTCGGCATCGCAGCTTTCCATCCGCAGTACGATGACATTGGCTGTATGGACACCGCCATTGCGGGTGATTTCGTCGGCAATATTGGGGACGCTCTGAAACTGCGACGTCCGCTTCTTGCTGGCGACGAAAGACCCCTTGCCCTGCACGCGGACGACGAAGCCTTCATCGGCCAGTTCGCGCAGTGCGCGGTTGGCAGTCATGCGGCTGACGCCAAGCAGCTCGACCAGTTCGTTTTCGGACGGCACGCGATGGCCGACGGCCCACTCGCCGGTTTCGACGCGGCTTCGAACATAATCCTTTAGCGTGACGTAAAGCGGCTTATCGGCGGCCTGCTCGTGCTGCGCTTTTTCGATCTGTTTCTCTACCGTCTGCATGGGGCTCCAAAAGGCGAACGACGAAGGTTCGGCACCGGACGCGTCCGGGGCGCGTGTGCGGGTATGGTGCGTGCCATACCCGCAAACAGCCGTCAGTTCAACTTGTGCGTCGTCAGCCACTCTTCGGCAACCACGTCGAAGCTGTCATGGTTGGCAAGGCGACCGTTCATGACGATCAGGTCCTTGGTTGTCAGAGCGGACGAAACCGCATCCAGTGTCTTGGTGACCGTGTCGTTGACCTTGGCCTTGGCCATGATCGGCACGATGTTCTGGGCTGGGAACAGGTTCTTGATATCTTCCAGAATGATCAGGTCGTTGGCAGCAATCGCCGGGTCCGTCGAGAAGAGGTTTGCGGCCTGAACCTGGTCGTTCAGCAGTGCCGACAGGGTCAGAGGCCCACCGACGTCGAGAGACTTGAACGACTTGAATTCAAGACCGTAGAGTTCCTTCAGGCCAATGATGCCTTCCTTTCGGGTCTTCCATTCCGGCGGACCGCCAAGCACCAGTTCGGACGCGACGGGCTTGAGATCAGCAATGGTCTTCAGCTTGTATTTCTCGGCAGTGGCACGGGTGACCGCCACACCATCGGAATCCTGAGCCGCGGATGGCGTCAGCATGACAACGCCCTCTGGCAGCGCCTTTGTCAGTGCTGCAGCGACGTCCGCCGGCGAATGGGCGGTGGCGTTCTTGTCGAGATAGCTCAAGGTCGCGCCGGCATATTCCGGCAGGAGGTCGATCGAGCCGTCGAGAAGTGCCGGCATATAGACTTCGCGGCTACCGATGCTGAGCTTGGTTTCCGTCTTGATGCCCTTGGCGGCCAGAGCCTTGGCATAGATGGTGGCCAGAAGCTGGCTTTCAGGGAAGTCGGCCGAGCCGACGATGATGGTGGACGTGTCCGAACGCTGAGCCGGAGCATTCCCGAGAGGATCGGTCTGCGCAAGCGTCGTGGTGGCGGAAAGCGCGATCAGCGCGAATGCGCCAGCGGCTTTTAAGATATTGAATGCCATGCAAGCTACTCCTTTTGTGTCAACGTCTTCAGAATGAAAATGCAGTTTTGGTTGATACCCGCCCTATGCCCGGCGGGTTAGTCCTGGTGAGACCGTGAGTCTCGATATGATGCCGATCACCAGATCGACCATAAGGGCGAGCGCACCGACGAGAACCGCACCGGCCGCCATCTGGTAGTAGTCGTTCTGCGCACGGCCATCGATGATGAGGCGCCCAAGACCGCCAAGCGACACGTAAGCCGCAATGGTTGCCGTTGAGATGATCTGCAATGTCGCGCTCCGAAGCCCGGAGAAGATCAGGGGCAGGGCGCAAGGAAGTTCGACATCAAAGAGAATATCGAGGGGGCGCTTGCCCATGCCGCGCGCCGCATCCACCGCTGCCGGATCCACCGCCGCAACGCCGGCATAGGTCGCGCTCATGATGGGCGGCACGGCCAGAAGCACGAGAACAATGATGCTGGGCACGATGAACGCCATGTCGGAGGCAAAGACCGGACCGAAGAGAATGACGAGCAACACGATCAAACCCAGGCTCGGCAGTGCACGCAGGGCATTGGCAAGGCCTGCGATGACGACCACGCCGCGGCCGGTGTGGCCGACATAAAGACCGATCGGCAGGCCGATCAGGCAGGAGAAGAAGAGGGCAACGCCGCTATAGATCAGGTGCTGGATGACGAGCGCGAAGACGCCATCGGTGCCTGTCCAGTGTGCCGGATCGGAAAACCACGCGATCATCGTTCTGCACCTCCGGGCTGCCATGGTGTCAGGCGTTTCGTGGCAAAGAGCACAATCCCGTCGAGCAGCGCTGCCAGCAGCACGCAGAGAACGATACCGGCGATGATCGGCGTCAGGAAGCGCAGTTGAAGCCCTTGTGTAAACAGAAGTCCGAGCTGCGGCGTGCCGACGAGTGCCGCCACGGAAACGATACTGACATTGGATACCACCGCAACGCGCAGGCCCGCGGCAATCACCGGTACGGCAAGCGGCAGCTCAACGAAAAGAAGCCGCGGCAATGTGCGATAGCCCATGGCATTGGCAGCCTGAATGACATCGGGCTGTACGGAATCGAGGCCATCGGTGACAGTGCGGATGAGAAGCGCCAGCGCATAGATCGTCAGCGCAACGACCACGTTGAGCGGATCGAGAATGCGTGTGCCGAGAGCAAGCGGTAGCAGAACGAAGAGGGCAAGCGACGGGATGGTGTAGAGCAAACCAGCCGCACCAAGCATCGTGGAGCGAAAGAAGCCGGCCCGGTGCGCAAGCCAGCCAAGCGGCAGCGCGAGGAGGAGACCAATGACGACGGGGATGACCGAAAGCCAGAGGTGCCAGAGGAAGAGTTCGGCGATACGGCCGGACTCGCGGTACAGCCAATCGAACCTCATGCTTGCGCCCTCGCGCGGCCGGTGCGTGCCGCCTCTATCGCGGTGACAACATGAGACAAAGTGACGGTGCCTGCCAATGTGCCTGACGGACCGACGATCACGCCTCGGCCTGAGGGTGAACTGAGGGCGGCGTCAAGAACGTTGCGCAGGCTGCTGCCTTCCACCGCAAGCGTGCCGCTGAGATTGAGATCGCCCTCTCTCAACGGAGCCTTGATGCTTTCCACATCGGCCCAACCCAACGGGCGGTTCTCGGCGTCGGCGACGAGCACCCATCTGTCGGTCGCAATCTGGCGGAGGGATTCCGGCGTCGCGCCGAGTGTGGCTGTCGGTTCCTGTCCAAGTTGCACGCCATCATCGTTGAAGTCGGCGAAACCCAGGATGCGATAACCCCTGTCGCGTCCGATGAAATCGGCAACGAATTCGTCTGCGGGTCGTGCCAGCAATTCCTGGGGAGTGGCGATCTGCGCCAGCGTTCCGCCAGTGCGCAGAACCGCGACCTGATCGCCAAGCTTCAGAGCCTCATCTATGTCATGTGTGACCATGATGATGGTCTTGCCGATTTCGCGCTGGAGGCGGAGGAACTCGTCCTGCAATTGCGCGCGGACCACCGGATCGACGGCGCTGAAAGGCTCGTCCATCAGCATGAATTTCGGATCTGACGCAAGTGCGCGCGCAACGCCGACGCGCTGCTGCTGGCCACCGGAAAGCTGCCAGGGATAGCGATTGGCGAAAGCGGAAGAGAGGCCGACGCGCTCCAGAAGATCATGGGCAGTCCGAAGCGCCTGCTCCTTGGGCGCTCCGTTCAGCCGCGCGGTCGTCGCAATGTTCTGCACGACGGTGCGGTGGGGAAAGAGGCCGGCATTTTGAATGACGTAACCGATCTTGCGGCGCAGCAGCGCCACATCCATGGCGTCCGTCGGTTCGCCGTCGAGAAGAATTTTTCCCGAGGAGGGCGAGATCAGCCGGTTGACCATGCGAAGCGACGTCGTCTTGCCGCAACCCGATGGTCCAACGAAGATGGTGAGCTTGCCGCTGGGAGCCGTCAGTGACAGGTTGTCGACAGCCGTGGTCGGCCCTCGATAGTGCTTGCTGACATGATCGAATGTTATCATAGGCGCGTTCCCTTTTCTGGTCCCGGATGTCGCCAGCGATCCGGTCTCCTTGGTTGTCTATACAAGCACGAAGTTATGCGGTGCGCAAGCGGGGGTGCTTAAGGAAAATGCGTCTTTTTTTGTGCTTAAATCTTATGCTGAGGCTATAGCGCTTCCGCGACGCTGACGACCGCAGATGGCGGGCGGGAATAAAGCAAGAGAGCTGGCATGACGGTTCCCGTCATGAGGGATGTCAGGGTCGCCATTGCTGCGGACTTTTGCCGTCAAGCTCTCTGTCCAGGTAGAAGGCGGCGCTGATCAGGGCCAGATGTGTAAAGGCCTGCGGGAAGTTTCCGAGCAACTCACCACGGTGGTCGAACTCTTCGGCGTAGAGGCCCAGATGATTGGCGTAATTCAACAGTGCTTCGAAGGTCGCACGCGCTTTCTTCAAGTCGCCAGCCCTTGCCAGGCATTCGGCGTACCAGAACGAGCAGGCAGAGAATGACCCTTCCTGACCGCTCAAGCCATCTTCGCTCTTGTAGCGATGAACCAGTCCGTCATCGGCGAGCGTGTCTCCGATCGCGTCCAGAGTTGCCAACCAGCGCGGATCGGTGGCGCTGACGAACCTGACAAGCGGCATCAGCAGCAGCGAGGCATCGAGGGTGTCTCCACCCTTGGTCTGGACGAAGTGTCCTTTCTCCTCGTTCCAGAAGTTTGCCCAGATGTCTTCGTAGATATTGTTTCTAACGTCGATCCATCGGCTGAAGGGTGCCGCAAGCGATCGCTTGCTCGCCAGGCGAATGGCGCGGTCGACTGCGACCCAGCACATGAGGCGCGAATGCAGGAAATGCTGCGGGCCGCGCCGCATTTCCCAAATGCCGGCATCAGGTTCTTCCCAGTGTTCGCAGACATAGTTGATGATATCGCGCACACCGTTCCAGCCATCATGGGAAATGGCATGGCCGTATTTGTTGCTGAGATAGACGGCATCCATCAACTCGCCGTAGATATCGAGTTGCACCTGTTTTGCCGCACCGTTTCCGATCCGCACGGGACGCGCTCCGCCATATCCACTTAAGTGATCGAGAGATACCTCGTCGGCGACCGTGCTTCCGTCGACGGCATACATGATGTCGAGCTTTCCATTTGCACCGCATCGCATCGCGCGTTTGCCGATCCAGGATGTGAAGTCTTGCGCTTCCTGCTGATAGCCAAGCCGCATCAGCGCATAGACTGTGAAGGATGCGTCGCGAATCCAGGTGGCCCGGTAGTCCCAATTTCGAATTCCGCCAGGTGCCTCTGGCAGCCCGAAGGTTCCCGCCGCAATGATCGATCCGTGGCGGCGTGACGTCATCAGTTTCAGCGTCAGGGCAGAACGGGTTACGATTTCGCGCCACCGACCACGATAGGACGATTGTGCGGCCCAGTCCTGCCAATATTGGATCGTCGCGTCCTCGAACCCCGCGACGTCTGCCAAGTCCATGGGCTCTTCTTCGGCCCCGGTCAGAACGAAATCGGCTGCTTCTCCAGCAGTCAGGTTCGCCTTGCAGATCACGTCGCCATCGAGCGCTTGGAGCGTAAGACTGGAAGTGAGCCTGATCCCGTCGCAGTGCTTCGGTCGCCAAAGGGCAGTGTGACCGTCAACCTCGGCGGTTTCTTTCTGCCTTGCATAGTCGAAACGGGGCGCACAGCGTAGCGTGAGGGCCACCGTCCCGCGTGTCACTCTCAGTCGCCGCACCAATTTCGTTGAGGTAGAGGCACTGTCTTCCCTGACGGCCATGAAGTCCGTGAGTTCGGCGCTGGCATTCTCACCCATCCAGCGAGTGACCAGCACATTGGTGTCTGGCCGATAATGCTGCACGACCCGAGCATCGGGAATATCCGGCAGAATTTCAAACAGACCACCGCGTTCCGGATCGAGCAGGCCGGCAAAGATGGTTGGGCTATCGAAATTTGGCCAACACATGAAATCGATCGCACCGTCTTTGGCAATCAGCGCCAGTGTCGCCAGATCGCCGACGATACCGTGATCTGAGATCGGCCTCGGGATGTTGCTGCCCCCGTTGTCATCTCTTGAGAAATTATGGCTTTCGACGTCAGAGTGCGTGCGGATGTCCATTCGATAATCCATCATGTGTAATCGCATGCCAGCCGAAAGAAGCGTCTCATTTCAACGTGTCGAAAAGGTCGAGCAGTGCTTCTTCATCCATGACATTTTCTTCACAACGTCATCTTTCGCCTTGTGTTCCAAGCCCGCCAATCTCTTAGCGAAAGGACTGTATCCCGTGACGAGAGTGGAAGGTGCCGAGACATGGAAACGAGACCTCGTCGCCCAAGCGCACCGTGCATCAACAGCGACGACCATGACATGTGATGCATTCCTGCTGATGCCGGGGCCTTTTCGAAGACAACTCCGTATCGGCGTGGCCGATACTCGTTCGATACTTAAGATGTTTTTTATCCATTTCCTCTAGCGTCTGCCGGTGGTCAGCTGGCTAAGCCGCTGTGGGGAAGAGGGGACGGGCATGGCAATATCCCAGAAGGTGAAGTCGATTGGTTTCAGAACGACGGGTGGGATGGCGTTGCTGCTCATATCGGTCGTGCTTGTGGCGGTCGTTGGCATCCGGGGTATGGGGAGCCTCACCGGTGCCGTAACCCAAACGGTGGATACGTCGAAGGTGCTGATAGGCGCCAACAAGGCCGAAGGCGCGATTATCCAATATCTCGTCAGCAAGGATCCCAAATGGATCGACGAGGCTGTCGGCGCTCTCGATACGGCCCAATCCAAGCTCAACGCGCTTGCTCTTTCCACAAGCGAGAAATCCGAACTCTCCAGCGGGATCGCCAAGACATCCGACGCGGTAAAAGCCCTCGCGGCCTCGCAGGATACTGTTCAGAAGGCGGGGACTGCCTTGCGCGATGCCGCTGGCAGCATGGTGACGCTTGCCGAACAGACCGAGAAGACTTCTCAGGATATCGCCAGCCAGGCAGAGACCAATTCCAACAACGCGCTGGTGACGCTCAACAGCATCCGCATTCTCATTCAGAACGCCAGCACCTTCAATGAAGGCATCAATGCGATCGAGCTTGCGCTGGTTCGTGCCGCAGGCCAAGGCGCTCAGGTCTCTGCCGCGCAGCTTGCCGAACCGATGGCGCGTGCCGAGGCAGGCCTTGCCGAAGTCGTGAAGCTCGGCGGCACGCCGGACATTCAGCCGATCGTCAGCAATCTGGCCACGACATTTGCGGATATCCAGGGAGCGATTGCCAAGGACAATGGCGCGGCATTGGTTTCAACGCAGGATTTCGCCCTCTTCTCCAAGATTTCCACCATTACCCAGGCGCTTGACGAGGCGCTGCGCAAATCCGCCGAGACCGAACTCGCCTCCAAAAGCGAGAAGGACAAGGCGCGCTCCAAGGCGCGCATCATTTCCGGTACGGCACGCAATTTCAGCAATGTGTTGAAGGACACGCTTGCCCAGGTCGAACGATACCGCGTCCAGCCGTCGGCAGAATCCGCCGAGGTGATTGCGGCTGGCCTGAAGAAGGCGCAAGCGCTGGGCACCATGCTGTCGAAAACCAGCGGCACTGACATGACCGCCAATCTCGCTCAGCTCGGTCAGTCCTTCGACGCAATGAAGACCAATCTGGCGACATCGGACCAGCAGGCGTCGCTCGTCGTTTCCACATTGCAAAGCGTTACCGACGGCATTGTGAAGATCGCCGGCGAAATCGCTTCGACTTCGGAACGTCAAGGCAGCCAGGGCACATCCTGGATGTGGGGTGCCGGCCTGTTCAGCCTTGTCCTGGCGATGGCGATCGCGCTCTTCATGGTGCGCTCTGTGGCTCGCCCGATGATGCAGGTGGCGCAGGCCATGGCGCGGCTCGCACGGGGCGAGGCCGACACCCAACTGAAGCTTGCCAAGACCGATAATGAGATCGGTGAGATGATCGGTGCGCTGCAGGTGTTCCAGCAAAATGACCGCGCCCGCATCCATGCCGAGGCGGAGGCCGATCGGGAAAGACAGCAGGCCGAACATATGCGCCTTGAGCGCGAGGCTGAACGCATGACGGAAGCGCAGGCGATGGAGCATGCCTTCCGCCAGATTTCGACGGGTCTTGATGCGCTTTCCAAGGGCGACCTGACAGCACGTATCGGCGCAGTCGATCCACGCTACGATCGGATCAGAGACCACTTCAATAGCGCGGTTTCTACGCTTGAAGAGGCCATCGATGCTGTGATCCAGAGCGTCGGCACCATTCAGTCGGGACTGTTTGAAATCTCAAGTGCCTCCAACGATCTCGCCCGCCGCACGGAGCAGCAGGCCGCATCTCTTGAAGAAACGGTTGCAGCACTTGGTGAAGTGGCGAGCGGCATCAACGGCACAGCCGATGGTGCAAGCCACGCGCAGAAGACGGTGTCGCTTGCCAAAACCAATGCGGAGAGTGGCGGTATCGTGGTGGAGCGCGCCATCGGTGCCATGAGCGAGATTCAGGAATCCTCCACAAAGATCGGCAACATCATCGGCGTGATCGACGAAATCGCTTTCCAGACCAACCTCCTGGCGCTGAATGCCGGGGTGGAGGCAGCCCGCGCCGGAGAGGCCGGTAAGGGTTTTGCTGTCGTCGCTCAGGAAGTGCGCGAACTGGCGCAACGATCGGCCGGCGCCGCACGCGAGATCAAGGCTCTGATCTCCACATCGTCAGCCCAGGTCACGACAGGCGTTCAGCTCGTCGATGAAACGGGGATGTCTCTGAAGGATATCTGCGAGCAGGTGGGTGGTATCAGCGCCATCATCGACAGGATTGCCACTGCAGCGCGCGAACAGGCGGTGAGCCTGCGCGAAGTCTCCGCTGCTGGCGACGCAATGGACAAGGTGACCCAGCAGAACGCGGCGATGGTTGAGGAGACGACTGCAGCAGCGCAAACCCTGGTGCACGAGACCGAAAGACTGGCGCAGATGGTGGGGCAGTTTGCCACCACGCGTTCGGTCAGGGGCGGGATTTACGCTGCGGCAGCTTAAGGCTGCCGCGCGCTATCAGTTGCTCGGCAACCGGATGACCGATCGCTTCGCAAAGCCGATAAAGCCGTTTTCACGCCTCGACGGGCTCGCGCACCTCATCCAGTAGGAAATGCACGATGACGTAGCGCGTCGTGTATGTATGACCGCTGTCTGCGACGCCTTCTTCGCTACCGCCATCAGAAGGGTGCCACTGCCGGTAATGCGGATTGTTGGCGATGAGCGTAATCGCCTTGCCCGAAAACTTGCCGTCCAATCGGTAGCGTGCTTCCGCCAAGGGCCAGATCTTCTCAAAGTCGTCCTGGGTGATGCGGGCTTTGAGGGCCTTTCTCGTGGTCGGCTCCTTGGCGCCGCCGCCCTCTGCCGGTGGAATGGAGAGGTTCACCTCTTCGGCATGGTCGAGTAGAGCGGAAAATTCCTCTGGCCACATGCGTCTCATTATTGCTCCTCCCAAAGACAATGATCTTACAACACCGCGATGATAGCGCCTTTATGCCGACAGGCAATCAGGATTTTTGCCTGCGTGATGGCAGCGAAAGCGTCAATTCAAAAGCTCAGTCGATGCCGGTGGCGGCAGCGTGATGAAGCTGCTAAACGCTGGCGAAACAGACGCCAAAGCGCCGTGCGTCCTATTGGATGTACAAAGACGCCTTACCTTTTTGAATCGACGCATCGTGTTTTCCGAAAACCGAATCCGATTTTCGGGGAGATGCTATAGGAGAACCAGATCATGATTGAGCCGACCGCTTCCTTCAAGGATAACCTGCAATTGCTGCCTTCGATCGATGGACTGGCGAAGATCAACCTCATTGATGCCGACGGCAATATTGTTGCCACGATCGAAAACCAGCCCGGCAAGCAAGGCTCGCTCGCCGTCTATCAATATCTTGAGCAATGCTTCGGGACGCTGAGCAGGCAAGCAGCGACCCATGGGCTCGATATTTTCGCCGAGCACACGGCCGACGCAAAGAACCGTCCCGGCGCCCATCCGAACATCGACCGCTTGCTGGAGATCGTGGCCGGTGCTGCTCCATTGAAGATCGAACTCGCGGCGCGCTGATTGTCGCGCATGGCCCAGCAATAAGAACTCGGATCAGTCACCGTTCTTGACCGACACGGAGCACGGCCTGCGCTTAAGAAGCCCTAAAGCGCCGTGTGTCCTATTGGACGCACAAAGGACGCTTTACCTTTTCAAATTTACACATCGTGCTTTTCCGAAAATCGAGCTCGATTTTCGGGCCGATGCTGTAGGCGCAATTTGCCTCACCAGACCGACGGTCACCGATGGAGTGACCGCATCCAGCCGCATCTCTCGCCTTCATCTATGTCAGGCGAACTCGTAAGGCGGAGCGCACAGGTCGCGCAGCGTTTATCCGCAGAACGCCCTATCAATCATCCGACCTAGGCCCCGACCAACAGACGATAGCGAGCCGGCGTCCTCATGAGAAATGACGTTGCGCCTGTCACCCCAGCGTCACCTATCGTTCGCATCGGCTCGCCCCTTTCGTCTATTTACTGGTGGAGAGTTGATTGATAAATGAATGATGCTGGCCATCACCGGAGGACGTCTGTTCTTCCGTTGATGTTGCCTGGCATGCCGAAGGCCTTCCATCGTTCTGAAAAGATCGGTGCCATCTGCTCGATCCTCAGAAGCAGAGCAATCCCGCGGCCTGCGGTGAGTTCATCATGCTAGGGAGGTTCGATGTCATGATAAACCCAAAGAGTGCGCCCGCCGGCGCGACCAAAGTTCGATATTTTATTCTGTTCATGTGTTTTGTCGGGATTTCGATCAACTATCTCGATCGCGCCAATATGAGCGTCGCACTTCCCTTTATCGACTCCGAGCTTGGTCTGAACCTCACCAACACCGAGAAAGGCTTGATTCTCGGCGCGTTTTTCTGGGCCTATGATGGCATGATGCTGCTTGCCGGCTGGATCACCGACAAGCTTGGCGCGCGCAAGACCTTTTCGCTTGCCGCCGTCTGGTGGTCGGTCTTCACGGCTTTGACGCCGCTCGCCTACAGCTTCTGGACCTTCTTCGCCGTTCGTTTCGCGCTCGGCGCAGGTGAAGCCCCCGCTTATCCGTCTGCCACCAAAGCCGCCTCCCGATGGTTCCCGAAGAGCGAGCGCGCCTTTGCAACGGCTGTCATCGACTCGGGCTCTCGCGTCGGCACCGTCTTGGCGCTGCCCATCGTCACCGCCATCATCGCTGTGGCGACCTGGCACTATTCCTTCATCATCCTCGGCGCCGTCGGCATCGTCTGGGCCTTCTTCTGGTACGTAACCTACCGCGATCCCACAGAGCATGAGCGGGCAAACGACCTGGAGCGTCGCTACATCATCGAGAATGGCGGGCGTACCGTCGAAAACGACGACCCCGAGGCTGCCAAGATCAAATGGGTCGATCTCTTCAGATACCGCACCATCTGGGGCATGATGATCGGCTTTTTCTGCCTCAATTTCGTGATCTACTTCTTCCTCACCTGGTTCCCAAGCTACCTGAAGACCGCCCGGGGCCTCAACCTCGCGGAACTCGGCCTATATGGAATGCTGCCGGGTCTCTCCGCTGTCGTCACCGCATGGATTGCCGGCGCTCTGGCCGATAGGGCTATCCGCAATGGTGCCAATGTCACCACGGTGCGCAAGATCATCATGGTCGGCGGCATGCTGGGTGGCGCTGCCATTCTGCCGGCATCGTTGACCCAGTCGCTCTATATGGCGCTGTTCTTCCTGGCGATCTCCTACAGCAGCCTCGCCATTGCCGCGACAGGCATCTGGTCGCTACCCGCGGACGTCGCGCCAAGCTCCCGCCACGTCGCCTCGATCGGCGGCATCCAGAACTTCGCCTCCAACATCGCCGGCATCATCAGCCCGCTGCTCTTCGGCTTTCTGCTGGACATGTTCGGCGGAAGCTACACGCCATCCTTCATGATGGCGGCCGGCATGGCACTGGTCGGGGCCTTCTCCTACGCCTTCATCGTCGGTCGCGCAGAACCTCTTCCGATCCTGCCGCCGCGGTCTTGATGAGTTTCGGCTGAACAGCACAAAAGCTCATGACGGCCCAGTTGGGCCGTCATGATCGCCTGCGTAGAGAAGCTGATGAGGCAACGCAAGCGGCTCTCACGTGGCGCAATTTCTAGCTTCTGGAGTTTCATCCCTTGAAGCCATCGAAGCGCACGTGCAGTATCCTCGAGTAACGGCGCCCAGCCGCGCTGATATGACGGGTTCCCGCAGGTATACCGTAAGGGAGCTGAAACATTATCCGCCGCACTCCGTTTTCACCATCGCCGCCGACAGCTTTGCCGATACTGACCCGCACAAATGGCGTGCGCTTACGGGGTAGGCCCGAAAATCGGAATTGATTTTCGAAAAGCACGATGCGTCGATTCGAAAGGTGAGACGCGTTCTTTGTGCGTACAATAAGCAGCGAGGCGCTCTAAAAGGCGCATCGTTTTTATCGCGATAAGCAATCACTCGAGAAAGCTATCAAGCGACTGGAAGACTCCGGCTGTTTTCCAAAGACTCCGGTTCGCCACCACATAAAGTGCTTCCTTCGCACGCGTTGCCGCAACGTTTAGCAAATTCGGACGGCCCCCAGCCCAGCCTCGCGCGCCTCGCTGCTGCGAATCCGGCGCGCCCAGGATGAAAAACACGGCTTCTGCCTCGCGGCCTTGAACGGTGTGTACCGTCCCGACGCGGTCTCTGACCCACTGATATGGATTTTCGACCCAGCCGTCGAGCAAGCCGCTGGACCGCAAGGCTTCTCGCATGCGGTCCTGAACGACGACGAACGGCGTGACGATATAAAAATCGGGAACACAGTTCTTGTCCCTTAACTGGCGTAGTAGGCCAAGCAGAACTTCGCCTTCCTGAGGGCACCACTTTTCCTGCCCGCTTCCCTCGACGTTGATCCAACGGGAAGGTCCAAGAATGTCCCGGATGGCAGAAGTCTTGGCAACTTTCGCCTGCACCATCAGGTTTTCATAGGCGATGGAATTGGAGAGAGCGAACATCGGCTCTGCACAGCGCCGATGCACAAGCAGTGGGACGCCGACTTCACGCGTGCCGAATTTCGTCTCAAACGTTCCAAAGTATTCCGTGGCGCTGTCGGCTAAGGTTTGCGCAGAAGCAGCGGGCGCATTGTAGATCAGGGGATCGATACCGAACTGCTGGCACAGGGCTTCGGTCAGCTGGTCCGGTAACACGACCACCGGTTCGATTTGAATTGGATCGCCAACAACCACCGCACGTCGCGTCCTCGTCAACGCGCCAACAGCAGCCTGCGGCAAGGCCTGCCCCGCTTCGTCGACGAGCAACCAACCGAGAGTTTCAGGCCCGATCTTACAAAACATTCGGCCAACGGAAGCAAAAGTGGTGGAGACCACTGGCACGAGTAGGAACAATGTCGACCACACCTCGGGTATCAGCGCGTCTTTCTCTGGGGTTCCGAGCGAGCGCGTGCCGAACCCGTCCATCAGGACGTTCAGGTTATGCCGGATCGGCTTCGCTGCCGCATCGACGAAGGCCTTGTGTAGGAGCATGGCAGCTTCGAAGACATCGTTTCGTAAACGGGCTGTGGCTGTATCCAGCCACGGTGCGGCTTTCTGCTTGTCTTGATGGCGCCGGTCGAAAAATTCTTCGGAAATGAATGTGCCATCATGGCGACGGGCTATATCCGCCAATGCATCGTGATCACGCCCGAGCGTTTCCGTCAGGCTTGCGAGCGATATTTTCATTCTCTCAACTTCGCCGTAACTCCGCGCGTGTTCGGATTTTTTCGTCTGGGCATCGGCTGAAAGGTCAGAATAGCGCGCGTTCTCAGCGACCAAATTCTTCGAAAGGACGCCGTATGTCACGTGCCAGGAACGATATGTACGCGTACCAAACAGGCGGCTGAAGAAGCCTGGACGGGATGTCCAAGCGAGCCGTTGCTTTTGCTGAGCATCGTCAACGACCTGTTTCTGGCCTTCGGCGGCGCTCAGAGCATCGCGGGCGCGCTCCGTTAACTCCGCCAAGACCGGTGCCATCACCTGAAGGTCGCTCTTGAGTCCGTCGATTGTCTCCTGGCTTCGCCGGATCGACTGTAAGAGATCGTGGGCTTCCTGGAGTTCGGTGAGCGCCGCTTTGGACGACGCCATTACTTTTCGAAAACGCTGCCTGGCTTTTTTCCAGCGCCGTAGAGCCTCGTTGTGTTCATCCGGCGGATTTTCGAGACGTACGATATGAGGCGGCCTTTGCTTCGCGCCGGTCTCGGTCTTCTCCGTGATGAGTTGGGGATTTCCGCTGGCCTGCTGGAGATACCGCTGCAGTCCGACGTCATCGTCCCACCAGAACGTTTGCCGGAAATCGCTCCTGTTCTTGCCATTGCCAAGGACCGCCGCCACGGCACCCCAAGTGTCGCGTTCCAAGAGAGCATCAGATACGGTTTTGAAATATCGGAGGCCGGGCGCATCGGCCGCAATCGCCCCTATCGCAGGGAATTCTCCGCTGACATTCTCAACGGCCTTGTTGTTTGAGGAGGCAACGACCATCTCGTAGCCTTTGATTTTATCGTCCAGGCGGTACAGGTGAACGAAGGAGTTCCCCTTTTTCAGTTTCTGGCCGGAATGAATGAACGCAGTTTCCGGATCATCATAGGCGCAGAGCGCTTCGGCGCGTTTGCTGACGACAGCGGCGATGATATCGCGAAGGAGAGTTGTCTTCCCGGTGCCGGGTGGACCATTTACCGCAAGAATTCCTTCCGTCTCAAGATCGTGAAGCGCAAGGTTGACCGCACATTGCTGAAGCAAGGCTAGCGGATGCCGCCCATTACCGGGCCACGACCCTAAGGGAAACCTCTGAGGTTCAAGCGCATCCGAAAGCGCCTCGTTGTCCTTCATAAGGTTTCGTCGGCTGCGCGGCTTAAGGGCGCCCAGATAACGTTTAATGTTCGGCGTGGCCTTCCCAGCCGTCACGAGTGCTCGCGCTTCAGCGAGATCGTCGAGAAAAAACGAATTCAGGAGGATCGCTTCAGGCGGGTCCTGCAGTTTGAAATATTGATACGATCGGACGGCGAATGCCGGCGGCTTCACAAATTTCGCCTGCAGGCCGATCGCCGTGATGAGCCACTCATACCCGCTCTGAATTGTCTTGCGGGTGAGGGGCTGTGGATTGCCGTCACGGTCGGCAATAACGATCCTTGACGCTAATCCTTCCACGAGCGACTTTTCTATGTGGGACCATTGCCCAAGGTCACGAAGCCTGCCCTGCAAAGCCACGGGTAATCCCCAACCGAAACTGGAAATAGACACGGCCTCGCTCTCTACCGGTCGGCCCTCCCGGTCGACCATGACTGTTGCAAGCACAGCCTCTCCACGCGCTTGCGGGCGTTCGGCCCGTGTATCGGTATAGACCGCCAGCAATGCTGAGACGGCAGCTTCCATATCGACTGTGCCAAGAACGATCTGATAATAGAGCTTTTGATTGGGGCGACTTTTCTCGCCACCACTCTCCCAAGGTAGCACGTCCTTGTCGATTGCCGCGATACGGTATCGATCGCCGCCCGCGAGATCTTCTGGCTTACGGAACGACGGGGGAGACAGGACCTCCATCGCTGTCCAGGCCGATAAAATACTTGCTGGTTCGTTGGTGACCGCTACTCTCGCGAGATTTGGGCGGAGGTGTGTCGCCGGAACTGTGGTGGGCGCTGGCGGAGGAGGATTCGCTCGCTCAACACGAGGGGTTGCCGGGGGAACTGCAATGTTTGTGGTGGCTGGCTGGACGATATCGCCGCGCGGCGCGGCTTTTTGATCAACCGTTCCTCTCGCTTGCAATACACGCTGCCGGAGGTCGCTTGCACGCTGGGTCTTTCGCTCGGAAAGCTCTTCGATCAACTTGTCTAGAAATTCAGAATCGGCGCGCTGTTGGCCGAATAACTTTTCGAGCTCCAACACGCTTTTGTTGAACAGCGGCCTCTTTGACATGGGGAATATTCTCAAGCTTACTTAGTGAATTAAAAGCACAAGCATACAGGCACCTAACGCCACGGGCGGATAGCCCAAGTCGTTTTCCCGGCTAAATCGACTTCGCGGCCTAGGCTTCCGGCATCATGCACAAGGCGGTCGGGGCTTTGACCGCCGCTCACCGTGGAGGCATACTATAGGAACCGTGATGCACGACACAATCTGAAAGAGAGAAGGCGCCAGTTCACGCCATCGCTTCCGCTGCTGGTACAAGGCCGGAAACTCGCCCGGTGGGAACGGTCGGTAGATCGTAGGACGTAGCGCCATCGCGAGCATCTAAAGATTGAGATAATCACGCTTGCCATCGCGATAGATCAAAACAGCATCGCGGGCCTGGGATCAGGCAATCGCACTCCCATAGGCGATAGACGTTTTGCATGCAGCGAGTGGCTTGGCGCATTTCCCATTCCTCCGCGAGGCGGCACGCATTTGTGGAACCCGTTCGGATTGCTTGACCAGTTCCGACATCTCGTTGGCCGTCATGGATCCGATGTCCAGGCGGTATTCGGCTGCGCCAAGATCGTAAGAATACAAGCTAACAAAAAAACTTATGGCGTGAGGCTAACGATGGCGGAGAGGGTGGGATTCGAACCCACGATACCCTTGCAGGTATGCCGCATTTCGAGTGCGGTGCATTCGACCACTCTGCCACCTCTCCGGCGCGCTGTGGTAAGCGGGCCGTTCATAGCCACAGCCATGGCGCCATGCAAGCGTAAAATTCTGTTTTGTCTTGAAAACTACGCGAATTGCGATCCTGGGAATAGGCAGGGTTTCGATATCACGCCGGCTAAGGAGTCCTGGAGTTCGGCAAGCCTCTGTATTCTCAAGTTTCGACCTCGAGCAACAGCACGTCCGCGCGTGGCAACATGTCCTCTAGGCAGTTCAGTAAGCGCCTCCAGGGGCGCTCAAACGCAGTTTCGGAAATCCATGCAGCCTCCGACCCTTTGCCTATCTACGGGCTCTCTGGCACGTTCATTTGTATTCGGCTATTGTGCCTCTGATTTGAATGAGGTCACGGCATGGAGTGGTCGCTGCCGCCAGAGGCAACGCTGACTTTCGTCGGGACCACCTAGAATTTTGGTACTCGGATTTTATAGTTGCGGTTGGCGTGTTCGGGAACGATGCTGCCTTGATACGCTTGCTCCAAGGGGATGTCTTTGCACTATGTCAGCGGTGGTGAATGCGGGCGGATCTTTCGGGAGTTTGATTGGGACAGCAATCCCCTAGGGCCAAAGGATGCGTGGCCCGTCGAGCTGAAAGTTCTTGTCAACGTCATGCTTGGCTCGCTTCAGCCGATGCTGATGGTTTGGGGGCCGCAGCAGATCACCCTTTATAATGACGGCTATTCGCTCATGTGCGGCAACCGTCATCCGGACGCCTTTGGCAAGCCTTTTCAGGATCTCTGGTTTGACATCTGGGACAAGGTCGAGCCGATCATCAGTGCCGCCTATGCTGGCCAGGGCACCTCGATGGACGACATCGAGTTTACCATGCACCGCAAGGGCTATCCGGAAGAAACGCATTTTGCCTTTTCCTATACGCCGGTTCGCGATCACGCGGGGACGGTGCTCGGCATGTTCTGCGCTTGCTCGGAAATCACCGGCGAGGTGCTGATGCGCCGCGAGCAGAAGCTGCAGCAGGAGCGCCTTAGGCAGGTCTTCGAACTCTCCCCTGGCGGTATCGCCACATTGATCGGTCCCGACCACATCTTCGAGTTTGCCAATGAGGAATGCTATTCCATCATCGGTGCCGGGCGTGAGATCATAGGCAAGCCAATCGCCGAGGCACTATCGGAAGTGGCGCAGCAGGGGCATATCGAGAAGATCGATGAGGTCTACAGGACAGGTAAACCCTTTGTCGCAAAAGGCCAGTCGATCGAGCTGAACCGCGGGCCGGGCGGTGAGAAGCAGGACCGGTCGATCGATCTGGTCTATCAGCCGATGCGTGATGCCGTGGGCGAGATCTTCGGCATTTTGGTTCAGGCACAGGATGTGACCGAGCGCCTGGCGGAAGAGCGGCACAAGGAACTGGTGGCGCATGAACTTGGGCATCGCCTGAAGAACCAGTTGGCCATGGTTCAGGCCATCGCATCGCAAACATTGCGATCCGCACCGGATATGAATGTGGCGCGACAGACGCTCGCAGAGCGCATCAATATCTTGAGCCGCGCCCACGATACGGTGATCCAGGGAGGGCTTGGTTCCTCCACGGTCCGCAATCTTGTCGGGCAGATGCTGGCGGTGCATGATGACCCGAGCGAGCCTCGCTTCGTTGTGGACGGGCCGGAAATCCATGTCGGCTCTCGCCCGGCACTGTCGCTTTCCCTTATTCTCCACGAGCTTGCCACCAATGCCGTGAAGTATGGAGCGCTCTCGACGCAGACTGGCAAGATCGAGATTTCCTGGCAAGTTGTTGGCGAGAACCGAGAGACCTTCGAATTTACGTGGCAGGAAAAGAGCGGTCCGCCTGTCTGCCCACCGGACCGCGAGGGCGCTGGCTCACGATTGATCAAGGCCGGGGTGTCCGGGGTCTCGAACAGCAAGGTCACGGTTCGTTATGAGCCGAGCGGTCTGCAGTGCAACGTCGTGGCTGATCTGCGCGCATTCCAGCAGGATCACTAAGCGCGCCGCCAGAGGCCAGTAAGCCTCTGCGGCAGTGCTCTTAAGCCCGTCGCGATCTTTCAGATTCGCTCCTTCGCTCTAGGTCCTTGTTTTGCCGCATGTCGTTATCGCAAAACCGCTGCACACTTTTGCGCGACATGCTTCAGAACTTCAGCCGATAGCGGATATGGCCGTCGCTTTTGACGTAGCTGTCATAGAGCGCCTGGGCGCGGTGATTGCCTTCATCCGTATGCCAATAAAGGCGTGACCATCCGTTTTCGTGGCAGGTGCGGATGAGATCCTCTATCAGGGCGCGGCCGATGCCTTTGCCGCGGATGATGCTATCGACGAAGAGATCTTCAAGATAACAGTCCGGCGTCTTGGCCCAGGTGGATTCATGAAAATGGTGGATGGCGAAGCCGGCGACCGTGCCATCCAGAACGGCAAGTCGCACTGAAAGCCGCGATGCCGGGTCCTGCAACCGCTCCCAGGTATGGTCGGTCACGTCGTCTGGTAGATCGACCTTGTAGAAGGCGAGGTACGCCTTCCACAGACGGAGCCAATCATCCCGGTCACTGCTGGTGGCATCGCGGATCGTCAGTGTCATTGTCTCTGTCAGGCTCCTGCTTCGTCCAATAGCCGGATCATCTCGTCGCTCAAGCGAAGATTGACCGCGCGTTTGAAGCTCTCCAACTGCGAAAGGCTGGTGGCGCTGGCGATCGGGGCCGTCACGGATGGTTTTGCCAACAGCCAGGCCAGCGCTATATCGGCGTGCCGTGCACCGGTCTCAGCCGCAATCGCATCCATGGCGCCAAGGATGGCAAGCCCACGCGGATCGAGATAATTGGCGACGCGATAGGAGCGCGCAACACCCTCGGTGTCGGCCTTGGTTCGGTATTTGCCGGTCAGGAAACCGGCGGCGAGGCTGTAATAATTGATGACGCCGATGTCTTCGCGGGCGCAAAGGTCCGCGAGCGGGCCTTCAAACTTGTCGCGGGTATAGAGATTGTATTCCGGCTGAAGAACGTCGAAACGTCCGAGCACGGTCGCTTCCGCGATATCGAGTGAGGCCTGAAGCTGCTGCGCATTGTAGTTCGAGCAGCCGATGGCTCTGACCTTGCCAGCCTCTTTCAGCCGGGCAAACGCGCCGAGCGTTTCTTCAAGAGGCACGGCATCATCCGGCTTATGGGCGAGATAGAGATCGATATAATCGGTCTGCAGACGACGCAGCGAGTCGTCGACCGCCTTGGCAATCCAGTCAGCGCTCAGCCCCGTCTTGCGCTCATTATTGTCAAAGCCGACCTTGGTGATGATTACGGCGTCGTCACGCTTCACGGAGCCGCTCTTCAGCCACTTGCCGATAATCGCTTCGGATTCTCCACCCTGATGGCCGGGTACCCAGGCCGAATACACATCGGCTGTGTCGATGGCATTGAAGCCGGCATCGAAGAAGGCGTCCAGCAGTTGAAAGGAGGTCTTCTCGTCTGCGGTCCAGCCAAAGACGTTGCCACCGAAGACGATAGGCGCGACGGAAAGGCCGGTGCGGCCAAGCGTTCGGTTCTGCATGGAGTTTCTCCTCAATTGTCTCTCGAATGGTTTAGCGGTGCTGCCAGGCGATGACTATTGAATTTCCGTGATCCAATCATCTCGCCAAAGAAGCAAACGCCTGTCACGAGGAGAGGTTTCGAAACGCAGTCGGTGGCTTTTCATGATGCTGCTGCCAGATGCGGCGCAGATGACGCGCGGAGGCGAAGCCTGAGCGTTCTGCCACGGCCTCCATATCGAGCCTCGATTGGGAGATGATGTCGCGCGCCAGCGTCACCCGGATGAGGTTGACATAGTCCACGACGCTCAGCCCCGTCTGCTCTCGAAACAACCGGGACAGATGTCGCTGGCTGAGATTGGCAATGTCTGAGAGGCGCGCCAGCGTCCAGTCCTCTGCCGGATTTGCAACGATGGCATCCTGGGCCCGATGAATGGACGGGTGAATGTGGTTTCGGCCCGAAAGCCAGGGTGAAATTTGTGGATCGTGGGTCGTGCGGCGCAGATAGACCACCATGATCTGGGCGATGCGGGCGGCGACCTCTGGACTGACGAGGGTCGAGACGAGATGCAGAATGAGGTCTATGCCGGTGGAAATGCCACCGCTTGAAAAGCGTTTGCCATCCTCGACGAACAGCCTGTTTTCCTGAACCAGGGCAAGCGGCGCAATTCGCTTGAGATCGGCGATGCAGTGGGCATGGGTTGTGCAAGAGTGGCCATCGAACAGCCCGGCCTCCGCGGCGATCAACGCGCCAGAGCAGATGCTGACGATTGTCGTGTCCGGCCTCACCGTTCGCCGCAGCCAGTCGGAAAGGGCGCGCCGTTCCTTGGACGTCTCCTGCTGCTGCGGCGCCATAGATGAGCTTCCGGAGATGAGGATCATCGCATGTGCGGGCAGCACATCTGGCAGAGGCTCCAGCCCGCAAAGGCCAAGTCCTATCGTCGTCGTCTGGTTTGGCTGCGCTGCGATGTAGTGGCAATCGAAGCGGATTTTCTTCTGTTGTTCATTGGCATAGCGCAGCACTTCCAGAGGCCCGGCAACATCCAGCAGCAGTGTCTGCGGGGGCAGCACCACAAAAACAGGAATGACGTGCGGCGTGTCGCCAGGCCCTTGGCTCATCAGTCAGCCTTCCTCATATCATTGATTGCATCTTCGACGGTTGCAATGCGCGCAAATCGTCCCGAAAGAACAAGTTCGGTGCGCTTGGCAATGTCGGCGGGCGAGAAGACCTCGCCGGAGGCATGCGTCATTGGGAAGGTCAGCGTGGCTTCCGTCACGTAATCGACCTTATAGCCGAGATCGGCGGCATGGCGCGTTGTGGTCTCGCAGCATTGCTCGGTACGGATGCCGGAGACGATCAGACGGTTGATCCCCCGCTGCGTCAGCCAGACGTCAAGCCCGGTGCCGACGAAGGCCGAATGACGGTTCTTCTGGAAAGTCACGCTTGGGTTGATGCTGATTCCTTCGAATGCGCAAATAAAACCGCTTTCGGCCGAAAAAGCCCGGTCTCCATCGACATGGAAAATCTGCGCAACGGGAATGCCTGCCGCTTCTGCTCCATCGATCAACGCCTGTTGGGCTGCGATGAATTTCGTCAGACCACTTTCTTCGAAGTAGGGTGTGTGTCGGAAGGATTCCTGGACGTCGATAACGAGAAGCGCAGTGTTGTGGGACATTTTTGTAACTCCAGTGTTTATCTGGATACTGTTTTACGCCCGCGATAGAAAGGCGAAATGCGCTCATCGGACGAAAAGAGGACATATCGGGCCAACTCGCCCGTGGTCGCGAAAGCTAGTCGGAAGGAATAAGTGAACGTTAGACTCTCGATGCGCTACACGTCGTCTTTCGACGTCGCTTCACCATCAGGGACTTGAGCGAGACGCGCGCCAGTAGCCGATGAGGGATAGAAGCAGGGACGCAACGGAGGCGGCAATTAAGGCCAACGGCCATTGGAGCATGGGATTGCGCAACAATAGCAGCGTGAAGATGCCGTAGCTGACGAGCAGCGAGATCAGAGTGATACTGGTTACGATGAAGCGGCTAGGGCTCGCTATGATGCTTGGTCGCTGCAGATAGAGAAAGGCAAAAGCTGCCGTGGAAAGCGAGCTGAGTGTTTTTCCAAGCAAAACCGTAGCGCCAAACTGGGACAGGAGCGTCCATGAGACGAAAGCATCAAGTGCCAGGCACGTGATCTGAACAGAAATAAAACGGGCAAATGTCACGCCAAACCTCGATCATGAGCAGGCGTGATCATAAGTTCTCGATTGGGCGTTGTCAGCAGCTTGCTTACCGAAGCGCGAATGCTCCGACGAAGGCCATGGCGACACCGATGTTCAGCCCCACCAACGTCGCCAAAAGCGTCAGAATCGAAACGCCGCTTGCCGCCATGAGCGCGGCAGCTGCAAAGACTGCCACTACCAGGATGCCGACGCTCGCGACGGCAAAGGTCGAACGTGTTGCCGCAGCACTCAAGCCAAGGGCTATTCCCAAAACAAATTCCATGATGCCGCTCCTCCCAAAGCAATCACGACAAGGCATCTTCTCCTCAAAAGCTGCAATGTCTCCTCGATGGCATGCACTTCACGATGTCAAATGTAACACAGCATAACGATTCTGCCAGTTTTTATTCAAACTGTCACAAAGTCCTTACGGTTCCCGAATCGTGGCGCATCGGTTACCATTGGGCATGAGCGATATTTTCAGTCAGCCAGCGCTGAGCAACCTTACCGAATTTTCCGTTTCCGAACTGTCCGGTTCCATCAAGCGGACGGTAGAGACAGCGTTCGATCAGGTGCGCGTACGTGGTGAGATTTCCGGCTATCGCGGACAGCACACATCCGGTCACGCCTATTTTTCGCTGAAGGACGATCGCGCACGCATCGATGCCGTCATCTGGAAGGGAAGCTTTTCCAAGCTGAAGTTCCGCCCGGAAGAGGGCATGGAAGTGATCGCAACGGGAAAGATCACGACCTTCCCGGGATCGTCGAAATATCAGATCGTCATCGAAAGCCTGGAGCCCGCGGGTGCTGGCGCTTTGATGGCACTACTGGAAGAGCGCCGCCGTCGGCTGGCTGCGGAGGGACTGTTCGATCAGGCGCGCAAGCGCCGGCTGCCTTACATGCCGAATGTGATTGGTGTGGTAACCTCCCCGACAGGTGCCGTCATCCGCGATATCCTGCACCGGATTTCAGATCGTTTTCCGGTTCATGTGCTTGTGTGGCCGGTCAAGGTTCAGGGCGAAGGTTCGGGTGAGGAGGTGGCGAACGCCATACGGGGCTTCAACGCTTTGCCTCACGGCGGCGATATTCCCCGGCCGGATGTGCTGATCGTTGCGCGTGGCGGTGGTAGCCTCGAGGACCTGTGGAGCTTCAACGACGAGATCGTCGTGCGGGCGGCGGCGGAAAGCGCAATTCCGCTGATTTCGGCTGTCGGCCACGAAACCGATACGACCTTGATCGATTACGCCGCGGATGTTCGTGCGCCAACGCCCACAGGGGCTGCGGAAATGGCGGTGCCGGTTCGGGCCGATCTCGAGGCCCAGCTTGCCGGTCTGGCGGCACGTCTATCTGGTTCGACGCGCCGGCATATGGATAATCGCGCCCAGGGACTTCGTGCGCTGGTGCGCGCGCTTCCCTCGCTCGACCAGTTGCTGGCGCTTCCCCGCCGCCGGTTCGATGAGGTATCCGTCGGGCTCGGCAGAGGGCTTGAGCTCAACACCATGAACAAGCGCGGCAGCTTCGAGCGCACCGCGTCCGGATTGCGGCCGGATGTTCTCGGCCACGGCCTGCGCCAGCATCGCCAGCGTGTGAACGAACGCATGCAACGGGCAGAAGCATTGATCGAGAGACGCCTGCTGCAGGCCAAGGCGCGGGTCTCGTCATCGGACTCGTCCTTGCGCGCCCTGCCGATGCGCCTGTCTGGCCAGCTGGATCGGCAGAAAGAACGACTATTGGCTTGCGTGCGGCGTGCCGACACGGCGGTTCTCCATCGCATGGCGCAGAATAGATCGGGTCTCGCTGCGCATGAGCGCATCTTGCAATCGCTTTCCTACAAAAACGTCTTGAAGCGCGGCTATGCGGTCATTCGCGATGAGGAGAACCGGCCACTCACCCGCGCCGCGGCCGTCGCTCCCGGTGCGGTCATTTCGGTGGAGTTTGCCGATGGCGAAGTTTCGGCGGTGGCTGGTGCTGATGCGCCGGCTTTAGCGGATACGTCCTCGGCTCAGGTGCGCAAGAAATCCGTGAAGCCGGTTGCAAGCGACCCGGGAAATCAGGGCAGTCTTTTTTAAAGCGCTCTTCAGTCTCCGAGAACTCGCATGAAGCCCCACCTGACAGTGACCGATCATCCTGCCCCTGAAGACATTGCGGCCATCGGTGCCAATCTTAGCGCATTCAACGATGCCGATGTCGGCTCTGCCGACAGGGTGCCGCTTGCGGTGATCATTCGTGGCGATGACGGTGTGCTACTTGCCGGCATCAATGGATACACGGGCTGGGGCTGGCTCTACGTACAGTGGCTCTGGGTTCACGAAAGTCTTCGCGGCCAGCAGATGGCAGGCCGCATGTTGGCGGCCGCGGAAGACGAAGCGCGAGCGCGTGGCTGCCACTCCGCCTGGATCGACACCTTCAACCCGGCGGCGGAGAAGTCTTATCGCCGCCAGGGTTATGAGGTGTTCGGGGAGCTGCCGGATTTTCCGATCGGCCGCACACGCAAATTTTTGAAGAAGCGACTCTAGACTGTCCTACCCGAAAAATTTCAGGCCGCCAGTCGACCTCCGGTCATCGGTTCGGGAGCGCCGGTCGTGGTCGGGAAGCTGATCGGCATATTGCGCAGCACGCGGACAGCCAGAAAAGCAAAGCATTCGGCTTCTACGGCATCGCCCCGCCAGCCCAGTGTTTCTGCAGGCTGCGCGTCCACCCGCGCCAGCTTTGCCAGCATTCTCATCAACGTTGGATTATGGCGCCCGCCGCCACTGACGAAGAGCCGCTCCGGGCGCTGTGGAAGAAGGTCCAGTGCCCTGCCAACGGCGGAGGCGGTGAAGGCCGTCAGCGTGGCTGCGCCGTCTTCCAGCGAAAGGCCGTCCGCCATGCTGGCACCGAAATCGAAGCGGTCCAGCGATTTCGGGAAGCGGGCGGTGAGATAGGGATGTTGCAGCAACTTCGCCAGGCGCTCTTCGTTGACCTGACCCGATGCGGCGATCAGGCCGTCACGGTCCATATCGCCCAGTCCATGCTGCTTGATCCAGTCGTTGATCGGGGCGTTGGCGGGGCCGGTATCGAAGGCAACGACATAGCCCTTGCCATCGGTCCAGGTGACATTGCCGACGCCGCCGAGATTGAGGATGGCAGCACTTCCGTCTTGCGCGACGCCTTTCAGCAGAGCCGAGTGGTAGGCGGCAGCAAGCGGGGCACCTTGTCCACCAGCGCGAACATCGGCGCTGCGAAAATCATAGGCGACCTTGGTGCCGAGCAGCTTCGCCATCAATTCGCCATCGCCCAGTTGCCGCGTGGCGCCAAGGCGACCCGGTTGCGGCGCGCGGTGCAGAACCGTCTGCCCGTGGAAGCCGACCACGCCGATATCGGAGAGCGAAAGCCCGGCATCCTTTACGAGGTCTGCCACGGCCGCGGACTGAGCGCGGGTCAGCGCGTCTTCGGCTCGGCCAAAAATCTCCGGCTCCGGTCCTTCGAAATTCCATTTGCGGGCCTCAGCCAGCGTCTCCTCCAGAAGATCGCGAACCGCCTGATCATAGGGTGCGAGCGTGTAGGCACCGAAGCGCTCGACGCGTTCTCCATCGGTGTGAAGAAGCGCAACGTCGATGTTGCCATCCAGCACGGTTCCCGTCATCAAACCCACGGCCCAGATCGGTTCCATGTCGTCTCTCCTCAATGCGTGTTGATCATATCGCCGATGGCAGCGCGCAGTGCGAAAATGCCGCTATCGACGTGGCGGCTCGGATGCACGCGGTTGGTCAGCAAGGTCCAGGCGCGACCCTTGTCGAAATCGACCCAGAGGCCAGTGCCGGTAAAGCCGGTATGGCCGATAACGCTATCATTGCAAAGCGCGCCACCCGACCAACCCTCATAGGGGCGTTCCCATCCGTGGGTGCGTTTGTCCGAAAGCGGTTGGCGCATTAGCTTGACGATGGGATCGCCGTTCTCGTTTTCTATCAACAGCGATTGGGCATAGTCGAGAACGGCATCGACAGTGCCGAACAGTCCCGCATGGCCGGAGCCTTGGAGCGCGTAACAATTCTCGTCATGTACCTCGCCGCAGATCACTCGGTTACGCCAGGTGCAGAACTCGGTGGCCGCGGTTTTTTCAGGCGTGCTCTCAAAGGCAAAGCCCGGACCGGCATCCATCTCGCGGATGCGCTTGGCTTCCAACCTCTCAAGAGCGATGCCAAGCAAGATGTAATTGATATCCGAATAGGCAGGCTCGCCATGGCGCCATTCGCGCTGGAGGACAAAGGCGCGCAGACGGTCGGGGTCATCGCCATAGGTGTAGATCGGCTCTACCGCCGGAAACGGGGTCTGGTGGCCGAGGCACTGGCGGAAGGTTACTTTCCGTTCCCAGCAATCTGGGGCGTATTGCCGGAAATCGGGAATGAGTGTCGTAATGGAACTATCGAGATCGATCGCGCCTGAAACTGCCAATTCGAGAATCTTGCGCGTGGTGAAGATGACTTTGGTCAGCGAAGCGAGATCTAACCATGTGTCGAGCATCATCGGGCGCTCGCCACCCATCGTCTGCGCGTGGCCGATCGCGCTTGTCAGTCGCTTGCCCTCACGGTCGACCATGCCGAAGACGCCGCCTGGAATGCGACCGTCCTCCACGGCGTTTTTCAGGAGACCAAACCCACTGTCGAAAGGCGTAAGGAGAGGCGACGATGCTTCGGCCATGGATATTTCCCCCCTCAGTTGGCTGCCGCCATTTCAAGCTTCACGCGGTGGTCTGCGCCAAAATGGTCCCAGCGTGAGGGCTGCGGCTCGAAGCCCTCGGGACGCAGCAATGTCGGCAAGGCCTCAGTGTTCAGCTGGTACCTCTCGCGCCGCCGTTCCATGGTCGGCACCGCTGCAATCAGCTTCTTGGTATAGCTGTGTTGGGGATTCGACAAGACGGAGCGGGCATCGCCGATTTCGACGATTTGGCCCGCATAGAGCACGGCCACGCGGTGGGCGATGCGTTCGACCACAGCCATGTCGTGGGAGACGAAGAGATAGGCAAGATCGCGCTCCTTTTGCAGGTCGATCAGAAGATCGAGAACACGAGCCTGGACGGACACATCGAGCGCCGACACTGCCTCGTCCAGCACGAGAATGGAGGGATCGAGCATCAGTGCACGGGCGATGCAAAGGCGCTGGCGTTGGCCGCCGGAAAACTCATGCGGGTAGCGGATGAGGCTATCGGATGGAAGGCCAACGCGATCGAGAAGCGCCGTCATCCGCGACGTGATCTGTCCGTCGATGCGGATGCCCGCTGCAATGACGGGCTCGGCCAGAAGGCTTCGCACATCGAGACGCGGATTGAGCGATGCATAGGGGTTCTGGAACACCATCTGCATCTGCATCTGCATCGGCTTCTGCGCCGTCGTCGACTCGGACGATTGCGTTGTAAACGAACCCCGTGTCGTCTTAACGAGACCGAGAAGAGCCCGGGCGGTGGTCGACTTGCCCGATCCGCTTTCTCCAACAACCGCCAGAGTCTCGCCCCGGCATATCTCGAAATCCACAGCTTCCACCGCATGGATTGCGCCGGCGGGTCTGCGTAAGAGCCCCGTCGTCGTGGGGAAGCGTACGGTCAACTCCTTGACCGCAAGTATGGCGGGCTCATACGCGTGTTTCAGTCGCGGCGCGTCGTCGCGAACATGCTGACCGTTGGCAAAATGCGGCACGGCGTTCAGCAGGTGTTGTGTGTAGCTGTGCTGCGGACGATCGAGAATATCGTCGGCTTTTCCCTGTTCCACCACCTTGCCGGACTGCATGACGAGCACGCGATCGGCGATGCCGGCAACCAGCCCGAGATCATGGGTGATAAAGATAAGGCCGGTGCCGGTCTCGCGTTGAAGCTCGGCAAGAAGCGCCATGATCTGCGCCTGGACAGAGACGTCCAGTGCGGTGGTCGGCTCATCGGCAATGAGAAGGCGAGGGGAGGCTGCGAGCGCCATCGCGATCATCACCCGCTGCAGCATTCCGCCCGAAAGCTGGTGCGGATAGTAGCCGAGGCGTCTCGCTGCGTCGGGAATGCGCATCCGGTCGAGCGCGCGGAGTGTCTCGGCACGCGCTTCTGTCCCGCCCTTGCCTTGCAGGCGGAAGACTTCCTCGATCTGCTTGCCGATGGTGAGAACCGGATTGAGCGAGGTCATAGGCTCCTGAAAGATCATGCCGATCTCCGACCCTCGGATGCGCTCCATGCGCCCAGTGCCCAGAGTGGCGAGATCCAGCGTCTGTCCATCTGCGAGCGACAGATCGATCTGACCACTGGTGATCCTGCCGCCGCTGTAGTCGATGAGTCGGTTGATCGACAGCGCGGTGACGGATTTTCCCGATCCGCTTTCGCCGACGATCGCAAGCGTTTCGCCCGCATCGAGCGTGAAGGTCACGCCGTCCACGATCGGCTTGATGGCTTTGCCGCGACCAAAGCCGACGCTCAGATTTTGAACCGAAAGAAGCTCAGTCATGATGCCACCCGTCGCATGCGCGGATCGAGCAGATCGCGCAGCGCATCGCCCAGAAGGTTGAAGCCGAGAATGCCGAGCATGACGGCAAGACCCGGGAAGATCAGCAGCCACGGCGCCATTTCCATCAGGTTGATGCTGTCCGCCAGCATCAGGCCGAGCGAGGAGTTCGGCGGCTGTGTGCCAAGGCCGAGGAAACTCAAGCCCGATTCGGTGAGAAGCGACCATGCCAATGCCAGTGTTACCTGCACGGTCAGTGGCGCTACCAGATTGAGCATAAGATGGCGGGTGAGGATGTAGGAGGTAGAACTGCCGAAGGTGCGGGCCGCATCGACGAAATCACGCGCCTTGATCGACAGTGCCGGTCCGCGCACCACGCGTGTGAAGATTGGCGTGTAGACGAAAGCAATGGCGAGAATGCTGGTGAAGGTGCCGGGGCCGACGACGGTGATGAACAGCAGGGCAAGCAGGATGGCCGGGAAGGCGAGCAGAATATCCATAAGCCGCATGACCACACCATCCCACAGACGGCCGACCCATGCGGCGGTAAGCCCCAGAACCGTGCCGATCACGGCGGCAATGCCGACAGAGGAAAAGGCGACGAGGAAGGATTGACCGATGCCGATCATCAACCGGCTGAGGACATCGCGCCCGAACATGTCGGTGCCCATCCAGTGAGCGGCACTTGGTCCCTGCAGGCGGTCGATGCGGAATTGTTGCAGCGGATCGTAGGGCGTCAGACCAAGCCAGGCGGCAAGCGCCAGTAGCAGGTAGGTGAGGACGATGGCTGCGCCAACGCAACCGCTCGGGTGGCGCAAAAGCCGGGAAAGCAGGGAGGTCATGAACGGCTCCCCAAGCGAATGCGCGGATCGAGCGCGACATAGGCGAGATCGACGATGAGGTTGACGATCATGAAGTTCAACGCGACGAACAGCACCGCACCCTGCACCAGCGCGTAGTCACGCTGCAGGATGGCTTCCAGCGTCATGCGCCCAAGGCCGGGAAGCGCAAAGATCTGTTCGACCAGCACCGCGCCGCCAAGCAGATAGCCGAACTCGACACCGCAGAGCGTGATGACGGGAATAAGCGCGTTGGGCAGAGCATGCCGCCAGATGACGTTGCGGCGCGCGACACCCTTGCTGCGCGCGGTGCGCACATAATCGTCGCTCAAGACATCGAGCATGGCTGAACGGGAAATGCGCGTGACGGAGGCGGTGAAGGACAGTCCAAGCGTCAGCGCCGGGAAAAACAGCTGCGAGAGGTTGGCGATCGGATCCTGCGTGAAGGGCACGTAATCGCCCATGGCTGGCAGAATGCCGAAGCCCGCCGAGAGGATGTAGATGATGCCGAGGCCAAAGACGAAGCTTGGCGTGGATTGCCCGATCATGGCGAAGATTCGAACGCTCAGATCCGAGCCGCGGCCATTGCGGGTTGCCGCGAAGACGCCAAGCGGCAGGCCGAGAACAAGAGCGATCACCACGGAAAGGCAGGCGAGTTCCAGCGTCAGGGGGAAACGCTGGAGAATGACCTCGAGAACCGGCTTGCCATAGGTGACCGAGAGACCAAGATTTCCTGTGATGACGCCGGAAAGCCAGCGGCCATACTGAACGAGCCAACCCTGGTCGATACCGAAATAGGCCGATAGCGCCTGCTTCTGCTCCGGCGTCAACAAGCCCGCCTCGGTGCCGAGCATGGCGGTGATGGAGTCACCGGGAACGAGGCGGATGGCGACGAACACCAGAACGGAGACACCCAGCATCACCAGCGGGAATGTCACAAGACGTCGTAGCAGGTAGGTCATGTCGTCATCCGCCTCATGCACGCATTACTTAACGGTGACCTTGGAAAGGCCGAAGAGAGAGCCGTCCGGGGTTGCCACGAAGTTTTCGACATTCTGCTGTTGCGCCGTGTAGGAGTAGCCGGTGTAGAGCCAGATCCATGGCGAGACTTCGGCGAGATGCTTGTCGAAAGCGGCGAAGATTTCCTTGCGCTTGGCGACATCGGTTTCGACACGACCCTTCTGCATCAGATCGTCCAGCGTGTCGTCGATATAGTGGGCGACCTTCTGCAGGTTGCCGGCTTTCGTCCAGTAACGGTTATACATGGTGTAAGGATCGGCCCGGCCACCATTCAGCGCAATGGCCATATCGAAATCGCCCTTGAGCCAGGTGTCGACATAGACATTGAGTTCCATCATCTTGATATCGAGATTGATGCCGATTTCCTTCAACTGCGACTGAATGACCTGAGCTTCGGCTGCCGCCGTCGGCGGTTCGCCGGTTGCGGCAATCACGGTTGCCGAGAGGCCATCCTTCAGCCCTGCATCGGCCATCAGCTTCTTGGCTTTTTCCAGATCCTTCTTGTAGCAGAAAAGGCTGTTCGGGTCCGAGCGATAGAGCGGCATGGTCAGCGGTCCGGTGACTTCGCCTTCGCCGAGCAGAGCCGTATCGAGAACATCCTGGCGATCGATCGCGCAGGAGATTGCCTGCCGCACCGCAAGCTCCGTCATCGGCTTGCGCGACGCGTTCAATTGCAGCGCGTGATAGGAGAGAACCGGCTTGCGGTTCAGCGTCAGTCCCGCAACCTTCGGCACAAGCGTTGCGACCAGAGGGTCGTTCAACAGTGCGAAATCGACCTTCTTGGCGCGTAGCGCTGCAAGAATGGCGTTCTCATCCGGCAACACGCTGATGTCGATGCCATCGACACCCACCTTGCCGCCGGCCCACTCGGCATTGGCTTTCAGAACTTCCTTCTGGTTCGGCTCCCAGCTTTCCAGCTTGAACGGGCCGCTGCCAACGGCAGCCGTCCCAATCTTGCCCGAGGTGATTTCGGAAGCAGGAACGATCGCCGCATTGATGCTGCCCATAGCGGTCAAAAGCGGAACATCAGGCTGCGACAGATTGAAGACCACCGTCGCTGCGTCCGGCGTATCGATGCTGGCAATCGAAAGATAGTTCGCGCGTGCCGCAGCACCCGTCGCCTGGTCAAGAATGCGCTCGAAGGAAGCCTTCACGTCGGCGGAGGTGACGGCAGCACCATTGTGAAACTTGGCGGCCGGGTCCAGCTTGAAGGTCAGTGTCTTGGCGTCGGGCGAGAAGGTCCATTCTTTCGCAAGCGCTGGCACGACCTTGAGATCGCCATCCAGGCGGACCAGAGGTTCATAGATCAGTTCAAGCAGGCGGATGGAAGAAAAGGCCGTCTGCTTGTGCGGGTCGAGGCCCGTGGCATCCTGCGCCCATGCCATCTTCAAGGTGGCCGCGAAACCGGGTGCGGCGGTAGCCGTCAGCAGGCTTCCGGCGATTGCCGCACAAGCCAGCCATTTTCGAGCGATCATCGTCATGCTTATTCTCCCTCTGGTTGGCTGATCCCGTCCCTTTTCGAACGCCGGGTATGCAGCACGTCTCGCGTTCAATTGGTTTTTTCAGTCAGTGCCTTGCGTAAAAAGCCGTCATGACGAACCAGTGCCGTCTCGGCCTCTTCCCGGTTCAGCCCGCTCAGGATCATCAGGATGGCGAGCTTCACATTGTTGCCGCTCACCGTCAGTTGATCTTCAGCAATTTCCGCCGAACACCCAGTTGCCTCCATGATGATGCGGATGGCGCGGGCGCGAAGCTTCTGATTGCTGATGGTCAGATCGACCATCAGGTTCTCATAGGTCTTGCCGATGCGGATCATGCTGGCGGTCGTCAGCATGTTCAAGACGAGCTTCTGGGCCGTGCCGGATTTCAGCCGTGTCGAGCCTGTGACCACTTCCGGCCCCACGACCGGCGAGATGGCGATATCGGCGATGTCGGCCAGCGTTGAATGCGGGTTGCAGGTCAAAGACACGGTCTTTGCGCCAATGGATTGCGCATAGGTCAGCGCGCCGACAACATAAGGGGTGCGTCCGCTCACCGCGATGCCGACCACCACATCGTCGGCCGAGAGATTGATCTCCGCAAGATTGCGCTTGCCTTCCTCCACATCATCCTCGGCGCCTTCCACCGCATGCAGAATGGCGCGTGGGCCACCGGCAATCAGACCGACAACCATGCCTTCCGGCACGGAAAAGGTGGGAGGGCATTCGGAGGCATCGAGGACACCAAGACGCGCGCTGGTGCCCGCGCCGATGTAAATCAAGCGTCCACCGCTTCGGAAGGCGCGAACGATCTCCTCCACGGCCTCTGCAATCTGCGGAATGACTTTGGCGACCGCCTCTGGCACGAGTGCATCGTCCCGGTTCATGACTCGCAGAATTTCTTCTGTTGGCAGCAGGTCGATCGACATGGAATTTGGATTGCGAGCTTCAGAAACCAGCTGCTCAAGTTCCGCCATCAGGTGCAGGTGCGACATGGATCCTCACTCGATTTTTTAACAGACTACGATCGTATATTCCGCGTGTCAATTAATATTGGAATATATTATTCCGTTTGTTGCGGCTCACTATCCGCGTGGATTGCATTCAGGAGGACAGGCGTTTTGCCAGGATGATCGCACCAGCGACGGCGTCGCCATCTGCGGGCTTCAACCGTTTCCGCACGTCGGGCGCAAGCCACGGCTCCAGCGGTCCGGAGAGGCCACCGAGCAGTGTGACGGCTGGTGCGCCATACTCGATCAGCCGTCGTACCAGTCCATCGACATGGCCAGCACCAGATTGGACGATCTGGCGGGCGGCAGGATCTCCCTGATCGGCATGACGCAGGACCAGTGGAGCGAGGGTCGCGTAATCCGTCGCGGTTGCCTTGTCCATCCAGCCGACGATGTTGGCGGGCAGGTTATCGAAGCGGTTGAGCACCTCGGAGAGTAAAGCGGTCCTCTCCCGGCGTCCGTCAAAGGCGAGAAGGGCGGATTGGATCGCCTTCAATCCCATATCCGCACCGCTGCCTTCATCGGAGATCGGAAAGCCGTAGCCGCCAGCGCGCTTTTCCTCGCCACCGACCAGTGCCAGCCCGATCGAGCCGGTGCCGGCGATCACGATGCCGCCATCGTGACCGGAATGCGCGCCAAGGCAGGCGGCGGCACCGTCGGAGGTGAAGCAGATATTGCCGAACGGATGGGGCAGGGCTTCCAACTGCTCGCGCGAGCCCGCACGCGTAAGGCCGGCAATGCCGATGCCTGCCGTCACATTCGGCGCGCGGGAAGGATCAAGGCCGGCCTCTTCGGCTGCACCCGTCCAGGCCCGCAGCACCGATGCCCAGGCATTGGGCACCCCGAGGCGCGTCGTGGCCGGGCCTGACAATCCTTGCCCGATCACGTGACCATCCTCATCGACGATCCTCGCCCGGCAGCCCGTGCCGCCGCCATCGACGCCGAGATAAAGTGTCTGGTCGCTAAGCGGCTTCGTCATAGCGACACGCGACGAATGTTGGCGCCGCACTGAGCCAGCTTGCGATCCAGTTGCTCATACCCGCGATCAAGATGATAGACGCGCTTGATGATGGTTTCACCTTGCGCTGCAAGCGCCGCCAGCACGAGGCACACGGATGCGCGCAGATCGGTCGCCATCACCGGTGCACCCTTGAGAGATGGCTGCCCCCGGACTGTGGCGACGGAGCCGTTGAGCGCAATATTGGCACCGAGCCGCGATAGTTCCGGCACATGCATGAAGCGGTTCTCGAAGATGGTTTCGCGGATGACGCTGGCACCCTCGGCAATCGAGGCCATCGCCATGAACTGCGCCTGCAAATCCGTCGGGAAGCCTGGGTAGGGTTCGGTGGTGAAATCGGCAGGCTTGATCCGCCCATGACCTTCGACCACGACGCCACGATCTCCGGGCCAGACGGTGGCGCCCATGCTTTCCAGCACCTGTAGAACCGATGAAAGATGTTCCATCCGCGCGTTGACGAGTTCGATGCGCCCACCCGTGATCATCGCCGCTGCCGCATAGGTGCCGGCTTCGACGCGGTCCGCAATGGCGTGATGGCTCGCGGCACGCCAGTTCGTGCTGCCCTTGACCAGGAGCCGATGCGTGCCAGCGCCTTCAATCTCTGCGCCCATGGAAGAAAGGCAGGCGACGAGATCGACCACTTCCGGTTCGCGCGCGGCATTGAGGATTTCCGTTTCGCCGTTCGCACAGCACGCCGCCATCAACGCCGTTTCGCTGGCACCAACGGAAGGGCCGGGCAGAACGACGCGCGCACCTTTCAATCCGTCAGGGGCATTTGCAACGATATAGCCTCCTTCCACGGCAATCGCCGCGCCAAGGGCCGACAGAACCTTGAGATGCATATCGACCGGGCGCGCGCCAATGGCGCAGCCGCCGGGCAGCGATACCCGCGCCGAGCCAAAGCGGGCAAGCAGCGGCGCCAGCACCAGGATCGAGGCGCGCATCTTGCGCACCGTCTCGTAGTCGACTTCGCCCGGGGTGACGCTTTGCGCGTTTATGACGGTTCCACCAGCGTTTCGCTGAACCTCCGCGCCGTAAAGCGAGATGATGCGCAACATGTTGTCGACATCCGATACCTTGGGCAGGTTCGTCAGCTCGAGCGGATGCGGAGAAAGGAGGGCGGCAGCGATTTGCGGCAGGGCCGCGTTCTTGGCGCCCGCAATCGGAACCGCGCCATCAAGCCTCGTTCCGCCGGTGATATGCAGCTCATCCATAAAAGACCTTCCGGGTCAAAACTGATGCTGAAATCTGGATAGCCAATCATAAGATAAGCGCTATAATATTCCAGAGAATTTTTGATTTACGAATATCTTATTCCGATCGGGGGAACGCCATGTCCGTCTTGAAGGTCATCCAGGCGAAGTTGGAATTCATGACGGATGCTGAGCGCCAGATCGGCCAGTTCATCGTCGATGATCCCGATCGCATGGTGCAGCTTTCGTCTGCCGAACTTGCCGCAGCAACCGGCCGCAGCCAATCCAGCGTCGTGAAATTCTCGCAGAAGATCGGTTATGACGGCTATCAGCAGCTGAAACTTGCCGTGACCAAGGCCAAGGCGCAGGAATGGCGTGTTCCGTCCGGCATGATCCACGGGACGATCGATGCGGGCGATAACTTCGTCACCATCCAGCAGAAGCTCGTGGCAAGCAAGGTTTCCGCCATGCAGCAGACGATGGAGGTGAATGCCGAAGACGCGGTCACCGCGGCGGTCTCTGCACTGGCGTCGGCAAGGCGCATCCATCTCGCCGGTATTGGTGCGTCGTCGCTCGTTGCCCGCGACTTTTCCTACAAGCTTTTGAAGCTCGGACTTGTGGCGCTGATGGATCGCGATCCGCATGTGCAGATGGCCAATGCCGCTTCGCTCAACAATCGCGATGTGCTCTTCGCCATCTCTCACTCCGGCAGCACCAACGAGACGATCCGGCTGGCGGAACTGGCGAAAAAAGGCGGCGCCACGGTCGTCACCCTGACGGGTCTTCATGGCAATCGTCTGAGCCAGATCGCCGATATCACGCTTCATACCGTGGCGGATGAGGAGCGTGTGCGCTCTTCCGCCATCACCTCGCGCGATGCGCAACTTGCCATCTGCGATCTGGTCTTCCTGCTGTTGATCGCTAAGATTCCCGGCGCCAACGACGCCATTCATGCCAGCGAGGCCGCGGTCTCCGTTCTCAAGTCTTGAGCATGTCTACTTGATCGCGCCTGCCGTCATGCCGTTGATGAACTGCCGCGACAGCGCGATGTAGAGAATGATGATCGGCAGTGCCGACAGGGTCAGCCCGGAAAACAACACGCCCCAATCCGTACCGAACTCGCCCATGAAGGCGGTCAGTCCCTGGGGCAGGGTCTTCAGATTGTTGTTCTGAATGAAGATCAGCGGGAAGAAGAAGTCATTCCAGATCGGCACGACGTTCTGGATCGCGGCAATCACCATTGCCGGGCGCACCAGTGGCAGCATGATGGACCACATGATGCGCGCTTCATTGGCGCCGTCCATGCGGGCGGCATCCTCCAGCTCGTTCGGCAGGCTGCGGATGAAGCCGGTGAGGATGAAGACGGTCGTCGGCAGCCCGGTGGCGACATAGATGAAGATCAGCGACAGCCGCGAGTCTATCAGCCCGAAATCCCGCATCTGGATGAAGAGCGGAATGATGGCGAGTTTCAGCGGCAAGGTCAGCCCCGCCAGAAAGAAAAGAAGAATGAAGCCGGAGCCTCGGAACTCGTAACGGGCGATGGCATAGGCCGCCATCGTGCCGAGGATAAGGATGAGCGCAATCGAGCTTGCAGTGACGATGAGCGAATTGCTCATATAGAGCAGGAAGTCCGTCTCGTTCCACACGCGAAGAAGACTTTTGACATTGGTGAAATCGGGAATGGAGAATGGGGACTGGAAGATCTGCGCGTTGGTCTTGAAGGCTGAAAAGAACATGATGACGATCGGCGTCAGCATGACGATGCTGTTGCCGATGAGCAGGATCTGGATCAGGCCATCCCAGCCATAGGTGCGAAAGCTGCCGCGGTCGATCCCCTTCCTCATAGCTGGATCTCCCGTCTGCGCAGTCTGACTGTAATGACGCTGGAGACCACGGCGATGAACAGGAAGATCAGCACGGCAAGCGCGCTGCCGGGCCCGAAGTTTTCAGCCGAGGCGGACATACTGCCGAAGGCGGTGCGGTAGAAGTAAAGCCCGAGCACATCCGTTGCCTCATGCGGATTGCCGTCCACACCGGCCATGATGAAGGGAAGTTCGAACCAGTTGAAGGCACCAACGAAGAGCAGGGTGAAGACGACAGTCGCCGAAGGGGCAACCAGCGGCCAGACGATCTTGCTCATCTTCACCCATTCGCTTTCTGTCTCCATGCGCACGGCATCGAGAATTTCCGAGGGTATGCGCTGCATGCCGGCGAGGAAGACCAGTGTCGGAAAGCCAACCATGTGCCAGGCATTGGCAACGACGATGGCCGTCAGTGCCGTGGAATCCTGGCCGAGCCAGGGCTGGGCGAGACTGCCGAGCCCAACGGCCCTCAGGCTGGCATTCACCGCGCCGAAGAGCGGATGGTAGAAGAGCTTCCACAACAGGCCGACAATAACGGTGGAAAGCACGACGGGAAGAAAGACGGCGATGCGGTGGAAGCGCGCGCCCCAAAGTTCGCGCCACAAGCAGTAGGCCAGGATGAAGCCGACGCCGTTTTGAAGCACCATTAGCGCAAAGAAGACAAAGATATTGTGCTTGAAGGCGTTGATCGTGCGTTCGGAGAATGGGTACTCGAAGAGCACGCGGTGAAAATTGTCGAACCAGACGAAGTCGCCGCGGACCAGGCCTCGCCACTCATAGAAGGCATAGGCGAAGGCCGACAGGATCGGGTAGACGAGAAACAGGCACATGAAGGCGATCGGTGGGACCACAAGGGCCGCGATCCAAAGTCTTCTGCCTGTCAACTTGCTGGACATCATCAAACTATCCCAACGGCCATCGATCGGTGGAGTGGGCCGCTCCGATGAGGAGCGGCCGGCGAGAGCATCGGCGGTAAAGGCGGTTCACCGGCTTGCTCTCGGTCCGTGCGAAACGTCACAGGCCAAACGGTTTTCAGTCTGGCCGTGACGCCCGGTCACTTCTTGAACGGTGCGTACCAGGCGGCGAGACCATCGGTCATCGATTTGCCGACCTCGGCAGGCGTCGCCTGTCCGTTCAGCATCTTCGAAACACCCGCCTGGATCAGGTTCGAGCCCGTCGGTTCGCCGTAGCGGAAGTTCACGAGCGTCATATAGGGGATCGAGTCCTTGTTGAGCGCGGCGACTTCGGCCAGCAGAGGATTATCGAAGGTGACGCCTGGAACAGCAGATACGTTGTTCAGCCCGTTGGCGAAGGCCTGTCCGAAGTCCTTGCTGGAAACGTAGTTGAGGAACTTCAGCACCGCTTGCGGGTCTTTTGGCTTGGCATTGCCGCCGAAGCCGGAATCGTAAAAGAGGCCAACCAGCTTCTCATCTTCTGCCTTCAGGCCGGGGGCGGCGAAGACACCCATCTTCAGATCCGGATTCTGTTTGGCGAAGTTGGCAAGCTCGAAGGAGCCACCGGCAAACATGCCGGCCATGCCGGACGTAAACAATTGCTGGGCCGAAGCGTAGTCGAGACCGACAAAGCCATCGGGAAAGTACTGCGAGATTTCCTTGAGCTTGGTCAGAGCTTCGACATAGCGCTTGTCGTTGAAATCGGTCTTGCCCGCCATCAGGTCGGCGTAGAAGGCCTTGCCCATGATGGACGAGGTGAGGGCGGAGACGATGGTCTCATTCTGCCAGCCAGTTGCCGTGCCATTGGCAAAAGGCATTACGCCCGCTGCCTTCAGCTTCTCGCAAGCCGCAATGAATTCGTCCCAGCTTTTCGGCTCGGTGATGCCGTTCTTCTCGAAAATCTCGGTGTTGTAGATGACGAGCATGGTCTGGCTTGCGGCCGGAACGGCATAGAGCGTCTTGTCCGAGCGCATCGTTGCGGAGGCAAGAGCCGGTTCCGAGAAGCCCTTCAGTGCCGGGATCTTGGTATCGTCCAGCGGCATAAGATAGCCAGCACCCGCCAGGCTTTCAATGCCGCCATAGGTGCGGGTCATCATCAGATCCGGACCCTTGCCGCCCGCAAGCGCGGTGGAAAGGACGGTGTTGTAGCTCGTTGCTTCGAAGGCCTCGAACTTGACCGTAATGTCCGGGTTCGCCTTGTTGAAATCGGCGAAGAACTTTTCATATTCGGCCTTGTCTTCCTGGCGCCAGGTCCAGAAGGTCAGGTCTGCTGCGAAGGTTGCGCTGGCCGACAGGATGGTGCTGCAGGCAATCGCCGCTCCCAGTAAAAATCGTTTCATCTGTTCCTCTCCTTCTTTTTTGGTTTACGCGATTTATTCGATCACACCGCAAGGCGTTGCGATGTTTCACGGCTGAAGTAATGGACTTTCTCAGGCTCGACGCTGATGGTGACCGGGGTGTCAGGCGCATATTGCGTATCCGGCCCGCAACGGACCGAGACAGGTGCGCCATCCCCCATCCGCACATAAACGTAGGCGCTATCGCCGAGGTATTCGGTGTAGACGACCTTCGCAGCAAAACCGTCCTGGTGCGTGCCTGACGAGATCGACATGCCGTCCGGCCGCACACCCATCAACAGCTCTCGCTGCGGCGACGATGGCAGGCGGGGCAATGAGATCTGGCCGATGCCGGGCGCAGTGAGCCGGTCGCCCTCCCGTTCGACAGTCAGCATCGCCATGCGTGGCGAGCCGATGAAGTTGGCAACAAAGACGTTGGCCGGCGTCTCGTAAAGCTCACGCGGGGAACCGAACTGCTCGATCCGGCCACCATTCATCACCACGATCCGGTCGGCAAGCGTCATGGCCTCGACCTGGTCATGGGTCACGTAGATGGTCGTGCCGCCGATCTCCCGATGGAGACGGGCGATCTCGAGCCGCACTTCCGAACGCAATGCCGCATCGAGGTTGGAGAGCGGTTCGTCCAGCAGGAGAAGCTGCGGTTTGCGCACCAGCGCCCGGCCTATGGCAACCCGCTGTCGCTGTCCGCCGGACAGCTCGCGCGGCTTGCGCTCCAGCAGAGCCTCCAGCCGCAACATGCGGGTGGCTTCGCCGATACGCGCTTCGACTTCCGCTTTGCCGAGGCCCATCAGCCGCGCACCGAAGGCCATGTTCTCATAGACATTCATATGCGGATAAAGCGCATAGGACTGGAACACCATGGCGATCCCGCGTCGTGATGGCGCGATCTCGTTCATGCGCTTGTCATTCAGCCGGAATTCGCCATCGGTGATCGGATCGAGACCGGCGATCAGGCGAAGAAGGGTCGATTTTCCGCAACCGGACGGCCCGACGAAGACGATCAGTTCGCGGTCCTTCACATCGAGATCGATGCCATGGAGTACCTCGACGGACTTGAACCGTTTCTTGATGCCGCGCAGTGACAGTTGAGCCAAGGTCAGACCTCCATTTCGCTCAGGACGTGCCGCTTGGCGGCGTATCGGCGATCGCTTCGTCTATCGCCGCGATCGTCGTCGCCGCATCCAGATGGTGAATGCTGTGCCAGCCCAGTCTGCGCGATGTCTCGATATTTTCCAGCGTGTCGTCGATAAAGACGATCTGCTCGGGCGAAACATGTTCGCGGTGCTGAACCGCCAGGTAAATCTCCTCGCCCGGCTTCTCCATGCCCATCTCATGGGAGAGGTAGCAGGCATCGAAAAGATCGGCTCCAAGCATGGTCTCGATGATGTGGCGCCAATGAATGGCCTGCGTGTTCGACAGACAGACAACGCGATGGCTGGATTTCAGGATGCGGGCGTAATCCACCATACCGGTGAAAACGCCTTCGAGAAGCGCAGTTTCCGCTTGCGCTACCTGTTCAGCGGTCAGCCCGTAAATCTCGGACGCGCGAGCCAGATAGTCATCTTCGCCGATCTGTCCCAGGCGAAACTGCATGTTGAGGCGAAGCAGGTCGGCATTCGCTAGAGCGGTCGACGACCAGAGCCCACCCGCTTCAAGCGCAGCTCGGCGCCTCTCGACATTCAGTTCGATGAAGACTCCGCCGACATCGAAGACGATAAGCTTGTCGTCGCTGTGTCTATCCGGCTTGACCACCACATATTCTCCGCAGGAACAACCCTATAATGCGAAGGAAAAACGCGCTACGCCCTTCTACGGGCTTCACATTGGCAAAAGCAGCGGGAATTATCAATTCCTAATTTCGTTAAAAATCAGAATAAAATATTTTTTGATTGATGGCCGGAAACGGCATCGCCGGCAGTGGGCAGTACCCATGCCGGCGATGCAGGTGATCATTCCCTCGGGTTGAGAGCTATTGGTCGAATATCCCTGTCTGGGACGCCACCTTGCGATAGGCCGCACCCGCCGTAAAGCCGCCGTCGATGACGAAGTCTTCGCCGGTGATGAAGCTTGAGGCGTCAGACGCCAGGAAGAGGACGAGCTCGGCGATCTCTTCCGGCTTGCCGCTGCGCTTCATCGGCGTCATGTCGATCATCGGTTTCAGGTGAGGGCTGTTGGCGTTCAGACCCGTGACGACGAGGCCAGGGCAGACCGCATTGACGCGGATGGCTTTGGGCGTCAGTTCCATGGCAGCACTGCGGGTGAGCCCGCGCAGGCCCCATTTGCTCGCCGTATAGGCGGGATCATAATGGCCGGAAAAGCCACTATTGGAGGAGATGTTGATGATCGATCCGCCGCCGGATTTCGCCATCAATTCCGTCACCGCCTGAATGCCGAGGAAGGCGCCTGTGAGGTTGACCTTCAGCACGCGCTCCCATGCTTCCAGGCTGGTGGTTTCGACGATGGTGCGGTTGATGATGCCGGCATTGTTGACGAGGATGTCGATGCGGCCTTTCCACTCGGTTGCAAGCGCAACAACGCCTGCCCAACTGGTTGGGTCTGTCACGTCGAGATAGATGAAGCGGGCCTCGCGCCCCTCTTTCTGCAGGCTCTCGGCGAGCGTGCGACCTTCCTCCGCCAGCACATCGGCAATGATGACGGCGGCACCCTTGGAGGCGAAGAGACGAGCTTCAGCCTCGCCCTGGCCACGCGCACCCCCGGTGATGATGGCAAGACGTCCTGAAAGATCGGTCATGGCTCAGTCCCTCGCTTCTACGGTTTGCTGCCGCTGCTCACCCAGACCCTCGATCCCGAGCGTCATGACTTGGCCAGGCTTCAGGAAGACAGGTTCCGGCCTGATACCCATGCCCACACCCGGCGGCGTGCCGGTGGCGATCACGTCGCCGGGCTCAAGCGTCATAAACTGACTGATATAGCTGACGAGATGCGCGACGCCGAAGATCATCGTATTCGTGTTGCCGGTCTGCCGGCGCACGCCGTCCACATCCAGCCACAATGCAAGGCTCTGAGGGTCGGCTACCTCGTCGCGCGTGACCAGCCAAGGGCCTGTCGGGCCAAACGTGTCGTGGCTCTTGCCCTTGGTCCACTGGCCGCCGCGCTCGGACTGGAAGGCGCGCTCGGACACATCATTGACCACGCAGTAGCCGGCGACGTGGCTCAGCGCATCCGCTTCGCTCACATATTTCGCCCGCGTGCCGATGACGACGCCAAGCTCGACCTCCCAATCGGCCTTCTTCGATCCACGCGGGATTTCGACCTCGTCGTTCGGGCCGACGACGGCAGAGGTCGCCTTCATGAACAGGATCGGCTCCTCCGGCGGTGCCTTGCCGGTTTCCTTTGCATGGTCTGCATAGTTGAGGCCAACGCAGATGAACTTGCCCGGGCGGGGCACGCATGCACCGATGCGGTCGACCGACACTTGCGGCAGCGTCGCGAGCTCAATGGCCGCAAGCCGCGCAAGTCCAGCGTCGGAGAGCGTCTCGCCGGTAAAGTCGGCGATGACGCCGGAAAGGTCGCGCACAGTTCCATCCTGGGCGACGATGGCGGGCTTTTCAGCGCCTGCCGGGCCGCATCGTAACAGTTTCATCAGACTCTCCTGAAACCTTCGAGAACGGAATCGTCCACATCCGGCAGGTTGACGACGATGTTGTCCGGCGTCCGGGTGGTCAGCCACACCAGCTCTTCCGTCGTCGACATGTTGACCTCGATATGCGGCCAGTTCGGCGGCACGAAGATGAAGTCGCCTTCCTCCATGTCGAGATACTCTTTCCAGTTCTCGCCGAAATAGATGCGCGCCTTGCCCTTCAGCACATAACCGCCAGTCTCCGCTTCGCCATGATGGTGCGGATAGGAGCGATAACCCGGCTCGTTGGAGACCTTGCCGAACCAGATCTTGGTGGCTGGCGTGTGCTGCGGGCTGACACCCGAAATGCGCACGCAGCCGCCGGACTGGCCGGTTCCGGTGTCTTCCTGGCCCTTGCGGGTGATGAAGGGTCTGATGGTGCTGGTCATGGAATCTCTCCTCCTCTGCAGATTTCAATCAATCGGGAACGACGGCCAGCGCCTGGATTTCGATCTTGGCGCGGTCTTCCATCAAGGACACCACCTGGACCGCCGCCATCGGCGGAAAGTGGCGACCGATGATCTCGCGGTAGATCGCGCCGATTTCCTTCATGCGTGATTTGTAGGAGACGCGATCGGTGAAGTACCAGGTCATCTGGATCAGATGCTCAGGCTTCGCATCCGCTGCCTTTAGCACGCTGACGATATTGAGAAGCGTCTGGCGCACCTGTTCGACGAAGTCGTCCGAGTGGAACTGGCAATGCTCGTCCCAACCGATCTGACCGCCGACCTGTACGATGCGACCGCGCGCGCTGATACCGTTCGAGTAACCGATCGGCTTTGCCCAGCCGTCCGGCTGGATGATCTCATGCATCATGTCTTGGCTCCAGATAACGTGTGAGACCTGCGCGCACGTCGTCAGGCCAGGGATGGGATTTGTGGTCTTCAAGCGAGGTCATCACGATCCTCTGCTTGACCGACCAGATGATGTCGCCACGGACGGTGACGATGGTTTCAAGATCGAGCGAGGCCCGGCCGATCGAGCGGACATGCACGGCGAAATCGAGCGTGTCGCCGTAGACGGCGGGCTTCTTGAACTCGAGGTTCATGGTCACCGTGGGCAGCCCGAGCTTGCGCTCGAACATCAGTTTCTTCCAGGTGACGCCGAAGGAAGCGAACATCGCCTCGTTCACGTCGACGAGCATGGAGAGATAGGCCGGATGATAGGCAATCCCCGTGAGGTCGCAGTCGCCAAAGCGCATGGGTTTGGAATGGGTAAAGGGCATTTTCGTCTTGAACTCCGTTTAGCCTGCCATGACCTCACCGCCGGCAATCGCGATTGCCTGGCCGGTCAGGGAACCCGCTGAAGGTGAGGCGAGCCACAACGTGGTGTCCGCGACTTCCTGCGGCTGGATCAACCGGCCTTGCGGGTTGGACCTGGTGAATTCCGCCAGCGCTTCCTCGCGGCTGCGCCCGGTCTTCTGCATGATGGTGTCGAGCGACTGCTGGATGATCGGCGTATCGGTAAAGCCAGGGCAGACGGCGTTGACCGTTATGCCCTTCTTCGCCAGTTCCAGCGCCAGGGCCCGTGTCAGGCCGATCACGCCATGCTTGGCGGCGCAGTAGGCGGAAACATAGGCATAGCCCGTCAGCCCCGCCGTCGACGCGATGTTGATGAGGCGCGCTCCCTCGCCATGGGCCTTGAGGTCCGGCAGCACGGCTTGCGTCACGTTGAACACGCCTGTCAGATCAACCGAAAGAACATGGCTCCACATATCAGACGATGTCTTTTCGAAGGGCGCACTAGGTGCTTCACCGGCATTGTTGACCAGAATGGAGACGTTACCGAAGGTGCTTCGGGCCTTCTCCAGACCAGCGGCAATCGCCTCCGGCTTCGTCACGTCGAAACCGTCGAGGACCAAGGCCTGGCTTCCGATCTCGGCAGCGACCGTTTCCAGCGGCTCGCGGCGGCGACCGGCGAGCGTCACATTGGCCCCGGCCATTGCCAGCGTGCAGGCGATGGCGGCACCGATGCCGCTTCCGGCACCGGTGACGAGCGCGTGCCGTCCTTCAAGGGGAAGAGCATCTAGCATGGCGCTCTCACTTGGCCGCGCTGGCGCGTTCGAGGTTCGCCTCATACTGGAACTTGCTGGACATATATTGTTTTGGCCAGGGCACGTTTTTCAGGCCTATCTTCGCCGCCTCGTGCAGAGCCCAGGCGGGATCGGCCAGATGAGGACGCGCCACGGCGCAGAGGTCCGCTCGGCCTGCGGAGATGATCGAATTGGCGTGGTCTGCCTCGGAAATGGCGCCGACGGCAATGGTTGGAATACCGATCTCGTTGCGGATCTTGTCGGAGAAGGGCGTCTGGAACAGGCGTCCATAGACCGGCTTTTCTTCTTTCCAGACCTGGCCCGATGAGCAGTCGATCAAGTCTGCGCCTGCGTCCTTGAACATCCTGGCGAAGATCGCGGCATCTTCCGGCGTATTGCCGCCTTCCGTCCAGTCATGGCAGGAAAGTCGAACCGAGATCGGCTTGTCTTCCGGCCAGGCTTCACGCACGGCAGCGAAAACTTCCAGCGGGTAGCGAGCACGGTTTTCGTAGGACCCGCCGTACTCATCCTCGCGCCGGTTGGTCAGCGGCGAGAGGAAGGAGGAGATCAGGTAGCCGTGGGCTGCGTGGAATTCCAGCCAGTCGGCGCCGGCTTCCGCTGCACGCCGCGTGGCGGCCACGAAATCGGCTTTTACCCGGTCCATATCGGCGCGGTCCATCGCCTTCGGAACGGTGCTGTGTTTCAGGTAAGGGATCGCCGAGGCGGAGAGAAGCGGCCATCCGCCTTCCTCCAGAGGCTGATCGATACCATCCCACGCCCGTTTGGTTGCGCCCTTGCGTCCTGCATGACCAAGCTGGATGCCGACCTTGGCGGCGCTATTGGTGTGGACGAAATCGACAAAGCGCTTCCAGCCCTTCGTCTGCTCGTCGTTCCACAGCCCAAGGCAACCGGGGGTAATGCGGGCATCCGGAGAGACGCAGGTCATTTCAGCAAAGACCAGACCGGCACCGCCAAGCGCGCGGGCGCCAAGATGCACCATATGGAAATCGTCGAGTAGACCGTCTGTCGCCGAATACATTGCCATGGGAGAGACAACGATGCGGTTTGGTAGCGTCGTGCCGCGTGCCGTATAGGGTGTGAACATTGGCGGCAGGCAGCGCTCATTCTCCTTGACGGCGAGGCCCGAGTGACGGGCGAACCAGTGCTCGTAACCCTCGAGCCATTCCTTGTCGCGCAGACGCAGGTTCTCGTGGCTGATGCGCTGCGAGCGGGTCAGCATCGAATACATGAATTGTTCCGGCGGGAGCGTATCGGCGTAGCGATCGCCGACGACTTCGAACCATTCCATGGCGTTTCGGGCGGCATTCTGGATGCGGGCCACGTCGACGCGGCGGATGTCTTCATAGGTCTTCAGCACATCGGCGATGCTGTCCTTGCCGTGGCCAGCCTTGTTGAACTGGTTGGCAAGCTCGATTGCATCATCGATCGCAAGCTTCGTGCCAGAGCCGATGGCGAAATGCGCGGTGTGAGCGGCGTCGCCCATTAGCACCACATGGGAGTTGCCGTTGAAGTGGCTCCACTTGCCGCAGATCAGCCGGTTGAAGTTCAACCAGGCGGAACCGACCATATGGCGCGCATTGGTCATCAGCTCCGCGCCTTCAAGCGTCTCAGCAAAGAGGTTCTGACAGAAATCGATCGATTCCTGTTGGGTCATCTGGCCGAGGCCATGGTCCTCGTAAGCCTTCTCGGTGGTTTCGACGATGAAAGTCGAGGTATTCTCATCGAACTTGTAGATATGCGCCTGGAACCAGCCGTGATCGGTCTTGCGGAAGTCGAAGGTAAAGGCATCGAAGAGCTTGTTGGTGCCGAGCCAGATATAGCGGTTCGGGCGCTTGACGAGATCGGGCTCGAAAATGTCCGGATAGCGGTTGCGAACCTTGGAGTTGAAGCCGTCGGAGGCGATGATCAGATCGGCATCCGGAAAATCCTGGTCGCCGCCCGCATCGGTCTCGAAAATGAGTTCGACGCCAAGCGCCTCACAGCGGCTCTGAAGAATATTGAGAAGCTTCTTGCGACCAATACCGACAAAGCCGTGGCCGGTGGTGCGCTGGCGCGTGCCTTTGAAGAGCACCTCGATATCGTCCCAGTGGTTGAACGCCTGCTGGATTTCGTCAGCGCTTTCCTTGTCCCACTTTTGCATGGACGCCATGGTCTGGTCGGAGAAGACGACGCCCCAACCGAATGTGTCATAGGGGCGGTTGCGCTCGACGACGCGGATATGATGCTCGGGATGCAGTTTCTTCATCAGCAGACTGAAATAAAGCCCCGCAGGACCTCCACCGATACAAACGATACGCATGTAACCCTCCGTGGCTTTGGGTGCACCGTCATGTGCGCTTATTTGAAGATTAAACTAATTTTCGATATCGGGACTGTCAAGTATGCAGATGCATATATCGAAATTTATTTTAGGCTTAAAATAAATGGTCGCAGGGGTGGTGCCCACGACCTTTGGAAATCAGAGTTCGTATGCCCAAAGCTTCCGCCACAGGCGCGCTAAACCTTTGTTTTCAATACAAGGGGTCGCAAGCGATGACGGATTCAGCTTGCCAGAGCGGTGTGCTGTCTTGCGACAGGCACACGAATGCCCGCCTGCTCCAGGAGAGGCAGAACGGAGTCCCTGAAGTATGGGAATTCCTCGGTGTAGTCGACGAAGGAAAGAGTCGTTCCGGCAAAGCCAGCCTTGTGCAGCGAGACCAGGCCCTCTGCCACCTGTTGCGGGGTTCCGACCAACGGAAAACCACCATGGCCGGCTGCCATGCGATCTCTGATGAGTGCCAGAAGATCGTGTGGGAAGGAATGGGCATGGGCAAATTGCAGCTTCACCAGATTATCCACCGCGCCCCAGTCGGCATTGTCCTTGCCGAAATGCTGCAGATAGTCGGTCGCCTCCTTTTCGGTCGGACGGCAGACGACATGCGAGAAGGTCAGGACGCCGGTATTACGGGCGGCTTCCGCACCCTTTGCCTTCAACTCCCCAATCTCCGCGGCGGAGCGGCTGAGATCGATTGCCGGCGTAAAGAGGAAATCGGCATTGCGCAGCGCAAAGTCTCGGCCCTGTCCGGAGCCTGCGGCATTGAGGATCGGCACCTTGCGGGAAGGGCGGGGATCGCCAAGGACTTTCTTCAGGTGAAAATACGTCCCGTCGTAATCGAACGCCTTCTCCTTCTGCCAAAGGGCTTTGACGACATCGAACCATTCTTCTGCATAGGCGTAGCGGCTTTCATGATCGGCGGGAAGATTGAGCCCCAGTGCCTCGTACTCCGGCTGGTTCCAGCCAGCCACGATGTTCAAGCCGACGCGACCGTTGCTGATCTGATCGATGGTGGCGATCTGCTTTGCCACCACGGCCGGATGATTGGCGGCGGTATGAATGGTGGCGAAGACATTGATGTTGCGGGTGCTGGCCAGTAATCCGGCAGCCCAGGTCATTGTTTCCAGCACGTTGCCGTGGAAATTCGTCTCGCCGCCATAACCGATCCAGCGGGCGATCGGCAGCATGAAGTCGATCCCGGCATCGTCCAGCAGGCGGGCGAGCTTGAGATTGTTGTGCCAGCTGTTGTCCCAGCGCTCCGGCACTTTGGTCACGGACATGCCGCCCGAGCAATTGGATGCGAATGTGCCAAGCAAAAACTGCCCGGCGGCGAACATCGAGTTCTCCGTCATGGTTGGTTCCCCATTTTTCTAATAGAATTTACGATAGAAAGTCTATTTTAAACTTGAAGCTTGTCAATGGGCAATCGAGCCATCACAAAGGCACTAAAGTGCTGTGCGTCTTAGTGGACGCACAAAGGACGCTTTACCTTTTTGAATCGACGCATCGTGCTTTCCGAAAATCGAGGCCAATTTTCGGGCCGATGCAGTAGCAAGAGCAGGGCGGCGAGATCGATGAGCAAGCAGAAGGGCGGCGACGAAAAGCAGGATCAGGACCCGGCACTGGACCGGCGTTGGCATCTGGCCCGCACGCCCGTCGAAGTCGATCTGGCGGAGGCCGAATTCGCGTTGATGCGCGCCTTTGAGGCTTTTGGCCGATGGCAGGCCGAGTGTCTGGGTTCTGTGGTTGATCTTGCGGTGAGTGGTCCGGAAAACGCCATGCTGCATATAATCCGCATGAATGAGCGGCCTAAATCGATCAAGGATCTGGCGCGGCTGGCCAATCGCGAAGACATCCCGAACATGCAATATAGCCTGCGAAAGCTGATCGCAGCCGGTCTGGTTCAAAAGAGCGGCAGCGGACGATCTGGCGTCGTCTACAGCGTGACGGAGAAAGGCAAGCTGGTGACCGATCGCTATGCGGATGTGCGCGCCTCGCTTTTGGCGAAGGCGGTTCAATCCGTGCCGGAGCTACGCCATCGTCTTGAAGACGCCACCACCACGCTCGATTTGATGACCGGCATCTACGAGCATGCGGCGTTGAGTGCCGCGACCCATCGTCGCCTGCCGAAAGAACCGCTGGAAGACTGAGGCCGCGCGGATGCGTGGCCTCAGTCTTCCCGTGAAAAGCCTTAAGCGGCAAGCTTCGTCAGATAGGCATCTGCCTCTTCCGGAACGGCGAACCAGGGGAAGAAGTCGCGCGGATCGTTGAAGCCGTTGGCGATGCGCTTTGCCAGTGCTGGATAGGCCTGGGCCGAGCCCATGATGTTCAGCACATGCGGGGGTGGAGGCGCGAGCAGCGCATTCGTCCAGCCGACCACATATTGCGCATAGTCCCAATAGGCCTCGAAGGTTGCCTGCTTGAAGGCGTCGTCGAACGGCCTGTCGCCATGGGCGAGGATGGCATCCATATAATATTTCGCCGCTTTCGATGCGTTGTTCGAACCCTGCCCGGTGATCGGATCGTTGAGGCAGACGGCGTCGGCCAGGCCAAGGACCGTTGCACCCGATGGCAGCTTGCCGATCGGCTTGCGCACCGTCGGAGCAAAGGCTCCTGCCAGGCGGCCATTGTCATCCGTGAGCGACACATTGGTACAGCGCTCCCCTTCCCAAGGCAGGAAGGTGTCGAGAATGCATTTCGATTTTTCAAGATGCGCGTCTGGAGAGTTCACATCTCTCCAGCAGTCCATCGGGCCGCCGGGAATGCCTTCGAACACCATGATGTCGCAGGCGCCCGTGGTGGTAAGTGCCGGGAAGGTGAAGTATTCTCCCACACCCGGGATAAGATTGAAATTGACCGCCGAGTGGCCGGGGCGCGGCGCCATGCCCTTCACATAGGTCAGCGCCAAAGCGCGCTGCGGCTTGTCATAGGGAGAGCGCTGCGGATCGCGCTCGAACATCTTGGCGATATCGCCCTTGCCGGCGGCGACAATCACCAGATCGCTTTCCCGCGCATAGGTTTCGAGGTCTTCGATCCCGGCATCATGAATGGTCAACTGCCCACCGCGATGTTCGAATTCCGTCAACCAGCGCGGGATCTTGACGCGCTGATCCACACTCTGGGCCTTGCTGTCGAGCTTTCCGTTCCATTCGATGGCTTTGCCGCCATCGGGTGCCGGAACAACGAAGTTGATCGAATCGACGGTGGGGCAGCTGTCGCCCCAGAAGTTCAGACCGAGTTCGCGCTCATTCTGCAAGGCGTTATCGAACATGCACTGGCTGGACAGAACCCGACCGGCGGCAATCTCGTCTGCCGTTCTGTTTTGTACAATGTGAACCGCGTGCCCCGCATCCACCAGGCCACAGGCAAGTTGCAGTCCGGACTGGCCGCCGCCAACAATGGTGAAACTGCGCTTCTTCGTCATTTCATTCTCCCTGTTTTCTCAAGTTCCGCTGTGATGTTCCCGTTTATTGATCTCGACGCGGCTCAATCCATGAGGCGCGGGATAGCCGGCTCGTTGCGCTCCGGTCCCATGGCGGTGTAGCCGCCATCGACGCGAATATCGGTGCCGGTAATGAAGCTCGCATTGTCGGAGAGGAGAAAGGCCACGGCTTCCGCCACTTCTTCGGGGCTGCCGGTGCGTCCCAGCAGATGGAAATCCTTGGCGACGCTGTCTGCCTTTTCGCGGGTGTTCTTGGTCAGCTCGACCATCACATTGCTCCAGGTCCAGCCGGGAGACACGGCATTGACGCGAATGCCGTCAGGCGCCAGATCCATGGCCTGGTTGCGCGTCAATTGCAGGATTGCGGCCTTCGAAACGGGATACACCCAACGTCCGGTCTGTGCGACGCGCGACGAGATGGAGCCGAAATTGACGATGGCGCCCTTGTTCTTGGCGAGGTGCTTGTGGGCTGCCTGCATGAGAGCGATCGAGCCGACAACGTTGATGTCGAAGGCCTTCAACCAGTCGGTTCGGGTCGTCTCAACGCCATTGTCGAGATAGGTACAGGCAACGTTGACGAGAAAGTCGAGGCGGCCGGTGGCTTTGACCGTCTTCTCAACGAGCGCGCCGATGTCGGCATCGCTGGTAATGTCGGTGCGGATGAAGTGGACCTTCTCTCCCGCCCGTTCAGCGACTGCCTGACCGGTCTCATCATTGATATCGGCAATCACCACCGATAGGCCGTAGCCGGCAAGCACCTTGGCAATGCCCTCGCCAATCAGTGTCGCGCCGCCGGAAATGATCGCAGTTTTCCCTTGAAGTCCGCGCATCGTCGTCTCCTTGCAAATGTCAGCAAAAATTGTGAGTGGCTTCAGGCGGCGGCCTGCGGCGGAACCGCTGCCGTCAAAAACGCGCCGTTGCCGTAGATCAGCGGATTGTCGTCTTCCGGTGCGCAATGCGTCTTGGCGACGGTGCCGATCAGGATCAGATGCGTGCCGAATTCCTTGACCTCGGCGATCTCGCATTCGAAGGAGACACAGGTCTGGGACAGGACCGGCGCGCCGGTGATGATGCCCTTGATCCATTCGCCGGCGGCAAAGCGTTCTTCACGCACGAGGCCCGCCCGCCCGGCAAAGACTTCCGCCACGGGCTGCTGGTCGAGCGACAGAACGTTGACGGCAAAGACGCCGCTTGATGCCACCACGGCTGCAACCGAACTCGAGCGGTTGACACAGGCCAGAAGCGATGGAGGCTCGGTCGACAGCGAACAGACGGCCGTGGCCGTCAGTCCGCAGCGGTTGCCCTCTGCATCCATGGAGGTGATGATGGTGACACCGCCGGTCAGCTTGCGCATGCCGGCGCGGAATTCCTCGCTGCTCATGTTTTTGTTCCCTTTGCGAATGGATTTCGCATTCGTTTTATGTTTAAACTTTCGATGATGTTCCGGCGAACAGGTCCAATCGGCAATCCAGATTGCGCAGGGATTTGTCCAGTTTCGGCAACAGGCGGTCTGAAACTTCACTTTTGTCATTTCGGCGAGTGACTGATGATCGATATCGGCAAGCAGCAGCCAGAAGCCCGTCCGGTGGTGGACACCCACGACGTGGACGAGGCGCGCGAAGCGATCGGACGGATATTCTGTCCGCATTTTCTGCTCGTCGATGGACGTTGGAAAAGCGGCTTTCACGCGGTTCACGACGTGGTCGAGGAGCCTGGCCACTCCATCAATGTCGTCTCCTATGGATCGGCGGTCGAGATCGATCCCGGCGAGCTCTCGCGCTTCTTTCTTCTGCAGCTTCCTGTGAAGGGCAGTGCCGTCGTTCGTTGCGGGAATGATGAGACCCATGTTGCAGAAGGCCGCACGGCAACACTTCTGTCCCCGACGCTCTCGACCCGCATGCGCTGGGCGGAGGGATGCGAGAAGCTGATCGTGCTTTTGGAGCGCGATCTGGTGGAAAGCCACTTCGAGAATCTGGCGCATGAGCGATCCGAGCGCATCGAGTTCGAACCGGCGATCGATCTGACCTCCGGGATCGGGCAGGGGATCTTTCAGCACAGCTTGCTGATGTCAGGAGCCGCCAAGGACAGAGGCCATTTTTCCGAAGCCTATCGGATCATGCTTCGGGACGGGCTGATCAACCTTCTGTTGAGCGGACTGCCGCATAACCGCAAGGGTCTTCTCCAACGATCAAGTCCAGATGCGGGTCCCGCACCGGTTCAGCGCGCCGAAGACTACATCAGGGCCAATGCCGAGTGTTCCATCACCGCAGCCGATATTGCTGAGGCGGCGGGCGTTCCACTGCGCACCCTCCAGGACAGCTATCGTAAGGCCAGGGGGCAAACCTTGATGGAGGCGGTGCAGGAAGCACGCCTGGAGCTTTTGCGCAAAACCTTGCTGGCGCCATCTGCCGATATTAGTGTCGCAGACGCCGTTTTTTCCTCCGGTCTCGGCCACCTCGGCCGTGCCGCCTTTGCCTATCGAGAAAGGTACGGCGAAACGCCCTCGCAGACATTGCGACAGAGCAGAGGCATGTCTTGACGCGTAAGTGACGTGCGACCCGCGACAGGGTTGAACGTCTCGTGAACAGCCGTGAGGACGAGCCTCGGAATGGTCCTTTGTGCCGCCACCCAAATCGATAATATTTTAAGCATAAAGAAAATCATCTGTGCTGGCGTCGGCTCCGCGCCACTGGGGTGGAAAAGTTGCGCTGTGGCGTAGATCTGCGCAAGAAATGTGCATATGCATATGGCTCTGCCTGTATAGCAGTGCAAAAATATGCAGTTTCGAGGCTTGATATCGAGTTTTTGCAATTACTTTAGGCTTAAATCTTTCCCTGTTGACATCTGCTCGGAAGTAGAAATATGATTTTGCATATAAAGGCGTAATAGTCATAAGGGGAACCACCATGGCCGAACGGTCATTTGCGCGCGAGGTCGAAGATCTCAAGCTCGGTGAAGGCGAAATCTTCAGCGGCGAGGGGATCCTCGCCATTACCAAGGCGCTGCTGCAATCCGGCGTGTCTTATGTCGGCGGCTATCAGGGATCGCCGATTTCCCACCTCATGGATGTCTTGGCAGACGCCAAGGATGTGATGGAGGAACTGGGCGTTCATTTTGAATCCTCGGCGTCCGAAGCTGCAGCCGCGGCCATGCTTTCTGCATCCGTCATGTATCCGGTCCGTGGTGCGGTGACCTGGAAGTCGACGGCTGGAACCAATGTGGCCTCCGACGCGCTGTCCAACCTTTCTTCTGGCGGTGTGACAGGTGGCGCTCTTGTCATCATCGGCGAGGATTATGGCGAAGGCTCCTCCATCATGCAGGAGCGCAGCCACGCCTTTGCGATGAAATCGCAAATGTGGCTTTTGACGCCGCGTCCGAATTTAACATCCATCGTCGATGCCGTCGAAAAGGGCTTCGAGCTCTCCGAAGCGTCCAGCACGCCGGTCATGCTGCAGGTTGGTATCCGCAGCTGTCACGTTCACGGCCAGTTCGTTGCCAAGGACAACAAGCGTCCGTCCTACACGCTGAAACAGGCGCTGGAAAATCCGGTGCGCGATCTGAACCGCATCGTTCTGCCGCCCGCGTCCTTCCAGCACGAAAAGGACAAGCTGGAGCGTCGTTGGCCAGCGGCAGTCGAGTTCGTCAAGACCAACCAGTTGAACGAGTTCTTCGGTCCATCCGAGGGCGAGGTTGGTCTTATCCTTCAGGGAGGTCTCTACAACAGCACCATGCGGGCGCTCCAGCATATCGGCCTCGCCGATGTCTATGGCAACAGCCGCATTCCGCTCTATGTCATGAATGTCTCCTACCCGCTGATCGATGACGAAATCATCGCGTTTGCCGCCGACAAGAAGGCGGTGCTGATGGTGGAAGAGGGCGCTCCTGAATATATCGAACAGGCGCTCCACACGCTGATGCGCCGTCGCGACATCCAGACCAAGGTTTCCGGCAAGGACCTGCTGCCGATGGGCGGCGAGTATACGACGCCCGTGCTGATCAAGGGGCTGACCGGGTTTCTTGAGGTCAACGCGCCGCAGCTTCTCGGCAATCGACCGCCGGTTTCCGATCCTTCTGCCGTGTTGAGCGACCCGAAGGTGAAGGCGCTTGCCGAAGTCGTGCCAGCCCGTCCGGCTGGTTTCTGCACCGGCTGTCCCGAGCGGCCCATCTTCGCTGCGATGAAACTGGTCGAAAAGGAACTTGGACCGCATCACGTGTCTGCCGATATCGGCTGCCACCTCTTCTCCATCCTGCCACCCTTCAATATTGGCGGCACAACGATGGGCTATGGGCTCGGCCCGGCCTCAGCCTCAGCCTTCAATGTCGAGGCCGACAAGCGCTCGATTTCGGTGATGGGGGATGGTGGTTTCTGGCACAATGGTCTTGCCACCTCCGTCGGCAACGCTGTCTTCAACAAGCAGGATGGTGTGACGATCATCGTCGACAATTATTATGCGTCTGCAACGGGCGGACAGGATGTCCTGTCGTCGCGCGCCGACAATCCCAACCGCAAGACCAACAATTCGATCGTCAAGGCGGTGAGGGGCATTGGCGCCACCTGGGTCAAGCAGATCGACCGTACCTATGACGTGGCGAAGATGCGCGACACGTTGAAAGAGGCGCTGACAACGGACGAGAAGGGTCCGAAAATCATCGTTGCCTCATCGGAATGCATGCTCAACAAGCAACGTCGCGTAAAGCCGCAATTCGCCAAGGCGGTGAAGGACGGCAAGCGCATGGTGAAAGAACGCTTCGGCGTGGATGAGGATGTCTGCACCGGCGATCACGCCTGCATCCGCCTGTCCGGCTGTCCGTCGCTTTCCGTCAAGCATACCGACGATCCGCTGAAGGACGATCCGGTCGCGGCGATCGACAACTCCTGCGTGGGTTGCGGGAACTGCGGTGAAGTCTCGGAAGCAGCGGTTCTCTGCCCATCCTTCTACCGGGCCGATGTCATCCACAATCCGACAAAGACCGACAGGTTCCTCTATCGCCTGCGGTCGGCGGTCATCCAGTGGCTGCAAAAGCGCAGAAACGCGTCCCGCGTTGTGTTTCCGGCGTAAAGAGGGAAGATCATCATGGATAGCCTGCAAACAGAGTTTTCGTCCGTCCTTTCCGCCGACAAGCCGCTTTCGATCGCCATCCTCGCCATGGGTGGCCAGGGCGGCGGTGTCCTGGCGGACTGGATCATATCGCTTGCCGAAAGCCAGGGTTGGGTTGCCCAGACGACCTCGGTCCCAGGTGTCGCCCAGCGCACTGGCGCAACCATCTATTATCTCGAATTGCTGAAGGCCCGTGAGGGCGAAAAGCCGATCCTGTCCTTGATGCCGACACCAGGCGACGTCGATATCGTCATTGCCGCCGAATTGATGGAGGCTGGCCGCTCGGTCATTCGCGGCCTCGTCACGCCCGACAAGACATTGCTGATCGCTTCAACTCATCGCTCTTACGCGGTTGGGGAAAAGGAAAAGCCGGGCGATGGCATCGGTGATCCCACAGTCGTGGTCGATGCGACGGACTTTGCCGCCAAGAAGACGATCGCTTTCGACATGGATGCGCTGGCGGTGAAGAATGGTAGCGTCGTGTCGTCTGCGCTTTTCGGTGCGCTGGCGGCCTCCAAGGCGCTGCCCTTTTCCAGGGATGTCTTCGAAGAGACGATCAAATCCGGCGGCAAGGGCATCGAGGCCAGCCTTCGCGCCTTCAACGCTGCTTACGAGCGGGCGACCAAGGGCGAGAATGACAAGCTTTCCGCCACGCCCGCCAAGAAGCTGGAAGAGCTGCCCGCTTCTGCCGGACATCCCGCGCTGGATAAGCTGATTACGCGCATTCGCACGGAGTTTCCGCCAAGCGCGCATTCCATGCTCTATGCCGGTGTGAAGAAGCTGACGGAGTTTCAGGATCCGGCTTACGCCAATGAGTATCTGAGCCTCGTGGCCTCGCTTCACAAGGCGGATGCGGCGAATGGCGGCGCCGACAAGGATTATGCTTTCACGCTTCAGGCGGCGAAATATCTGGCTGTCGCCATGGCCTATGATGATGTCATCCGCGTCGCGGATCTGAAAACGCGTTCCGCCCGCTTCGAGCGCGTGCGTAAGGAAGTCGGCGTCAAGGGCGATCAGTTGCTCTACACGACGGAATACATGCATCCGCGCATGGAAGAAGTGTGCGGCACACTTCCACGCAAGCTCGGTCAGTGGATCGACAACAGCCCCAAACTCTTCGCTTTCCTGAACCGCCGTATCGACAAGGGCCGGCGCGTGAAGACTGGTACCCTGTTCTGGTTTCTCGGGCTTTACGTCACGTCCGCTTTGCGACGCTTCCGCCGGGGCAGCTTGCGCCACCATATCGAAGTTGCCCACCGCGATGCCTGGATTCAAGAAGCGGAAGAGATCTTAGCCGCCAATTACGATCTCGCCGTGGAGGTTCTTGGCAATCGTCGTCTTGTCAAAGGCTATTCGGATACGCATTCGCGTGGCCTGTCCAAATTCGATCGCGTGATGTCGGCGCTACCCTTGCTGCGCGATCGTGAGGATGGGGCTGCCTGGATGCGCCGTCTGCGGCAGGCGGCACTTCTGGATGAGCAGGGTATTGCGCTGGACGGCGCCCTGAAGACCGTCGCGACGCTCTGAGCCTTGGCCGCGACGCTATAACCATAAGAACGGCGGCGCCCTGGGAAGGGCGATCGTCCCTGTTTCACCATTTCAATTCGTGTCGAATGCGCGGGGCCTGGCCTCGTGCACAAGGGAGAACTTTGTCATGATACAGTCCATCGGACGGCCGTTTCATGCTGCAGCGAAGCCTGCAGAAATCTCATCGCGCAAGAGCCTGCTTGTGGTGGCGCTCTGCTGGTTCGCTATCTTTGCGGAAGGCTACGACGTGGGCGTTCTCGGCGCCATTCTTCCCGCCCTCGCAACCGATCCGGTCTGGAAACTGACGCCGCTCGAACTGGGCGCTATGGGAAGTTACACCGTGATCGGCATGCTGATCGGCGGCATCGTCGTGGGCACGCTGAGTGAACTTTATGGCCGCAAGCCGCTCTTCATGGGCTGCCTCAGCCTGTTTGCCGCCTGCATGATCGCGACCTCACTGGCGCCGACACCATTCTGGTTTGCGGTGAGTCGCTTCGTCGCTGGTCTCGGCCTTGGCGGCATCATTCCTGTCGCTGCGGCACTCACGGTGGAGTACTCGCCCAAAAGCCGCAAAAGCTTCAATTATGGCCTGATGTATTCCGGTTACTCGCTCGGCATTCTGGCGGCGGCGCTTTTCAGCCGGGGCTTTCTCGCAGACTATGGCTGGCGGGTGATCGTTCTCTTTGGTGCAGCACCGCTTCTCGTGGTGCCGGTCTTCTATTTTCTGCTGCCTGAATCCGTTGAAAGTCTCGTTTTGCGCGGCAAGCAGAAAGAGGCTGCTGAAGCGGCAAGGCGCATGGGTATCGCCGTCCCGAAGACGGTTCAGAAAAACCCGAAAGGTCCGGGCTGGTCGGCTGTTTTGAAAACCATCTTTGCCCGCGACAAGGCCTTCGAGACGATCTGCTTCTGGGTCGGTCTCTTTCTCGGGCTTCTTCTCGTCTATGGCCTGGCGCAGTGGCTGCCGCAGATCATGCGCAAGAATGGCTATGATCTTGGGGACAGCCTGCTGTTCCTCGCGGTCTTCAGCCTGTCCTCGGCCATTGGTGGTATCGTGCTCGGCACATGGGCCGACAGGTTCGGGATCAAGCGCACGGTGGCGCTCTCCTATCTGGTCGGTGCCATCGGCATTGCCGCGCTCACCTTCAAGAGTTCCATTCTGCTGAACTACGTCTTCGTCGCCATAGCCGGTTTCGGAACGGTGTCTGCGTCCCTCATTCTCACCGGATTTCTGGCGCAGCGGCTTGATCCGACGATCCGTTCGGCGGGCACGGGTTTTGCGCTGAGCTTCTCCCGTATCGGCGCGCTGACGGGCCCGCTGCTCGGCGGCTTTATCGCCAGCACAAATCTTGCGCCTGAATGGAACTTTTACATATTTGCGGCTGTAGCGGCCTTGGCGGCACTCGCGACTGTGTTAATACCGTCATCGACGAGAGCGTCTTAAGTCCGTCAGGACGCACAAAGGCCGCTCTCCATTTTGAGCCTACGCATTGGGCTGTACAAAAATCGACGTCGATTTTCGGGCCGATGCCGGGGTCGATATGAGACGACGTCATTGCAGTGTTTCGGGTTTAAAGGGAGGGACTTTTGAGACTAGGTGCACCGAAAGAAATATATGAGAGCGAAGCGCGCGTCGCGATGACGCCGGATAGCGCTCAGGCCTTGCAGAAACTGGGCTATGAATGCCTCATCGAAACCGGAGCTGGCAAATCTGCCGGTTTCTCCGACGAGGCTTATCGAGCAGCGGGCGTAACCGTGGTGGAGAGCGCGGATGCGCTTTACTCGGGTTCCGATATCATCGCCAAGGTTCGCCCGCCGGAAGCCTCCGAGATCGATCGGCTTTCGCCGGACAAGACGTTGATTTCCTTCTTCTACCCGGCGCAGAACCAGACGCTTCTGCAACAGGCAAAGGACAAGGGTGCCGCTGTCATCGCCATGGATATGGTGCCGCGGATTTCGCGCGCCCAGAAGATGGATGCCCTGTCTTCCATGGCAAACATCGCCGGCTACCGTGCCGTCATTGAGGCAGGCAACAATTTCGGTCGCTTTTTCACCGGTCAGGTGACGGCGGCGGGCAAGGTGCCGCCAGCAAAGGTTCTGGTCATCGGTGCAGGTGTTGCGGGTCTTGCCGCGATCGGCACCGCCACGTCGCTCGGTGCGATCACCTATGCCTTCGACGTCCGCCCGGAAGTGGCGGAGCAGATCGAGTCCATGGGCGCTGAATTCGTCTATCTCGATTTTGCCGAGCAGCAGGATGGCGCCGCGACCGGAGGCTACGCGGCTCCCTCATCGCCCGAATTCCGCGAAAAGCAACTGGCCAAATTCCGCGAGCTTGCGCCGCAGATCGACATCGTCATCACCACGGCGCTGATCCCGGGGCGCGATGCGCCAAAGCTTTGGCTCGCCGATATGGTCGCGGCAATGAAGCCGGGCTCCGTCATCGTTGATCTTGCGGCGGAACGCGGCGGGAACTGCGATCTGACCGTTCCCGATCAACGCATCGTTTCGGACAACGGTGTTATTGTCATCGGCTATACGGATTTCCCAAGCCGCATGGCAGCCCAGGCCTCCACGCTCTATGCCACCAATATTCGCCACATGATGGCCGATTTGACGCCGGGCAAGGATGGGCAGGTCGTGCACAACATGGAGGACGATGTCATCCGTGGTGCAACGGTTGCCTATAAGGGTGAGATTACCTATCCGCCGCCGCCGCCGAAGATCAAGGCCATTGCCGCGCAGAAGCCGAAGGAGAAAGCCAAGGAGCTTACGCCTGCGGAAAAGCGGGCGCAGGAAATCACGCTGTTCAAGACGCAGACCAGAAATCAGGTCGCTCTTCTGGCTGTGGGCACGGCACTGCTTCTTCTCGTCGGCGTTTATGCGCCTGCAAGCTTCATGAGCCACTTCATCGTCTTCGTTCTGGCATGCTTCATCGGCTTCCAGGTCATCTGGAATGTCAGCCATTCTCTTCATACGCCGTTGATGGCGGTGACGAATGCCGTATCGGGCATCGTTATCCTGGGGGCGTTGCTGCAGGTCGGTTCGAGCAACTGGCTCGTCGTCATTCTGGCGGCACTCTCGGTGCTGATTGCGACGATCAATATCGTGGGTGGCTTCCTCGTGACACGGCGCATGCTTGCCATGTTCCAGAAGTCTTGAGCCGGGTGAGGGGATAATCATGACACTTGGTATTGTTTCGGCGGCCTATGTTGCCGCTGCGGTTCTTTTCATCCTTTCGCTCGGCGGTCTCTCCGGCCAGGAAAGCGCCAAACGCGCCGTCTGGTACGGCATCACCGGCATGGCACTCGCCATCATCGCTACGGTTTTCGGGCCGGATGTCGGCAACTGGTTCATCGTGCTGGTGATGCTGGCAGGCGGGGCGGTTCTCGGCCACTTCGTGGCAAGTCGCGTGCAGATGACGGAAATGCCGCAGCTCGTTGCTGCACTCCATTCCTTCGTCGGTCTGGCAGCCGTCTTCATCGGCTTCAACGCCCATATCGAAGAAGCGCATGTCGCTTCTCTCGATGAAGCGTCACGCTCGGCGCTGACCGGGTTTGCCGCACTTCTGGCGCACAAGACGCCGGTGGAACTGGCGATCATGAAGGTCGAGGTGTTCCTTGGCGTCTTCATCGGTGCCGTTACCTTCACCGGCTCGGTGGTTGCCTTCGGCAAGCTGGCCGGCAAGGTCGATGGCAAGGCAAAGAAGCTGCCGGGCGGGCACCTCCTCAATGCGGGGGCGGCGGCGCTCTCCATTCTTCTGCTCATCCTGTATTGCAACGGCGCGGGCGCATGGACGCTGGTGCTGATGACGCTGCTGGCCTTCTTCATCGGCTATCACCTGATCATGGGCATCGGCGGCGCCGACATGCCGGTCGTGGTCTCGATGCTCAACAGCTATTCCGGCTGGGCGGCGGCGGCGATCGGCTTCACGCTTGGCAACGATCTTCTGATCGTCACCGGCGCGCTGGTCGGCTCTTCGGGTGCGATCCTGTCCTACATCATGTGCAAGGCGATGAACCGCTCCTTCATTTCCGTTATCCTCGGCGGCTTCGGCGGCACAAGCGGTCCGGCAATGGAGATCAGCGGCGAACAGGTGGCGATCGATGCCGAAGGCGTTGCTGCAGCTCTCAACGAAGCCGACAGCGTCGTCATCGTGCCGGGCTACGGCATGGCGGTGGCGCAGGCGCAGGCCGCGGTGTCGGAACTGACCCGCAAGTTGCGCGCAGCCGGCAAGACCGTGCGTTTTGCCATTCATCCCGTTGCAGGCCGTCTGCCGGGCCACATGAACGTGCTTCTGGCCGAAGCCAAGGTGCCCTACGATATCGTCCTGGAAATGGACGAGATCAACGACGATTTCCCGAACACCGACGTCGTCATCGTCATCGGCTCAAACGACATCGTGAATCCGGCGGCGCAGGAGGATCCAAACTCCCCGATCGCCGGTATGCCGGTGCTCGAAGTGTGGAAGGCGAAGCAGGTCTTCGTCTCCAAGCGCGGCCAGGGAACCGGCTATTCCGGTATCGAGAACCCGCTGTTCTTCAAGGAGAACACCCGCATGTTCTATGGCGACGCCAAGCAGAGCGTCAGCGCTCTGGTGCCTCTCATTTCATGATGTAGAAAAACGGTGAGGCCTCGTCCTTCAAGACAGAGGCCTCGCCACCTTTGATCGTTGTTATCGCCTAACGCCAGAGCGCCACCAAGCCACCGGATGTTTTCAGCACCGGATCGGTTTCGGGAACAGGAAGAGATTTTATTAGCGCCAGCATCTTCTCATTCGGCGCGTCGCGCTGAATGTCTGCCTCCTGCCTTGGCGGGTAAGCGCCAACAACCTGAAAATCGCTCGAGCTTTCCAGCCGCTTATGCCCCGTTCCCGCAGGCAGAAGAAGGCAGTCGCCTTGCCTCACATCCAGTATCTTTCCATCCGGTCCACCGATCTGCAGCTTTGCTTCACCGCGTCCGACGCCGAGGGCCTCGTGCGCACCGCTGTGATAGTGATGGTAGGCGAAGACACCGTTTCGCCAGATGCCGGTCCAGCAATTGTCGTGGAACATGTCTTCGAAGGCCGACGAGTCCATATCGGCCCGGATCTGGCTATAGACCAGAACTGGCAAAGTTGGATGATTGGGAACCCAGTCGCTTGGCGAAAGGATAAAATGGTCTATCTGCATCTCGCTATCCTCGCTCTGATTTCATTGTTTCAAACGATCATCCACTCGATAACTCAGATATCGGCATGCAGTTCAGGCCGATCAGCGAAAGACACGAAAGCGTAGCCGCAAAACATACAAAACGCCCCCTCGAAGAACGAGGGAGCGTCTTGGTCCGCGGGAGGACGATTGGGTCAGGCGGGATGCTGCGTGTTTGCAGATGGTGCCTTCATCCGGGTGACGAAGAGAAGGCTTAGAGCACCGCAGGCGAGAAGTGCTGAGACGATGACCAATCCGGCCGAGTAGCTACCGGTCTGATCCTTCAGATAGCCCATGACGAAGGGTCCGAGATAACCGGCAAGGTTGCCGATGGAGTTGATGAGTGCAATCCCTGCGGCCGCGCCGACACCTGTCAGGAAGGTTGTCGGAAGTGCCCAGAAGGTGGGAAGGGCGGAAAAGATGCCCATGCCGGCGAAGGTAAGAGCGATCACGGCCACGATCGGGGTCGAAAGTGTCGCCGCGCAGACACCAAAGCCTATTGCTGCGAGGATCACGGCGAAGGCGAAATGGCCAAGACGTTCCTGCCGTGCATCGGAGCGGCGAGTCCAGTAGATCATCGCCACCACGCCGAACATGTTGACGCCGGCTGTCGCAAGTCCGATGTGGAAGTTGCTCATCTCGCCGAAGCTCTTGATCATCTGCGGAAGCCAGAAACCGAGCGTATAGGAACCCAGCACGACGCAGAAATAGATGAATGCGAAGCCGAGAACCTTCTTGTCCATTAGGGCTGCTTTCAGTGACTTCTCGCCATGCTGATTGGCAATCGCGCCCCGTTCGGCGGCCATCTTGGCTGAAAGCCAGTCACGCTGGCCGGGCGACAACCACTTTGCCTGTTCAGGCCGGTCTGTCAGGTAGAAGATCGTGACGATGCCGAGAATAACCGCGGGAATCGCTTCCAAAATGAACATCCACTGCCAACCCCGCATGCTCAACCAGTCGAGGCCGAGAAGGGCTGAAGAGATTGGCGCGCCGATCATGGCCGACAACGGGATGGACACCATGAAGAGGCCAATGGCCTTACCGCGCGTCTTGGCCGGAAACCAGTAGGTGAGGTACAGGATGATGCCGGGGAAGAAGCCGGCCTCGGCGGCGCCGAGCAAAAAGCGGATAATGTAGAAGCTGGTTGGATTGGTGACGAATGCCATGGCACCGGACAACAAGCCCCAGGTGATCATGATGCGCGCGATCCACACTCGCGCACCAAGCTTGTGTAGAAAGATGTTGCTCGGCACTTCGAAAAGCGCATAGCCGATGAAGAAGATGCCGGCGCCCAGTCCATAAACGGTCGCGGAAAAACCGAGATCCGCATTCATGGTCAGCGCTGCAAAGCCGATATTGACGCGGTCCAGATAGGCTACGAAATAAAGAAGCATAACAAAGGGAATGAGCCGCCAGAGAACGGCTTTCATGGTGGAAGCCTCCAGGCTTCCATTTTCTGTTTTTAACATGATTTCCTCCACAGTAATCAGTTGTCTGCAAGTCAGGTCACACGCGCGGTCATGGCCCCCGGCATGCGGCCGCCCGGTGAAAGGCAAGCCGCACGCGGCGCTCAGGGCTCCCAACCCTGGATCCGCAGCCGGTCAAAATGCGCCATGGGCCTGTGTGTGATGTCAGTAGGATCGTGAGAGCATCGCTTGGTAATCTTCCGGGGAAGCCTCGCGCGGATTAGTCTTATGGGTGTGATCTTTCAGCGCGCCGGCAATGATTGCGGGAAACAGGCTCTCTTCAACTCCGAGCTCGGAGAGCTTGACGGGAAGACCGATGCGCCGTGTCATGGCTTCCAACGCAGGCACCACGTCGTCGGGACCGGCAAGACCCATGGCATGAGCCAGACGGGAGAACTTGTCTTCCTCGACCACCGTCTGTGCCGAGCGATTGAACTCCAGAACCGCAGGCAAGAAAATCGCATTCAGCGTACCATGGTGCAGTTTCGGGTTCAGGCCGCCCAATGAGTGGCTGAGGCTGTGAACGCAGCCAAGACCCTTTTGGAAGCTCATTGCTCCCATGGTCGCGGCGATACTCATGTTGAGCCGGGCCTCACGGTTGCCAGGTTCTGAGGTGGCGGCTGCAAGATGCCCCCAGGCACGGCGCAGCCCCTCAAGCGCGATACCATCGGCCGGCGGGTTGAAGGAGGGGGCGAGATAGGTCTCGATGCAATGGGAAATCGCATCCATCCCGGTTGCCGCTGTCAGCATGGCAGGGAGGCTGAGCGTCAGTTCCGGATCGCAGATTGCAGCTTTCGGCACGAGATAGTTCGATAGGAGACCGACCTTGCGGCCGTCCTCGAGGATGATGATCGCGCCGCGCCCGACTTCGCTTCCCGTGCCGGATGTCGTTGGAATGGCGACCACAGGGAATGTCTTGGCGGAGATTTTTTCCGTGCCGCCTTCGATTGCGGCAAAGGTCTTAAGCGGTCCGTCATGCGCTGCCATCACCGCGACCGCCTTGGCGAGATCGAGCGCTGAGCCTCCGCCGATTGCGATCAGACCGTCCGCGCCGCTGGAGATGAAAAGCTCGGTTGCCGCGCGTACGGCCACTTCGTTGGGATTGCCGGGCGTTTCGTCATAGATGCCTGCAACCTTGTTGCCGACGAGCGCGCGAACCCGCTCTACCATCCCTAGCGCCGAAATCGGCTTGTCGCTGACAATCAGCGCTCTGTCGATTTTTGCCAGTGCAAGCTCGTCTGCCAAAAGTTCAAGCGCACCATATCCGAACTGGACACGGGTGATGTAGTTTATCAGTGGCACGTCTAACCTCCCAAATTCGGCGCAAGCGACCCCTGCCGGCCCTGTGAGGGTCGTCGCGAGAGCCAGCAGCTTGTGCGTTGGTTGACGACGATATCGATATATTTCCCCCCGTAAATGCGCTAAGTGTCGATATGGGTATAACGGGAGGGAATATATGATGATGGATCAGACGATGCGCGGGCTTGGCCGTCTCACGATGCGGCAGATCCACTTGCTTGCTACCATCGATGATGCCAACTCGCTCAAGGCTGCCGCCGCACGTATCGGCATGAGCCAGCCTCGGGCCACCAAAAGCCTCCAGGAAATAGAGGAAACCGCGCAGCAGCAGCTTTTCATACGCACCAATCGCGGGCTGTCGGCAACACCCGCAGGTCAATGCGCCATCCGCCATGCGAAGGTGATGATGTCTCAGGTTCGAAGCTTTCAGGAGGAGTTGCGCCACATTGCCGACGGAGAGTGGGCCCGGCTGCGGGTCGGCACCATCATGGGTGCGGTGCCGCTGGTGACGGAGGCCGTGCTTGCATTCACCGAAAGATTTCCAAGCGTGTCGATCGAGATTTTGGAGGATACGAGTGGAGAGCTTCTGCGCCAACTCGATCGCGGCGATCTCGATCTGGTGATTGGTCGCAGCTCGGTCAGTCCGACACCCGAACTCTACGATGTCTTTGCCTTTCAGGATGAAATTCTGACGGTCGTCGCCAATCCGGCGCATCCGCTGGTGGGGCGCAAGCGCGTAACGCTCACCGACTTTTCCGACTCGCGCTGGATCGTCTACACGGCTCGAATGCCGATGCGCTTGTCGTTGGAACAGGAGTATCAGCAGGCGGGTCTTGCCTTTCCGCGCACGCTTGTCGAGACGCGATCCGCCTTCGCAACCATGTCTCTGGTTCAGTCCAGCCAGAACTACGTTGCTCTCTTGTCCAATGATGTTGCCAATGTGTTTGCGGGTCTTGGCATTGCCCGCAAACTCTCTTTCAGGCTTCATTCCAAAAGCCAGGCCTATGAGCTGATTACCCGCACCCGCACACCCCTGCCACCGGCAGCCTCCGAGTTTATCCGGCTCTTGACGCTCAGGTGATGGTTTCGCTATCTGCTAATGTTATACCCCTATCAGGCAACAGCGGATTTACACCCGCCGGACTTCTCCTAAAATAACGCGACCTGCCATACCAGGCCGACCACGATATCAGCATGACGTCCCGTATTGAGGAGATGGACGGCCTGCAAGGATCGAAAGGCTCCTTCCATGATCACGACCCTCATCGAACGTTTGCGCAGCATTGCAGGCGACAGCCATGTTCACGTCGGCGCCCGCGCGACCCGTCGCTTCCGCACCGGCTATCGTTACGGAGACGGCGAGATTGCTGCAGCCGTTCAGCCGGGCACGCTTTTGGAACAGTGGCATGTCTTGCAAGCCTGCGTCGACGCCGATGTGGCGATTATCCTTCAGGCCGCGAACACCGGTCTGACTGGCGGCTCCACGCCCTTCGGAAACGGCTATGACCGGCCAATCGTCATCATCAACACCATGCGCCTGTCACGCGTCGATCTGATCCGCGATGGTGCACAGGTCATATGCTTGCCGGGAGCGACGCTTGAAAGTCTCGAACGCAGATTGAAGCCGCTTGGGCGCGAGCCCCATTCCGTCATCGGCTCAAGCTGCATCGGCGCTTCTGTGACGGGCGGTGTGTGCAATAATTCCGGCGGCTCGCTGGTCCATCGCGGCCCCGCCTACACGCAGCTTTCGTTGTTTGCTCGAGTGAATGCTGACGGCAAGCTCGAGCTCGTCAACCATCTCGGCGTGGAACTTGGACAGAACCCGGAAGATGTTCTGGCGCGTCTGGACCGCGGCGACTACACCGCCGCCGACATCCACGACGAAAATGGCGCGTGGGCATCCGACCGCGAATATGCAAACTATGTCCGCGATATCGATGCCTCGACGCCCGCGCGCTTCAACGCTGATCCGAGGCGGCATTACGAGGTTTCCGGCTCTGCCGGCAAGGTTGCCGTTTTTGCGGTGCGCATGGATACCTTTGCTGCCGAGGCGCAAGAGCAGGTCTTCTACGTGGGTAGCAACGACCCTGCCGTGCTGCAGACGATCCGTCGCCACGTGCTGGGCCAGTTTCGTAACCTGCCGATTGCCGGCGAGTATATGCATGCCGATGCGTTTGGCGCAGCGCAGACCTATGGCAAGGATCTCTTCGTCTTCATCCAGAAGTTTGGTTCGGTCAACGTGCCCCGCGCCTATGTGGCGAAAAGCTGGTTCGATGGCGTCACCGAAATGCTCGGGCTTGGCAAGACGCTGTCGGATCGTCTGCTTCAGACTTTGAGCCGGCTCTTACCCGAACACCTGCCGAGGCGTCTCATCGACTATCGCGACCGCTATGCGCATCACCTGATGTTTCGCACTGGTGGTGCCTGCATTGCGGAAATGCGCGACTACCTGAATTCGATCTTTCCGGGCCTCAACGGTGACTTTCTGGAATGCACGAAGGATGAGGGACAGGCGGCTTTCCTCAACCGGTTTGTCACGGGGGGCGCCGTGGTGCGTTACCGCGCCGTTCATCGCAAGACGATCGAGGATATCGTGGCGCTCGACGTGGCGTTGCCGCGCGATACGATCGACTGGTTCGAGACGCTGCCAGACGAGATCAGCGACAAGATTGCGCTGAAAATCTACGTTGGCCATTTTCTCTGCCAGGTGATGCATCAGGAATATCTGGTGCATAAGGGTGTGGATTGCGAAGCGCTGGAACACGCGATCATGCAAACGCTGGACGTGCGCGGCGCAGAATATCCGGCAGAGCACAATGTCGGCCACCTCTATGAGGCAAAGCCAGCACTCAAGGCCTTTTACCGTCAACTGGACCCAACCAACAGCTTCAATCCGGGGATCGGCAAAACCTCGCGGCTGCGCAAATGGGAGGCGGTTGAGGTGACGGGACAACAAGAAGCGGCAAACGATGCCTGCGCCTGCGGAGACCTGCGTCAAAGCGGCTGACCGATTGCCCTCTAGATATCGTGACGACGGATATTGCGCAGGATCTTGTGCAGGGTCGTCACGAAGGCGCGATATTCCTCGTCGTCGATGTCTTTGAACATCCGGCACATGTCGTTGTACATGATCGGCCAGACATCTTCGAAAACGGCGCGGCCTTCATCGGTAATTGTCACATCGCGCACACGCATGTCGTCGGCGCGCGGCACGCGGCGCACGAGGCCCTGTTCCTCAAGCGAGTCCAGCGTTCGGCTCATGGTCGATTGCTCGGTAACCGCGAAGACGGAAAGCTCGTTGATGGTGAGCGACGAGGAGACGTTAAGCACGGCAAGGGCGCGCATCTTCACGGTGGTGACATCGCGCGCCTTCATGTCTTCGGCAAGGTTCGCATTCCACCGCGCCATGATGCGGTTCATGATGTAGGGCGCAAAATTGTTGAGCCCGATCTCGCCGAGGCTGGGAATGCGTTTGGTCTGGTCGTCGGGATTTCCGAGGAATTCGACGGAAAAGCCATTATCCATGTGCTTTCATCCCTTTATCAGCGCAAAGACGAGGCGAGCAGGAAACCGGAGCCGCCTGCAAGACCCGGGCCTGGATGCGTGGACGCCCCGATATGGTAGAGCCCCGCAACATGGGTCTTGTGGTTAACCGAGCTTTTGAACGGACGCCAGAGAAAGAATTGGTCGAGCCCGCAGAAACCGCCGTAAGGATCGCCGCCGACGAGGTTCATGTTCATCGCCTCCAGGTCCGTCGGCGCGTACGCTCGACGCTTCAGAACGATCTCGTCGAAATTCTCGATCTGTGCGCGCAGCATCGCCTCTATGCGATCGGCAAAGGCTTCTCGCAGCGTCTCCGTCCAGCGTCCGTCCGAAGGGCAGGCAAGCTCGTTGGTCGCATCGCCCTTGATATGGCGCGGCGTATCCGGCACCTGCAGCCAGAGAATGGCAGCGCCATCCGGCGCGCGGCTGGGATCGAGGGCGGTCGGCTGGCCGACGCAGACTGTCGGTTCTGCCGGGAGAAGACCGCGTTCGGCTTCATTGGCGGATCGGGAAACGCCATCGAGACCAGGGGTGAGATGCAAAAGCGCCACCTTGCTCAGTTCCTCCTCGGCGCGCCAACGCGGGGCTGCCTTCAGCGCATAATGGATCTGCATGTTGCCCTTGCCGTATCGATAGCTGGCAAGTCCTTCCTGAACGGGCTGGGGAAGGGTGGCGGATGAGGCGCTGAGCAGGCGCTCGTAAAGCTGGTGTGGCGTAACCGATGCGATGACGGCTTGGGCTGCGCGCAATCGCTTTCCATCGGCAAGCGTGACGCCGACGGCCTTGCCGGACCCATCGACATCGACCCGCTCAACATCGGCGTTGCGCATGATGCTGCCGCCCTGATCGGTGATCAGCCTCTCGAAGGCTGCCAGCAGATTATCGGCCCCGCCTTTGACGATTGGGCAACCCGCCGCCTCAATGGCAAAGCCGATGACGCGGGTCATTTCTGCGGAATAGGCGCTTTCCGGCCCAAGGCCGCAATGCAGCGCCCACGGCGCAAAGAGCCCACGCAGTTCTTCGGAGCGATAGGTGGTTTCGAGATAGCCACGCGCGGGCGCCAAGGCTTCCCCGAAAAATGCGGTTAGCCCCTTCAAACCCCGTTTCCAGACCTCGCGACCAAGTAGCTTGGCTGTCGCCGTGGACCAGAGATTGCCGCCAAGCAGGCCGAAGACGAAGCCGGCATTGCCTGCGAAACGACCCATCTCCCGGTCGAAGGCCTTGCCGTCCCCCTTGGAGATACCATCGAAATGGGCAATGTTGCGGGCACGATCCATGGAGAGAATGGCATGCGTGCCATCCGGCCGCAGAACGCCGGTTGGCGTCGATGTGTGGCAGAATTCCAGCCCTCTCGCCTCCAGATCCTTGCCGAGAGCGGCAAAGGCAGGTGAGGTCAAAAACAGAACCATGGTCGTTGCCATGACATCGTGTCGATAGCCTGGAAGGGTGATCTCTTCGGTGCGCAGGCAGCCGCCGATGCGGTCGTTTCTCTCAAGCAGCACGACGCGCTTGCCCTTCTTGCCCAAGAGAGCCGCAGCCACCAGCGCATTGATGCCGCTTCCGACGATGATGTAATCAGGATCAGCCATGGGAAACTCCAGAGGGGCGAAGGCAGCATCTTCATGGTGGGGTGATGCGGAGGCGTGAACCACGTCTCCGACCGATAGATAAGGCTGTGCCAGGCTGGCTTAGACGACGAGCGCCAGCGCACGCACGGGCGAGCCCGTTCCCTTGACCAGCTTCAGCGGTGCCGCAATCAGGATCGCGCCCTTTGGTGGCAGCTGATCGAGATGGCAGAGGCTGGCAAGACCGTATTTGTTTGCCTTGTGCATGAGGTTGTGGGCCGGGAAGGGCGGGTTCATGCCGCCCGCGGAGCCTGCATCCGTGCCGATGGTTTCCTGGCCCCAGCCGATGATGCCCTTGGAGAGAAGATATTCGATGGCTTCCGCTGTTGGGCCGGGGGAATGCGGGCCGTTCTCATCGGCATTGAGGAAGGTCTCCGTCGAGCCGTTGCGCTTGTACCAGTCGGTGCGCAGCAACACCCAGGTGCCGGGTTCGATTGCGCCGTGCTCTGCTTCCCATTCCTGAATGCTTTCGACAGTCAGCAGGTAATCCGGGTTTTCAGCCGCTTCCTTTGAGCGGTCGATGACGTTGACCGGCGCGACGAAGTTCTGCGGGGGAATGGTGTCGGTCGTGTTTTCGGCATTGTCCTTGCCGGTAATCCAATGGCACGGCGCATCGAAATGGGTGCCGGTATGTTCGCCAAGCTCCAGCCAGTTCCACGCCCAGAACGGGCCGTCCTGATCATAGGCGGAAATGGTGTGGACTTTGACATTGGGGGTGTTCTTGCCGAACTGCGGCGGCAGATAAAGAACCGGCGTGTCCGGCCCAAGCGGCGCGGTCAGATCCACCACCTTCACTTTGCCGGAAAGCAACCCGCTGGCAAGCCCTGCAATCATCGAAGCATCGGTCATTCAAGTTCCCCTTTTTTGAACCGTCTGTTCCTGCTTCGTCAGCGCTGCTGAAAGAAGCAGATGCGATAATGGGAAAAACCTATGACCAAAAATATGGATATGCAAGAATTTTGTTTAAGCTTAAATTGTTTTTAGGGAGAGGTTTGAAGGGCCGTGATGGTGCCTCAATATCAGCGCGGTGAGGGACATAGCCACGGCTTGAGATGAGTCCCAACCAAACAGCGCTGCTCTCAAGATTTTGCCAAATCTGTACATGCATATATCGGAAGCGGACCGCACCACGAAGGCATGCCAGCGTGAGAACCCCAGACCTCGCAATCGCCCGTCTGCCGCTGCAGAAACATTGCTTGAAGCTTTGAGAATGTTGACCCCGCAGCACGAATGGTGTTCTAGACTACCGATAAGAGCATGTCTCATAAAAAGCAGGCAAAGGTTTTGCCGTCAGGACATGCGTTAGAACAAGAAACTTGAAGGGCCTGGTTTCTGTATGAGAGACCGCGGCACACTTCAGGACAAGGGATGGGTTATGTCGGCTATCGATCTGGAAGCGATCATCAGCGATACGCAGGATGGCAAGAAACAGGAGCTGCGCCTGTGGCTGCGCTTGCTGTCTACGACCAAACTCATCTCCCAGGAAATCCGCCGCCGCCTGCGCCGCGAATTCGGCGCCACGCTGCCGCAGTTCGATCTTCTCTCGCAGCTCTACCGCGAAACGGACGGCCTGCGGCTCGGCGAACTCTCCAAGCGCACGATGGTGACAAACGGCAATATCACCGGCCTGGTGGAGCGGCTGGAAGCAGATGGCCTCGTCATCCGCGAACGCCTCCCCGACGACCGCCGCGTCATCGTCGCCCACCTCACCGATAAGGGCCGCACCACCTTCGACGCCATGGCAAAGGCCCATGACGGCTGGCTGAAAGACATGATGGCCGACGTGGATCCTATCGTGATCTCGGGGCTGATTATGCATGTGGGGCAGGTGAAGCAGTCGACGCGCAATCATCTTTCGGGGGATGATGGGGACGAGGAGTGAGTTTGGGTGGGTATTTGTGGTGAGGCGAGATGAAGCCTGTAACGGATGTTTTGCTTAGCCGGAAATTTGCTTCTTTGCCCGGCATTGTGCAGTTCAAGCAGCTAAGCCTCTGGGCGGTCATCGTTTTGTCCCGAAGTTATAAGTCGTTGGGATCGATCAAGCTAACGAGCAGAACCAACATAGATGAAGCGCTTTAGGCTCCAACGTTCGGGTCAGTGGCCGAATTGAGTGAGCGCCACCCTTGATCTTCATTCAAAAATCGATTTTTTGCAGTCATATTCTAGCAAGTGAATAGCGTCGCCGGTGCGAGGACAGATTCGCATTCTGCGAGTTCCGTTACATACAAATCTTTAATCGGCTAAGTTACGAATGGGCGATCGTTTCGGAAGGCCAGGTTATCATAGCTCTCAGGATCATATTGCTTGAATTGGTTTATAGACATTTCAATCTCGCGGCTGAGATCTAAAGCTGTTGGGAGAAATCTTTCTGTCACAAAGCTTTCGACAAGCTTAGAATCCGGCACAGGAACACCGGCCGCCACGGATGCGGCTTTAGAGCCATAATCGAGAACTGACTTAGTGGGGTCCAGAGCTACAAACTTTCTGACCAGTGCTCCGATACGGTCGCGGATATGATGAGGATTTGTCAGCGCGCCCAAGCGCCCGTGTGCTGCGGAAAGAGCCCTATACTCTTCTGTTAACAGTAACTCTCTCAGGCGTAGCTCGCGATTTGTGGTTGGAGCTTTTATCACGTGTGCAGTGGGCATTTCGCGGTGGTCATACACCGCCAAGGCACTAATAAATGATTGGAGCTTCAGTCTATTCTCTGGCACGCGCAAAAACGACAGTGTTGCCGTGAGATTCGCTGTAAATTCCTTCATATCAAAATGAATATGTGCTCTCAGCAGGAAACCCTCGATGAACTGGCTCATCGAAGAGTGAGCTTTGATAGGAGCGAAGTACATGTCTAGGGCACCACTGACGTTGGAGCTGTAACCACCGCCTTCAAAGTTTATTCCCAATTCGTGGAAGATTGAACCAAAGAATGACCTACTTATAGTATCAGCTCGAACCCCGACATCCGATAATTTTATGTAATTTCGGGTATGCTCGGGTATCTGTTGGAAAGTGTCCCGATACCGCCAAGCATCTGTCACAATTATTTCCAGAGCTCCAGCAGCTACCATGTGCTCTACGAGGAACGGGAACAACACCCCTGTGACGTGAGCGCCGTTTTTGATTTGCTTCATTAGGTGAACGTGGGGGAGTATTAATCTTCCTGCGCTCACGGTTCCTCCAACATGTGCTTTTGACACTGAAATACAACGCCTAGACGGTAGCTGTCGACACCGTCCGCTAATCTGGGCCTGGAACCCAGACTGTGGTTTCCTTTAGTTGGACGATTGAAACTCCACGGCGTGCAACTTTTATCGCAAAACTTTTGAGACTACGCCCCATGCCGGGAGCGCGAAAATCTACTGCGGCTTCTTCTGCTTGCTGGCCTCGACCGTCTTCGCACCCAGAGTAGGAGCAGCAGGCGGTGGGGCCTTGTCCTTCTTGGGTTTGCGGATTTCCTTGTTGCCTCTTACTTGACCCTTGGCCATTCGATTCTCCTCTTTAAAAGAAGAGATAGCCGCTCTTTGCAGCGGAATAGCAAGGGAAATCGATCACACGTTTCGGATGGAAGCAGCAATCAAGGCGAAACTCGCGATTGGTGGAATTTGGATCAGTCGCTGGAAAATTTGGTGGAGCTAAGCGGGATCGAACCGCTGACCTCTTGCATGCCATGCAAGCGCTCTCCCAGCTGAGCTATAGCCCCATAAGGGTTCCGGTATGTTTGATCCGGTTCCGGGAACCGAAGCGGTTGTTTCCGTTCGGTGGCGGCTTGATACTTCTCATGAATGAAGATGGCAAGCCGAAAAATTCGCCCGGCAACATTTTTTTGTGGCCGGGCGAAAAAACTTTGGAAAATCAGGACTCTTCGTCGTCGCCGCCGACACCGATGATGCCGGAGACATCGTCATCGTCGTCATCTTCATCGGCTTCGAGGAAGGTGTCGTCGTCATCGTCCAGTTCGACATCGTCATCGCCGATATCATCAGGAACTTCGTCGTTGGTGTTGTCGCCATCGGCGTCTTCCAGCGAAACGAGTTCGACGTCCGTGCTTTCGGTATCGACTTCCTGCACGTCCTCTTCCTCGGCCTGTTCCATCTTGGCCTGAGCTGTCGTTTCCTCGAAGAAGGAAAGCGGCCAGGACTTGCCGGTGTAAGGAGAGACAACCGGGTCGCGGTTCAGGTCATAGAATTTCTTGCCGGTATCGGGGTCGGTGCGCTTGGTTCCAAGTTCCGCTTTTGCCACTGTCAAAGCCTCGAATTTTTGAATGAGTTCGGTCTTAACGCCGTGAATTCGGCAGTAGACGGTAAATTTATAGCCGGTCCCCTTAATCCCTGCCGTGGTGCCTGTCAAAGATAAACTGCATGGGATTACGGGGGTGGAAGTTTTCGGCCGCTCTCGGGGTGAATGCTCGCATTCTTTATGATAAAGCCCGCAGCCGAGACAAACGTCCATTCGAGATTTTATCCCCATGACTTTTATTATCGCCATCGATGGTCCCGCGGCCGCAGGCAAGGGTACGCTTTCGCGCAAGATCGCCGAGGTCTACGGATTCCATCACCTCGATACCGGCCTGACCTATCGCGCCACCGCCAAGGCACTTCTTGATGCGGGCAAGCCTCTGAATGACGAGGGTATCGCGGAAGCGACCGCGCTCCACCTCGATCTCGCCGGACTGGATCGCTCGGTTCTTTCGCGACATGAGGTGGGCGAGGCGGCTTCGAAGGTTGCGGTCATGCCCGCCGTGCGGCGCGCGCTGGTGACGGCGCAGCGTGCCTTCTCTCTGCGCGAGCCCGGCACTGTTCTGGATGGCCGAGACATCGGCACGGTTGTCTGCCCGCAGGCGCCGGTGAAGCTTTACGTGACGGCCTCGCCCGAAATCCGCGCCAGGAGACGTTATGACGAGATTGTCGCGGGCGGCGGGACTGCCGATTACGAGGCGATTTTCGCAGATGTGAAGAAGCGTGACGAGCGGGACATGGGCCGGTCTGATAGTCCTTTGAAACCAGCAGAAGACGCGCACTTGCTTGATACGTCGGAAATGAGTATAGAGGCGGCGTTTCAAGCGGCAAAAGCGATTATCGATGCCGCGCTGAAGAAATGAGAATTGCGCGGGAACCGGCAGGTCCGATTTCCGTTCTGGAATGTCCCGAAAGCATGCCCTGCGCCGGAAAGCCTTGCACGACAAGGCGGGCATGGATTTCGGGAATGATTAACGCAAACCCCCGGCGCTTGTGTGTCCCTTGATGAAACGGACACTTCAGGAGATTTAATGTCTGTAGCTACCCCCACGCGCGACGATTTCGCAGCCCTGCTCGAAGAGTCCTTTGCTTCCAACGACCTGGCCGAAGGCTACGTTGCCAAGGGCATCGTAACGGCCATCGAAAAGGATGTCGCGATTGTTGACGTTGGCCTCAAGGTCGAAGGCCGCGTTCCGCTCAAGGAATTCGGTGCCAAGTCCAAGGACGGCACTCTGAAAGTCGGCGACGAAGTCGAAGTTTATGTCGAGCGCATCGAAAACGCTCTGGGCGAAGCCGTTCTGTCGCGCGAGAAGGCTCGCCGCGAAGAGAGCTGGGTCAAGCTCGAAGCCAAGTTCGAAGCTGGCGAGCGCGTTGAAGGCGTTATCTTCAACCAGGTCAAGGGCGGCTTCACGGTCGATCTCGACGGCGCTGTTGCCTTCCTTCCGCGTTCGCAGGTCGACATTCGTCCGATCCGCGACGTAACGCCTCTGATGCACAACCCGCAGCCCTTCGAAATCCTCAAGATGGACAAGCGTCGCGGCAACATCGTAGTTTCGCGCCGTACGGTTCTCGAAGAGTCCCGTGCCGAGCAGCGTTCTGAAATCGTTCAGAACCTCGAAGAAGGCCAGGTTGTTGACGGCGTCGTCAAGAACATCACCGATTACGGTGCGTTCGTTGACCTCGGCGGCATCGACGGCCTGCTGCACGTCACCGACATGGCATGGCGCCGCGTCAACCATCCTTCGGAAATCCTCAACATTGGCCAGCAGGTCAAGGTTCAGATCATCCGCATCAACCAGGAAACCCACCGTATCTCGCTCGGCATGAAGCAGCTCGAGTCCGATCCGTGGGATGGCATCTCCGCTAAGTACCCGGTTGGCAAGAAGATCTCCGGTACGGTCACGAACATCACCGACTACGGTGCATTCGTCGAGCTGGAGCCGGGCATCGAAGGCCTGATCCACATTTCCGAAATGTCCTGGACCAAGAAGAACGTACATCCCGGCAAGATCCTGTCCACGAGCCAGGAAGTCGACGTTGTCGTTCTCGAAGTCGATCCGTCCAAGCGCCGTATCTCGCTCGGCCTCAAGCAGACGCTGGAAAACCCATGGCAGGCATTTGCCTACAGCCATCCGGCCGGCACTGAAGTTGAAGGCGAAGTCAAGAACAAGACCGAATTCGGCCTGTTCATTGGCCTCGAAGGCGATGTCGACGGCATGGTTCACCTGTCGGATCTCGACTGGAACCGTCCGGGCGAGCAGGTCATCGAAGAGTTCAACAAGGGCGACGTCGTCAAGGCTGTCGTTCTGGACGTTGACGTCGAGAAGGAGCGTATCTCTCTCGGTATCAAGCAGCTCGGCAAGGATTCCGTCGGCGAAGCTGCAACGTCTGGCGAACTGCGCAAGAACGCTGTCGTTTCCGCTGAAGTCATTGGCGTCAACGAAGGCGGCATCGAAGTGAAGCTCGTCAACCACGAAGACATCACCTCCTTCATCCGCCGCAACGACCTGGCACGCGATCGTGACGATCAGCGTCCTGAGCGTTTCTCGGTTGGTCAGGTTCTCGACGCCCGCGTCGTCAACTTCTCCAAGAAGGATCGCAAGGTCATGCTTTCGATCAAGGCTCTGGAAATCGCAGAAGAGAAGGAAGCCGTCGCTCAGTTCGGTTCGTCCGACTCCGGCGCTTCGCTCGGCGATATCCTTGGCGCGGCTCTGAAGAACCGCGGCGAGTAATCGTCAGCCTCTAAAGCTTAAAAGAACCCGCCGGAGCGATCCGGCGGGTTTTTTGTTGCGGTTATTTCCAGCTGTCAGGGCGGCAAGACGCAATTCGTGGCGCCCTCGCGAGCAGATCAGGCGAAGTTGCCCATTCGCAGATAGTAGGATTCGGCGTCGCCCACCCGGCCATCTTCGCGCGCGCCATCGGAAACCGAGTGATCGACCGGCTCATCATTGGCGGCCACGCGCTCTTCCTGGCCGGATAGATCGTCTGGATGATCTTGCTTCGCCTCGTTCTGGTCCGTCTGGCCGTGCCCGGCCTCTTCGCCAGCTTCGCCTTCGCCTTCAGAGGAGGGCCAGCGACCGCGCGGCGGTGCCTCCTCATCGCGCTTCTGCTCCTCGATCGGGTAGTTGACGAAGGGAAGCGGTGTGCCGGGCTTTGTCACCAGCGAGGCGACGGCGGATTGAAGTGCAGCCTGCTCGAAGACGAGGGTCTTTCCGTCGGCGGCGACCGAAGCGCGGGCAGCTATTTGTGCTTCTGGGCGCAGGATCCCGGTGGCCGTCTCTTCGCTCGGTGCCTCGGTGGCGTGTGCCTGCGGCTGTCCGGTTGTCATGACCTGCTGCTTTTTTGTGGCCTCGGCATTGGAGGCTTCTTCGTGCGGTAGGACTGGCAGCGCGGAAGATGTGTCTGCAAGCGGATCGGCGCGGTCAGGCAGTCTACCCAGCAGCACGGCCAGTAGCAGTTTCTCCATGTCCTGCGGGCTCGCGGCACGAATCTGCGCCGCATTCGTTGCCGCGTCCGCTTTCAAGAAGGAAGCAAGAGCAGCATCATCCATCGTACCACCTGGCATCATCATCGGTAGCTCCGCATTCGGCGGAAGCGCGATGGATGATCCGGCATTGCTGGACGGAGCGGGTGGGGCAGATGCCTGCGCTTGGGGTACGGGCGGGGAAGGTTGAGGCGCACCAGGGGCTGCGGGAGTGGAGGCCGTCGTCGACGCGGTGTTTTGGGGAAGGAGAGGCGTCTGCGCCGTCGGTCTTGCAAATACCTCTGTTGAGGCCTGAGCAGCATGGGATGTCGGAGCGGGTACGTCGTCTGTCACGCCCCCTGTTGGCACCGGCGTGGGGGCCAAAGGTTTGCCTGGCGAAGAGACGCTTTGGTCTGGCGAAATCGGCGGTCGAGGACCCTGCAAGGCGGCGGCCGGCACCTTGATTGGCAGAGGCGTAAGGGATGGGCTGTCGGGCAAAAGGTCCTGAAGATAGGGCGGCAGCGCCACCTTCACGCCATCCTTCGACTGGCCAACACGGGCCAGTTCCAGCATCACCGCCAGTCTTGCGGCATTGGGTCCGGCGTTGTTTTTCAGAATGTCCAGCATGAGCGCAATCGTCATGCCCTTCAGCAGCTTTCCCAGTTGCTGTTCAAGTGCGGCCTTTTGCGCCAACGGGAGAGATTGAAGGGCCGAGGTGAGACGGTTCACATAGGCTTCGGCATCTTCCCCCTCCAGGCGTTCCATTCCCAGAAGCGAGCCCAGAACCTCGGTCAGCACGGTTCCGGTGCGGTGAAGCTCCGCTTCGCCGGAGACGGCGCGTGCCGCGACGACCGGGGGATTGGGTGAGGTATCGGAGATGGCCTGCGGGACATTTGGCTGATTGACCGGCGAACTGACCGCATCCTGCTTCTGCCCCGCAGTCTGCGAGGAAAATTCTCCTGCTGTGACGGCACTGACGGGCGGCAACATGGTGCGCTCTTCCTTCGGTCCGAAGCGCGTTGATCCGCTGTCATCGCGTCGCAGCTTTGATGCTCAGGGATGCGCTCGAGCCGTTGCTCGTCATCCGCACCGCCGGGGAATGATGTCCAAAGCCCACCCTTCGAAAGCAGGCGAACGAATCATTAAGAGCAATCATGACGGGGAATCGTTAATCGACTGCTAACCATACGTGTGGCGTCGCCACGGACCGCCTCAGCTATGGGCGAAGATGTCTGTATCGTCCCAGCCGAGAAGATCGAGCTTTGCGCGTGTTGGCAGGAAGGCGAAGCAGGCGGTGGCGTGGTCGTAGCGGCCGTCACGGATCAGCCGGTGAGTGAGCTTGTCGCGAAGCGCATGCAGGTGAAGAACATCGGATGCGGCGTATTCGAGCTGCGCCGGGGAAAGCGTCTCGGCCGCCCAGTCTGAGGATTGCTGTGCCTTGGAGATGTCGATCTCCAGCATTTCTTTCAGATTGTCCTTCAGTCCGTGCCGGTCCGTATAGGTGCGGCAAAGCCTGGAGGCGATCTTGGTGCAGAAGACCGGCGTCGTCGTCACGCCGAAGGTGTGGAACAGCACGGCGATATCGAAGCGACCGTAATGGAAGATTTTCTCGCGGCTTGGATCCTCCAGCATGGCGACGAGGTTTGGCGCTTCCTTCTGCCCCGCGGCAATGCGTACGACATCGGCCGTGCCGTCGCCGGGTGAAAGCTGTACGACACACAGCCTGTCGCGACGCGGTACCAAACCAAGCGTTTCCGTATCGACGGCGATTGCGCCTGTATAGCGGGCGGCATCGCTCGCAGAGATATCGCCTTCATGATAGCGGATCTTGGCAGCCATTTGGTACTCCGGTTACGCGTCTTCCGGTTCCGGCTATAGCGCAAAGTGGCTGTTGGCGATACCGCTTTTGGCCCTGGAGCGCGGTGGGGTGCCACTGGACGCGCAAAGGACGCTCATCTTTTTCGACGAGTCGCATCCTGTCATTGCGAAAATCGATCTCGATTTTCGGGCCGATGCTCCAGGCGCTCTTGCCTCGTCAGGCGGTCGCGGTCTAGGTTGACATCAAATTCCTGCCAATGACGAAATTCCCATATCCATGACCAAGAAAATCTATCTCGCGGGACCTGAGGTCTTTCTCTCCAACGCGCGCGACATGCTGGATGCGAAGGCACAGCTTGCCCGAGACGCCGGCTTCACCCCACTGTCTCCCGGCGATCTTGAAATTCCGCCTGCCGACACAAAGACCGGCCACGGCTGCAATATCAACGCCATCGATGAGCATATGATGCTTGAGGCGGACGCTGTCATTGCCAACCTGACGCCCTTCCGGGGAATTGCCGCCGATGTCGGTACGAGCTTCGAGCTCGGCTTCATGTGCGCTCTCGGCAAGCCGGTGTTCGCCTATACCAATATGGCGAAGAATCATTTTACCCGGATCCACGATCACTATGCCGGCGATGTCTCGCTCAGCGATGATGGGCGTTACAGAGGACCCGACGGGCTTTCCGTCGAGAACTTCGACATGGTCGATAACCTCATGCTTCATGGCAGCATCCTGCGCCGGGGCGGGGCCATCATCGTTGGAGATGCGGCACCTGAGGAACTCTATACCGATCTGGCGGCATTCAAAGAGTGCCTGAAGCTTGCCGCGGCAAAGCTTCTTTAAACAGCACCATCAAGCGGAGAGCAGATATGACAGCCACGATTCTTATCACCGGAGCGACCTCTGGCTTCGGCCTTTCCACCGCGCGTCTCTTTGCAAGCCATGGCTGGAAGGTGATCGGCACCGGCCGTCGCGCCGAGCGTCTCCAAGACCTCAAAGATGAACTCGGATCGTCCTTCCACGGTCTGGCCTTCGACATTACCGATCAGGAGGCGATGCGTTCGGCTTTCGCTGAATTGCCGCAGGAGTTTTCTGCAATCGACGTCCTGGTCAACAATGCCGGCCTGGCGCTTGGAACGGCACCTGCACCGCAAGTGCCGCTGCAGGACTGGCACACCATGGTCAACACCAATATTACGGGACTGTTGAACATCACCCACCACTTGCTGCCGACACTGATTGAGCGCCGTGGCATCGTCGTCAATCTTTCCTCGGTCGCGGCGAGCTGGCCCTATGCTGGCGGCAATGTCTATGCCGGCACCAAGGCGTTCCTGCGCCAGTTTTCGCTTGGGCTACGATCGGATCTTCATGGCAAAGGCGTGCGCGTCACATCCATCGAGCCCGGCATGTGCGAAACCGAGTTCACGCTGGTGCGCACCGGTGGCAACCAGCAGGCATCCGACACGCTGTACAAGGGCGTCAATCCAATCCTGCCGGAAGACATCGCCAACACCATTCACTGGGTGGTGTCCCAGCCGAAGCACATCAACATCAACGCTATAGAGCTGATGCCGGTGAACCAATCCTTTGCAGGCTTCCAAGTCCATCGCGACACTGAGTGATCAAAAAAACGTCATAGCAAAAGTAGTTATGCAATTTGTGCATTGCTGCCCTGCGAGTGTCGCGCTTTTCAGCGCCGGGTAACGGGAGTATATATTGATCATCGAAACGACGCACTCCTCCTCCCAGCGTCGTTCGATGTGGATTGGCGATACTCCTCCTCCCAATTGCCAATCAAGTTCAAAGCCTGCCGCACCTCCTCCCGCGGCAGGCTTTTTCTTTTCTGGAACCTCTCCGATATCTAGTTTGTCTTCCAGGCGCGATCGCCGGCTCACGAGAGGTGGTTGCAGCATCCTGCTTTCAGAAAACCGAGTCCGACTTTCGGGCCGATCCTATAAAGCTTCCCCACCTCGTTTCCTGTCGATATGTCACTCGGCTGCGGTCTTCAAGCACCCATCGATGATGGTGCGGATTTCCGCTCGGCAGGAGCCGCAATTGGTGCCGGCGCTGACGCAGGCGCCCACCGCCTCGACTGTGTGGCAGCCGTCGCGGATCGCGCTGGTGATCTGGTTGATGCCGACATTGAAGCAGGAGCAGACGGTGGCGCCTGGATCGGGTCTGCCGCCACCCGGCCTGCCAGCGACGAGCGCGAAGCGGTTGCGTAGATCCTCATGCCGCTCTTTCAACTGGGCGACCGCCCAGTTTCGCGCAACGGCGACGGGCGCAGCTGCGATAAACAGCGCCGCCAGTAACTTATCTTCGTCAAAAAAGGCGAGCCGAATGTCACCGGTTCGATTGTCGGCATAGCCAAGCGGTTCGACGTGGGCATCGATCCCGAAGATTCTTCCGCTCCAAGACATCCAGTCCTCCGGCAGCCTGTCGAAGGCAAGCTCCAGACGATAGCCGCCGTCGGCCTTGGCGAGAGCCCAATAGGCGCAGTCGGGCCTTTGCGGAGCCGTGGCAGTCACTGCAAAGGCATAGGCCTTTGCTTGAAACCGGCGCGCCGTAACGGCGACGTTCTTCGATGCCGGCTGTCCGGAGAAGGGATCGGTGGTGGGCGGCACCAGCCTGTCGATCCGGGCATTGGCGGCGAACTGATCGTTCCAGTGCATCGGCACGAAGAGGCTGCCGCGTGCCTGCCTATCGGTCACAAGCGCGCGCAGGATCACCGTGCCGAGAGGGCTTTCCACCTCCACCAGATCGGCACTCTCAATCCCCGCTTCCATGGCATCGCGTGGATGAAACTCGACGAAAGGTTCGGCCAAATGTGAGGATAGCCGGGCGCTTTTGCCCGTGCGGGTCATGGTGTGCCACTGATCGCGGATGCGGCCTGTGTTGAGCGTCAGAGGATAGTCGGCGCTCGTGCGGCTCGCCTGCGGCAGCGCGGTGGAGACGAAACGCGCCTTCCCGTCCGCATGGAAGAATTTCCCATCGGCGAAGAAGCGCGTCGTGTGGGGGCGCTCACCGGAGCGCTGCGGCCAGTTGAAGGGTGCCAGATCGTCATAGGCCGGTTGCCCGATCTCGGCAAATGCGCCGATATCGAAATCACGGCTGCCATTATTTTCGAAGGCCGAGAGGCTGGCATGTTCGGCGAAAATCTCCGTGGGATTGGCATAGGTGAACGCATCGGCGTAGCCCATGCGCTTGCCGACTTCGGCAAATTGCCACCAGTCTGCTTTCGCCTCGCCTGGCGCCGGAAGGTAGCCGCGCTGGCGGGAGATGCGCCGTTCCGAATTGGTGACGGTGCCGTCCTTCTCGCCCCAGCCGAGTGATGGCAGCAGCACATGCGCATGGCGTGCCGTATCGGTCGTCGCCATGATGTCGGAGACGACAACGAAGGGACATTGCTTCAGCGCCGCTTCCACGGCCCCGGCATCGGGCATGGAGACTGCCGGATTGGTCGCCATAATCCAGAGCGCCTTGATGCGGCCATCGGCCACCGCCTGGAAAAGATCGACGGCTTTGAGGCCCGGCTTATTCGCAATCGACGGCGATTTCCAGAAGCGCTGCACCCGGTCGCGGTCCTCGGCGCTTTCGATGGCCATATGGGCGGCGAGCATATTGGCAAGACCACCCACCTCGCGCCCACCCATGGCATTGGGCTGTCCGGTCAACGAAAACGGTCCCGCACCCGGCTTGCCGATGCGGCCTGTCGCCAGATGGCAGTTGATGATGGCGTTGACCTTGTCGGTGCCGCTGGACGACTGGTTGACGCCCTGACTGTAGCAGGTGACGACGTTTTCGGTGCGCTCGAAGAGCTCGAAGAAGCGGATAAGCTCGGCGAGGCTCAGACCCGTCGCCTCGACCAAGCTGGCCAGGCCGATGTCAGAGGCCGTTCGGACGGCCTCTTCGAAACCCTGCGTGTGGCTTTCGATATAGGTCTCGTCGAGCGTCGCTCCAATGGCGAGATGCGCCAGCAGGCCGGTAAAAAGCGCCACATCCCCATCCGGCTTGATGGCAAGATGCATGTCGGCAATGTCGCAGGTCATGGTGCGGCGTGGGTCTATCACCACCACCTTCATGTCCGGCCGTTCGGCTTTCGCCGCTGCAAGCCGCTGATAGATGACCGGGTGACACCAGGCGAGATTGGAGCCGGTCAGGATGACGAGATCGGCGAGAAAAAGATCCTCATAGAGACCTGGAACCGTATCCGAGCCGAAGGCGCGGCGATGGCCTGCGACGGAGGACGACATGCAAAGCCGCGAATTGGTGTCGATATTGGCCGAGCCGATGAAGCCCTTCATCAGCTTGTTGGCGAGATAGTAGTCCTCGGTCAGCAATTGTCCTGAGACATAGAAGGCGACCGAATCCGGTCCATGTGTCGCGATCGCTTCGGAGAATTTCGAGGCCACGAGATCAAGCGCCTCATCCCAGTTCACTCGTTCAGCGCCGACGTGCGGGTAAAGCAGCCGGTCGTCGAGATCGAGCGTTTCGCCAAGTGCCGATCCTTTGGAGCAGAGCCGGCCGTAATTGGCGGGATGATCCGGATCGCCCTTCACCGCAACGCCACCGTCGTCATCGACCTTCGCGATAACGCCGCAGCCGACGCCGCAATAGGGACAGGTGGTCTTGACCTCTTGTGCCATGCTTACTCCGCAGCGATCATCATGCTTTCAAGAGCAACAGACAGGTTGCCATCGATGTTGCGCACGGGGATGGTGCGCACCGCACCCTCGTCGGCGCCTTCGGCTTTGCCGGTTTCCAGCGAAATGACCCAGTTATGCAAAGGGCATGTCACCGATGCGCCGTGAACGATGCCTTGAGAGAGCGGCCCGCCCTTGTGAGGGCAGTGATCTTCGATGGCATAGACGTCGTTATCGGCGGTGCGGAACACCGCAATCTTGCCCATCGGCGTCTTTACGCAGCGCGCGCCGCGCAGTGGAATGTCAGAGATATTACCGATTTCGACCCAGTTCATCGTCGTCATCCTGTGTCCGGTTGAAGGTTTTGGGATGGGGCGACATCTCCTCCATGTCGCCCCACCACCCAGCGCTATGCACCGATGGCTTTGAAAGCCCCGTTCACTCTGCGGCTTGATTGAAGCCGATGGTCGCCATCGGCTTGAACTCGTGCTTGTGTTCGCCGGACACACGCTCCGACCAGGGATCGACTTGGGCGAATTTCTGGCTGAAGACAAAGCGCTCATAGAAGCCCTTGCGCTTGTCGGCATCATCCATGATCTGGCGGCGGATTTCGTCGTAGCCGATGCGCTTTGCCCACTTGTAGATACGCTCAAGATAGCGGGCCTGTTCGCGGTACATTTGCGTCAGCGCTACGATATGCTCCAGCGCCTCATCCGCGGTCTTCACCAGACCCAGAATTTCGGTTCCCTTGATGTCGAGGCCTGCAGCACCGGCAAAGTGGATTTCGAAGCCGGAATCCACGCAGATCACGCCAATATCCTTGCACGTCGCCTCTGCGCAGTTGCGCGGACAGCCCGAGACGGCAAGCTTCAGCTTGGCTGGTGTCCACGAGCCCCACATGAACTTTTCGATGCGAATGCCAAGCCCGGTGGAATCCTGCGTGCCGAAGCGGCACCACTGCTCGCCCACACAGGTTTTGACGGTGCGCAGACCCTTGGCATAGGCCTGGCCGGAGATGAAGCCAGCCTTGCCGAGATCGGCCCAAACGGCGGGCAGGTCTTCCTTTTCGATGCCGAGAAGATCGATACGCTGACCCCCTGTCACCTTCACCAGCGGGATCTCGAACTTGTCGACGACATCGGCGATGGCGCGCAATTCACCTGCATTGGTCACGCCGCCCCACATGCGCGGAACGACGGAATAGGTGCCATCCTTCTGGATGTTGGCGTGAACGCGCTCATTGATGAAGCGGGACTGATAGTCATCCGCATATTCATCCGGCCAGTCGCAGACGAGGTAATAGTTCAGCGCCGGACGGCATTTGGCGCAGCCGCACGAGGTCTTCCACTCCAGTTCCTGCATGACGGCAGGAATGGTCTTCAGCCCCTTGGCCTTGATCAGACGGCGCACATCGTCATGGCCGAGATCGGTGCATTTGCACATGGGCTGCACGGCCGTTGGATTGTAGCTGTCGCCAAGCGTCAGCGTCATCAGTTGCTCGACCAGGCCTGTGCAGTTGCCACAGGAGGCCGAGGCCTTGGTGTGGGCTCGCACATCGTCGAGCGAGGTCAGGCCCTTGCCAGTGATGGTAGAGGTGATTTTTCCCTTGCAAACGCCGTTGCAGCCGCAGATTTCCGCATCATCCGGCAAGGCTGCAACGGCCGCCATAGGGTCCAGAGGGGAGCCCCCCTGATAGGCCTGGCCAAAAATCAGTGTTTCGCGCATCTCGGTGATGTCCGCGCTCTTTTTCATCAGGTCGAAGAACCACGAACCGTCCGAGGTCTCACCATAGAGGACCGCGCCGATGATACGATTATCTTTAAGGATCAGGCGCTTGTAGACGCCTGCCGTTGCATCGCGCAGCACGATTTCTTCACGGTCATCACCCTCGGCAAAGTCGCCTGCGGAGAAAAGGTTGATACCGGTGACCTTGAGCTTCGTATTGGTGACCGAGCCATGATACTCCGACTGGCCGCCGATCAGACGGTCGGCCAGCACTCTGGCACTTTCGTAAAGCGGTGCGACGAGACCATAGCAGATACCGCGATGCTCGGCGCATTCGCCGAGCGCGTAGATCGAGGAGTCGGACGTCATCATGCCATCATCGACGACGATACCGCGATTGACGGCAAGGCCCGCTTCCTTGGCAAGGCCGGCGGCCGGGCGAATGCCGACCGCCATGACCACCATGGTACCTTCGATGATGCGGCCGTCTTCCAGTTCGATGCCCTCGACCTTGTCTTCGCCGATGATTCGCTTGGTGTTGGCCTTGGTGATGATGTCGATACCGCGTTCGGTCAGCGCCTTTTCCAGAAGATAGGCCGCTGCCGGATCAAGCTGGCGCTCCATGATGGTCGGCATCAGGTGAATGACGGTGACATCCATGCCCTGACGCTTCAGCCCATAGGCTGCTTCGAGGCCGAGAAGACCGGCGCCTATGACGATGGCACGACCCTTTCCACCGGCGATCTCCAGCATCTTCGTTACGTCATCGAGATCACGATAGGCGAGAACGCCGGGCAACTGGTGGCCGGGAACAGGAATGATGAAGGGCGAGGAGCCGGTGGCGATCACCAGCTTGTCGTAAGAGGCGGTGATGCCGTTTTCGCTGGTGACGGTCTTGCGCTCACGGTCGATATGGCTGACCTTCGCGCCCTTGTGCAGGGTCACGCCATGGGCTGCATACCAGTCGTCATTGTGAATGACGATGTCTTCATAGGCCTTTTCACCGGAGAGAACTGGCGAGAGCATGATGCGGTCGTAATTGACGCGTGGCTCGGCGTTGAAGATCGTGACGTCGAAGACACCGGGGGCGGTCTCGAAGAGGTTTTCCAGCATCCGGCCCGGCGCCATGCCGTTGCCGATGATGATGAGTTTCTGGGGCTTTGTTTCGGACATGGGGTCTTACTCCGCTGCTTCGACGAAGCGGTGACGTTCGTAGAGGAACTTCAGCACAGCTTCGCGGCATTTGAGATAGGTTCGGTCGGATGCAAGCTCGATGCGATTGCGTGGGCGCGCCAGCGGCACATCGAGGATTTCGCCTATGTGAGCGGCCGGGCCGTTGGTCATCATCACGATGCGGTCGGAAAGCAGAACGGCCTCATCCACGTCGTGGGTGATCATGATCATGGTGTTGCCAAGCCGCGCATGGATTTCCATCACCGCATCCTGCAGATGCGCGCGGGTCAGCGCATCGAGCGCGCCGAAAGGCTCGTCCAAGAGCAGGATTTTTGGTTCCATCGCCAAGGCCCGGGCGATGCCGACGCGCTGCTTCATGCCGCCGGAAATCTCGGATGGCTTCTTGTCCTTCGCATGGGCCATCTGCACAAGATCAAGATTGCGCATGACCCAATCGTGGCGCTCGGCCTTGGACTTGGTGTAGCGGAAGACTTTCTCGACGCCGAGATTGACGTTTTCGTAGACGGTGAGCCATGGCAGCAGGCTGTGGTTCTGGAAGACGACTGCTCGCTCCGGGCCTGGCTCGTTGACCTCGCGGTTTTCCAACAGCACTACGCCGGCGGACACCTTAGTCAGGCCGGCAATCAGGTTGAGCATGGTGGACTTGCCGCAACCGGAATGGCCGATGACGGAGACGAACTCGCCCTTGTCGATGGTGAGGTTGATGCCCTTCAGCACCTCGGCGCGACTGCCGCCCTTGTCGAAATATTTGTCGATGTGATCGAGCTTCAAATAGGCGTTCATGAAGAATTCCTCCTAGTTCGCTGCCGCGCCGCGGGTGATGAGCTTTCCGGCGGCCGCCACCAGCTTGTCGAGGACGAAGCCGACGACGCCGATATAGGCGAGTGCCACGATGATGTCGGGCAGGCGGGATGAATTCCACGCGTCCCAGATGAAGAAGCCGATGCCCACGCCACCCGTCAGCATTTCAGCCGCGACGATGGCAAGCCAGGAGAGGCCGACGCCGATGCGAAGACCCGTGAAAATGTAGGGCGCGGCGGATGGCAGCATGATCTTGTAGAAAAATTCGATCTGGTTGAGACGCAGCACCTGCGCGACATTTCGGTAGTCCTGCGGGATGTTGCGCACGCCGACCGCGGTATTGATGATGACCGGCCAGATGGACGTAATGAAGATCACGAAGATGGCCGAAGGATTGCTATCCTGGAACGCGGCCAAAGACAGCGGCAACCACGCCAGAGGCGGGACCGTGCGCAGTACCTGGAAGATCGGATCGAGGCCACGCATCGCCCAGAGGGACTGGCCGATGATGGCGCCAACGACGACGCCGACGATCGCTGCAAGACCGAAGCCGTAGGCCACACGTTCGAGCGAAACGAGAACGCGCCAGCCAAGGCCGATATCCTGAGACCCATAATGGAAGAAGGGGTGGACAATCAGGTCGTAGCTTTCCTCAAAGACCTGGCTCGGGGGCGGCAGCGACGCGCCGGGCGCCGAACAGAGCGCCTGCCAGAGGCCAAGCAGGATCACCAGGACGACGAATGGCGGAACGACGTTTCGCGCAATCGATGCGGCGATCCTGCGAGAGGAGAGTACCGACACGGGGCGGCGGTTCATGGCGATCACGGTGCCGCCCTTTGGCGTCGCAACGGCGATGGCCGTGCTGTCTGTCTTGCGTGCGGTTGCGGTCATGGTCTTGTCCTGTTTCCGGATGGTGTGTTGCACGGGTTGCGCGCCCCTCCGCTGGCTGCGGAGGGGCCATGGCGTCCTCAGGAGGCCGCCTTGATCGACAGGCTGTCGAGATAGGCAGATGGGTTTTCTGGGTCGAAGACCTTGCCATCGAAGAAGGTTTCCTTGCCACGGGAGGTGGAGGTCGGAATATCGGCAGCGGCAACGCCCAGGTCCTTCGCGGCAGAGCGCCACAGATCTTCGCGGTTGACCTGAGACACCAGCGCCTTGATGTCGGTGTCCGGCGCGAACTTGCCCCAGCGGATGTTTTCGGCAAGGAACCAGCTGTCATGGCTCTGGAACGGATAGGATGCTGCGTCCTTCCAGAACTTCATGTAGAGATCGGTGCCATGAGCGACGCGGCCGTTGCCGTAATTGATGTCGCCCTTCAAACGGCCGAGCACGTCCTTCGGCGGAACGTTGAACCACTGGCGCTTGCCGAGAATGGTCGACATCTCCTCCTTGTTGTCCATGCTGTCGCACCATTGCTGGGCTTCCATCACGGCCATCAGCATGGCCTTGGCGGCATTCGGGTTCTTCTCCACCCAGTCGGCGCGCATGCCGAGCGCCTTTTCTGGATGACCCTTCCACAGCTCTCCAGTCGTACAGGCAGTAAAGCCGATGCCCTGGTTGACCAGTTGTTCGTTCCAGGGTTCGCCCACACAGAATACGTCCATGTTGCCGACCTTCATGTTGGCAACCATCTGCGGTGGCGGAACGACGATGGTGGAGACGTCCTTGTCCGGATCGATGCCGCCAGCCGCCAGCCAATAGCGGATCCACAGATCATGCGTACCGCCCGGGAAGGTCATCGCCGCCTTGATTTCCTTGCCGTCCGCCTTCTTCTTCTCGAAGGCAGCTTTCAGTTTCGAAGCATCGAGCTGGACGCCGGTGTCGGCATAGTCCTTGGCAACCGAGATGCCCTGGCTATCGAGATTGAGGCGGGCGAGGATCGCCATCGGTACCGGCACGTTGTTTTGCGTCACCTTGCCGGTGTGCATGAGATAGGGCATCGGGGTCAGGATATGGGCACCGTCGATCCCGTTGGACGCGCCGCCGAGAACGAGGTTGTCACGTGTCGCCCCCCAGGAGGCCTGCTTCAGCACCTCTACATCGGGCATACCATGCTTGGCGAAAAGTCCCTTTTCCGATGCGACGATCAGTGGTGCCGCATCGGTCAGCGCGATGAAACCGAGTTTCGCGCCCTTGACTTCAGGTTCGGACGTGGCGGCGAACGCGCCAGAAGGGAAAGCCGTTCGGACGGCGGTGATCAGGGCTGCAGTGGCCGACGTCTTCAAGATCGAGCGGCGGCTGATCGAACTGGAAAGCATTTTCTTCATGTCGCATGTTCCCCTTTTTGGCAGCCTCATGGGCGCCCTATGACTTTTGCGAAGCCCAAAAACAAAAAAAACGCCGCTCGGTGATGCGCCTTCGGAACGGGAGGAGGTTCCGGGCTGCATACCTTGCGACGTCTGTGTCGTATGAAGAACGCTGATAACGCGTTCCTGCTGCTCCGATCGCCGTTGACCCGAGCGTTTTACATAAAGCAAGCACCGTGCCAGTTTTTGTGCTTATCTCTACTCAATTGAAAAATATAAGTTTTTTTAGATTCAGGGTCTATAATTGGTATTTAAGCAAAAAAATTTTAGGCTATTATTTAATCTGAGCTCCGACCCTTGGCTCCAAAAATGCAGCATTCGATGCTTCAGAACTCGCCTGTCGCTGGTTGGGCCGTGGCCGAGTTCTTAACCGGGAAGCGCTCGACATAGGCTGGGATGTCTGATGGATCGAAGGTCATTCCATCCATGAAGAGGGCTCCTGCGCCGTCGTCTTCGTCCTCAAGAGCAGCGCCGCCTGTGCCGAGCACCGCGCGATACAGGTCAGGACGATAGGCGGATGAGGCGGCCTTGGCACCCTCGGCCGAGAACATGGTCTGCCCCCAGCGGATCATCTGGCTGTAAATCCAGAGCGCCTGTTTGGGTTGCGGATCGTTGGCGTGATCGGCGTGGAACTGGAAATATTTATCGATGACGCGCTGGTTGCCCTGGCTGTCGATATGGAATTCTCCTCCCAGCACGCGTCGGAGAATATGTTCAGGCGCGCCGATATAGCGCGGATCGGCGAGCGCTTCGCTCAAAGCCTGCCGATTTTTCAGGCCGTCGCACCAGCGGGCGGCGGCGTCCAATGCCACGAGAAGTCTCGCCACGCTTTCCTGCTGGCTTTCCGCCCAATCGGGGCGCATGCCGATGACTTTTTCCGGTGCGGAAGGCCATATATCTTGCTTGACGGCCACGATGCGCCCGACGCCGCGCTCGCAGGCAATCATGTTCCAGGGAGCGCCGACGCAGAAGCCGTCGATTGCACCGGCTGCAAGCGCGTCGGAGGTCAGCGGTGGCGGCACGACCACCAGCTTGACATCCGTGTCCGGGTGGATGCCACCCGCTGCCAGCCAGTAGCGAAATTCGTAATTATGCGACGAGAATGGATAGGTCATGCCAAGCGTGGGCGTGGGCTCTCCCTTGGCCCGCATCTCATCAAGCACGCTTTTCAGCGCGCGGGCATTTTCCAGCGCCCCCGCTGTCGCGGACAAGCCGGTCGTCTCCTGCATCCTTGAGAAAAGCGCAGTGGAAAGCGTAATGGCGTTGCCGCCCCGCCCGAGTGAAAAGGGGGTGATGGTCGGCGAGGGGTTTGAGCCGAGACCGAGCATGGATGCCACTGGCATGGGCGAGAGCATGTGGGCAATGTCGAACTGGCGAAAGGCGAGGCGGTCGCGAACATTCGCCCAGGAGACATCTTTCACCAGGTCGAGCTTCAGGCCCTCCTTTTCAGCAAAACCGAATTCGGCCGCAGCAATCAGGACTGAGGCATCCACGAGCGGAATAAAACCGGCGCGGAGGGTGCGCTGCCGGTCATTACCGATCGGCGCGGGCGCTGCAACGCCGGATTTTCTGTCTGCAAGATCGTCCATGACCGTCATGCTATCGCTCCTCGTCCGGTGGCAGCCGTCACATCAGTAGCCCGGCAGCCGTGACCACGCTCTGCGCGATCTCGGACAATTTCTTTTTCTCGTTCATCGCCGTCTGGCGCAGCAGTGCGAAGGCTTCCTCTTCGGAAAGTCCGCGCATCTTCATCAATATGCCTTTGGCGCGCTCGACGACCTTGCGCTCTTCGAGCGCGGATTTCGCCTCGGCCAACTCTCGCTGCAGGCGGCTGAACGCGTTGAAACGGCTAACCGCCATATCGAGGATCGGCTTGACGCGCTCTTTCTTCAGCCCGTCGACGATATAGGCTGAAACACCGGCTTCCACAGCGGCCTCGATCGACGCCGTATCCGATCGGTCGACAAACATGGCGATCGGCCGGCTGATGGTCCGCGTCAGCTGAAACAGATGCTCCATCATGTCGCGATTTGGATTTTCCAGATCGATAACGATCACATCGGGCTGCAGCGTCTCGATGGTGCGGGCCACCCCGTTGACCTCGTGAATGACGGTGACCTTCATATGACCGGCCTCACGCAGTCCTTCCTCGATAATCGAGGCGCGAATGGCGTTTTCATCGATCACAAGAATGGTCAAGTCCCGAAGCGTCATGCGCGCATCAATGCCGCAGACCTGTCGAAATAGCAATGTTTTTCACCATGTCTAAAAATTAAGCAAATGAACGGGGTCACAGCTTTCTTTGGTTCCGATCATTCTGTCGGCAGGCCGCTTCTTGACAATGATATGATGTTTGGAAAGGTTACTGACATGAGTGCAGGGGCTGATTGGATTTACGAGGCGAACCCGGTTCATCGCAAAAGTGCGGCGGAATCGGTATTCGAAGATTTGCGGTCGGCCATTGTGTCGGGCCGGTTGACGGTTGGCACACGCCTGCCATCGGAAACGCATCTGGCCGGTCGATATGGTGTGAGCCGCCCCATCGTGCGCGAAGCGCTTCGCTCGTTGCAGACGCTTGGCATGACGCAGACGCGCACGGGCAGTGGCACTTTCGTCCTGACGGATTCTCCCCGGCAAGAGTTGCGCTACGGCGGCTATTCGGCGCGCGATCTGATGGAAGCGAGACCTTTCGTCGAGGTGCCCGCCGCCGGTTGGGCAGCCCTTCGCCGAACGGATCAGCAGGTGGCGCGGATGATGAAGCTTTGCGGCGAGATGGATCAACAGGAAGATTTGCACAAGTGGGTGCTGTTGGACTGCGAGTTCCATAGCGCTATCGCAGAGGCTTCCGGTAACTCGCTGTTTGCCAAGGTGATTGCGGATGCCCGTGACAGCGTCAGCCAACAATCGGAACTGCTGAACCTTATGGCTCACCGCCGCGTCGCTTCAAATATCGAGCATCGCAAGATTGCAGAAGCAATCGAGGCAGGCTCTGAGGATGGCGCGCGCCAGGCGATGGAAGCCCATCTTGGCAAGGTCAAGCAGGCGGTGACCTCCATCATGGGTGATGACGCCAGATAAAACGTAAAGTCTGGGAATGCCGGAAGACTGTCATCGTCTCCCGGCTTGCTTTGTCTGAATGTCTTATGCGGCGGGCTGCGCAACGGGTGCGGCAATATTTGCCAGCAATTCCGGCCTCAGCGCCTCGATCAACTGTTCAGCGCTCATATAGCCTTTTTCCAGCACGACCTGCGGCACGGTCCGACCGCTTGCCAGTGCCTCGCGTGCAACCTCGGTTGCGGCGTAGTAGCCGATCAGCGGATTGAGCGCCGTCGCAATGCCGATTGATTCTTCCAATCGACGCGCCATGATGTCGACATTGGCGGTAATCCCGACGACGCAGCGTTCCGCAAGCGTCCGGCAGGCGGTGCCGAGCTGGGCGATGCTTTCCGACAAAGCCCGCACGATGACAGGCTCGAAGGCGTTCAGCTGAAGTTGACCGCCCTCTGCGGCCATGGTGACGGTGATGTCGTTGCCGATGACCACGAAGGCGACCTGGTTGACGACTTCCGGGATCACAGGATTGACCTTGCCGGGCATGATGCTTGAGCCGGCCTGTACGGCGGGGAGATTGATCTCACCGATGCCGGCACGGGGACCGGAGGACAGCAGTCGCAGGTCATTGCAGGTCTTCGAGAGTTTGACGGCGACGCGCTTCAACACGCCCGAGAGATGGACAAAGGCACCAGGATCCTGCGTTGCTTCGATGAGGTCGCTTGCCGTCACCAGTGGTCGACCTGTCAGTTGGACGAGATGCTTGCAGGCAATCGCGGCGTAACCGGCAGGAGCGTTGAGGCCTGTACCGATCGCCGTCGCACCGAGGTTGATCTCATGCAGCAATGCTGCCGATTCAATCAGGCGCGCGCGGTCCTCCCCGAGCATCACGGCGAAGGTGCGGAATTCCTGGCCAAGTGTCATCGGCACTGCATCCTGCAACTGCGTGCGCCCGACTTTCAGAACGCCGTCAAATTCGCGGGCCTTCGCCTCGAAAGCGTCCTGGAGCACGAGCATGGAGGCGGCAAGTTCATCGATGGATTCGATCAAGGCTATGTTGATCGCTGTCGGATAGGCGTCATTGGTGGACTGGCTTAGATTGACGTGATCGTTCGGGTGCAGGTGCTTGTAATCGCCCTTGGCGTGCCCGAGAATCTCCAGCGCACGGTTGGCGATCACCTCATTGGCATTCATGTTGGTCGATGTTCCGGCCCCGCCCTGAATCACATCGACGATGAACTGGTCGTGGAGGGCGCCGTCACGGATCTCGCGGCAGGCCGTGACGATGGCGTCCAGACGCTCCTGATCCAGCAGTCCCAACTCATGGTTTGCCAGTGCCGCGGCCTCCTTGACGAATGTCAGTCCGCGAATGAGATGGGGATAGCGGCCGATCGTTGCGCCGCTGATCTGGAAATTCTCCGCCGCGCGCTGCGTGTGCACGCCCCAATAGGCATCTGCAGGGACATCCTTGGGCCCAAGAAGATCGCGTTCCTGACGCATCGTGATCATATCATCCTCCATGTTGATCCGATAATCTGTAAAGCTGCTAGACAGATTTAACTTGGTTTAATCCTGTCGATGATGTAGGTCAATGGGCGGGGAGAGGGTTGACGGGCGCGCAGTCGAGAATTAAGGGATCGAAAATCTGTCATGCAGCCTTACAGAATGGCTACCTTGACCTTTCGGCGCCTAGAGTGTTGACAAAGCATTGCTCGCGCAAGGACAGAACGGGTCATTCATCAAGTCTATGGACGACAGCTCTGAGGGAGGAGCGACACCAGTGGATAAGATAACTCAAGCAAACCATGAACGTCGGGTCGAAATCCGGGAGGATTTCGGCTATCACAAAGCACTCAAACCGCGCCAGATCCAGATGATCGCCATTGGCGGCGCGATCGGGACAGGGCTTTTCCTCGGGGCGGGCGGGCGCCTTGCCATTGCTGGCCCCGCTCTTATCTTCGCTTATGCAATTTGCGGCTTCTTCGCCTTCCTGGTGCTCAGAGCGCTTGGCGAATTGATCATGCATCGCCCGACATCGGGTTCGTTCGTTTCCTATGCCCGCGAGTTCTACGGCGAGAAGATGGCCTTCGCTGTCGGCTGGATGTACTGGATGAACTGGGCGATGACCTCGGTTGCCGATGTGACGGCGGTTGCCCTCTACATGAATTTCTTCAAGCAATATGTGCCCTGGATGCAGGGCATCGACCAGTGGGTGTTCGCGCTCGGCGCGCTCATCATCGTGCTCGGCATGAACATGCTGTCGGTGAAGGTGTTCGGCGAACTGGAATTCTGGTTCAGCCTGATCAAGGTCCTCGCGCTCTTCACCTTCCTGATCGTGGGCGTTTACTTCGTCATTTTTGGAACGCCAATCGAAGGTCACGTCACCGGCTTCAGCCTGATTGCCGATAATGGCGGCTTCTTCCCCAATGGCATTCTGCCGGCCTTCATCATCATTCAAGGTGTGCTCTTCGCCTATGCCTCGATCGAGTTGATCGGAACCACCGCAGGTGAAACGGAGGACCCGCGCAAGGTGATGCCAAAGGCGATCCGCACCGTCGTCTTCCGCCTTCTCGTCTTCTATGTCGGCTCGGTCCTGCTGCTTACGCTTCTTTTGCCCTACACAGCCTACAAGGCAGGCGAGAGCCCGTTCGTGACCTTCTTCGGCTCCATCGGGGTCGAAGGCGCCGATATCGTCATGAACCTTGTCGTTCTGACCGCGGTTCTGTCGTCGCTGAATGCCGGCCTCTATTCGACCGGGCGCATCCTGCATTCGATGGCGGTGTCCGGCTCTGCACCGGCGGCGCTGGCGAAGATGAACAAGGCTGGCGTGCCCTATGGCGGCATCGCGGTCACGGCTGTCGTCACTGTGCTCGGCGTCATTCTCAATGCCATCGTTCCTTCGGAAGCATTTGAAATTGCGCTCAATCTTGCCGCGCTCGGCATTATTTGCGCCTGGGGCGTCATCGTGTTATGCCAACTCAAGCTGTGGCATCTGTCCCGGCAGGGGAAGATGCAGCGTCCGGATTTCAGCATGATTGGCGCGCCTTATACGGGCATCCTGACGCTTGTCTTCCTGTTTGGCGTTCTGGTGCTGATGGCATTCGATTACCCTGCGGGCACATATACCGTCGGCTCTCTTATCGTCATCGCACCGACCTTGGTGGGGGGATGGTATTTGATGCGTGGCCGTATTCAGGAATTGTCGAAAGCACAGCAGTTGCGTGACGCTGGCGCGCGGGGCCAGCAGTGACCGTCGTAATTCCGACCGATCATGACAAAGGGCTGGTGGCGGTTATTGCCACCGGCGGCACGATTGCGAGCCAGCGTGACGAAACCGGAGCTGCGAAACCCTCGCTCTCCGGTGAAAACCTGCTCTCCGGCCTCGGCGGCGATAGCGCCTTCGTCAAACCCGTCGAGCTGATGGCGAAGGATTCCTCCAGCCTGACGATCTCCGACATGCAGGCGATCAGCGATGCGGTTGGTGTCGAGCTTGCCGACCCTGCGGTATGTGGCGTCGTCGTGCTTCACGGCACGGATGCGATGGAAGAAACCTCACTGCTCGTTCATCTACAGCATAGGCTCGGCAAACCGGTGATCTTCACCGGTGCGCAATTTACGGCCGATAACCCGCTCTCGGATGGCCCGGCCAATCTTCAGGCGGCGATCGCCGCTGCCGCAACGCCATCCAATAGCGAAAAGGGCGTCCTTCTGTCGTTCGGTGGCAAGTTGCTGCCGGTCTGGGGGCTTTACAAGCGTTCCGCCGACGATCCGGATGCGTTCGATCTTTCAGGACCTTCCGACTGTCCCCAAAGCGCTGAATTTTCTGCACCGGTCGATGCCATCCGCGTCGATATCGTCGCAATCTATCCGGGCTGTGAAGCGACCCATATCGATGCCAGTCTTGATGCGGGGGCCAAAGGCATCGTTCTTTGCGCTCTCGGCTCGGGTAACGCCAATGCTGGCGTCGTGGATGCTCTGCGGCGTTGTCGCGAGAGACATGTTCCGGTCGTCGTTTCCAGCCGCGTTCCCGAGGGGCACCTGGTGGCCGGCTATGGTGGTGGAGGTGGCGGTCACGATATGGGTGCCGTTGGCGCCATCCATTCCCGAACACTGCGGCCTGGTCAGGCAAGAATTCTGCTGGCATCGCTTATAGCCGCGTCTGCTGGACACCGCGACATGGCGCGTGCTTTCAACGACTTTCGCGATTGAAACGATCCGCGGATAACACGGAAGTGGCAGAAATGTGATTTCTGCGGAACTTATCGTCTTCGACCCTGTTAAGCCCGAAGGGAAATTAACAGGGGCTCTTCATGGCGGTCACCATTACTGCTGTCGCTCTAGCGCTTGTCGGCCTTGCGCTTTTCGGCTTCGGTTCTCAACTTATCATGCTCGGGGGAAGCTTTTATTATGCTCTCGCCGGGCTTGCCTTCGTCATCACGGCAATTCTTCTTTTCAAGCGAAACAAGGCGGCGCTGCATTTCTACGCGCTCTTCGTGATCGCGACCCTTGGCTGGGCCTTGTGGGAAGTTGGTCTCGACTGGTGGCAGCTTGGACCGCGTGGCGGCCTGATCATCGTGATCGGCATCTGGCTGCTGATGCCCTGGATCCGTAAGCCACTCGGTTTCGTCAGCCCGACCGGCATTCGCTATGGAGCAAATGCCGTCCCGCTTCTGGTCGCTGTCGTCATTTCCATGGGTGTGGCCGCCGTATCGATGACGCAGGACCCGCACGACCAGGAGGGCAATCTTCCGACGGAGGTCGTCAACAACGCGCCGTCTTATGGAAACGCTGTTCCGGATGGCGAGTGGCATCAATACGGACGGACGTCCTATGGCCAGCGCTATTCGCCGCTGACACAGATCACCACTGCCAATGTTGGCGATCTGAAGGAGGTCTGGCGTTATCAAACCGGCGACGTCAAGCTTCCCGACGATGTTGGTGAAACGACGTATCAGGTCACGCCGCTGAAGGTTGGCAAGACACTCTTCCTCTGCACCCCGCACAATTGGGCGATCGCCATCGATGCGGCGACCGGCAAGGAAAAGTGGAAATATGATCCGAATGTCGGCCTGAATCCCAATCGCCAGCACCAGACATGCCGCGGCGTGACTTACTATGCCGATCCAGCCGCTCAGGCCGGTTCGCAATGCGCCGCCCGCGTTTATCTCCCAACATCCGATGCTCGTCTGATCGCGCTCGACGCCGAAAGTGGCAAGGTTTGCACGTCTTTCGCCGATCAGGGTGTTCTCCACCTCGAAGTCGGTATGAAGTACAATCCGGCTGGCTACTACTATTCCACATCGCCGCCCGCCATTGCCGGCAACAAGATCATCGTCGGCGGCGCGGTCAATGACAACTACTCCACCCAGGAACAGTCGGGCGTTATTCGCGCCTTCGATGTGAACAGCGGAGAGCTGCTGTGGAACTGGGATTCCGGAAACCCTACCCAGACCCAACCGCTTCCGCCGGGTCAGACCTATACGACCAACTCTCCCAACAGCTGGTCCGTATTCAGCGTCGATGAAGCGCTTGGGCTCGTCTACATCCCTTTGGGAAATCAAGTTCCTGACCAGCTCGGAATGGGTCGGAGCGAGAATGTAGAGAAGTACTCCTCGTCGATCGTGGCACTCGACGTAAACACCGGGCAGGACCGCTGGGTACGGCAGACAGTGCATCACGATCTCTGGGATATGGATGTGCCGGCCCAGCCGGTGCTGCTCGATATCACCAAGCCGGATGGCCAATCTGTTCCCGCTCTTGTCGGCCCGACCAAGCAGGGTGATATCTATGTGCTGGACCGTCGGACGGGTGAGCCCATCCTGCCGGTGACCGAAGAGCCGGCACCCGGTGGGGCAATCCCCGAGGATTTCTCCGCGCCGACGCAGCCCACATCTGCCTTGACCTTCAAGCCGGAACCGCTGCAGGAAAAGAACATGTGGGGTGTCTCGCTGTTCGATCAGCTCGCCTGCCGCATCAAGTTCCATCAGCTGAACTACGAAGGTCGTTACACGCCGCCGTCGCTGAATGGATCGATCATCTACCCTGGCAATTTTGGCACCTTCAACTGGGGCAGTGTCGCAGTCGATCCCGAACGCCAGGTCATGTTCGGCATGCCGACCTATCTCGCCTTCACCTCACAGCTCGTTCCGCGCGACCAGATTCCACCGCGAGGTCAGGATGAGAAGGGCAGCGAGCAGGGTCTGAACCGCAATGATGGTGCACCCTATGGCGTGCTGATGGGCCCGTTCCTGAGCCCGATCGGCATTCCCTGCCAGGCGCCGCCATGGGGTTATGTCGCCGGTGCCGATCTCAGAACCGGCAAGGTTGCCTATAAGCACAAGAACGGCACCGTTTACGACATGACGCCGCTGCCACTTCCCTTCAAGGTCGGTGTGCCGGGTATCGGCGGTCCGATGATCACCAAAGGTGGCGTCGCTTTCCTTGGCGCAGCGGTGGACGATTATCTGCGCGCTTACGATCTGACGAGCGGCAAGCAGCTTTGGGAAGCACGCCTTCCCGCAGGTGGGCAGGCCACGCCCATGACCTACGCTCTCGACGACGGCAAGCAATATGTCGTGATGGTTGCAGGCGGCCACGGTTCGGTGGGGACGAAGCCGGGTGATTATGTCATCGCCTACACGCTCCCATAACCAGATCATTTCGCTAAAACCCTTGATGGCCGGGACTTCGTTCCGGCCATTTTGTTTATTCTCAGCACAATGATCCACTTGTTTTTGATATGTAATAACATTACAGAGACTTGCTTGACGGACGAGATCAAATAGGTCTATCTGGCTGGCGACGGTTCCAAGCGAGTGATCGTGAGGAATAATAGGGAACACGGTGAGGGGATATCTCCAATGCCGTGGCTGCCCCCGCAACTGTAAGCGGATTGTCGAGCACTCGTGGCGCATTCACCTGCGTCAGGCCACTGCGAATTATCGTGGGAAGGCGGGCAAGACGATCATCCGTGAGCCAGGAGACCTGCCGTCATAAGTTCATTCCAATGTCACGGGCGGGGATGCCCTGAACAGGAGACGTCATGATTGTTATTTGCGCCCTTCAGCGCTCACATCCATCTGTCTTTTTCCCTCGTTCTCGATCGTCTCACTCCCGTGGCTGTCGAATGAGTGTTTCATTCGCGCTCACATGACGGCGTCTTGCTTGTCGGCAACGTCGACGATTTCGGGGATTATCGGACCATGACATTTCATTTCACCGGCGCGTTTCTGGCCGCTGCACTCACTGCGCTCTCGATCGTGCCGAAAACGGCAGAGGCTGCGGAAACGACCTACCCCTCGACGCTGAAAAATTGCGGCAGGGACGTCACCTTCACGCATGCTCCACAGCGCACCGTTTCTCTTGGTCAGAGCACCACGGAAATTCTCTATCTGCTCGGACTGGCCGACAAGGTTGTCGGTACGGCCGTCTGGATCGGCCCGGTTATCAAGGGATACGAAGGGGCCAACGCCACGGTCGAGCGCCTCGCGGACAATGATCCGAGTTTCGAGAGTGTGGTTGCCAAAAAGCCGGACCTCGTAACCGCTCAGTTTCAATGGCATGTCGGTCCGGAAGGCATTGTGGCAAAGCCTGAGCAATTTGAAGAGCTTGGTATCCCGGTTTACACGTCGCCTGCCGATTGCACGGGTAAGGACAATTCGGGCGGCGGCGATGGTGTCAGACATTCGGTCTTCACCATGGACCAGATCTACCAGGAAATTGCTGAACTCGCGCAAATCTTCAACGTGCAGGATCGAGGTGAGAAGCTCATCGCCGACCTGAAGGCCCGCGAGGGTGCTGCGCGTCAGAAGATCGCATCCGTGAATGGTAAGCTCTCGGCTGTCTTCTGGTTCTCCAGCGCCGAACTGGATATCGATCCTTACGTGGCGGGCAAGAATGGTGCTCCCGGCTACATCATGTCGGCGCTCGGCATCAAGAATGTCATCGACAGTGATGAGGAATGGCCGACCGTCGGTTGGGAAACCATCGCCAAGTCCAACCCCACGATCATAGTCGCAGGCAAGATGGACCGCCGCCGGTTTCCCGCCGACGATATCGCCGTGAAACTGAAATTCCTGAAAGATGATCCCGTCACAAGCCTGATGCCAGCGGTGAAGGACAACCATATCGTCGTCATGGATGCGCAGGCGATGAACCCGACGATCCGCACCATCGACGGCATCGAGGTGCTGGCCGACCAGATCGTCCAACTTGGTCTGGCGAAGTAAGAGGATGCCCGTTCCCTTTCTTTACACCCGCGCTGCCGTCATTGCAGCCGGGTGTCTTCTGGTGGCGCTTTGGCTGGGCGCCTCGATTGGCGAAACCTCCATTCCGATGGAGGTTGTCGCCAAGACCGTCGCCAATCGCCTCTGGCATGCCGGATATCCACTGGATGCCATCGATGAGGGGATCATCTGGAACTATCGTTTGAGCCGAGCCGTGGTTGCCGCCTGTTGCGGGGCAGCGCTTGCCGTCTCCGGTGTCGTGCTGCAATCGCTGCTGCGCAATCCTCTGGCCGACCCCTATATTCTCGGCATCTCCGCTGGAGCATCGACCGGCGCGGTCAGCGTCGCCCTCCTTGGCTTCGGCGCGGGCATGCTGACACTGCCGCTCGGTGCATTTCTTGGTGCGCTCGTAGCTTTTGCGCTTGTCAGCCTGCTGGCGCTCAGGGCAGGGCGGGGTAACAGCGCAATCATCCTCGCCGGCGTCGCCGGTTCGCAATTGTTCAACGCGCTTACCTCATTCATTGTCACCAAGGCCGCCAATGCGGAGCAGGCGCGCGGCATCATGTTCTGGCTGCTCGGCAACCTCTCCGGCGTTCGCTGGACGGATGTCTCGCTTGCCCTTCCCATAGCCATGTTCGGTCTTATCGTCTGCCTCTGGCATGCCCGCGCCCTGGACGCCTTTACCTTCGGAGCGGAGTCGGCCGCCTCTCTTGGCATTCCCGTGCGCCGCGTCTATGTCGTGCTGACGGGCACGTCTGCCTTGATGACGGCCGTTATGGTCAGCATTGTCGGATCGATCGGCTTTATCGGTCTCGTCATTCCCCATGCAGCCCGTCTTGTTGTCGGTGTTCGTCACGGACGCCTGTTGCCGGCCGCCGCGCTGATCGGCGCCATCTTCATGATCGCAGCCGATATTCTCTCCCGGACCATCATCGCCGGCCAGGTTCTACCGATTGGTGTGATTACCGCGCTCTTTGGTGCGCCAGCCTTCGCGCTCATCCTCTCACAGCGAAGGAGGGCGGCATGATGCTGTCAGCGCGCAACCTAAGCTGGGCAACGGGCGGGATCGATATCGTCAAGAACATCAGCCTCGATCTTTCTGCCGGCGAGTTTCTCGGCATCGTCGGACCCAACGGGTCGGGCAAGACGAGCCTCATGGCCATGCTCGCTGGCCTGAGAAAACCGCGCTCCGGTGAAGTCTTGCTGGATGGTAAGTCGTTGAACCAGCTTCAGCGCCGTGATGTGGCGCGTCAGGTCGCGCTTGTCGAGCAGCAGGCGGAGACGCAGGAGCGCATCAACGCTCGCCAGGCGGTGGAGCTTGGCCGCATTCCGCATAAGGGCGCCCTGTCTCCATGGACTCCTCAAGATGATGAGATTGTTGATCAGGCGTTGCATGACGTCGATATGGAGGGCTTCGGGAGACGGATGTGGCATACGCTGTCCGGCGGAGAGCGGCAGCGTCTGCATATTGCGCGCGCTTTGGCGCAGCAGCCGAAGATCCTGCTCCTGGACGAGCCGACCAACCATCTCGATATCGGACACCAGATCGCACTTCTGCATCTGGTTCAGCAGCAGAAACTGACAGTGGCCGCCGCCTTGCATGATCTCAATCACGCGGCGATGTTTTGTGACAGGGTTGCCGTGTTGAAGGCGGGAGCGCTCGTCGCGATGGGTAAACCTTGCAACGTGCTGACCCCGGATCTCATCCTCGATGTGTTCGGCGTTCATGTCGATGTGGAACGAGAAGGCGAGGATGCCTGTCATATCCGCTATCGCGCCCCGACTTTGATTTACCCAGTAAGGACGACATGATGAAATTGTTGCTATCCATTGCTACGGCCGCCGTCGCTTTGTCGCTGAGTGCGGGTCTCGCCTTTGCGGAGGACTTCGAGGTCAGGATGCTCAATCAGGGTAAAAAGGGTTCGATGGTTTTCGAACCCGATTATCTTCACCTCCAGCCTGGCGACACGGTGAAGTTCATCGCCACGCATAAGAGCCACAATGCCGCGACCATCGACGGCATGGTTCCAGACGGGGCGAAGGGTTTCAAGGGCAAGATCAACGAGGAGATTGAAGTCACTTTCGATCAGCAGGGCTTCTACGGCATCAAATGCTCACCGCATTTTGGTATGGGCATGGTCATGTTGATCAAGGTGGGTAAGGGTAGCCTGCCGGAACACTACAGAAGCGTGGCACTGCCCGCCCGCGCCAAGCCACGTCTCGACGCTCTATTTGCCGAGGCGGAGGCAGATCAAGGCAAACCCTGAGCAATTGATAGTAGGTCAGGCGCTCTTTCCGCAACATCTCTATCGGAAAGTCTGACCGATGGTCTTGAAGCGATAGGCGCTCTTCCTACATCTGCCTCAACCCGCTGGTCCGGGCCCCTCTGGTGAAAGTCTCGGCGCTTTCACGATGTCGGACCTTTTCCGACATCACGCCGAGGCTGCAGAGGCCCCTCATGCTTTCCGATATCGCCGCATGGTTCATCACGCTGTTCGTCGTCGATCCGCTTCAGGCGGAAATGCGCGAACAGCTCGATCGTGCAAATGCATCTACTGAGATCATCCAGCAATCGCAGCGTTGCGTTGCCAGCCAGGCGCCGCAGCTTCTCAACCGCGCCGGCGAAGACCCGGCCTGGGCGATCGCCACCGTTGTCGGTTTCACCTTCGGCTGGACGTCACCGGCGCAGCTGCTGGATAAGGGCGATCCGAACTGCGCAGCCGTTCTGGGCTTGTTGCAAGGCCGTGATGGTGAAGGGACCGAGGTGTAATATCTAAGACCGCAGGGTCTTAGACAGTTCCGTTGCGCCAGCCCCGATACCATTCGACGAAACGCTGGACGCCTGTTTCGACGGGCGTTTCCGGCGCGTAGTTCGTGAGTGCACGCAACAGATCCGGTGAGGCATAGGTGCGCGGCACGTCGCCCTGTTGCATTGGTAGCATGTTGCGGATGGCCTTCTGGCCAAGGACCGTCTCCACCGTTTCGACGAAGCGCATCAATTCGACCGGTTGGCCACCGCCAATATTGACCACACGGAACGGTGCGTGCTTCGACAGCGTATCGGTCACACCCTCTTCAGTGACGCGATTGTCTTCGGAAGGCGCAATGTGGCTGAGGCGGATGATGCCTTCCACCAGATCGTCGATATAGGTGAAGTCACGACTCATCATGCCTTCGCCGTAGATGTCGATCGGCTGACCCTTGAGGATGGCATCGACGAACTTGAACAGCGCCATGTCGGGACGGCCAAAGGGACCATAGACCGTGAAGAAGCGGAAAGCGGTCGTCGGCACTTTGTGGAGATGCGCGTAGCTATGCGCCATCAGCTCCATCGACTTCTTGGTGGCCGCATAGATCGTCATCGGCTCGTCGGCGCGGTCACTCTCGGCAAAGGGTACTTTCTCATTCGAGCCGTAGATCGAGGAGGTCGAGGCGAGCAGAAGATGCTTTGGCTGGAGATTTTTTGCCAGCTCCAGAATATTCCAGGAGCCGATGAGGTTCGAATTCACGTAGTCTTTGGGGCACTCGATGCTGTAGCGAACTCCCGCCTGCGCCGCGAGATGGATGATCACCTCCGGCTCGGCGAGATCGGCCGCGCGGTTCAGCGCATCGGCATCTTCCAGCATGCCGATCTGCGCTTTGAAGCCGTTCGAGCGGGAGAGGATCGCGTGCCGCTTTTCCTTCAGCGCCACATCGTAATATTGCGTCATCCCGTCGAAGCCGACGACGAAGTGACCATCGTCCAGCAATCGCTTGGCGAGATGAAAGCCGATGAAACCCGCCGTGCCGGTAATCAGATAACGCATGGGTGTGCAGACCTTCCGTTACTGTTCCGAGCGGCCGATGCTCGAATAGGCGAAGCCATGGGCCGTGACTTCGTCGGCGCGGTAGATGTTGCGCAGATCAACGAGGACAGGGCTCTTCATGGTGCTTTTGAGACGGGCGAGATCGAGCGCGCGGAACTGGTTCCATTCGGTCACGATCACCAGCGCTTCGGCATCCTGCGCGGCCTCATAAGGCCCCTGCGCATAATCGATGCCCTCAATCAAAGGCTTGGCATTCGCCATGCCTTCCGGGTCATAGGCTGTAACTTTCGCTCCGGCATCCTGCAATGTCTGGATGACGGTAATCGCCGGGCTGTCGCGCATGTCGTCGGTGTTCGGCTTGAAGGTCAATCCGAGAACGGCCACCTTCTTGCCGCGGATATCCCCGCCAGCGGCTGCGATGACTTTGCGGCCCATGGCGCGCTTGCGGTTGTCGTTCACAGAAATCGTTGCCTCGATCAGACGAACCGGGCTGTCATAGTCCTGCGCGGTCTTGGCAAGTGCCAGCGTATCCTTGGGGAAGCAGGAGCCGCCGTAACCCGGCCCCGCGTGAAGGAATTTCGAGCCGATGCGGCCATCGAGGCCAATGCCGCGCGACACGTCCTGCACATCGCCCCCCACCTTTTCGCAGAGGTCGGCGATCTCGTTGATGAAGGTAATCTTCATCGCCAGGAATGCATTGGCGGCATACTTGATCAGTTCGGAGGTGCGCCGGGTGGTGAAGAGAAGTGGCGACTGGTTGAGGTAGAGCGGACGGTACACTTCCGTCATCACCGGACGTGCGCGCTCGTCGGAGAGGCCAACGACGATACGGTCGGGACGCTTGAAGTCGTCAATGGCCGCACCTTCGCGCAGAAACTCGGGGTTGGAAACGACGGCAAAATCCGCAATCGGGTTTTCCTCACGGATGATGCGCTCCACCTCGTCACCTGTGCCTACAGGCACGGTGGACTTGGTGACGATGACGGTAAAGCCGGTGATGGCTGCTGCGATTTCTTTCGCTGCCGCGTAGACATAGCCGAGATCAGCATGGCCGTCACCGCGGCGCGATGGCGTGCCGACGGCGATGAAAACAACATCCGCGTCTGCAACAGCCGTTTTCAGATCGGTGGTGAAGCTCAGCCGACCGGCCTTGGCATTGGTGGAAACGATGACATCGAGACCAGGCTCAAAAATCGGGATCTGCCCGTTCTTCAACGCGTCGATCTTTTCCGGCATCTTGTCGACGCAGATCACGTCATGGCCGAAATCAGCAAAGCAGGCGCCAGAAACCAAGCCGACGTAACCTGATCCAATCATCACAATACGCATTAAACAACCTTTTTCCAGGCTGGGCGGTAAAGCCACTCAGCGACTTAATATTGTCTCTAAAATTGCTATTTATCTGCCTTCCTCTGCATTCACAAGCACACAAACGGATTTCAACGAGAATAGTAAAATTTTTTTGTACCGAATAAAACCAAACGGCTCTTCAAGCTATTCTCCCTTTACTATCAGTAACGCCTTCTTGCCGCAGGAACTTCATGACCCAACCCAACACTCTCCAGGAAATTGCATTCTGGCTCTCTCGACAGGGCTATGAGGGCACGCCGGAAGAGGAGCTTCTGGCGGGCTTTTGCGAACGCTGCAACGCGGCTGGCATCTCCATTTCCTCGGCTTTGGTCCTGATGGACACGCTCCACCCGGATTTCGAAGGGCATGCTTTCCAGTGGGACAGCCGCGATACGGTCGATTCATCCAGCGTCTATGATTTCACCGACGAGGGTACGGCGCGTGAGGCTTGGGAGAGCTCCGTCTTCTTCCATCTTCTGAAAGAGAATGCGGAGGAGATCCGGCAGCGGTTGTTCCTCAATGAACCGGCGAGCTTCTACAAGCTGGATGAGCTGCGCAATGCGGGTCATACCGACTACATCGCATCCATCCATCGTTTCACGGAGCGTGGTAGCATCGGCGAAATGAGTGCCTTTTATTCCCGCTGGCTCACCCGGCAGCCGGAGGGCTTTCATGACGATGAGTTGGCCGCATTGCGCATGCTGCTGCCGACGCTTGCGCTAGCAGTGAAGACGGCCTGCTGCATGCGCATCATCGAAACGATTACGGATGTCTATCTTGGCCGTGATGCCGGTCGTAAGGTGATGAGTGGCACGATCACAAGAGGCGAAGTCGAACGGATCGAAGCGGTTCTGTGGTTTTCCGATCTTCGGGATTTCACCGGCATTTCCGATCGCGCCAAGCCGGATCAGATCATCCCATTTCTTAATGATTACGCCGGTCTCGTCATCGATGCGATCCATGCGCATGGCGGCAGCGTGCTTAAACTGATCGGTGATGGCGTTCTTGCAATCTTCCGAAGTGGCAACCGCCAGGATGATTGTGCCGCAGCACTTGCCGCGGAAATGACGATGCGGACGCGTCTTTCGGTCCTAAACCATGAGCGTCACGCGAAAGACCTTCCGACGACAGATGTCTATCTCGGTCTCCATGTCGGTGAAGTCTTCTATGGCAATATCGGCAGCCGAGGGCGCCTCGATTTCACCGTAGTTGGACCCGCGGTCAACATGGTGAGCCGCATCGGAGGTCTCTGCGGTTCGGTCGATCGCGACACGGTGATGTCACGGGATTTCGTCGCCACGTGTCCTGAAGAGATGCAGGCGCTGATGGTGTCGCTCGGGCGATACGCCCTGCGCGGCTTTGCGAGAGCACATGAACTCTTCACCATCGACCCCGAACTGGCTTGATCTCCCACCAAAATCCCAACCGTTGCTGAAATGTCAGTGTTACCGCTTTTGTGTATTTTCGCCTTGTGAGTGTGGAGCATGAGGCGTAGCCCTTGTATCGAGGAGCCACCAATCATCATGATCTGACGCGCATCAGCCGCGATCGCAGACCGGCTCTGCCGTATCTTTGCACGTTACCGTCTGGATTGTTCGTCATGCAAAAAGGTTTTCTTCTCGGACTGCTCGCTTACGCCAGCTTTTCCTGGGGAGACGCCACGATCAAGTCGCTTGGTCACCAGGTTTCGGTGTTCGAGATCGGCTTCTTCAGTATCCTGTCCTCTGCCGCCATCATCTTCTTCACCAAGCCACGGGAAGAACGGTGGCGCGAATTCTGGCGCATGAGCCGGCCTTTTGCGGTGCATGGGCGCGCAATCTCAGGCCTGCTCGCCGGCATCCTCGGCATCTATGCCTTCACGACGCTGCCTTTGGCGGAAGCCTATGCGCTGATCTTTCTGTCCCCGCTGTTCGTTACCATCCTCTCCGCAGTCGTGCTAAAGGAAGACATCGGGCTCTGGCGCTGGTCCGCGGTTTTTGCCGGGATCGTCGGCGTGTTCCTTGTCGTGCGACCGGGCTTCAAGGCCTTGGAACTCGGTCACCTGGCGGCAGTCGGTGTCGCTCTTCTGGCAGCAATGACGATCGTCATTTTGCGCTCGCTAGCCGGCCGTGAAAAGCGCACCTCGATCATGGGCGTGCTGCTGGTTTACGGCCTCACCTTCAACGGTATCTTGGCTATTCCGCATTTTCATGTCCCGACATTGCATCAGGTCGGCGCCTTTATCATCATCGGCATTTGCACGGCGGTCGGCCAGATCACGTTGCTGACGGCAACGAAGATCGCGCCTGCCAGCCAGATTGCGCCGTCGCACTATTCGCAGATCCTCTGGGCCGTGGGGATCGGCGCTTTTTTCTTCGCCGAGTATCCGGACACGCTTGCGGTGTTTGGCCTGATCGTGATCGCCAGTGCCGGGCTGCTCACGATGATGCGTGAAAAAATCCGGCTTGGGACCGTGCGCTGGAATCCGTTTTTCCGCAACCGCCTGTAACGATGTCGGCTTGGAGGATGTCCACGCGTTACAGCGGCCTGCCAACCTGCTCCAAGAGCCAGGTCTGGAACGCTTGCGCCAGTACATTGTCCTGCCGCCCCTCCGGAAGAGCGATGTGGTAACTCTTGTCCGTCGCGAGCGGCACATCGAACACGACGGCCAATTGGCCTGATACCAGCTCGGCCTCGATCAGATATTTCGGCAGAAGCGCGAAGCCAAGTCCACTGATGGTCGCTTCAATCAACATCGAAAACTGGTCGAAGCGGCTACCGCGATATGCGCCCTCCGACGCGATGCCGTTCATCTCGAACCAATCGGTCCAGAGTTTTGGGCGGGTGGTGACGTGCAACAGAGGCTTGGACAAGAGGTCTGAATGGGTCTTGGGCGTGTGTTTCGCGAATAGCGACGGGCTTGCGACCGGGACGATGACCTCGTTGCAGAGGAAGGTGCAGGTGCCGCGCGCCCAGACCGGCTGTCCGTAATGGATTGCGATATCGAAACTCTCTTCGTCGAAATCGAAAGGCTGGGATCGCGATCCGACGGTCAGAACCGTTTCCGGGTAGAGCGCCATGAATTTGTGCAGGCGAGGGGTCAGCCAGCGGCTGCCGAAGGTGGGCAATGTGGCGATGGAGAGCGATGCGCTGGAGGTTCCCGCCGTGACTGCGCGCACCATCAACTGCTCGGACTGGTGCAAAAGCTTCTGCACGCCGGGCAGGAACTTGCGGCCCGCATCGGAGAGTATAACCCGCCGCCTGATGCGCTCGAAGAGCAGCATGCCGGTCTGTGCCTCGAGGTCGCTGATCTGCCGGCTGACCGCACTTTGCGTCAGGTTCAATTCTTCCGCTGCCCGGGTAAAGTTTCCATGCCGTGCAGCGCATTCAAACGCCTGCAGCGTGACGATATCGGGAACCAGTCGTCTGCGCGTATCCATTCCTGCCTCGCATCAACCCACCCGCTTTCCTCATTTGAAATGGGTGGTTCCAGACGTATATGATCTGGAAAGAGAATGAAATGGGTGGTTCGCACCCGACCAACTGCCTCGAGCCATCTCCCGCGTGCCGGAACAACAGGTGGCGAAAATCGTCAGGAGCCAGAATATGTCCGCAGCCAAAGTCGATGTCGTGAAGGAAGCAGCCGCGCTTCTGTCCAAGATGGGCGTCTCGTCCGATCTCTATCAGGGTGGCGACATGGCCTCCTTCAGCCCCGTGACGGGCGAGCAGGTCGCGAGCCTCAAGACGGTTTCCCCTGCAGAGGTCACAGGTATCGTCGAGAAGGCGGATACCGCGTTCCGCGCCTGGCGCCTGGTTCCCGCGCCGCGGCGTGGCGAGTTGATCCGGCTTCTCGGTGAAGAGCTGCGCGCCTTCAAGACCGATCTCGGTCGCCTCGTCTCGCTCGAAGCCGGCAAGATCTCGTCCGAAGGCCTAGGCGAAGTGCAGGAGATGATCGACATCTGCGATTTCGCCGTCGGCCTGTCCCGCCAGCTTTACGGCCTGACGATTGCGACGGAACGCCCCGGCCATCGCATGATGGAAACCTGGCATCCGCTCGGCGTCGTGGGCGTCATTTCCGCCTTCAACTTCCCCGTTGCCGTCTGGTCCTGGAATGCGGCGCTTGCCATCGTTTGCGGCAACTCCGTCGTCTGGAAGCCGTCGGAGAAGACGCCGCTGACGGCGCTTGCCGTGCAGGGTATTTTCGAACGCGCGGTCGCCCGCTTTGGCGATGCGCCTGAAGGTCTCAGCCAGCTTTTGATCGGCGATCGCGCTGTGGGGGAAGCTTTGGTCGATCATCCGAAGGTCCCGCTGGTCTCGGCCACAGGCTCGACGCGCATGGGTCGCGATGTCGGTCCGCGTCTTGCCAAACGTTTTGCCCGTGCCATCCTCGAGCTTGGCGGCAACAATGCCGGTATCGTCTGCCCATCGGCTGACCTCGACATGGCGCTGCGCGCCATCGCCTTCGGTGCCATGGGAACGGCGGGCCAGCGCTGCACGACGCTGCGCCGCCTCTTCGTGCATGACAGCGTCTATGTTCAACTGGTGCCGCGTCTGAAGAAAGCCTATTCTTCCGTCTCCGTCGGCAATCCGCTTGAAACGTCTGCCCTCGTTGGCCCGCTGGTCGATAAGGCCGCATTCGACGGCATGCAGAAGGCGCTCGAGGAGGCTAAGGCGCATGGCGGTGTGGTCGCCGGCGGCGAGCGCGTCGATACCGGTGCTGCCAATGGCTATTACGTAAAGCCCGCAATCGTAGAAATGCCCAAGCAGGTTGGCCCCGTTCTGGAAGAAACCTTCGCGCCAATCCTCTATGTGATGAAGTATTCCGATCTCGATTCTGCCATTAATGAGCATAACGCCGTCGCGGCCGGTCTCTCCTCGTCCATTTTCACGAAAGACCTTCAGGAAGCCGAACGTTTCCTCGCGGCCGATGGCTCGGACTGCGGCATCGCCAACGTCAATATCGGCACCTCCGGTGCTGAAATCGGCGGTGCATTCGGCGGTGAAAAGGAAACTGGCGGCGGCCGTGAATCCGGTTCCGACTCATGGAAGGCCTATATGCGCCGGGCCACCAATACGGTGAACTACTCCAAGGCGCTACCTCTGGCGCAGGGTGTGTCGTTCGACATCGAGTAAAGTCGCGCGACTAACGCGAAGAGTCGAAAGGCTGGCAGAGAATTTTCCTGCCAGCCTTTTTCGTTCAGCCAATCGACATCAGGCTGGCATTGCCGCCGGCAGCCGTCGTGTTGACGCTGACGGATACTTCCTCAAGCAGCCAGTTGAGATTGTAGGGCTGGGTTACGCCCTGAACCTCTTCCATCGATGCGGCCTGAACCAGCACGAGCGGGCCTTCCAGCGTGGCGATCCGGCTGTTGACGGCGCGAACGCGATCCGCGTCCCCTTCCACCAGCGCGCCAGCGAAGGGTCCAGCGGCCTGCCAGTCGGCGCTCCAGGACAGGCGTGTCTTGACCGACGCCGGGGCCGTTGCCAGAGCATCTTCCAGACCGCTGTCCTTGTCGACGACGACGGTGTTGCCGCTCGCAAGTGCCGCCGCAAGCTGGCGATAAAGACCGTGCGTGGATACCGGCGCGAGCAAGACTGTGCCGCGCGGATGAAGCGCGTAAATATTGCGCTCGCCAACCGGACCGGCAAGCTCCGTCTCGAAGGCGAGCGCCGATGACTGCGCGGAGGTTCTCGCCACTTCCGCCGCCTGCGTTTCGTTCTTGCCGTCCAGCCATTGTGCCAGATCGATAACCGCTTGATCCTTATGCTGAGCAGCGCGCTCTACCAGCGGAGCAACACGTGTCAGCCTGCCAAGATAGAGCGGGCCGCCGGCCTTGGGGCCTGTACCCGATAGGCCGCGGCCGCCGAAGGGCTGAACCCCAACGACTGCGCCGATGATGTTGCGGTTGACATAGAGATTGCCCGCCTTCACCCGCGACAGAACATGTGCGATCGTCGCATCAAGGCGCGTATGCAGACCAAAGGTCAGGCCGTAACCGGTTGCGTTGATATCGTCGATCAACTGATCAAGCTTTTCGCGCTTGAAGCGGATGACATGCAGGACAGGGCCGAAGACCTCGCGCTTCAAATCGGCAAGCGACTTCAACTCGATGATGGTTGGAGGCACGAAGGTGCCGTTCTGACTGTCACCGGCGAGCGAAATCTGCTCGATCGTGTTGCCAAGGCCGCGCATGGCTTCGATATGCTTTTCGATATTGTCCTTGGCTTCCGCGCTGATCACCGGGCCGACATCGACCGAAAGCTGATCGGTGCGGCCGATGCGCAATTCATGGAGCGCGCCCTTCAGCATCGTCAGCGTCCGCTCAGCCACATCGTCCTGAAGGCAGAGAACGCGAAGCGCCGAGCAGCGCTGGCCGGCGCTGTCGAAAGCAGAAGCGATCACGTCCGCCACCACCTGTTCGGCAAGCGCCGAGGAGTCGACGATCATGGCGTTCTGACCGCCGGTCTCGGCAATCAGCGGAATGGTGCGTCCGTCACTCGAAACACGCTCGGCAAGCTGCTTCTGGATCAATCGCGCCACTTCGGTGGAGCCGGTAAACATCACGCCAGCTGTCTGCGGAGCCGCCACGAGCTGCGCGCCAGTCTGGCCTGCACCAGGCAGAAGCTGAACAGCATCGGCAGGAACCCCGGCTTCGTGCAGAAGTCGCACGCCTTCGGCTGCGATCAGCGGCGTTTCTTCCGCAGGCTTCGCCAATACGGGGTTGCCGGCAACGAGAGCCGCCGCAACCTGGCCGATGAAGATCGCCAGCGGGAAGTTCCATGGGCTGATGCAGACGATCGGTCCGAGTGGCTGTTGCAGCAGGCCGAATGTGCTGCGTGCTTCCGCCGCGTAGTAGCGCAGGAAGTCAATGGCTTCCCGCACCTCCGCGACAGCATTGGGAGCCGATTTCCCGGCTTCGCGCATGATGAGGCCAAGCAGGGTTGGCATCCGCGCCTGCATGAGGTCCGCTGCCTTTTCCAGGCAGTATGCGCGCGTCTCGGTGCTGGACTGCGGCCATGATGAGGATGCTGCGACCGTTAGCGCCGTAGCGACATCCTCCTGCGTCGGTTCTGTCACATAGCCAACGATGTCGTCGTGGTCGCCGGGGTTCTTCACCGGACGCGTCTCTCCAGAGGCGTTGGGGGCAGCAGCCTTCCACTCCATGGTAACGCTTGCGGAAAGTGCCGTGCTCAGTTCGGCGAGCGCATCCTCATTGGCAAGGTCCAGGCCGCTGGAGTTCACCCTTGCGCCATAAAGCGCTTCAGGCTTGGCGATCTTGTCATGCTGCGCGCCGGGGACCGGCATCGCTTTTACCACGGCGACCGGGTCTTCCAGCAGAGAATCGACGGGCACATTCGGATCGGCAATGCGGTTGACGAAGGAAGAGTTGGCGCCATTTTCCAGCAACCGACGAACGAGGTAGGCCAGGAGCGTTTCGTGCGTCCCGACAGGCGCATAGAAACGGCATGGGCGGTCAAGGTTCTGGTTGCCGACGACTTCGCTGTAAAGCGGTTCGCCCATGCCATGCAGGCACTGAAACTCATAGTCGCCGATTTTGAAGTCTGGGCCAGCAAGATGATAGATCGTCGCCATCGACTGCGCATTATGGGTGGCAAACTGCGGGAAGATGACGTCCCGCGCGGCCAACAGCTTTCGGGCGCAGGCGATATAGGACACATCGGTGTGAACCTTGCGGGTGAAGACTGGAAAGTCTTCCAAACCGTCTAGCTGAGCGCGCTTGATTTCGGCGTCCCAATAAGCACCCTTCACCAGCCGCACCATGATGCGGCGGTTGGAACGGCGCGCGAGATCGATAATGTAGTCGAGCACGAAGGGGCAGCGGCGGCCATAGGCCTGAACGACGAAGCCAAGGCCGGACCAGTTGCCAAGATCGCTATCGAGCGCCAGTGATTCCAGCAGATCGAGCGAAATCTCCAGCCGATCGGCTTCTTCCGCGTCGATGTTGAGTCCGATGTCATAGCTCTTCGCCAAAACCATCAGCGCCTTCACGCGCGGCAGAAGTTCCGCCATCACACGCTCGGCTTGCGACCGAGAGTATCGCGGATGGAGTGCAGAAAGCTTGATGGAAATGCCAGGTCCATCATAGACGCCACGCCCGGCGGACGCCTTGCCGATGGCGTGGATCGCCTGTTCGTAGTCGCGGTAATAGCGTTCGGCGTCCTTGGCAGTGGTCGCCGCTTCACCCAGCATGTCATAGGAATACTGGAAGCCCTTGGCTTCGAGCGGTCTTGAGCGGCTGATTGCTTCCTCAATGGTCTGGCCGGTGACGAACTGCTCGCCCATCATGCGCATTGCCATATCGACGCCACGACGTATGACCGGCTCTCCGGCACGGGAGATCAGCTTCGTCAGCGCGGCAGACAGGCCCCTGTCGTTGACAGTCGAGGTCAGCTTACCCGTGATGACGAGGCCCCAGGTCGCGGCATTGACGAAAAGCGAACGACCGCCGCCGAGATGCGATTTCCAATCGCCCGTGGCGATCTTGTCGCGGATCAGCGCATCGCGTGTCGCCGTGTCGGGAATGCGCAGCAGCGCTTCGGCAAGGCACATCAGCGCCACGCCTTCCTGGCTGGAGAGGGAATATTCCTGCACCAATCCCTCGACGCCTGTACCCTTGGCTTTCGCGCGCAGCGCCTCGATCAGTCGGCGAGCCGTTGCTTTGATCGTCTGGGCTTCGCTGTCGCTGACGCTCGCCGCGTCGAGAAGGGGTGTAAGGCATTCTGGTTCAGAGCGGCGATAGGCTGCAGTGATCGCCTGGCGGAGCGCGCTCTGTTCTCGGACCTGCGGTGCGAAACGGTCAAAAATGCCAACTGGCGTTGTCGCTTCATTCAGTGCAACGGTGGATGCAGTTCCCGCCATCGGATCGGCCCTCGATTGGATTCGTGAAAAGATGAGGTGGCCTTTTGCCTTCCCCATATTGGTTCACAGAATAACACCACCGGCGAGATTGCTATGGCCTTATTTTAAGGGTAAAAAAGGAAAAACGAACTTTTATTTTCGAGTTTTGCAGGAAAAGTGGATGATTAAGGCGCAAGAAACAAGCGATCTGGATCACTTCGATATGAGGATCATGGAAGCGCTCAGCGAGGACGGGCGAATGTCCATGCTGGAATTGTCGCGGCGCGTGGGGCTTTCGAAGACGCCCTGCCAGACCCGCCTGAAGCGGCTTGTCGATGAGGGCTATATTCTGGGTTTCCGGGCGTCGCTCAATGCAGCGAAGCTTGGGCTCGAGCACATCGCTTTCACCGAGGTCAAGCTTTCCGATACGAGAGAGAAGGCGTTGGATGAGTTCAATGCAGCGGTGCGCAAGATCAAGGAGGTGGAGGAGTGCCACATGATTGCAGGCGCCTTCGATTACCTGCTGAAAGTAAGAACGACAGACATCCGCAAATATCGACGGGTGCTTGGCGAGAAAATCTCGAGCCTGCCTTCGGTCGCAAACACATCGACCTTTGTCGTCATGGAATCCGTCAAGGATACAGGGATGTGACGGGCAGCGTCAGTGGGCCACCCGTCATGTTATTGAACGCGATCAGCGAAGACCCATTGCAGCAGTCACTGCCGTGGTCTGGGCGTCAGGACCGAACTCGTTTTCGTTTTCGATGCCGAGAAGTTCTTGCAGACGCATTCGCGCACGGCTGACACGGCTCTTGATCGTGCCGACAGGGCAACCGCAGATCTCTGCAGCTTCTTCATAGGCAAAGCCGGAAGCACCGATCAGCAAAATGGCTTCACGCTGATCGTCTGGCAATTTTTCAAGCGCCTGGCGGAAATCGTGGAGGTCGACCGAGCCATGCTGTTCGGGCGGGACGGACAGGCGCGAGGTATATGCGCCGTCTGTGTCCTGAACCTCACGGCCGGATTTGCGGATCTGGCTGTAGAACTCGTTTCGCAGGATGGTCACCAGCCATGCACGCATATTCGTGCCAGGCTGGTAGCTTTCCTGCTTAGCCCAGGCCTTCATGATCGTGTCCTGGACAAGATCGTCAGCGCGGTCGCGAGAGCGAATAAGGGATATAGCGAATGCGCGCAGATTTGGCAGAGCCGCCAGCATTTCGCGTTTGAAGTTGTGGCCGTCTTTTTCCACGTCTTGTGTCATCATTCACCCGAAGCTTTCGATCTGCGCTCAGCCTCGTCAAGCTTTTCGAGAAGGTCGAGGAACTTGTCCGGGATACCTTCATCCTGGACAGCGTCGTAAAGTTCTCTCAATTTCCGGGTGATGACCGCTCGTCCGGAATCGGGCACACTTGGCCCCGCTCCGTTATCAGACGAATCCTGATCCGATTGAAACATGCTCATGAGTGCGGGTATTCCTTTTGTGACGCTTTATAAATGCGCTCACAAAAAAAACGTTCCAGGCCTGCGGAACTTTTTTTTCCTTCAGGCATTAATCCCGCAGGTTTGCGCTGCAGACCGCATGAACAGGGGAGAATTACATGTCCGTTTCTACACGCATTGCACCGCACCTACCTTATCTCCGTAGGTTCGCGCGTGCCGTTTGCGGGTCTCAATCCACTGGCGATGCCTACGTCGCTGCTAGCCTCGAAGCTCTGATCGCCGATGTCAGCATCTTTCCGCAGACGAGCAGCGATCGTGTTTCGCTTTATCAATTGTTTGTCTCTATTTTTAGTTCCGTCACGATCAACATCAAGACGGATGAGAACCTGACAGGCTGGGAAAAGCGCGCTTCTGCCAATCTTTCGGCCGTTCCGGCTGTGCCGCGGCAGGCGTTTCTGCTGACCACCGTCGAAGAGTTTTCTCCCTCGGAAGCCGCTGAAGTTCTTCAGGTTCCGGAAAGCGATATCGGCAAGTTGATCGATGAGGCGGCGTCCGAAATCGCCCGCCAGGTTGCGACTGACATCATGATCATCGAAGACGAACCGCTGATCGCGATGGACATCGAGCAGATGGTGACCGATCTTGGCCATAACGTCACCGGCATCGCCCGCACCCACAAGGAAGCGCTGGAACTGTTCCATCGCACCCAGCCAAAGATGATCCTTGCGGATATCCAGCTCGCTGACGGCAGTTCCGGCCTTGACGCGATGAAGGACATCCTTCAGATGACGACCCTTCCGGTCATCTTCATCACCGCCTTCCCTGAGCGTCTGCTCACCGGTGAGCGGCCTGAGCCGACCTTCCTTGTGACCAAGCCTTTCAATCCAGATATGGTTAAGGCGCTGATCAGTCAGGCTCTGTTCTTTAATGAAAGTTCACGTGTTGCCGCGTAATTCATGCTGAGTGTCGTTATGTCCCGCAACTCTTGCGGCTGCTGGACGTTTGACGCAAGGATAGTCGGCGCGGGCGCTTCGCGGCTCGACGTCGTTTTCCGCTAGGAGATGAAATTGCATCGGCTCGCGTGGCACAACAGAGACCGAAACGAAGGTGAATTGCATGATTCGCTGGTGTTGGCTTTGCTCGACTCCGGCGAAACTGTCATGCTGCAGGATCGTGACCGGGATTACATATTCATTGCCAATCTGCCGGACGTTTGGAACCTCCCGACGGAGCGGGAAGACGAGCCTACGGACATCAACATCTTCGGCAAGGACCTTGCTCAGCGTCTGTCGGAGTTGAAGAAGGACCTTAGCGCTGCGGGCAGCCGCGGTACGCTTGAGGTGATGGCGGGCAAGGACAGGATATTTCAGTTCCATGTCTATTCCACGGTCAACATGTCTGGCCAGGGAGTGTTGAAGACGACGATCCGCGAGGTCACCGTCGAGCGTCGCCGTGAACAGTTGCTTCGCTCGCTATTGCGCGAGGTCAGTCATCGTTCGAAAAATCTTCTGGCAATCATCCAGAGCCTTTCGGCACAGACGGCACGGTTCAGTTTCACCAAGGAAGATTTCCTGCGGAAATTCCGCGGGCGGCTGCATGCGCTGGCACAATCTCAAGATCTGATCACGGATTCCGACTGGCGCGGCGCGGAGATTTTCGAATTGTTGAAACAGCAATCGGATCTCTACCTTCCAGAATATCCTCACCTTGTTCAAATGAAGGGTGAGAACCTCCTGCTCAATCCGAATGGCGCTCTCTATGTGGGGCTGGCCTTTCACGAACTGGTGGTGAATACCGTCAGCCACAGCCCCAACCTGGCGCTTCACTTGCCCATCACGCTGGAATGCCGGCGCGACGGGGATTTCTTCGAAGTGAGCTGGAGCGAACCGCTCTCTCCGGATGATATGCCCGCATCGCAAGAGAGCGACCGCCGAAGCAACTTTGGTAGCGTTGTCCTCGAAAAGGTGGTGCCAGCAGCCCTTGCAGGGGAGGCGCGGTACGACATCTCGGCCAGTGACATCGGATATACGCTGCGCTTCCCTGCTCCGGTCGCGTCCTGACGTGAAAGACGTCCTTTGCGTGGAAACCTTCACGCAAAGCGCTATGGGATGGGCTCGAGATCGGGATCGATTTTTTTCAGCCCATATGCATGTCGAAAGAACTGGTGCGCCGCTCAGCACGTCCTAAAGCATGATCCACGTAAAAGTGTGCGGCGGTTTGTGACAGCGACATGCGCTACGCGACCTAGGGCGTGGAGCGAATCTGAACATCGAGCCATGCTTTACAGGACACGCGCGGTCATCTCAGCGCGTCTTCGACCAGCAGGCTATCTCAGGTGATGAGCTGAAGCGTACATTATCGACGGAGGACATTCCCCGCGTCTCCGCGTGAGTTGGCGAGTGAGGACTGTCGATCAATGACCCAAAAACAGAAAAGCACGGCTCGGGGGAGAGCCGTGCTATTCAGGGGCAGGTTTTCAGGGGCAAAACCTGCTGCGCCGGGCCTCTAGGCGGGGACGGGGAATTGGCCTGGCGTGCTGAAGAAACGTACGCACCTATTCTTGGTTCCAGAGGCCCAACGATATTTTACGCAGTCTCTGGGCTAGAATTTTTTTTGAGCAGCCGCTCCACGGGCGCGGTCATAGACCAAGTAAACCCGGTTTGCGCATAATCCGTTGAAACGACAGCAGAAAATGCGCTTTCCGCATGGCGCTTTATGATCGTAGAGCCAAATCCCCGACGAGAAGGCTGGCTGGCCGGCGGGCCACCCGTCTCGGTCCACTCCATCGTCACGCTATCGTGATCGGTTGAATTAAGAGCCCAATGAAGCCGCACGCGTCCTTCCCTGACCGAAAGCGCGCCGTACTTGATCGAGTTGGTGCTCAGTTCGTGAAGGATGAGGCCGAGATTTTGCGCAGCTTCGGGCGATAGGAGGAAATCCTCGCCTGAGATATCGACCTGATGGGCTGTCGAGCCAAACACCTCAAGATGGCCTTTCACCAGGCGGTGGATCGGCAGGCCTTCCCACTGGACCTCGGCCAGTGCCGAGATCGACATGGCGAGACCTCGGAGTCTGTGATCGACTTCCTTCTGCAGTTCGGGAACGGTCGTGTTCTCCCGCGCCAATTGGCGCATCATCGCCTGCACCAGGGTCAACATGTTCTTGGACCGATGAACCAGTTCATGCAAAATCAGCTGGTTACGGTCTTCTGCCTGACTACGATCGAAAGACGCGTTGGAGAGTGCCACACCGACCTGGTTGAGTTCCTTGACGTTGGTTTCGACGCGCGAGACGATTTCGCCTTCGCCGATGCGTTCAGCCACGGCGACGAGTTGTTTGACGGACTGCCGCAATTGCCGGCCGACAAGGTAGGTGCCAAGGACTGCAGCCAGGACGATGAAAAGGCTGCCGATCAACATCTGCCGCCAGGTGCTGCGCAAGGCCGAGTCGCTACGGTCTATCGCGCCCGCCACGACCGCTTTCCAGGGCCAGCCGGGAAGTTGGGCGTAGGCATAGATGTTGTTATGAGCGTCGGTGAAGCTCCCGCTGAAAGCCGACATGCCGGCCGCAAGTTTTGCCGGCTCATAGGCGATACCGGGCGCTGCCTGTTGCATATTGCTTGAAATCACCACGCGCCCGCCGCTGTCGATCACCGATGCCGACCATCCAGCGGGGATTGCGTCCGTGGAGATCAGGCTTGAGAGATCCTTCGCGGCTTGCGTAACGATCAACACGTCGCCAGCGGCTGCGAGCTGACGGGGCAGGGGAAGGGTGACGGTGAACACCCATTCCTTCCGATTCGTGGCATAGAAGATGTTCGAAAGCATGATCCGCTTGGCATCGATCGCCTCCTGAATATGGGCATCCGCAGGAACCTGGCCTAGAGGCTGCCCGTAGGGAATGCGCGTATTGACCTTCTGAACGCCGTCGCGCGTAGCGACCACCACATAGATGTTTCGCTGGCGCAGGCTTTCACTGACGCGCTGATGGAAACTGGCGAGATCGCCATCTTCCAGTTCCGGAAACTGCACGAGGAGATTAAGCGTGGTGCTCAATTCCTGAAGACGTCGCTCGATGTTGCGGCTGATGGCGCGGGCATCGTCGACGGCTTCACGCTGCAAATCTTCCCGTTCATCCGCTTCAAGCCGCAACATCAGATAACCGGCAAAAATAATCAGCGGCAGGGTCACCAGCGTCGTCATGATGACGATGTAGGTGCCAATCGATGCTGTGGGAGACAGTCTGGCGAAGAATGCTCTAAACCTGGAAATTGTCGTGCCCTTATACGTCCATAAGTGTCATCTTTTATGCTGAATGACGCACAGATAATAGCTGTCTATTTTGGCGGCACAATGCTGTTCCTTGCGGCAGGGAGCGATATCTATAGGCTTTTTTCTCCTTTCACCCTTTGTTGATGAGGGTGAAAAACCCGGAACCAATTTTGCCGTCGTTTCGTTTGCCCGGCGAACAGGTTGACGAAAAGGACAGATGAACTGTCACCAGCCAGTTTGGTTTAACGACGATGAAAGGAAGGTACGAGATGAAAAAGACATTGACCCTTATCGCGACGGCCGCCCTCATGGGTTCAACAGCGTTCGCACCGCTCGCCATCGCCCAAGACGCAACTCAGGCTGCGCCAGGCACGACGGCGCCCGCAAGCCCGAACGCCGCACCGGCAACCCCAGTCATGCCGACAACTCCTGGCGCGACTGACACCTCCGCGAATGCTGGTGCAGCATCCGGCTCCTATCTGACGGAGCAGGCAGCCAACCAGATCAGCGCCAATGATTTCATCGGCAACTCGGTTTACACCTCTGCCGACGAGAGCATCGGTAACGTGACGAACCTCATCCTCGAAGAAAACGGCGGCATCGTCGCTGCTGTGGTCGGCGTCGGCGGATTCCTCGGAATCGGCACCAAGGATGTTGCCGTCCCGATGGACAAGCTCACGATGACACGTGACACCAACAATGGCACGGTCCGCCTGACGACGACCGAAACCGCTGAATCGCTGAAGGCAGCGCCCGAGTTCATGACCCTCAAGGACAAGAACGCGAACGCAAGCACCACGGCACCAGCGGCAACGGACACCACGCAGACAGGTGCCACCAAGCCCTAATCCCGTTACGGGAGAGGAGCGAGAGTGAGCATGATGCTCTTTCTCAGAACACCGGCCTCATTGGGGCCGGTGTTTTTTTGTGCTGAATGGACCTCTCAACGCTCCGCATTGTGGGTCGAATGCCAACGCCATGCGGAGGAGATGATATCCTCCAGTGTATAGCGCGGCTGCCAACCCAGGACCTCCCGGGCCTTGTCGTTATTGGCCACAAGCGTAGTGGAGTCGCCTTCGCGCCGTTCGGCGAATTCCACGGGGAACGGGCGGCCTGAGACTTTTGAAATCGCGTCGAGCAACTCCTTCACCGTCGTTCCAGTCCCGGTGCCGAGGTTAAGTTCTACGGTCTCCCCGCCAGACAAGAGATAGTCCACCGCGCGGACATGCGCATCGGCAAGATCGAGGATGTGGATATAGTCGCGCACGCAGGTACCGTCGCGGGTGTCGTAGTCGGTGCCAAACACCTTGAAGCCCTGACGGCGGCCTAGGGCCGCCTCGATCGCGAGCGGAATGGCATGCGTTTCGGGCTTATGCCACTCTCCGATGCGGCCTTCGAAATCAGCACCCGCCGCGTTGAAGTAGCGCAGCATCACAGACTTCAGATCCTTGTAGGTGCTGAAATCCTTGAGCGCCTGCTCCACGATCCATTTGGTTCTGCCGTAGGGATTGATCGGAGCCTGGGGATGGCCTTCATCCAGCGGTACACGTTCCGGCAGACCATAGGTCGCGCATGTGGATGAGAAGACGAAGGCTTTTACGCCGGCGTCCATCGTCGCGGACAAGAGGGTCAGGGCGCCAATGACGTTGTTATCGTAGAAGGCGACCGGGTTCTTGACCGATTCACCCACCTCGATGAGGGCTGCGAAGTGAAGAACCGCCTCGGGCTGATGCTTGGCGAAGACCTCGTCCAGTCGCGCCTTGTCGCGAATATCCCCTTGCTCGAACGGTCCCCAGCGAACAAACTCTTCATGACCATTGGAGAGATTGTCGAAAACGACAGGTTCGTAGCCGCGTTCTGCAAGCAACAGGCAGGTGTGCGAGCCAATATATCCGGCCCCGCCGACAACGAGAACTTTCTTCCGCATCCAACATCCTTTCAAAAAGAGACTGTTGGAGACTGCGTATCATTTTGTCGGAAGAAGGGTAGGGGGAATTTTTTGGAAAAGACCGCAAGGTAAATGCGCGCCCCTTGGAAACCGAGGGACGCGCAGAAGAGTTCTACTTCTTGCGAATTGTCGTGCGTGTTGTGATGAAGCCAAGCGCCATCGCAATCAACAGCGTCGTGAACGGACGTTTTCCAAGAGCACCCGCCGCCATGGCCTCAACAGCCAATGGCGCTGTTGCAAGCGGAGACGCAATTGGTGCACGGCGGTACGCCGTCGGGCGACGAAGAATTGCCAGCCAGACCAGCATGATCACGCCAAGCAGGAATGCGACGCCGGCGATGACCAACGCGGCTGGGCCAGCACCGATCTCCTTCGCAAGATAGATCGAGCCGCCGATGCCGCCAGCGATCACCGCAACCAGGAAGAAGAAGCCGGCGAGCACCCTCAGCACGATACCGGTCTTTATCCTGCGCGTGACGAAGGTGCCTTCCCGCTGTGTATCGCCCAAATAGAGCAAAAATGCTTGAAGCATGTTTGCGCCTTATCGACGCGTGACAAGGGCAAGAAGGAAGCCGGTTGCGACAGCGATGCCGAGAGACTGAAGTGGATTGCGCTGAACCTGGTAGACCAGATTGTCGTTCAGGGTCTGGATTTCGTCGCGAACCGCATGAACGGTCTGCTCAGACTTCGCCATGGCATCATCGGCAACGCGCGACGCCTGTGCCTTGACCTCGTGGGAAACGCCAACGCCGAGTGCCTTGACGCTCTTTGCGAGGTTGGAAAGATCGTCACGAAGCTGGGCCAGCTGTGCGGAGACATCTTCGGCCTCTGCGCTGTTGAGGGTTTCGCGTACCTTGTCTTCCACGTTGCGAACGCTTGCCATGTTCAATCCTTTTCTAGGGTGTCAAAATGCGCCTGACCTCCAAACGTAGCGCCAAAGCTTTTGTTCCCGCCTTTTGCGAAAACCCGTCGGGGAATCGTTGCAATTGTTTTCGACAGGTTTGTTTTCCTGTCACAAGCATCATATAAGGCCGGGAAAATGATCTCATGATCTCTATCAATTGGACGATGTGACTGGCCGATGCTGCAAACACCTTACTACCTGATCGACAAGACCAAGCTTCTCCGCAACATGGAGAAGATTGCCTATGTGCGCGAAAAATCCGGCGCCAAGGCTCTTCTCGCGCTCAAGTGCTTTGCGACGTGGTCGGTCTTCGACTTTATGGCTGAGTTCATGGACGGCACCACCTCGTCCTCGCTCTATGAGGTGCGGCTCGGGCATGAGAAATTCGGTGGCGAAACGCACGCCTATTCCGTCGCTTATGCCGATTACGAGATCGACGAAGTCGTCTCCCATGCCGACAAGATCATCTTCAACTCCATCGGGCAGCTGGAACGCTTCGCCGACAAGGCGTCCGGCATCGTTCGTGGCCTTCGCCTCAATCCGCAGGTGAGTTCTTCCACCTTCGATCTGGCAGACCCCGCGCGCCCGTTCAGCCGTCTCGGCGAATGGGATGTGTCCAAGTTGGAGAAGGTCATGGACCGCATCTCCGGTTTCATGATCCACAACAATTGCGAGAACAATGATTTCGGCCTCTTCGACCAGATGCTTGGCCAGATCGAGGAAAAATTCGGTTCGCTTCTGTCGCGTGCGGAGTGGGTCAGCCTTGGTGGTGGCATTCACTTTACCGGCGAGAATTATCCTCTCGACCAGTTCTGCGACCGCCTTAAGCAGTTTTCCGAGAAGTACGGCGTGCAGGTCTATCTTGAGCCGGGCGAAGCATCGATCACCAAGAGCACGACGCTGGAAGTGTCGGTTCTCGACACGCTGTTCAATGGCAAGAATCTTGCCATTGTCGATAGCTCGATTGAAGCCCATATGCTGGATCTCTTGATCTATCGCGAGAACGCGAAGGTTGCGCCCAACGAGGGCGAGCACTCCTATATGGTATGCGGCAAATCCTGCCTCGCAGGCGATGTCTTCGGCGAATTCAAGTTCGAAAACGCACTCAAGGTCGGCGATCGCGTCTCTTTCCAGGATGCGGCCGGCTATACAATGGTCAAGAAGAACTGGTTCAACGGCGTCAAAATGCCGGCGATCGCCATCAAGGAACTGGACGGCAGCATTCGAACCGTCCGTGAATTCGACTTTGTCGATTATCAGCAGAGTCTGTCGTAACAGCGCGTTTTTGAAAAACGCTTGTAGCACTCTTTCTCAAAAAGCCATCCCTGCGGGGAAAAGGAGGCATCACCTGAAATGAAGAAGAACGTTCTCATCATCGGCGCCGGTGGCGTAGCACAGGTCGTGGCGCATAAGTGCGCCCAGAATAGCGATGTATTGGGAGACATTCATATTGCGTCACGCACTGTCGATAAGTGCCGCAAGATTGTCGAATCCGTACGTGAAAAGAAGAGCCTCAAGACAGAGGTGAAACTTGAGGCCCACGCGCTGGACGCTTTGGATATCGAGGCCACGAAGGCCTTGATAGAAAAGACTGGCGTCCAGATCGTCATCAACGTCGGTTCGGCCTTCGTCAACATGTCCGTTCTTCAGGCCTGCATGGACGCAGGTGTTGCCTATATGGATACCGCGATCCACGAGGATCCAACAAAGATCTGCGAAACGCCGCCGTGGTACGGAAACTACGAATGGAAGCGTGCCGCCGAATGCAAGGAAAAGGGCGTTACCGCCATTTTGGGCGTCGGCTTCGATCCGGGTGTGGTCAATGCCTATGCGCGTCTGGCCAAGGATGAGTATTTCGACAAGGTCACGTCCGTCGATATCGTCGATATCAATGCCGGTAGTCATGGCCGCTGGTTCTCGACCAACTTCGATCCGGAAATCAATTTCCGCGAATTCACCGGCGTGGTCTATTCCTGGCAGAACGGCCAGTGGCAGACGAACCAGATGTTCGAAGTCGGACAGGAATTCGACCTGCCGGTCGTTGGCAAGCAGAAAGCCTATATGACGGGCCACGATGAAGTGCACTCGCTCTCCAAGAACATGGATGGCGCGGATGTGCGTTTCTGGATGGGCTTTGGCGACCATTACATCAACGTCTTCACCGTCTTGAAGAACCTTGGCCTCCTGTCCGAAAAGCCGGTCAAGACCGCTGAAGGTCTGGAAGTGGTTCCGCTCAAGGTGGTCAAGGCCGTGCTGCCCGATCCGTCTTCGCTGGCGCCCGACTATGTCGGCAAGACCTGCATTGGCGATATCGTCAAGGGTACGAAGGACGGCAAGGATCGCGAAGTCTTCATCTACAATGTGGCTGACCACAAGGAAGCCTACGAAGAAGTCGGCTCGCAGGGCATCTCCTATACGGCCGGCGTTCCGCCGGTTGCCGCCGCGATGCTGATTGCCACTGGCGAGTGGGATGTGAAGCAGATGGCGAATGTCGAAGAACTTCCGCCGCAGCCGTTCCTCAATCTCTTGAACAAGATCGGCTTGCCGACCCGCATCAAGGACGAAAACGGCGATCGCGCCTTGACGTTCTGAAGCGACACACGCGAGCAAACGCTGCGCAGTTTTGCGCAGCATCTTCTCAGTCGATACAAAAGAGCCCCGTTCTGTGTGAACGGGGCTTTTTCATGCAGGTTGGAATTTCTGAAGCGCTTAGCTGTTCTGAAGTGCTTACTGGGCTGCAGACTTCTTGGCGCGTGTCCTGGGTTTGGTTGTCTCGGGAGCGATGGAAGCGGCTTTGACTTCCCCCTTCTTGCGGTGCGCAGGCTTGGTCGCCTTCGTGCTTTGCAGCAGAGTGAATTCTTTTTTCGCCTGCTCCCAGTGCTCGGCATCACGGCCGTGCGGGCGGCCTTCGCTCTCCCAAAGTGTGTAAGCCCGCTTGCTGATCCACTCTTGTTCTGAAACCTGCATGTCTATCTCCTGGAGTAACGCCTTAACCCGTAACGGGCTGTCTGCATGGTCCGGCGGCAACGCTGGACAGGAATGAGCCGCGGTCTTCTATTTCGCTAGAGCGCCGTGCGTCTTTCAGACGCACTAAGGACGCTCTATATCTTTAAATCTACGCATCATGCGTGTCCGAAAAGCGATTCCGATTTTCGGATTGATGCTGTAGTAGATGCCACGATTCTGCAGACGGTCAAGTCAATTTGCTGCGTCGCAATAGGCAGCTTTTTTTGTTTTTCTCATATACTCAATACGCTTTCAGGCGCCCTGTCTTCCCTCCGTTTGATAAATGTTGCGTGATGGAGCCACCACATCCAAACTCCGCAAAAACGGGTTTGGAAGCACGACATGCGAAAAAATTTTGGCGATGCAATAAAGCGGGGCTCAAAGGCCGACATGAACCACGGATTTGCAACTGGATCGGCGCTACATCGGGTCTTTACGAGGCGTTATGGGAATCCACGTCGCGAGGTGAGATCCGCAACGCTATCGGCTGCTCCAAGAACCCGCCAGCTCGTATTTTGACCATGTATCGGCTCGGAGGTCTGCCGGAAAATTACTGCAAAAAGATCAGTCTGGGGAGTTGAACATTCTCAAGATGGGTCAGCCTGAGGTTCAGGGTTCCTCGCCGAGGCTATCTTCCTTCTCTATTCTCCGCCTCCAATGAGATCCATGGGGGCTGACATGAAACGGATTGCGCTGATTGGCGCCGCACTTGCTGCTTTGATTTCCACCGCCGTCTCCGCTGAGGAGCCGAAGACGCTTCTCAACGCATCCTATGATGTGGCGCGTGAGCTCTTCGCGGCTGAAAATGCAGACTTCGTCAAATCCCATCCGGGCGTGACGATCGACCAATCGCATGCAGGCACCTCGAAGCAGGCCCGTGCGATCGTTGAGGGGCTGTCGGCAGACGTCGTTACCTTCAACCAGGTCACGGATATCGATTTCCTCGTGAAGCAGGGTTTTGTTTCCGCCGACTGGCAGAAAGATTTCCCAAACGACGCGTCGCCCTTCTACTCCTTCCCGTCGTTTCTTGTTCGCAAGGGCAATCCCAAGAATATCAAGGACTGGGATGATCTCGTTCGCGATGACGTGAAGATCGTCTTCCCGAACCCGAAGACGTCCGGCAATGCGCGCTACACCTATTTGGCCGCTGTCTCTTTCGCCAATGAAAAGTTCAATGGCGACCAAGCCAAAGTCGACGAGTTCATCAAGAAGATCTTCGCCAACGTTCCTGTCTTCGATACCGGAGGCCGCGCCGCGACGACCACCTTCGTCGAGCGTGAGATCGGCGACGTTTTGATCACCTTCGAAGCCGAGACCCGTGGCATTGCCAAGCAGTACGGCACGGACAAGTTCGAAGGCGTTGTGCCGTCCGTCAGCCTGCTTTCTGAATTCCCGGTCGCGGTCGTCGACAAGGTCGTGGACAAGCGCGGCTCGCGCGAATTGGCGAAGTCTTACCTCGACTTCCTTTATACCGAAGAAGGCCAGCGCATTGCCGCTGAGTTCGGTCACCGCGTTCACAATGAAAAGGTTGCGGCCGAGTTCAAGGACCAGTTCCCCAGCATTCGCCTCGTCAACGTCAATGATGTTTTCGGCGGCTGGGACAAAATCCAGAAAGACCATTTCGCCTCTGGCGGAAAACTGGATGCGCTTTACGGCAATCGCTAATCGTTCTATGGCACAAATCCACATCGACCCGGCGGGATACTCGCCGGGTCGATTTTTGATCTTGTGTCTCTCCATCTTGTGCCGAGAAACAGGACCTTCGCCGATGCAAAGGGGGAAGATTTGAAACGCAATGTCCTGCCGGGGCTCAAATTGTCTCTCGGCGTCACGCTGCTTTACGTTGGCATCATCGTCGTTCTTCCCCTGGCAGCACTCGTCTTCAAGGCGGCAAGCCTTGGACCGGCGGAATATTGGAGCATCATATCCTCTCCGCGAGCCTTCGCCAGCTACCGCGTCACCGTCCTTTGCGCGCTGGCCGCAACAGTCTTCAACGTCATCTTCGGCCTCGCACTGGCATGGTTGCTGACGCGCTATCGCTTTCCGGGCTGGCGTCTGGTCGATGCCATTGTTGATTTGCCTTTCGCGCTACCGACGGCAGTGGCCGGTATAGCGCTGACAGCGCTTTTTGCTGGAAACGGCTGGTTTGGCTCTGTTCTGGCAGAGGTCGGAATAAAGGTCGCCTATACGCCGCTCGGCATCATCGTAGCGATGGCCTTCACCAGTCTGCCCTTCATCGTTCGCACCGTTCAGCCCGTGCTGGAAGATCTGGACCCTGCATTGGAAGAGGCCGCCCAGTCGCTTGGTGGATCGGATCTCGAGATTTTTCGCAAGGTCATCCTGCCACTTTTGACGCCAGCGCTTCTTGCCGGGCTGTCGCTCTCCTTTGCCCGCAGCCTTGGCGAATTCGGCGCCATCATCTTCATTGCCGGCAATCAGCCCTTCTCGACCGAGATTACCTCACTACTGATCTTCATCCGGCTGGAAGAATATGATTATCAGGCGGCTGCAGCGATCGCATCCGTTCTGTTGATTACGGCTTTCGTGATGCTGGCGCTCACGAATTATCTGCAGGCGCGCGCTTTGCGCTATACGGTGAGGAGCTAGAGAATGAGCACTATTTCCTCCCGCCGTAAGCCGCCGCGCGTCGGCGATGCACCATGGGTGCGCCGAATCCTGATCGGCTTCGTTCTCATCATCGGGGCCTTCCTGGTGGTGGCGCCTCTGGCGGTCATCGCTGTCGAGGCCTTTTCTCAAGGTGTGAAGGCCTACGCCGCGACGATCAACCATCCCGATACCCGTCATGCCATCATGCTGACGGTGATCACCGCACTGATCGCGGTGCCGATCAACACGCTCTTCGGTGTCGCTGCTGCCTGGGCGATCACCAAGTTCGACTTCTGGGGCAAGCGTTTCCTGCTGGTCATCGTGGAAATTCCCTTCTCCATATCTCCCATCGTTGCCGGCGTCGCCTATCTCTTCGTCTATGGCCTGCAGGGTCTGTTCGGGCCCTTGCTGGATGCCTATGAAATCAAGATTCTCTTCGCTCTACCGGGCATCGTCATCGCCTCGATGTTCGTCACGGCTCCATTTGTTGCGCGCGAGCTCATCCCGCTGATGCAGGCGCAGGGACGCGATTTGGAGGAAGCGGCAACCTCGCTTGGGGCCTCCGGCTGGCGCACTTTCTTTTCCGTCACGCTGCCCAACATCAAATGGGCGCTCCTCTATGGCGTCGTGCTGTGCAACGCCCGTGTCATGGGCGAATTTGGCGCGGTGTCTATCGTTTCGGGCAATATTCGCGGGCAGACCAACACGCTGCCGCTGCATATTGAGCTTCTTTATCACGACTATCAGGCTGCTGGCGCTTTCGCCTCCGCCTCTATTCTCGCGGCGCTTGCCGTTATCACCATCATCGCCAAAGTCGCATTGGAGCGGCGCGGTGCAGGTCGCGGACGTAAAAAGCTGAGCGCCGCAAACGCCGTCGCCACGGAGACGATTTCATGAAAATCCGCCTGCAGAATGTCGTTAAAACCTTCGACACGTTTCGTGCCGTGCGCGGTGTCTCGCTCGATATCGAAAGTGGCGAATTGCTAGCGCTTCTCGGTCCTTCCGGCTCGGGCAAGACGACGATCCTGCGTATGGTTGCAGGGCTCGAATATACCGATGGCGGCCATATCTACTTCGGCGAGACGGATGCGACCAACATTCCCGTCCGCGATCGTGGCGTCGGCTTCGTCTTCCAGCACTATGCACTTTTCCCGCATATGACGTTGAACGAGAATATCGCTTTCGGGCTGAAAGTATCGCGCGTGAAGCGGAACCGCGCCGAAATCGAGGCCCGCGTTCAGGAGTTGCTGCGGCTGGTAAGGCTCGAGGGGTTGGGCGACAGGTTTCCCGCGCAGATTTCCGGTGGGCAAAGGCAACGCGTCGCCCTGGCACGCGCACTTTCCGTCGATCCGAAGGTTCTGTTGCTCGATGAGCCCTTCGGCGCGCTCGACGCAAATGTTCGTCGCGACCTGCGCCGCTGGCTTCGCGAAATCCACGACGAATTAGGCATCACCACGATCTTTGTCACTCACGACCAGGAAGAGGCGCTCGATCTTGCGGATCGCGTCGTCATTCTCAACCAGGGTGAGATCGTCCAACAAGGCACGCCGAAAGAGGTCTGCCGCCAGCCGAACAGCGCCTTCGTCATGACCTTTCTGGGAGACACAAACAAGGTTTCCGGGATTGCCAAGAACGGCAAGGTCTATGTTGGAGACACTGAGGTCCAGTTTGCCTACGGTCAGGCAGACGGTCCTGTCGAGATCTATGCCCGCCCTGCCGATCTGGAATGGGAGGATTTGCATGATGGGATTCCCGCGCAAGTCACCCGCGTTCTAGACAGGGCAGGGGAGCGCCGCGTGATCGCCACGACGAGAGAGGGGGAGCTTCTCGAATTCGATGTACCGCCGGAATCGTCGGTGGAAGCCGGAGATCACGGCCATGTGGTCATTCGCCGCGCCAAGATTTTCCCTGCAGCCGAGCGCGCTTAAGGTCGCTCCGCCTTGAGCGTATCGCGATCTTTCAGATTCGCTCGTTACGCTTTAGGCGCGACGGTGTCTAACAGAAGTTGATTAGCGGCTGGCGACCTGTTCGCCCTTGCCGTCGATGTTCAGCAGCGTGTCGATACGACGACGCTCATCCGAGAAGCGTGCGAGTGCTTGGCCGGAAAGGGACTTGCCGCCCGGAAGGCGAACCTTCATCGCATCCACTTTGGTGCCATTGACGATCAGCTCATAATGCAGGTGCGCGCCCGTCGAAAGACCGGTAGAGCCGACATAGCCGATCACCTGGCCCTGCGTGACGCGCGCTCCTTCGACCACGCCCTTCGCAATGGCGCTCTGGTGGTTATAGGAGGAGACATACCCATTGGCATGGCGGATCAAAGTCTGGTTGCCGTAGCCGGATGCCCATCCCGCCTTCTCAACGACGCCGTTACCCGTGGCGATAATCGGCGTGCCGCGGGGCGCTGCCCAGTCGGTGCCGGTATGCATACGGCTGAATCGTAGAACCGGGTGACGCCGCATGCCGAAACCGGATGTCATGCGACCGTTCGGAACCGGATTGCGGATCAGAAACTGGCGAATACTTTTGCCTTCGCCGTCGAAGTAATCGATGCTGCCATCATCCGGGTTTTGGAAGCGGTAGAAACGCGTCTGGTTGTCGCCGAATTTGGCATTGACGTAGAGCAATTCGGATTGTTCGGTCGCCTTGCCATCCGGTCCTTCGACCGAAAAGAAGGCCTCAAGTGAATCCGAAGGTTTCAGCTGTGCCTGGAAGTCGACGCTGCTCGCCAGAAGCTTGATGAGCTGCGAGACCATGCTCTGGTTCATGCCGTAGGCAAGAGCGGCACGATAAACGCCGTCATAAACACGCGGCAGATCGCGGTTCGCCGTCATCGGCGCGTTGCCGCCGTCAAAGGCAGTCGCGACCGCATCGAGTTTTGGCGGTTCGCTCGCTGCGACGAAGGTCTTCTGGTCGTTTGCCGCCACCGTCACGACGTGGCGGTTCTTGCGGTAAAGGCTGGCGCGAACGATATCGCTCTTTTCGTCGTCCTGCAAAATGCCGATGCGGAGAACGTCACCCGCCTGGAGATCCCCCGTTCCATTGACCGACGCAAGGGCTGTCGCGGTCTGCTTGGCCTGTTCCTTGGAATAGCCAGCGCCGAAAAGGGCAGCCTCCATCGTCTGGCTCTGCCGCACAGGAATGACGTCATCGGCAAATTCAGGCAGTTTGACCGTCGGGGCCTGCGGCGTCGACACCGACATGTTCTGTTCGACGACGCGGGCCGCCAGTCCCGCGGTGATGTCCACATCCTCATCGGCCTCGAACCGACGCGGATCGATATAGTAGAGCGCGGCAAGCTGTTCGTTGCCGTCCGTCAGGATAGAACCGTTGGAACGGACCGCTTCTTCCACCTCATCGAAGCTCATCGCGCCGGCATAGGCAAAGGGGCTGTGCTTCGTCGGGAAAGGAACCGATTTGAGGCTGACTTCCGATTCCACCTCGGACCCATAGATCGTCCCGGTTTTGCTCGCCCCGGCAGCTTCCGGCTCGTCGTCTGTGGCGAAGATGTTGAGCGGATCGAATGCCGGATAATCATCCTGCGTATTGTAATTGGCCGCGAGCGAGATCTTCACATGGGCGAAGGGGACTTTGCGAACCACTTCCTTGTCGCCATCATGAATAACTGTCGAGACTTCCATAACGGAGCGGTCCGAAGGACGCGCTGCGATATTGGGCGCCACTAACCGAGTGCCACGGCGAACAGTCTCGGAAAGGGAGTGTTCCATGTCTCCGCGCGCGAAGGCTTCTGCGGGAATGGCAAGCTGCTGACGGCCGTCGAGAGCTGCAAAGAGTGCGACGCCCATCAATATGGAAGAGGTGATCCCTGTAAGAAATGTCCCGCTCAGCCAGCGGATCGAGATCTCGCGCCGGTCGGGTGCTCGCCGGCCTTCCGCCAGAATAG
>Ga0308159_1000246_pt1 | contig 161297 bp, 141 predicted proteins | sample PhyCR1_FD_201040 | JGI IMG/M metagenome (GOLD analysis project Ga0308159, IMG submission 201040) | Phyllosphere microbial communities from UC Gill Tract Community Farm, Albany, California, United States - DLSLC.R1 | ecosystem: Host-associated > Plants > Phyllosphere > Unclassified | place...
GATGCTGAACGTTGAGTGCACTGGCAAGGCTCTGGCCGAGCTGGAAGACAACTTCCGTTACAACGATGCCGTGATCCGTAACCTTGTCATCCGTCGCGACGAAGCCGTTACCGGCCAGTCCGAAATGCTCAAGGCTGAAGAGAACCGCAGTGAGCGCCGTGAGCGTCGCGACCGTCCTGAGCACTCCGACGCCGAAGGCGTTGACAGTGATGACAGCGACAACAGCGATAACGCTGACGAGTAATCCACGGACCTTTTGAGGAGCCCATTACATGGCACGTTTCTTCCGTCGTCGTAAATTCTGCCGCTTCACAGCTGAAAATGTGAAGGAGATCGATTACAAGGATCTCAACACCCTGAAAGCCTACGTATCCGAAACCGGCAAGATCGTTCCTAGCCGCATTACCGGTACCAAAGCTCGTTATCAGCGTCAGCTGGCTACCGCTATCAAGCGCGCCCGCTTCCTGGCCCTGCTGGCCTACACCGACAGCCACGGCCGCTGAGACCAGGTTAAGTCGACAAAAACGCAGTAAGGGATAGATCGCATGCGCGCCATGGCTGACTTCATCATGCGCGGTCGCGTGCAGGCCACTCTCGTAGTGGTTGGATGTGCGGCGTTGCCGCTGTTGTTCTGGTTGAGTGCTGCCGCAGGTTGCCTTGTGCTCCTGCGACGTGGGTTGAGTGGCGCTACTGGCGTACTCGCCTGGGCTCTGCTGCCGGCCTTGGTCTGGTGGTATTTCGGTGAACCTCGCACCCTGATGGTGTTGCTCGGTTCATGGGGGTTGGCGGCTGTATTGCGCGCCAGCGAGTCCTGGGTCCGCGTGCTGCTGGTCAGCGTAGGACTTGGATTGTTGTATGCAGTGGTTCTGGGAGCGGTTTTCCGCGAGCCCATCGAAGCCATGGCGGGGGAGTTGCAGAAACTCCTGCCCCACGTCTTCGGTGATGTCTACCAGCAGATGTCGGTAGAAGAGCGAGCGCGTCTGGGAGCATTGATTACACCAGTCCTTAACGGCCTGATAGCAGCACTGTTGCAGATCGTCAGCGTGGTATGCCTGATACTTGGGCGTTACTGGCAGGCGTTGTTGTATAACCCGGGCGGTTTCGGGCGCGAATTTCGCAGCTTGAGACTCCCGCGGGCACCGATGCTGGTGCTGCTGGTGTGCATGTTGGTTGCGCCGAATTTCGGTCCGCAACTGGCGATGCTGACACCGTTGTGCAGCGTGCCACTCATGTTCGCGGGGCTGGCCCTGATTCACGGTCTGGTGGCTGCGAAGCGCCTGACACGGTTTTGGCTGGTGGGGTTGTACGTCACGTTGTTGCTGTTCATGCAGCTGATTTATCCGTTGCTGGTGGTGTTTGCCATTGTCGACAGCCTGATTGATTTTCGCGGCCGTCTGGCGTCGAAAGATGCCGATAACGGTTCTGCGAACGGTGAAGGTTAAAGTTAAGAGGTTATTACCAAATGGAACTCATCCTGCTGGAAAAAATCGCCAACCTGGGCAACCTGGGCGATAAAGTAAACGTTAAGGCTGGTTACGGCCGTAACTACCTGCTGCCTTTCGGCAAAGCCACCGCTGCAACCGCTGCCAACCTGGCTGCGTTTGAAGAGCGTCGCGCTGAGCTGGAAAAAGCCGCTGCCGAGAAGAAAGCTTCGGCTGAAACTCGCGCTGCTCAACTGGCTGAGCTGGAAGTGACTATCACTGCCACTGCTGGTGACGAAGGCAAGCTGTTCGGTTCGATCGGTACTCACGACATCGCTGACGCACTGACCGCCTCTGGCGTCGAAGTGGCCAAGGCTGAAGTTCGTCTGCCGAACGGCACCATCCGTAACGTTGGCGAATACGACGTTGCCGTGCACCTGCACAGCGATGTTGAAGCTACCGTTCGCGTAGTTGTGGTAGCTGCTTAAGCAGTTTGATTTCAGCGCTTCGGTGTTGGAGTCTGATCGTCTGGCGACTCGTTCGTCAGTCGATCAGCAAAGGGCGCGCTCCTGTTTATCAGGTCGTGCCCTTTGTCATTTCTGAGTATTCTGTTTCAAATTCCTGATTCCGTGTGGCCATGAACGACATTTCCGCTCCCGAGCAATACGATCTGCAAACCGCTGCCCTCAAGGTGCCGCCGCACTCCATCGAGGCCGAACAGGCTGTGCTCGGTGGTCTGATGCTGGACAACAACGCTTGGGAACGTGTGCTGGATCAGGTCTCGGACGGTGATTTCTATCGTCATGACCACCGTCTGATTTTCCGCGCCATTGCCAAGCTGGCCGACCAGAACCTGCCCATCGACGTCGTGACCCTGTCCGAGCAACTGGACAAAGAAGGTCAGACTTCACAGGTCGGCGGTCTGGGTTACCTGTCGGAGCTCGCAAAGAATATTCCGTCGGTCGCCAACATCAAAGCTTACGCCCAGATCGTGCGTCAGCGCGCGACCCTGCGCCAGTTGATTGGTATCAGCAACGAAATTGCCGACAGCGCGTTCAACCCGGAAGGGCGAACCGCCGAGGAGATTCTCGACGAAGCCGAGCGGCAGATCTTCCAGATTGCTGAAGCGCGCCCCAAAACGGGTGGTCCGGTAGGCGTCAACGATCTGTTGACCAAGGCCATCGATCGCATCGACACCTTGTTCAATCTGGGTGAAGGCATCACCGGCCTGTCCACCGGTTACACCGATCTGGACGAGAAGACCAGCGGCTTGCAACCGTCCGATCTGATCATCGTCGCGGGCCGTCCGTCGATGGGCAAGACCACGTTCGCCATGAACCTGGTGGAGAACGCGGTGCTGCGCAGCGAAAAGGCCGTGCTGGTGTTCTCGCTCGAAATGCCAGGTGAATCGCTGATCATGCGTATGTTGTCCTCCCTTGGGCGTATCGATCAGACCAAGGTGCGTTCCGGTCAACTGGACGACGACGATTGGCCGCGCCTGACTTCGGCGGTCAATCTGTTGAATGATCGCAAATTGTTCATCGATGACACCGCCGGTATCAGCCCGTCGGAAATGCGCGCGCGGACTCGTCGCCTGGTTCGTGAGCATGGTGAAGTCGGGATGATCATGATCGACTACCTGCAGCTGATGCAGATTCCGGGCTCCAGCGGTGACAACCGGACCAACGAGATTTCCGAGATCTCCCGTTCCCTGAAAGCCCTGGCCAAGGAATTCAACTGCCCTGTGGTGGCGCTCTCCCAGCTCAACCGCTCTCTCGAACAGCGACCCAACAAGCGCCCGGTTAACTCCGACTTGCGGGAATCCGGAGCGATCGAGCAGGACGCCGACGTCATCATGTTCGTGTACCGGGACGAGGTGTATCACCCGGAAACCGAGCACAAGGGCGTGGCTGAAATCATCATCGGCAAACAACGTAACGGCCCCATCGGCTTCGTGCGCTTGGCATTCATCGGTAAGTACACGCGCTTTGAGAATCTCGCGCCGGGTAGTTACAACTTTGATGACGATGAGTAAAACCTAGCCGCATAGTCGGAACTGGTTATTTTTTGTGCTATTCTCCGCGCCCGCGATTTCCCGAGAGGAAGTCGCCTCCCTGATTACGAACACTGGTCATCGACATGCAAGCAGCCAAGCCGTTATTTGACTATCCGAAGTACTGGGCCGAATGTTTCGGACCTGCGCCCTTCCTGCCGATGAGCCGGGAAGAGATGGATCAGCTTGGCTGGGATTCCTGCGACATCATCATCGTCACCGGTGATGCCTACGTCGACCATCCGTCTTTTGGTATGGCGATCATTGGCCGACTGCTGGAGTCGCAAGGCTTCCGCGTCGGGATCATTGCCCAGCCGGACTGGAAATCCAAAGACGACTTCATGAAGCTGGGCGAGCCGAATCTGTTCTTCGGTGTCGCGGCTGGCAACATGGACTCGATGATCAATCGCTACACCGCCGACAAGAAAATCCGCTCCGACGATGCCTACACGCCGGGCGGCATGGCCGGCAAACGTCCGGATCGTGCGAGCCTGGTCTACAGCCAGCGCTGTAAGGAAGCCTACAAAAATGTGCCGATCGTGCTCGGCGGCATCGAGGCTTCGCTGCGCCGTATCGCGCACTACGACTACTGGCAGGACAAAGTCCGCAATTCTATTCTGATTGACGCCAGCGCCGACATCCTGCTGTACGGCAACGCCGAGCGGGCCATCGTAGAGGTCGCCAATCGCCTGTCCTACGGCGAGAAGATCGAGAACATCACCGATGTGCGTGGGACGGCATTCATTCGTCGCGACACGCCTGAAGGCTGGTACGAAGTCGATTCCACGCGCATCGACCGTCCGGGCAAGGTCGACAAGATCATCAACCCGTACGTCAACACTCAGGACACTCAGGCCTGCGCCATCGAGCAGGAAAAAGGCCCGGTCGAAGATCCTAATGAAGCCAAGGTCGTGCAGATTCTGGCTAGCCCCCGGATGACCCGCGACAAGACCGTGATTCGCCTGCCGTCGATGGAAAAAGTGCGCAACGACGCTGTCCTCTACGCTCACGCCAACCGCGTTCTGCACCTTGAGACCAACCCCGGTAACGCCCGTGCGCTGGTTCAGAAGCACGGCGAAGTCGATGTCTGGTTCAACCCTCCGCCAATTCCGATGACCACCGAAGAAATGGACTACGTGTTCGGCATGCCGTACGCGCGGATCCCGCATCCTGTTTACGGCAAGGAAAAGATCCCGGCCTACGACATGATCCGTTTTTCGGTGAACATCATGCGGGGCTGCTTTGGTGGCTGCACATTCTGCTCGATCACTGAGCACGAAGGCCGGATCATCCAGAACCGCTCTCACGATTCGATCATTCGCGAGATCGAAGAAATCCGCGATAAGGTCCCGGGCTTCACCGGCGTCATTTCCGACCTCGGCGGCCCGACCGCGAACATGTATCGCATCGCCTGCAAGAGCCCGGAAATCGAATCCGCGTGCCGCAAGCCGTCCTGCGTGTTCCCTGGTATCTGCCCGAACCTGAATACCGACCACTCGGCGCTGATCCAGCTGTATCGCAGTGCGCGGGAATTGCCGGGCGTGAAGAAGATCCTGATTGCCTCCGGTCTGCGTTACGACCTGGCCGTCGAGTCGCCTGAATACGTCAAGGAGCTGGTGACGCACCACGTCGGTGGTTACCTGAAGATCGCCCCGGAGCACACCGAGGAAGGTCCGCTCAACCAGATGATGAAGCCGGGCATTGGCAGCTACGACAAGTTCAAGCGCATGTTCGAGAAGTACTCGAAAGAGGCGGGCAAGGAGCAGTACCTGATCCCGTATTTCATCGCGGCTCACCCGGGCACCACCGATGAAGACATGATGAACCTGGCGCTGTGGCTCAAGGGCAATGGTTTCCGTGCCGACCAGGTGCAGGCGTTCTATCCGTCGCCGATGGCCAGTGCGACTGCCATGTATCACTCAGGCAAGAACCCACTGCGCAAGGTCACGTACAAGAGTGACTCGGTCACCATCGTCAAGAGTGAGGAGCAGCGTCGCCTGCACAAGGCGTTCTTGCGTTATCACGACCCCAAGGGCTGGCCGATGCTGCGCGAGGCGCTGGAGCGTATGGGCCGTTCAGATCTTATCGGTTCGGGCAAAAACCAGCTGATCCCGCTGCATCAGCCTGAGACTGACAGCTATCAGAGCGCTCGCCGCAAGAACTCGACGCCCGCCGGCAGCCACAAGGTCGCCAAGACTACGAAGATTCTCACGCAGCACACTGGCCTGCCTCCGCGCGCGAGCGATGGTGGCAAGCCGTGGGACAAACGCGAGGAAGCCAAGGCCGCTGCGGCTGCCCGCAACAAGCAGGCAGCCAAGGATCGCGCCGATGCTGCCAAGGGTGGTAAGGGCGGTCAGAGCAAGAAGCCGTCGCGTCAACCGGTGTTCCCTCGGTAATCAGCCGGATGCAATAAAAAACGCCAGCTTTCGAGCTGGCGTTTTTCATTGTGTCAAATATCCGGGACAAGGATCGAAAGGATGCCTCCAGAGTAGGAGAGTAGTGGTTTGCTCATCGACGACACTGCGGGTATCAGCCCGTCGGAAGTGCGCGCCCGGCCCCGGGGCCTGAATCGTTAGCATGGTGAGGTCGGGCTGATCAACGTCTTGAACTGGCCATCAGCAAACATCGAAGAACTCTCCTGAGGGCCTGGCACTTCTCGCCACATCAGCGGCCCCGTCAATTCCATGGTCTGCGATACCCGGCGGGGTGTCATGAGGTCGACTCCCCGCAGCGTTGGTATGGCCTTCGTCTCGGCTTCCAGCCAGCTCGCCTTCTTTAGAAGCTCCATGCTTATGCAGTCCCGGTTGAGTTCCATCTCTTGTCGCGCTTCAGCCAGAACTGGTCTCTGCCTGCGCTAGCAAATTGCTGCGCTTGAGCTCCTGAACGCGAACTTTTTCGGCACTGTCAAAGCTGCGCTTGTTCTCCCGGGTTTGAAGATCGGTTGAAGAGTAATGATCAATAATGCGGTTGGCTTCGCGTGAAACGATTTCCGAGTGAGGCGCCGCAGCAAATGTGGAAGACAGGCTGTAGATATTGGTCGCGTTGGCCGGAGTGGTCGGATCGACGGCGAACAAAGCGAAAAGGCGCGGGTCGCGACAGGCGATCAGACGACCGGCCGCGTCGTACATCTGGCTCTCGATGCGGATTTCGCTGGGGTCGTTGGCCACTGCGCGATGCAGGCTGACTTGACGAACGACAAGGCCGCGACTGTCGATAACCGCCAAGGATGGGGTCTGGTTGTGCACGGCGTCTGGCATGGCGGCGCTTCCCTGGCCGGATCAGCCTCGAACATATTCCTTTTGCGTGCTCTCGGATTCTGTCAGAAATGACAGTGCGCACAGCGCTCGCCATGTGCAGACAAGCAGGTCCCGGTATTCCCGCGCTAACCAGTCGGATGCAATGAAAAAATGCCAGCTTTCGAGCTGGCGCGTCTTCCTCCATGACCGATCTATCGTCCGGATTTGCGTCTGGGTCGAAGCCGCAGAATGCTAGGAAACGTCCTACGTTCAATCGGGCGCGGTCCGGCATCGAGAAGATTACTTTCTCCGTATCGTCTTCGGCTTAACAATGCCGAGGGGTAACGAAGTGAGTTTGACGGTAATCAGGAGCAATTATTCCTCCGCCATGGACGCAGCGCGCATGCGCATAGAACGAATTACCGATTTGAACCGATTGTTCAGTCCTCCCGCCCGCCCACAACCGGTATGGGCCCCCGCATGGTTCATCACCACGGTTTTCTCGATGAATTGATAATGCATAACAAAACGCCAGCTTTCGAGCTGGCGTTTCTTATTGCGTCAAACATCCGGGTCAAGGAGTGAATGGATGTCTCCTGAATCGCCAAGGAGTCGTTTATGACGACCGTAGGCGATCTGCATCAGTATCTCCTCCTCCCGTTCCGCAGGAGCCATTGCCAGCTGTTCCTGCACAAGATTCTCCGGGTGTTGGCGCCAACGTGGCAGGCTTTCGGCGAGCAGTTGAGGCTGATCGGCAAATGCGCCGTATACATCCATTTCCCTGACGGATTTAAACCGAATGGCGTTCAGTCGGGTGTGGGTGGTGCGTATCCTGTCGATTTCCTTCGAGATAGCCGTGATTTGTTTTTCTTTGGTGCGCACGTACGCATCCGGCCTCGCCAGCAAATCCCGAAGGGTGTTATGCAGTTGCTGTCTGATCTGTGTCAGCGATGTGTCCACCCATTCGAACTCGCGCTCGGTAATCACCGGACGCTCGAATTCACACGCCTCCTGCCAGCGCCGCAGCGCGGCCCAGCAGGCCGGAATATAGCCGCCCACCATCGTGTGGTTGCCCGCATCGAAGATCTGCCTGAGCAGAGAACCTCGAGATGGCAGACCGTTACGCTGCCCAAGGGCCATTGTGCGCATGAGTTCGCAGGCTGCGTGCTGGTTGATGATGTCGCAGCCGGGCTGCCACAGAATCGACGACATCTCATCGCGTCCGAGATGCACCGGCATTGCGTGACGCAAGGTGCCGTGGTGCTCATAGGCTTCGCCGGTCCAGTTGGTGATACCCGCAACGAATACCCCCAGGCCTATGGGTGCATTGGCGAGGGTCAGGATGACGCCGCCAGCCATGGCGTCGGGCCTGGTGCTCATCCAGGTGCCAGGCACGCTGGGCACCGGGTCGTTGTGATTGACCATGCGGTAATGCACCAGCGGCTCGGCGCCTTTGACGAAACTCGTATCCCCGGCACGGGGAGCGCCGTAGGTGTAGAGCTGGATGCTGTAGCCTTCAGTTCTGCGTCGCAGCATTTCGGCGAGCAGCAAGGCGATGGCACCGCCGAGGCTGTGGCCGCTGATCAGCAGTTTTTGCCCGGCGTAGAACCGGTCCAGATAGCTCACGACAAACGCCGCAGCTTTTTTGGCGGCCTGATAAAAGCCGCGATGGACCTGGCCTTCGCCTTCCTCGAACGGCACTTGCAGGGCATCGGCGTCGCGCAGGCCATCGGCAACGAGCTCGGCCGTGCCGCGTATGGCAATCAGGATCAGGTCTTCGTTGTGGGTGATGAAGGCTTGGGTATCGGTGGATTCCGGCCCAACATTTCTATCATCGAGAAAATGAACCTTGGCAGGGTGCTCCTGGCCATCCTTGTGTTTCGGACTGTTGGCGTCATAAAGATCTGGATCGAACGGCACGATCTCCATTCGGCTGGAATACGGCACGTCTTCATAGAGCGGGTAGTAAGCCTTGGTTTGAGAGCCGTCCACCCGCCAGAGCTCGTCGAACTTGCCCAGTGCGTCGCCGAACCAGTTACCCACACTCGGTTGCTGAGGGAAGCTTACATTCGGCGATTCAATGGGAGCCTTGTTGGGTGTCTGACCGAACGGGGAATAACTCAAGGTTGCCATCAGTGCCAGTTGGTACAGATTCAGCGCGCAGAACTCGGGGGCGGTCGAGAGCATCGGTCGCAATGCCCGCAGCGGGCGCACTTCCAGCACCGAGTGTGTTCGTGACGGAATGGCGAACCCGCGTTTGCCATGCTCGCCCATGATGACGGCGCAACCGGTACTCACCGCAAAGTGACGTTCGACCTCGGGTGGCAGGTGCGAGCTGTGCGTGACCAACTGCCGGACTTCCACCTGAAAGTAGTTCGCAGTGCCCACGGCCTCGGGTTTTTCTCGCAGTCGGCTGGCATCGGAATTCAGATAGCGGGTTTTTTCGGCCCGCACTTGGAGTTCGGTAATTTTGAGGGGGTAATGAGTTCTTTTTAAAGGCCGTGCATATACCATCTCCTGCCCTTCGTAGAGCTGGTCAAACAGCAGCGCAATCGGCCCGGCAAAGTGGTTCTTCACCGTGCCGTTCCCCGTTGCATCCAGATAGCCGTTGTATTCCATCCCCTCTGAATCGGTGACCGTATAGGCCAGTCCGGAGTAAGGCTCACCCGAGCCGAACTCGTCGACCAACTGAAAGGTCGTGGTCTTTCCACCCGCCGGGCATGCCAGCACGCGGCTGCTCAGTCTTGATTTCAGTTCTTCTTCGATAGATATCATCCGGAGTTTCCTTATTCCGTGCAGCTGGGATAGATGGTGCAGACGCGGCCGTCGACCATTTTGAAAGTGCTGAAGTCGGTGTGATTGCCAAAACAATAGGCATCCTGGTCTTCAAAGTTTTTTCCCATACAACGCTTCCAGCCGTTGGGGAACTTCACCCACGTATCACCGATGGAAGGCCTTTCTTCCTCCGCCAGCCTGACCGCCAGCTTTATGGTTTTGCCGGGCAATTGGTCGAGGGTGTAAGCGGCAAAGGGGCGACCTGGTCGGTGGGAACCTTGCTTATCCGTTTCTTTGCAATCGAGGAGTTTGCGGAGGATGCGCGGCTTGCCAGAAGTGCGAAACAGCCACTGGCATTCGCCGTAGAAGGTACTTTCACCTGCGTCGTTGAACGTGCCTTTGTACTTTTCTTCCAGCGCTTCACTGAAGACCACTGCGGCGCTGTCACCACTGATGTCACTCCAGTCTTTGCCGTACGCCGACTTGATTTCCAGGCTGATGCGCCTGATCACCAACGGGCAGCCTTTGACAGTTCTGTGAATGGCGATTTCAGAAACGGGCTCGTACTGATCGCGCCACTTCATGAGGTTGTAACCGACAGCAGTGTTGCGCCCATCCGGAACGGTGCAGGTTTCGCCTTTGTCCGGCACGTACTCGGCGATAGCCTCGTAGGCAAAGTCCGACGGCAAGTCGGCGGTAAAGGTGAACGTGTCAGGCGGTTTGGTCGTGCAGCCTGCACTGAGGGCAAGGCACGCACTCAACGTTGCCCAATACAGCGAGCGCGTTGTGACCGAGCCACGCAGAGGCTCGCGCCGCAATCGCGATGGCGGGTCTTTTTCGATAGATATCATCCGGAGTTTCCTTATTCCGTGCAGCCTGGATAGACGGTGCAGACGCGGCCGTCGACCATTTTGAAAGTGCTGAAGTCGGTGTGATTGCCGAAACAATAGGCATCCTGGTCTTCAAAGTTTTTTCCCAGACAACGCTTCCAGCCGTTGGGGAACTTCACCCAGGTATCACCGATGGATGGCCTTTCTTCCTCCGCCAGCCAGACCGCCAGCTTTATGGTTTTGCCGGGCAATTGATCGAGGGTGTAGGCAGCGAAGGGCTTGCCCTTGCCGCGCGTGCCCTGCGGGTCGGACTCTTTGCAGTCGAGCAGTTTGACGATGCGACGATTTGGTCCCATGGTTCGAAACCACCATTCACACTGACTGTAAATGATGTGTTCGCCACGCTCGTTGAAGGTCTGTTTGTAGCGATCCTCCAGTTCCTTGCGCACGATGACCATGCCTTCGTCTGCGCTGAAATCTCCCCAATCTTTTCCATACGCTGATTTGATTTCCAGACTGGTACGCCTGATCACCAGCGGGCAGCCTTTGACGGTTTTGCGAATGGTGATCCGGGCGTCAGGTTTGTATTCGGTGCGCCATTGGCTGTTGAACACCGGGGCCAGGTTGTCTCGCCGGTCGACGGTGCAGGTCTGGCCTTGTTCAGGTTCGTAATACACCGCCGCGACATAGGCAAAATCCGGCGGCAAGTCGGCGGTGAAGATGAAGGTGGCAGGCGGTTTGGTCGCGCAGCCTGAGATCGCACCCACCAATATCGCCAAACCGATGCTCTTTCGGACCTGGCTCATAGAGGTGTTTCCATTTGCCAGAACTTGCGCGTCTGAACGACTCGCTCGAAATGCTCAGTGGGCGTCTCCCCCGGTTCTGGTCGCCAATAACTGGGTTGCGGGTGATCGGGTGCCTGCAAGCGTTGCGTCAGTAAAAAAAGGAGCTGCTCTGGCGTTTGCCAGGCCCAATTTTCGGCTTGCTCCAGCAACTGGCGTAACCAGATATGTTGTGAATCCTGCTCTGCAAGTCGCAAGTAGGCTTCTTCGTGCTCGGCCAAGAGGTAACGGTGCATATTAGCCCGGCGCACAGTGATCGCCTGCTCTGCCTGCGGGCGCATGTTTAACCACATGGGTTGATCGGGGACGGGATAGGACCCAGGTGCCGGGTTATCGATGGTTTGCCAGTGCGAGTCGTTCCAGTAACACACGCTTGTTGCCTGGCCGAGGTAAGCCGGCAATGCATGCTCAGGTAACTGTTGCAGAGCCTTGGTCAGGACTCGGTTGTCGTCGAATCGGTATAGTGCCTGGTGCGGACGTTGGCCGATGATCATTCTCGCCTGCCAGTGCTTTACCCATGTCTGGAGTTCCCCAGGAGCAATGCTGGCAAGCCATCCCCAGTTCTCCTGCGGTCGGCTCAACAGAGGCTCGAGGCGTCGGTATTGCGCAGGGTCGACAATGAAGATAAATGGTCCTGAATCGGCAAGCTCGGCGAGCTGAGTGCCTCGATAGATACTCGCGAACAGGTCAAAAGGGCCGCTGGCGAGTAGTGACTGACGCATGTTTTGCTCGTTTTGCGAATCAAGCATCAGACACACGTCATGGCCGCAGGCTTGTAGCCGGGCCATCCATTGCTGCACGACTGAGTCAATCATTCCGGGCGCCTCCTTCAGTCGGGCAGAAGCCGGACCGGCAGGCTTCACAGACAGGGCAGAAGTCCAGGCCAGCTTCTTTGCTGCTTGCCATCAATGCTCCTTGTGAAGCCGCCATCGGCAAGCTCGATAGCGTTGGCGCGCTTAGAGCGTCATTGCTTGTGGGCATTGATAACGCAGATGAGAGGCCTTTCAGTGGCGCACCACCGACTTGTATTTCAGTGCTACTGAAGATCCCGGCTGGGCTGATCAGAATATGTTGGCCTCCAGCCTGTAGGCTGATAGTTGCGCCTGCCTCGATGGTTATGTGAGCGCCCGCCTTGATATCGATTCGTTGGCCTGCCTCCACCGACAACGCTTGGTCGATAAGGCTGTGGCTATTGCCGAGGACGTGCAGATAATCGTTGGCGTTGAGGCGGGTTGTGCGGTCTGCGACAACGGTTCGGTGTTCCTCAGCTTCCAATACGCTGATGCTATTGCCCTTGATGGTCTCGCGACGCTCATTCCCCACTTCCAGGCGACTGTCGTTCTCGACCTTGTGCTCCAGGTCGCGTTGCGCCCGCAAATAAATCAACTCCTGGCCTGCCCGATCTTCAACATGCAATTCGTTGAATCCGCCACTGTCCGGCGAACTTCTCGAGCGAAACACGCTACGTGTCTTGTGTGCCGGTAACGCGTAAGGCACAGGGTTGGCGCTGTTGACCAGGCACCCGCTGACCAGTGGCTGGTCAGGGTCGCCGTCCAGAAAACTGACTAGCACCTCCATCCCCACTCTGGGCACCATGAGACTGCCATGGGCGTTGCCAGCCCAGTTCGAGGCAACTCTCAGCCAGCAACTGCTCTTGTCGTCGTTAAGGCCCTCACGGTCCCAGTAGAACTGCACCTTCACCCGTCCCAACGGGTCGCAATGTATATCGTCACCATCAGGCCCTGTGACGACTGCAGTCTGGTTGCCCATCATCCTGGGTTTTTCATAGCTCAGCGGCGGGCGAAAAAATGCATCCCATGGCGTCGCGGTGAAGTGATTTCTGTAGCCTTGTACCCATTCGTTGTCTTGTGAATGCGCTTCAATGGAGGCCTCCTCCTCAAGCACTTGTGGCTGCTTACCTGCGTGGCTTACCTTGGTCAGCAGCCAGAGCTCGCTGTATTCCTGGCAAGGGTGTCCGGACATCTTCAAATAGTGCCCGCTCATCAACATCGGTTGATCACTTCGACCATTGACCAGGCGGTAGTCCGCGCGATGGCGCTCAAGCGCTCGTCGGGTGAGCAGCATGCCGCGCTCGCGGTCGGTAAAGCGGCCCGGGTAGTCATAGTCCTCAAGTGCGGGTTGTTTTTTTTCACGCTCGGGGTCGTGACTGGATACGAGCCGGATCTTTGTCTTGTGAAAATCGTTGTCGCTGCGAGCAGTGCGACTGGTCCGGGTTTGCAGATGTAGCTGGAAGTGATTGATAGCCGGCGTCTGCGCAACCATCCCGGCCTCCGGCCGATAGGGGACAGGGCTTGCGAGTTTGCGAAAATATGTCTGGTCGTCGCCAAATACCAGCAGATGCTGTTCTCGGGTGTGCTGGAAGTGATAGTGCAGACCTTCTTCCTGACACAGCCGTTGTATGAAGTGCAGGTCCGATTCTTTCTGCACGCAATATTCCCGAGGCGGGCATGGGGTGCTCAGATTAAATTGGTGATGGTCTTTCAGGATGCCGTGCTCTTCCAATACCAATGTGATGATTTGGGGCACGGTCAACTGCTGAAAAATCCGTTGATTGATCCGGTGGTCCAGGTAAGACAGGCGCGGCGTCAGCGTGATGCTGTAACGGGTGAGCCGTTTGGCGCTATCGCCGCGAGCGATACGGTAGATCACGCCGTGTATGCCACTACCATCATTGTCAAATCCCAGATAAGCGACCTTGTGCAAGAGGCTTTCGAGGTCCAGGTCCGCTCGTTCGCTAACCAGGTCGACCTCGAACGCATAGGTCTGACTGATGGCGTCTGCGCCGCTGAACGAAAGAACTTGCAGATCGTGATGGAAATCCTTGACCGTGAAACTGAAGAGGGAATTGGAGTCGAGCATCGGTTTTTTCCTTGTCATGTGACGAGCGCGAGTCCCAGTCCACGATGCAGCGTCGAAAAAGACCGTCCATGGGCGAATCACGACTGTGGTTGCTGGAGCCAGGTCAACGGGAAGTTAACGGAGCAACCAGAAAATTGATGTCAGATGTTTCCCAAATGCATGGTTGGAAAGAGGGAATTCTCTTCAGCAGGCGCAAATAACCCCACCTGCCTCATTTACGTGCGACCCTTGCACCAGCCGCCGATGCTGGCGCAATTTTGGTGCTGTGCTTAGCTGAGCGGGCACCCTCAACGCCGAAGGCGCCTGACTTGCCCGGATGGCATAAGTCTTGCGCGGTTCCGCTACCGTCCAGGCTCGCAGGAGGCACGCCGTGTCGATTCACATTGCCTTGCACCACGTCACGCATTACCGCTACGAACGAGCGGTAGAACTGGGTCCGCAGATTGTGCGCTTGCGTCCTGCGGCTCACAGCCGCACGCGTGTGTTGTCCTATTCGCTGAAAGTCCTGCCCGAGAATCACTTCATTAACTGGCAACAGGACCCGCAGGGTAATTACCTTGCGCGGTTGGTGTTTCCCGAGAAGACCGACGAGCTGCGCATCGAAATCGATCTGGTTGCCGAAATGGCGGTGTTCAACCCGTTCGACTTCTTCCTGGAGCCCTACGCCGACAAGATCCCGTTCACTTACGCCAATGAAGAGCATCGCGAGCTGCTGCCGTATCTGGAGAAGCTGCCGCTGACGCCGCGCTTTCAGGCGTATCTGGACAGCATCGATCGCACGCCGATACCGGCCATCGACTTTCTGGTGAATCTAAACCAGCGACTGGCCCACGACATCGGCTATCTGATCCGTATGGAGCCAGGTATCCAGACACCTGAGTTCACCCTGGAAAACGCCTCTGGCTCGTGCCGTGACTCTGCCTGGTTGCTGGTGCAGTTGCTGCGTCACCTGGGGCTGGCGGCCAGATTTGTTTCCGGCTACCTGATTCAACTAAAAGCCGATCTAGAGGCGTTGGACGGGCCATCCGGCACCGATGTCGATTTCACCGATCTGCATGCCTGGTGCGAGGTGTATTTGCCCGGCGCCGGTTGGGTCGGCCTGGACGCGACATCCGGTTTGTTTGCCGGTGAGGGCCACATTCCGCTGGCGTGCAGCCCCGAACCGTCTTCGGCGGCGCCGATCAGTGGTCTGGTCGAGCCCTGCGAAACCGAATTCAGCCACGAGATGTCGGTAGAGCGCATATGGGAAGCGCCGCGAGTCACCAAGCCTTACACCGATGAGCAATGGCTGGAGATACAGGCGCTGGGCCGACGGATCGACGGCGACCTGATCGCTCATGACGTGCGCTTGACCATGGGCGGCGAACCGACGTTCGTGTCCATCGATGATCGCGATGGCGATGAATGGAATACAGCGGCACTCGGACCGAAAAAACGGGTGTTGTCTGCCGAGCTGTTCCAGCGCATGCGCAAACATTACGCGCCACAGGGCATCGTGCACTTCGGCCAGGGCAAGTGGTATCCGGGCGAGCAACTGCCGCGCTGGTCGCTGAACTGCTTTTGGCGCAAGGACGGTCAGCCGGTCTGGCGTAACAATGCGTTGATTGCCGATGAAAGCGAAGACTACGGCACCGACAGCGAGACCGCTGGACGCTTTCTGCGCAGCATTGCCGAGCGGCTGAAATTACCGGCGCGTTATGTGTTCCCGGCTTACGAAGACAATTTCTATTACTTGTGGCGCGAAGGCGCACTGCCGAAGAACGTCAGTGCCGAAGATTCTCGTCTTGGGGACGAACTTGAGCGCGCGAGACTGAGCAAAGTGTTCTCCCAGGGGCTGGACAAGGTCATAGGGCATGTTTTGCCGCTGGCGCGCACTGCGGCCGATGATCGTTGGCAGAGCGGGCGCTGGTACCTGCGTGACGAGCACTGCCGTCTGGTGCCGGGAGACTCACCGCTGGGCTACCGCTTGCCGTTGGCGTCGCAACCCTGGGTGAAGGCGGCCGAGTACCCCTACATCCACCCGACGGACCACAACCAGGAGTTTGCGGATCTGCCGGGTCGCAATGAGGTCCAGTCTCGCCTCGATGGGCTGACCGAGCACAAGGATCCGCATGCTGAAAAAGTCCCGGCCATCGATGAGTCAGCCGACTGGCTGACCCGCACCGCACTGGGGGCCGAAGTGCGCGGCGGTCGTCTGTACCTGTTCATGCCACCTCTGCAATCCCTTGAGGCCTATCTGGAACTCGTGGCGGCCATCGAATCGACCGCAGAGGAGCTGCACTGCCCGGTTTTACTGGAAGGCTACGAGCCGCCGAGCGATCCGCGGCTGGCCAATTTCCGCATCACGCCCGATCCGGGAGTGATTGAGGTGAACGTGCAGCCGTCGTCGAGTTGGGACGAGTTGGTCGAGCGCACTGAGTTCTTGTACGAACAGGCGCGACTGACCCGGCTGACCACCGAGAAATTCATGATCGACGGGCGCCATACCGGCACCGGCGGCGGCAACCACTTTGTGCTTGGGGGCGCGACGCCAGGCGATTCGCCTTTCCTGCGTCGCCCTGACCTGCTGCGCAGCCTGCTCAGTTACTGGCACAACCATCCATCGCTGTCGTATCTGTTTTCCGGGCTGTTCGTTGGCCCGACTTCACAGGCGCCGCGTGTGGACGAGGCGCGCAATGACTCGCTGTACGAATTGGAGATCGCCTTTTCGCAGATGCCTTCGCCCGGCGAGGAGTGTCCGCCCTGGTTGGTGGATCGTTTGCTGCGCAACTTGCTGATCGACGTCACCGGCAATACGCACCGCGCGGAATTCTGCATCGACAAGCTGTATTCGCCGGATGGCGCGACGGGCCGTCTGGGCCTGCTGGAACTGCGCGCGTTCGAGATGCCACCTCATGCGCGCATGAGCCTGGCGCAGCAGTTATTGCTTCGTGCGCTGGTCGCACGGTTCTGGCAGGAGCCTTACGCACCGCCAAAACTGGCACGTTGGGGCAATGAGCTGCACGACCGTTTCATGCTGCCGCACTTCATCGAGCAGGACTTCGCCGATGTCATCGTCGAGCTCAACGCTGCTGGCTATCCGGTGCGGGCCGAGTGGTTCGCGGCGCATCTGGAATTCCGCTTCCCGAAAGTCGGCGATTACGCGGTCAGTGGCATCGAACTGGAACTGCGTCAGGCGCTGGAACCCTGGCATGTCCTGGGCGAGGAGGGCGCGGCGGGCGGTGCGGTTCGTTACGTGGATTCGTCCCTTGAACGATTGCAGTTAAAGGTCACGGGACTGCCGCCGCAGCGCTACATGCTGACCTGCAACGGCGTTCCCGTGCCGCTGCAACCCACCGGGCGGATCGGCGAGTTCGTCGCCGGCGTGCGTTATCGCGCCTGGCAGCCGTTCAATGCCTTGCAACCGACCATCCCGGTCCACGCGCCACTGGTTTTCGACATCCTTGATACATGGATGCAGCGTTCCCTGGGCGGCTGCGAGTATCATGTCGCGCATCCTGGTGGTCGCAACTACGAAACCCTGCCGGTGAACGCCAATGAGGCCGAGAGCCGGCGCCTGTCGCGGTTTTTCCGCGTCGGCCACAGCCCCGGCAAACTGGCGGTTCCTGCGCTGACCATCAATGATGAAATGCCCATGACGCTGGATCTGCGTCTGCATCGATAACGGCCCGCATGGGTTGCCCGACACGAGCTGTCGGGCAGCCTGGCTTAGAGAGCGGCCGCAGGGAAGCGAGCCACTGCGTGTCACGTTGTCTGCGCTAATCTGAGTTGTTCCAGCTGTCTGCCGAGCCTTCCATGCCTGACCTGCTTGACCGATATCCGCTCTCTGCGGGTACTTATCACGAGATGCTCGACGCCAGCGGCGAAGTTCGGCCGCACTGGCTGCGCTTCTATGAGCATCTGCAACGCAGCACACCCGCCCAGTTGATTCAGCGTCAGGCCCTTCTGGCTCGGCAGATTCAGGAAAACGGCGTCACCTATAACGTTTATGCCGACCCCAAGGGTGCTGATCGCCCCTGGGAGCTGGATCTGCTTCCGCACCTGATTCCCGTCGAGGAGTGGCAGCAGGTGGCGGCCGGCATCGCTCAACGAGCGCGCCTGCTCAATGCGGTTCTTGCGGACCTTTACGGCTCGCAAAAGTTGATTGCCGAGGGGTTGCTGCCTGCCGAACTGGTGTTCGGTCACAATAATTTTCTATGGCCCTGTCAGGGCGTCACGCCGCCGGAAGGCACCTTCCTGCATATGTATGCCGTCGACCTTGCGCGCACACCTGATGGCCGCTGGTGGGTCACGGCGGATCGGACACAGGCGCCTTCAGGTGCCGGGTATGCACTGGAAAACCGCCTGATCGTGTCGCGGGCTTTCCCCGAGTTGTATCGCGATCTGGAAGTGCAGCACCTGTCGAGCTTCTTCCGCTCATTGCAGGAGACCCTTGCACGTCAGGCGCCGAGCAGCAACGAAGCGCCACTGGTGGTGTTGCTGACGCCGGGGCGTTTCAACGAAAGCTATTTCGAACATCTCTACCTGGCCGGCCAGTTGGGTTATCCATTAGTGGAAGGCAGTGACCTGACAGTGCGTGACGCCACTGTGTACCTGAAAACATTGAGCGGGCTGCGTCGGGTTCACGCCATCATGCGGCGCCTGGACGACGACTTCTGCGATCCGCTTGAACTTCGCACGGACTCGGCCCTGGGTGTGCCGGGATTGCTTGAGGCCGTACGTCAGGGGCGGGTACTGGTGGCGAACGCCTTGGGCAGCGGTGTTCTGGAATCGCCAGGGCTGTTGGGCTTCTTGCCAAAGATCAACGAACACCTGTTCGGCGAAGAGCTGATTCTGCCTTCAGTGGCGACCTGGTGGTGTGGAGAGCCGCCCGTGTTGGCCCAGGCGCTGGAAAAAATGCCTGAGTTGCTGATCAAGCCTGCGTTTCCGTCTCAGAGTTTCGCGCCGGTATTTGGCCGCGATTTGAACGAGGAACAGCGTCAGGCGCTCGCGGCGCGCATGCAGGCCAGGCCTTACGCCTATGTCGCTCAGGAGATCGCTCAGCTGTCTCATGCGCCGATCTGGCAGGGTGAAAAAGAACAGTTGCAGCCCCGCGCCATCGGCATGCGGGTTTACGCCGTCGCCACCGAAGACGGCTACCGGGTGTTGCCCGGCGGCTTGACTCGCGTGGCCGCCGACGCCGACGCCGATGTGGTGTCGATGCAGCGCGGCGGCGCGAGCAAGGACACCTGGATCCTCGGGGAGCGCACCTTGGGCAGCGAGCCGTGGAAAGGCCGTCGCTCGCTGGGCGTGCATGATCTGATTCGTCGCGACCCGTATCTGCCATCGCGCGTTGTGGAAAACCTGTTCTGGTTCGGTCGTTACTGCGAACGTTGCGACGACAGTGCACGTCTGTTGCGAATCATGCTGGCGCGCTATGTCGACGGCGATGACCCGCTGGCGCTGCAAGCAGCCGTCGAGCTGGGCGAGCGAGTGAATCTGGTGCCTCGCGAAGATGAAGAGGACCAGGAGGGCTCCGAGCTGCCTCAGCGGCTGCTCGCCGCCCTGCTAGGCGATGAATGGCCATTCAGCCTGCGCTCTAACCTGCAACGCTTGCAGTGGGCGGCGTCACAGGTGCGCGGCAAGTTGTCCAGAGAAAACTGGCAAGCCCTCGTGGAGTTGCAGCGCGAGGCCGCCAACCTTGAAACAGACGACCCCGATTTCGGTGAGTTGCTGGACTTCCTCAACCGTCTGGTGATGTCGTTGGCGGCGCTGTCCGGTTTCGCGCTGGACGACATGACGCGTGATGATGGCTGGCGTTTTCTGATGATCGGGCGGCGTATCGAGCGTTTGCAGTTCCTCAGCACCAGCCTTGCGGCGTTCCTGCGAAGCGATGCGGTGTTCGATCAGGATGCGCTGGACTGGCTGCTGGAGCTGGGCAACAGCAGCATCACTTATCGCTCGCGGTATCTGGCGTTGCCGCAACTGATCCCTGTGCTCGATCTGCTGTTGCTCGATGAGCAGAATCCTCACGCACTGCTGTTCCAGCTCAAGCTGGTGGCGCGCTCGTCCAAGCGTCTGAACGATGATTTTGGCGCACCGAAGGACAGCAGTCTGACCTTGCTGATCCAGCGTCTGGCCGGTTTCGATCTGGGATGTCTGGAAGAAGGGCTGTTCGGGGAAAGCAGCGTCAGGGCGGCGCTGCACGGCCTGGCGGATATGCTGCAGAACATTGGCGAGGTCAGCGGTCAGGTTTCCGATCGCCTGGCATTGCGCCATTTTGCCCATGTCGATGATGTCAGCCAGCGAACGGTGTCCGTCTGATGAACAGTGCTCATTACCAGATTCTTCACGACACCCACTACAAGTACGACAGCCCGGTTTCGCTCGCGCAGCAGCTGGCCCATCTGTGGCCGCGACGCAGCCCGTGGCAGCGTTGCCTGGAACAGCACCTGGTGATCAGCCCGGCGCCGACCACGCGCCGCGACGAGCTGGACGTGTTCGGCAACCCGCTGACACGTCTGGCTTTCGAACGGCCCCATGACGAGTTGCAGGTTAACGCGCGTCTGCGCATTGAAGTGCTGGAGCGTCCAACGCTGGATTTTCAGCAGTCGCCCTCGTGGGATCAGACCCGCAGCGCGCTGACCTACAGCGCCTCGAAGATGCCCCCGGACATTCTCGACGCCTGCCGTTATCGCTTCGAGTCCCCTTACGTGCATCTGAAACAGTCGTTCGTGGACTTCTCTGCCAGCTGCTTTCCGTCCGGCCGTCCGATGCTGCTGTGCGCGCAGGCGTTGATGGAGAAGATTTTCGACGAGTTCACTTTCGACGGCGAGGCGACTCAGGTGGCGACACCGCTGGTGGAGGTTCTGGAAACCCGGCGTGGCGTCTGTCAGGACTTCGCACATCTGATGCTGGCGTGCCTGCGTTCGAGGGGGTTGGCGGCGCGTTATGTCAGCGGTTATCTGCTGACCCAGCCGCCTCCAGGCCAGCCGCGTCTGATTGGCGCTGACGCGTCCCATGCATGGGTGTCGGTGTTCTGCCCGGTGCTGGGCTGGGTGGATTTCGATCCGACCAATAATATCCAGCCAGCGCTGGAACACATCAGTCTGGCGTGGGGGAGAGACTTTTCTGACGTCTCTCCACTACGGGGTGTGATCCTGGGCGGCGGCAATCATGACCCCGAAGTACGGGTGACGGTCATGCCCATCGCGGGCTGATGCCAGGCTTACTCAGCTGGCTTCTCGTCGCTCGGCTGCTCGTCGGCCACTTCCTCGCCAACCTGCGCTTCGGCTTTCTCGGCCTGCTTGCGCTGCAGCTTCTCCTCTTTCTTTTGTTCCTTGGCCAGGTCACGTTGGCGTTTGGCGAATGAGTAGTTGGGTTTGGCCATGGGCAATCCTCGGGGCTGGCGATAATTACCGCCATTCTGCCTGAGAACGACGAATACCCGCCGCTGTATTTTTTGCCGGCCAACCGTCTGTTCTATAGATTCTGCTCAATCACGCCGCTCGGGCGGCGCGGCGGTAGTCGCTATAGTCCTGGCTGGCGCTGGCGTAATTGCCGCTGGCACCACAGGCATACGCGGCGAGCAAACTGCGGAAAAGGCTATTGAGTTGCATGAATATCGTCCTGAATGATGAGTGACAAGGCGATCTTAGAAGGACACTCTAGTCTGCGCTGTTTGATTGTCTCGATTGCCCCGATAGCGGCGACCCAGACATGTTTCATAATCTCCGGTTGAAAAATTGTTTAGAGTTCAGGCACTCTTTGTATACAAAAAAACCAAGAGCTACCCCATTCAGGAGACTCATCATGATTCGCAAGCTTGTTGCTGCATCCCTTCTGACGCTGGCCAGCGGGCATCTGCTGGCAGCCGAATGCTCGGTCGACGTCGACTCCACCGACCAGATGACCTTCTCCACCAAGGCCATCGAAATCGACAAGAGCTGCAAGGAATTCACCGTCAACCTGAAGCATTCCGGCAGCCTGCCCAAGAACGTCATGGGCCATAACCTGGTGGTCAGCAAGGAAGCTGACATGCAGCCGATCGCCACCGACGGCCTGAGCGCCGGGATCGACAAGCAATACCTGAAAGAGGGTGATGCACGCATCATCGCTCACACCAAGATCATCGGTGCCGGCGAGACGGATTCGTTGAAGATCGACGTGTCCAAGCTCGATCCAGCGGAGAAGTACGGCTTCTTCTGCTCGTTCCCGGGCCACATCAGCATGATGAAAGGCACGATCACTCTGAAGTGATCCGCGCCTTTAGCCGTCCGGCTTGCTGGCGGTGGCGTCCTTGAAATCGCTACCGCCGGCAAGCCGGACTGCTACAACGGGCGAGGTGTCTCTGACGCCTTGTTACGACCGCTTCGAATCGGTCATCTTGAAAATCCCCTGTGCGTTGCTGCTGTCGAAATTCAGGTCGATCTTTCCATTTTCCGGGTCGATCTTGCGCTGAATGAACTCGACGAACGAGCCCGGAAGCTGATGGGTTTTCAGCACGCCCTCGGCATTCAGCAGATCGCGATTGACGGTACAGGCCTTGTACGCCGTCTGCATCACGCGCCCCGAACCTGAGACCTCGATGCTGTCCTTCATGGGCCGCTCGCGGCGAATTTGCTCCTCAACCGTGGCTTCCAGATCTGCTACGCGATCGGTCAAGTGGTTGAAGCTGTTGCCTTCGGTGGCGATCCAGGCCATTTCCGCGCTTTCGCTGAGCAATTGGCGGTAATCCTCTTCTCGTACCACACCATGCTGGCGGCCAAACGCGCGATACAGGCCTGGCAGCAGACGTGTCGCTTCTTCGACGCTGCAATGGCGGGTCGTCTGCAGACGCTTGAGGATGCTCAGGTCTTCACGACTCAGCGGATCACGGCTCGAACCGACCACACGGCCGACAGCGCTCTGAAACGCCTCGCTCAAGCGGCCCGGGTGCAGTTCGGAGACGAAGAACTGCGCGATGTCCTCCGGCAGGTCCATCTGGCGATAGCCCCAGCCGGTCATGTTCAGCCTGGTCAGCGGATAAGTGCGCACATCGGTGAAGCCCAGCGGCTCCAGCAGGCGCGAGAACGCTTGACGACCCCTTGGCAATTCGCCGTTTTCAGCCCAGTCCACGGTACGAATCGCGCCATGGTCGAACACCACTTTGCGGCCGCTCTCGAATTGCTCGTCGACGTAACGCAGGCCGTCCGGCACGGCTTCTACCAACTTGTGGAACAGGCACAGGTTCAGCGCTTCGGCGAGCCACACGCGATGGATCGCATCCTCGCTCCAGGAGAATTCCTGCAGCCCCTGAGGGACATCAACGCGGTGTTTGAGCCAGTCGGCAGCAGGCTGGCCGACGGTGGAAGCAACGAGAGAGAAGAGGCCTTGGAAAGCGGTCATGGATGGCGGCTCTGAGCGGGAAAGTCAGGACGCTATGTAAGCCTCGATGGCCGGTGCCATCAAGCGAAAAAAAACGACGGGTTCATTCCTTTTTTGAATGGCACAGGCTTTCGAAGTTGTTTCTGATGCCCCGCAAGCAACCGTGTGAGGGAGCTTGGTCGCGAAGAAGCCGGTAAATTCTCCAGATATCCGGTGACTCAAACCCGGTCTTCGCGAGCAAGCTCCCTCCCACGGAAATTGCGTCGGGCCTACAGATTCGCAGCGAACCCTCAGGGCGCGTAAGGCAGGTCGCGCTTGTGCTGGGTCTTGCGGTAGGTGTTGGCGATGATGTCGAACGCTTCCTGACGCAGCGGCTCGCCGTGGAGGAAGGCGTCGATCTCGGCGTAGGTCACGCCGTGGGAGGCTTCGTCCGGTTTGCCCGGCACCAGATCTTCGAGGTCAGCAGTCGGAATTTTCTCGACCAGGTTTTCCGGCGCACCAAAGTTGCGTGCGATGGCGCGGACCTGATTTTTTACCAGGCCGCTCAGCGGAGCCAGGTCGCAGGCGCCGTCACCGAATTTGGTGAAGAAGCCCATCACCGCTTCCGCCGCATGGTCGGTACCGATCACCAGACCGCCACGAACGCCGGCAATGGTGTACTGCGCGACCATTCGTGTGCGGGCCTTGACGTTGCCTTTGACAAAATCCACAGCCGCATCGGGCTGCCCTTCGAAGGCTTTTACCTGCTCGACCAGCGCTTTCACCGAGGGCGCGATGTCCACGGTGTGACGCTCGTCCGGATTGATGAAGTCGACCGACGCGGTGGCTTCGTGCTCGTCGTGCTGGATGTGATACGGCAGGCGCACGGCGATGAACTGGTAGGCATCGTCGCCGGTGCTTTCGCGCAATTCGCGAACGGCGCGCTGGGCCATCAGGCCTGCGGTCAGCGAATCGACGCCACCGCTGATGCCCAGCACCAGCACTTTCAGGCGGGCATTGTGCAGGCAGTCCTTGATGAACTGGATGCGGCGCGTGACTTCGGCTTCAAGCTCACCCTGATTGGCGAAGGGGGCCTGGACCTTGAGCTCTTTGGCGATCTCGAGCTGTACGGCTTGCATGATTGACTCCTCATGAGGAAGAAGAAAAAGAGGCATTTAAAGAAAAGTGACAAGCGGTGCTCGAGTCAGGCTGGCACCTTGAATACATGGCGCAGGTAGGACACGAATTCCGGGTCCTTGCATTGCGTCTTGCCGGGCTCGTCGGAAATCTTTGCGACGGGCTGGCCGGCACAGGCGGTCATTTTAAGCACGATACTCATGGGTTCGACGCCCGGCACGTCTGCGGTGAGGTTGGTGCCGATGCCGAAGCTGACATTGATCCGACCACGCAAGGCACGAAATATTTCCAGCGCCTTGGGCAGGTTCAGGCCATCGGAAAAAACCAACGTTTTGCTCATCGGGTCGATGCCGAGTTTCTGATAATGGGTGATGCATTTCTCGGCCCATTGCACGGGGTCGCCCGAATCGTGGCGCAGGCCGTCGAAGAGCTTGGCGAAGAACAGGTCGAAATCGTTCAGGAAAGCATCGGTGGTGATGCAGTCAGTCAGGGCGATACCGAGCAGGCCGCGGTACTCGCGAACCCAGCAATCGAGGGCGGCGATCTGGCTGTCGATCAGACGCGGGCCGAGTTGCTGGTGCGCCATGATCCATTCGTGGGCCATGGTGCCCAAGGGTTTGAGGTCGAACTTGCGCGCCAGATGCACGTTGCTGGTGCCGACGAACTGGCCGGGAAAGTCCTTCTTCAAAACCGAAACGACGTTTTCCTGCACCGCGAACGAGAACCGGCGGCGGGTGCCGAAGTCAGCCACTTTGAGCTCAGCCAGCTCGTCAGGCGTGGCGGTGGCGGTCAGCCAGTCGAACTTGCGATACAGCTGATCGCGGGCCTGGCTCAAGAGGGTATCGGGCGTGCGATAGCGGTTGCGAACCTCGCTGACGATGGCCAATACCGGCACTTCGAACAGGATCACGTGAAGCCACGGGCCGGCGAGGCGGATGGTCAGCTCATCGTTTTCAATCGTGGTCTGCACGTAGCGCAGGTTGAAGCGAAACAGGCCCAGGAAGCGCAGAAAATCCGGTTTCATGAAGTTGATGCGTTCGAGGAAACCGGTCTCTTCGACGCTCAGCGATAGATCGCAGAGCTGTTCGATCTGGTGGCGAATTTCCATCAGGTAAGGCCGCAAGTCTTCGCTGTTGCGGCAGCGGAACTCCCACTCTACGTCGACGTTGGGATAGTTGTGTAGCACAGCCTGCATCATGCTCAGCTTGTAGAGGTCGGTATCGAGCAGGTTCTGAACGATGCGATCTGCGAAAGCGCTCTCACTCATTGTGTCGCTCCAGCCAGCAGTGGCCGCCATGCGCGGCCCATGGAATTCAAGTCGATGTCGCATACAACCTTGTGGTAGCGCGCAGGCGTTACGTCCGGTCTGTTATTGACGATGACCGACATAATGCCAGCCGAGAGCGGGTTGGGGCAGAAATGTTTCAGCTTGGTGTTGGCTGATCGAGCTGCTCCAGCATCCACTCCACGAACACGCGAATCTTCGGTACCTCCGCCGCATGCTCCGGATATGCCAGGTAATAGGCATCGCGGCTGGGCAGTGCATGAGGCCAGGGAATGATCAGCTTGCCGTCGGCCAGTTCTTCTTCCACCAGAAAACGCGGCAGCAAAGCGACGCCACAGCCAACCTGCGCCGCGCGAATGCACATGTAGAAGGTCTCGAAGCGCGGGCCGTGATAGCTGTGTTCGGTCTGATAACCCTGGCTTTCGAACCACTCGTGCCAGCCTTGAGGGCGGTGGGCGTTTTGCAGCAGGACCAGATCGGCAAGCTGCGTTGGATCGGTGAAGGGTTTGTCGGGCATGCAGCCGGGCGCGCAGACCGGAACCAGTTCTTCGCCGAACAGCTTCACGCTCTCTGCACCGGGGCGTGCGCCCTGGCCGAAATAGAACGACATGTCGCAGCGACTCTGAGCCAGATCATCACTTTCCTGTTCGTTGACCAGATCCAGATGAATATGCGGATGCCGCAGACGCCATCCCTTGAGGCGTGGGACCAACCAGCGCGCACCGAATGTCGACGGCGTGGAGACACGCAGGACTTCGGTTTCGCCACCGTAGGAACGCAGGAAATGCGTCGACATCTCCATCTGCGTGAGCACCTTGCGCACTTCCGCCAGATACAAAGCCCCGGCAGGTGTCAGCTGCAAGCGGCGACGCACGCGCCTGAACAACAAGTGCTGGACCAGTTCTTCCAGCTGCGCGACCTGTTTGCTGACGGCACTTTGCGTCAGGTTCAGCTCCTCCGCAGCGCGGGTAAAACTCAGATGCCGGGTGACCGCTTCGAAACATTGCAGCGCGGTAACAGACGGCAGGTGGCGTTTGTTCAGCATATTCAGGCCTGTTGGGCATCAGCATGAAAAAACGGAATGATATCTCGCTTAAACGTCGTTTGTTGGACCTTGCTAGTCCAGCTATTACTAGAGGCTGACGCTATCACCCATGCCAGTAGCGAATTCCAGTATTCCGCATTCGTGTTTATGGCCCATCAAGATTCAGGAGAAATCATGCTCAACGACCTGCTCACCCGCCTCGGTGTCGACCCTGCTCTCTACCGGAAGGGCGACAAGCCTGTTCACACGCCGATCGATGGCAGCCAGGTCGCTTCGGTGAGCTGGGAAGGCGCGGCCGAAGTCGAGCAACGCATCACCCGTGCCGAGCATGCCTTCCAGTCATGGCGCAAAGTGCCAGCCCCACGTCGTGGCGAGCTGGTGCGCCTGTTCGGTGAGGCGCTGCGCAAGCACAAGTCTGATCTGGGCGAGCTGGTTTCGTGGGAGGCCGGCAAGATCACTCAGGAAGGTCTGGGTGAAGTGCAGGAAATGATCGATATCTGCGACTTTGCGGTCGGGCTGTCTCGTCAGATGTATGGCCTGACCATCGCTTCCGAGCGTCCGGGGCACCACATGCGTGAAACCTGGCATCCGCTGGGCGTGGTCGGTGTGATCAGCGCGTTCAACTTCCCGGTAGCGGTCTGGTCCTGGAACACCGCGCTGGCGCTGGTCTGCGGCAACTCGGTGATCTGGAAGCCCTCGGAAAAGACCCCGCTGACCGCGCTGGCCTGCCAAGCGCTGTTCGACCGCGTCGCGTCTGAGTTCGCCGATGCCCCGCAGTACCTGGCGCAATGCGTCATCGGTGGTCGCGACGCAGGCGAAGCGCTGGTCGACGACGCTCGCGTTGCGTTGATCAGCGCCACCGGCAGCACCCGCATGGGGCGTGAAGTGGCGCCGAAAATCGCCGCACGTTTCGCCCGCAGCATTCTGGAACTGGGCGGCAACAACGCCATGATCCTGACCCCGAGCGCCGACCTCGATCTGGCCGTTCGCGCCGTGCTGTTCAGCGCCGTTGGCACTGCCGGTCAGCGTTGCACCACCTTGCGTCGCCTGATCGCCCACAAATCGGTCAAGGCCGAGTTCGTCGAGCGCCTCAAGGCCGCATACGCCAAGGTGCGTATCGGTCATCCTCTGGAAGGCAATCTGGTCGGTCCGCTGATCGACAAGCAGAGCTTCGAAAACATGCAGGAAGCGCTGGAACAGGCTCTGAGCGAAGGCGGCAAGGTGTTCGGCGGCAAGCGCGAACTGGCCGATAAATTCCCCAACGCGTTCTACGTTTCGCCTGCCATCGTCGAGATGCCGGAGCAGAGCGACGTGGTACGCAATGAAACCTTTGCGCCGATTCTCTACGTGGTTGGTTATGAAGACTTCAACGAGGCGGTGCGCCTCAACAACGACGTGCCACAAGGCCTGTCTTCGTGCATCTTCACCACCGACGTGCGTGAGGCCGAGCAGTTCATCTCTGCGCTGGGCAGCGACTGCGGCATCGCCAACGTCAACATTGGCCCGAGTGGTGCAGAGATCGGCGGCGCGTTCGGCGGCGAGAAGGAAACGGGCGGCGGCCGTGAGTCCGGCTCGGATTCGTGGAAAGGCTACATGCGTCGTCAGACAGCCACCGTGAACTATTCCCGCGAGCTGCCGTTGGCGCAGGGGATTACGTTTGATTGAGACATCCTGTCAGGTGAAATAGAAACCGGTGGGAGGGAGCGAAGCTCGCGATTGCAATAGGTCAGGCGCCACCGCAGTGCCTGGATAAATGCATCGCGAGCTTCGCTCTCTCCCGCATTGATTGCGTTCCGTCATGACGCAGAGCATGGGAACGATCGGTATACGTGTCTCTTTCTGAGGTTTTGCGATGCCGCTACGCGAAGAATGTCTGTGGGAAACGCTGACGCCGCAGAGGCCTGAGGCGCCAGCGTTGAAAGGGGAAGTGAGCGTCGATGTGTGCGTGATCGGCGCAGGCATCACCGGGTTGTCGGCAGCGATTCATTTGCTGGAACAAGGCAAGAAAGTCGCCATCGTCGAAGCCCATCGCACCGGGCAGGGTGGATCGGGGCGTAACGTGGGTCTGGTCAACGCCGGGCTGTGGATTCCTCCCGACGAGATCGAAGCCGGTTTCGGCGAAAAAGTCGGCAGCCAGCTCAATGGCATGCTGGGTAACGCGCCGTCGCTGGTATTCAGCCTCATCGAAAAGTACGGCATCGATTGTCAGGCGACCCGCAAGGGGACGCTGCACATGGCGCACAACGCCAAGGGCGAGGTCGATCTGCGCAGCCGCGAAGAACAATGGAAGCGCCGTGGTGCGCCTATCGAATTGCTGACCGGCAAAGCCTGCCAGGAAGCCACCGGCACCAAAGAAATCACCGCCGCATTGCTTGATCATCGCGCCGGGACGATCAACCCGATGGCTTACACCAGCGGCCTGGCGGCCGCGGTCACCCAACTCGGCGGTCAGCGTTTTGATCACTCCCCGGTGAAACGTCTGGAGCGTCAGGGTTCGCGCTGGTGCGTCATCACAGAAAACGGTTCGGTGCTCGCTGAACAAGTGGTGATCGCCTCCAACGCCTATACCGAAGGTGAATGGACCGAACTGCGTCGCAACTTTTTCCCCGGTTATTACTATCAGGTCGCCTCGGTGCCGCTGACTGAAGACGCTGCGCAGCAGATTCTGCCGGGTGGCCAAGGCTCCTGGGACACCCGCCAGGTATTGAGCAGCATTCGCCGCGATGCCGACGGGCGCTTGTTGCTGGGCAGTCTGGGCAATGGCAATCAGAAGCCGACCTGGTTCCTCAAGGCTTGGGCTGACCGCGTGCAGCAGCACTATTTCCCGTACCTGAAAAAGGTCGAATGGGAGTGCACCTGGACCGGTTGCATCGCCTTCACGCCCGATCACCTGTTACGCATGTTTGAACCTGCACCAGGACTGGTCGCGGTCACAGGTTACAACGGGCGCGGCAACACCACCGGGACGGTGGTGGGCAAGGCGTTCGCCGATTATCTGTGCCACGGCGATGCGAACGTACTGCCGATTCCATTCACGCCGATGCGGCCACTTTCCGGTATTGGTTTGCGCAGCTCTTTATATGAGGCTGGCTTTTCGCTATACCATGCAGGGCAATGCCTCAGAATCGTGGTCTGAGGCGAAATATCTGTCATAAAACGACGCTTTCGCACGCATCCACTAACCTGAAATGGTGCGTCCCGTAGCGGCCCCGCACCGGCGGTGTGCAGTTCGGTGACGCAAGCTGTAACAACAGGGTTGTACAAGTCAGGTTGGCGCGGTTGCGCGTTTATTTCGGGAGGGTTGCTCTTTCAAAGTCGCAGGGTTGCACCTTGCGCGGTTTAGACGGTTGCACGCCCAGTAAAAAAGGGCCAGAAACAGTCGAATAACAACAAAACGACGACTTTTTTCAGAATAAAAAACCGATGGCACGCCACTTGCTCAGAGCATCTCTGTGGTCGCAGTGCTAATTAAAAAACCTAGGAGCACCAACTCATGTCGCAGACGTTTTACAGGAAAGGCTTTCTGGCACTCGCAGTCGCTACTGCAATGGGTGCGGCTACTTTTGCGCAGGCTGACATCAAGATCGGCGTTGCAGGCCCAATGACAGGCGCCAACGCCTCGTTCGGCGAGCAATACATGAAGGGCGCTCAAGCGGCAGCCGATGCCATCAACGCTGCGGGCGGCGTCAACGGGGAAAAAATCGCTCTGACCGCTTACGACGATGCCTGCGAGCCTAAACAGGCCGTGGCTGTGGCCAACAAGGCCGCATCGGACAAGGTCGCCGGCGTAGTCGGTCACTTCTGCTCCTCCTCGACCATTCCTGCTTCGGAAGTCTATGACGAAGCCGGCATCATCGCGATTACTCCAGGCTCCACCAACCCGACCGTTACCGAGCGCGGCCTGAGCGCCATGTTCCGTATGTGCGGCCGTGACGACCAGCAAGGTATCGTCGCAGGCGATTACATTGTTGACGTGCTCAAAGGCAAGAAAATCGCGGTCATCAACGACAAAGACACCTACGGCAAAGGCCTGGCTGACGCCACCGCCAAACAGCTGACCGCTCGGGGTGTGAAGCCTGTGCTGGAAGAAGGTCTGACCCGCGGCGAGAAAGATTTCAGCGCCCTGGTTACCAAAATTCGCTCTACCGGCGCGGATGTCGTCTACTTCGGCGGCCTGCACCCGGAAGCCGGTCCTCTGGTTCGCCAACTGCGTGAACAAGGCCTCAAAGACGTCAAGTTCATGTCCGACGACGGCGTTGTGACCGACGAACTGGTGACCACCGCTGGCGGCGCTCAGTACGTCGACGGCGTGTACATGACCTTCGGCGCCGACCCGCGCCTGCTGCCAGACAGCAAGGCTGTGGTTGAGCAGTTCCGCAAGTCCGGTTACGAGCCTGAAGGCTACACCCTGTACGCCTACGCTTCGGTTCAGGCCCTGGCCGCTGGCTTCAACGGCGCCAAGTCCAACAAGGGCGAAGACGCTGCCAAATTCCTGAAGTCCCACCCGGTGAAAACGGTCATGGGCGAGAAGGCCTGGGACTCCAAAGGTGACCTGAAGGTCTCCGACTACGTGGTTTACCAGTGGGACAAGGACGGCAAATATCACCAGCTCGAAAAGCAGAAGTGAGTTGAGCTCCTAGTCGGATGAGTCGTGTCGCGGGCTTGGAACCTCGACACGACGCTTTCCGGTAATCGGTGCTGCGCTGGCGCAGCATCGGATTTCTTCTGTTGCCATCGTGCCCGTCCCGCTATCTCTCACGAGGAGGTATCCGGTCCGCGCCAGGTTGGCCTTTCAAGTTCGTGAGCGTGCGTGATGGATGGTATTTTCCTGCAGCAAATGGTCAACGGCCTGACCCTCGGTTCGGTCTACGGCCTGATCGCCATCGGTTACACGATGGTCTACGGCATCATCGGCATGATCAACTTCGCCCACGGCGACGTGTACATGATCTCCGCCTACCTCGCAGCTATCGGCCTGGCCGTACTGTCCTTCTTCGGTATCGAGTCGTTCCCCTTTCTGATTCTCGGCACGCTGATCTTCACCATCGTGGTGACCGGTGTGTACGGTTTCGTCATCGAGCGCGTGGCTTACAAACCGCTGCGTAACTCCACCCGTCTGGCACCGCTGATCAGTGCCATCGGTATTTCCCTGATCCTGCAGAACTACGCGCAGATCGCCCAAGGCCCACGCCAGCAAGGCGTTCCGACCCTGCTTGAAGGCGCCATGCGCTTCGACGTCGGCAGCGGTTTCGTACAGATCACCTACACCAAGATATTCATCCTGATTGCCGCCTTCATCGGCATGGGCGTACTGACCTACATCATCAAGTACACCAAGCTGGGCCGCATGTGCCGCGCCACGCAGCAGGACCGCAAGATGGCGTCGATTCTGGGCATCAACACTGACCGGGTCATCTCCTATGTATTCGTCATCGGCGCAGCCATGGCGGCACTGGCCGGCGTGCTGATCACCATGAATTACGGCACCTTCGACTTCTTCGCCGGGTTCGTCATCGGCATCAAGGCCTTCACCGCAGCGGTACTCGGCGGTATCGGTTCGTTGCCGGGCGCCATGCTCGGTGGATTGATCCTGGGGGTTGCCGAGTCGCAATTCTCCGGTCTGATCAACTCCGACTACAAAGACGTGTTCAGTTTCGGCCTGCTGGTAGTGATTCTGATCTTCCGTCCTCAAGGCCTGCTGGGTCGCCCACTCGTGGCGAAGGTATAACCATGTCTGCACCTACTAAACCCATCGATATCAAACAAAGCCTCATCGACGCGGTGGTTGCCGGGCTGCTGGCGCTCATCGTGTTCGGGCCGATCGTCGGCATCGTGCTGGATGGCTACGGCTTCAACATGCAGCCAGGTCGCGTTGCCGCACTGGTTGGCGTGGTCGTCGTCGGACGCTTCTTCATGAGCCTGTTCTTGCAGACACCCAAGGGCGTGGCGATTGCGCAGAGCTTCGAAAGCTCGGGCTCCGGCGTACACGTATTGCCGCCGGGCTACAAAACCCGCCTGCGTTTCATCATTCCTTTGATGATCCTGATTGCCGTGATCTTCCCCGTGTTCGCTGACAAATACGTACTGACCGTGGTTATCCTCGGTCTGATCTACGTGTTGCTGGGCCTGGGCCTGAACATTGTGGTCGGCCTGGCGGGTCTGCTCGACCTCGGCTATGTGGCGTTCTACGCCATTGGCGCTTACGGCCTGGCGCTGGGTTATCAGTATCTGGGGCTGGGCTTCTGGTCGGCATTGCCGCTGGCAGCGATTGCAGCGGCGCTGGCCGGTTGCATCCTCGGTTTCCCCGTTCTGCGCATGCACGGCGACTACCTGGCGATCGTGACGCTCGGCTTCGGTGAAATCATTCGTCTGGTACTGAACAACTGGCTGTCGTTCACCGGTGGTCCGAACGGCGTGGCAGTCCCTTCGCCGACGTTCTTCGGTCTGGAGTTCGGGCGTCGAGCCAAAGATGGCGGGATTCCGATCCACGAGTATTTCGGCTTCGAATACAACCCGGACCTGAAATTCATCTTCATCTACGCCGTGCTGTTCCTGGTCGTGCTGGCAGTGTTGTACGTCAAGCATCGTCTGACTCGCATGCCAGTCGGCCGCGCTTGGGAAGCGCTGCGTGAAGACGAAATCGCCTGCCGTTCCATGGGCCTCAACCACGTACTGGTCAAACTCTCGGCGTTCACCATCGGTGCCTCGACTGCGGGTCTGGCCGGCGTGTTCTTTGCCAGCTATCAAGGCTTCGTCAATCCGACCTCGTTCACGTTTTTCGAGTCGGCGTTGATCCTCGCCATCGTCGTGCTCGGTGGCATGGGCTCGACTGTCGGCGTGGTGATCGCCGCGTTCGTGCTGACCGTCGCGCCTGAAATGCTCCGTAGCTTCGCTGAATATCGCGTATTGCTGTTCGGCATCCTGATGGTCCTGATGATGATCTGGCGCCCACGCGGCCTGATCCGCATCAGCCGTACCGGCGTACAACCACGCAAAGGCGTGCTGGCAAAAGTGGAGGGCGCGTGATGAGCGACGAAATCGTTCTTTCCGTCGAGAACCTGATGATGCACTTCGGTGGCATCAAGGCCCTCAGCGACGTCAGCCTCGAGGTACGTCGCAACTCGATCTTCGCCCTGATCGGCCCCAACGGCGCGGGCAAGACCACTGTTTTCAACTGCCTGACCGGTTTCTACAAGGCCACAGGTGGACGCATAGAACTCAACGCTCGCGGGCAGAAAACCAACGTGATCCAGTTGCTCGGCGAGCAGTTCCGCGCCAGCGACTTCACCTCGCCCAAGCGTTTTGGCAGCCGTCTGTTCTACAAGATGTTCGGCGGCACGCACCTGGTGAACCGGGCCGGCCTGGCGCGCACCTTCCAGAACATTCGTCTGTTCAAGGAAATGTCCGTTGTCGAGAACCTGCTGGTGGCCCAGCACATGTGGGTCAACCGCAACATGATCGCCGGCATCCTCAACACCAAGGGCTATCGCAAGGCTGAAGACGACGCGATGAACACCGCGTTCTACTGGCTGGAAGTAGTCGATCTGGTGGACTGCGCCAACCGCCTGGCCGGTGAGCTTTCCTACGGCCAGCAGAGGCGTCTGGAAATCGCCCGCGCCATGTGCACCCGTCCGCAGGTCATCTGCCTGGACGAACCGGCCGCAGGCCTCAATCCACAGGAAACCGAAGCGCTGAGCGGCATGATTCGCCACCTGCGCGACGACCACGACATGACCATCGTCCTGATCGAGCACGACATGGGCATGGTCATGGGGATTTCCGACGATATCGTCGTGCTGGACCATGGCAACGTGATCGCCAGGGGCAAGCCGGAGCAGATCCGTAACGATCCGAAAGTGATCGCGGCGTATCTGGGTGCTGATGAAGAGGAGTTGGTATGAGTAAGCCGATCCTCGAACTGAAAGAGATCGACGTGTACTACGGGCCCATCCAGGCCCTGAAGAAAGTTTCAATGCACATTGACGAGGGCGAAACCGTCAGCCTGATCGGCTCCAACGGCGCGGGCAAATCCACGCTGCTGATGTCGATCTTCGGCCAGCCCCGCGCCGCCAGCGGCCAGATCATCTATCAGGGCACTGACATCACCCACAAGTCGTCGCACTACATCGCGTCTAACGGCATTGCGCAGTCGCCGGAGGGTCGCCGTGTGTTCCCCGACATGTCGGTGGAAGAGAACCTGATGATGGGCACCATCCCGATTGGGGATAAGTTTGCTAGCGAAGACATGCAGCGCATGTTCGAGCTGTTTCCGCGCCTGAAGGAGCGTCGTAATCAGCGGGCGATGACCATGTCGGGTGGTGAACAGCAGATGCTGGCGATTGCGCGTGCCTTGATGAGCCGTCCGAAGCTGTTGCTGCTGGACGAGCCGAGCCTGGGTCTAGCGCCGATCATCGTGAAGCAGATCTTCTCGACGTTGCGTGAGCTTGCGCAGACCGGCATGACGATCTTTCTCGTCGAGCAGAACGCCAACCACGCCCTGAAGCTGTCGGATCGGGCGTATGTGATGGTCAACGGGGAGATTCGTCTGACAGGCACCGGTAAAGAGCTGCTAACCAACGAGGAGGTCAGGAACGCGTATCTGGGCGGGCATTGATTCGCTCGGTTCGCTTTAACATCAAAGGCTGAGATAACCCCCTTTAGCGGCACGGCTTGCCGGCGGCAGCGATCTTTGGACCGCCGCCGACAAGCCGTGCTGCTGCTGGGGGTTTTTTATAGTGCCCAGTAAAGGCAATGACTCAGTGCAAGAGGGGGGGGGCGTGCTGTTGTGCCGCAATTGTGGAAAACAATTTTGAAGTGCTGCCAAAGCGCGACATATAGCCGCTGCAAATGGTTGTTTTGTCACAGTTTTGACTTGTTCAGTTTTACTGTGGAGCGGGCTGTGAATAAGTTGGTGGCAGTTGGCTACAAGCCTTTGTATACGGGGCTTTCAGGCTGGTGATCAATTTTTGATCAACGATTCCGGCCGTTATTTTGAGGGCGTTTGTCAACGCTGAAAGGGCTGGTTTTTTATACAGTTTGCGGAATGGGTAAGGCTGTGGATAAGTCTGTGTGCAACCCTTGGAAAGACTTCCGCAGGTAGCGCAATCTCTGGGTTGGCGAGGGGAATCCTGTCTGCCTGTGCAGGTCGGGGGCCTGTTTGGTTGCAGATACGTTTCAGCAGGTCAAGCGAAAACCCACTTCAACTTGCCCACAGGCCCCATATGGCGGGGCTTTGGTGACTTTGAGTTGCCCCCGGATTTTGTGTGTCTGGCTGTGGATAAGGTGGGCAAAACTACGTACAGGCCACAGGACATAAGGCTTTGAGTGGGTTGTACGTTTTTTGTACAGTAAGAGGGTTGTACGACGATTGCTGGCCACAGGCTTGATCCAGAGCCGCCTGCGCGGGCATTCTCCAGAACTTTCCTACACGCAACGCGGTTGGGTTGCGTTAATCCAGAGCTTATTTCTAAGCCGAAACCCTCAGTCAGGAGAACGACATGACTTCTACCGTGTTCATTACCGGCGCCACTTCCGGGTTTGGCGAAGCCTGTGCACGCCGTTTCGCAGAAGCGGGTTGGTCGCTGGTGCTGACCGGTCGCCGTGAAGACCGCTTGCAGGCCTTGAGCGCCGAATTGTCGAAGCAGACCAAGGTCCACACGCTGACGCTGGACGTGCGTGATCGCGCGGCCATGGAGAAGGCCATCGAAGGTCTGCCGGCAGACTTCGCCAAGATTCGCGGCCTGATCAACAACGCAGGCCTGGCATTGGGTATCGATCCTGCGCCCAAGTGCGATCTGGACGACTGGGACACCATGATCGACACCAACGTCAAAGGTCTGGTCTACACCACGCGTCTGCTGCTGTCGCGCCTGATTGCGTACGGCCGTGGCGCCAGCATCGTCAACCTGGGCTCGGTGGCGGGCAACTACCCGTACCCGGGCGGTAACGTTTACGGCGGCACCAAGGCGTTCGTCGGGCAGTTTTCGCTGAACCTGCGCAACGATCTGGTTGGCACTGGCGTGCGGGTGACCAACCTTGAGCCGGGCCTGTGCGAAAGCGAGTTCTCGCTGGTGCGTTTCGGTGGTGACCAGGCCAAGTACGACGCCACCTACGCGGGTGCCGAGCCGATTCAGCCGCAGGATATCGCTGACACCATTTTCTGGATCATGAACACCCCGGCGCACGTGAACGTGAACAATCTGGAGCTGATGCCGGTGAGCCAGACCTGGGCCGGTTTTGCGATTGATCGCAGCCGCGCGCAAACCAAGTAAGCACTCGCTTCAGGTCCGCCCCCTGAGCAGTGGGAGGGAGCTTGCTCGCGAAGACGTTTTATCATTCACCTTCAACAGTGGCTGATACACCGGTTTCGCGAGCAAGCTCCCTCCCACAGGGATCGGATCAGGGCATTACTGATGGTCAAATCCTGAAATATTCGGCCAAGCCGATATAGCAGGTCGCCAAGTGATACGGCGTGGTCGACGGCATGTCGCTGCGGCTGACCTGGCCCTGGCTGTCCAGGCATTCGTTCCAGCCGGCGGGGTGCAGAAAACGCTGCTGCAAAGCATTCAACTGACGCGCCAGCAAGGCTTCGCTGTCAGGTCGCAAAGTCAGCGCTCGCAGGTACTCCGCTTGAGCCCAGATGCGCTGGGTGCCGTCCTTCACTGAACCATCCACCTCCAGCATCGCAACCACCGCACCGGTGACCTGGTCGACCCCCTGTTCCTCGGCGTGCGCGAATGCAGTGGTCAGCGAGCGATGCAGTGGGGTGCCACGCAAGTGCTCGGAAGACTCCAGCAGATAGAACCACTCGAACTGATGGCCCGGCTCGGACCAGTTATCCACAGCATCCAGCGGCTTCTCCAGCATCACGCCGTGTTCGATATCCACAAAGCGGCGCTGCATGGCTTCTGCCAGCGCATCGAGCGCGGCGAGGGTTTGGGCGTCTTCACGCACTTCAAGCGTCGCCAGAAAGGCTTCCGCCAGGTGCATCAAGGGATTCTGCAAGGGACCTGCGCCCAACGAAGACCAATGTTCATCCAGCACCGACTCGTACAAGCCATCGCCATCGGCAAACTGCTCAGCCACCACATGCAGTGCCGCGTTCAGCACCGACTCCACCAGCGGCTCACGCACCTTTGCCCAGTAATGCGCGCAGGCGAAGATGATGAATGCGTGGGTGTACAGATCCTTGCGGCGATCCAGCGGTGCGCCCTGCGGGTCGATGCTGTAGAACCATCCGCCGTGCTCGGCATCGTGGAAATGCTGTTGCAATGAGCGAAACAGTGCAGCGGCACGAATGCCGGCATCTGCAACCTGTGGATGCCCGATGAAGCTGGAAAACAGGAACAACTGCCGCGCACAGGCCATGGCCCGGTAGCGCTGAGGAGGCAGCGGTTGATGCTGGGCATCCAGCGCCTCATAGGGCAGCGCCATCTCGGCATTCCACCCCGGGCCTTGCCACAGCTGCACGATCACATCCATGAAGTGCTGCTGCACGGTGGTGAACACAGCGGACAGTTCAGACTTGGCGGCAGGGAGAGAAACGTCAGGCATCGGATCGCGTCACGGCAGGGGCAAATTGCGCGACATGGTAGCAGGAGGTGCGACGGCGGGGGTGGTTTTGGTCGGGCAGCTGTTCTGTAGCAGCAAGGCTTGTCGGCGGTGGCGGTTTTTCATACGCCACCGCCGGCAAGCCGTGGTGCTACAGACGAAAGAAAGTGTTTGCTCTAGCCTGCAAACAACCATACGCCAGTGGCGGCGGACAACGCTCCGGCAACCCGCACCATCGGCGCGGCAGCGGCTGGCAGGAAGCGCACCACGGCATATCCTGCGGCGTGCAGCGCAGCGGTGGCGCCAACGAAGCCCAGCGCATAACCCCACGGGCTGGACATCTCTGGCAGTTCAAGGCCATGAGCCACGCCGTGGAACATCGCGAACACTGCAGTCGCGCCCACCGCCATGAACAGTGGTGGACGCACAGCCAGCGCCACGGCCAGGCCCAGTGCGAAGACGGAGGCAGCGATCCCGCTTTCCAGCCCAGGCAATGCCAGGCCTTCAAAGCCCAGCAAGCCGCCGATCAGCATGGTGCCGACGAACGTGCAAGGCAGGGCCCAACGCGCCGCGCCTTTCTGCTGCGCAGCCCACAGGCCCACGGCAACCATGGCCAACAGGTGATCGATGCCGCCCAGAGGATGGCTGATACCCGCCACCAGCCCGCTCTCATCATGGCCAGGGTGGGCGAAGGCCAATGCCGGAACCAGCAACAGCGCGAGGGCACCCAGCAGCTTTTTGCCGGTGAAGGTTTTGCTATTCATCAATGATCTTCCTTAGTGAATGAAATCAGGCGGCAGTCAGCAGGCCCTGGCGTTCGATGAAGGCGATGATTTCCTCAAGGCCCAGGCCGGTCTTCTGGTTGCTGAACACGAACGGCTTGTCGCCACGCATCTTTTTGGTGTCGCGGTCCATCATCTCCAGCGACGCGCCCACCAGCGGCGCCAGGTCGATCTTGTTGATCACCAGCAAATCGGATTTGCAGATGCCTGGACCGCCTTTGCGCGGCAGCTTGTCGCCCGCCGAAACGTCGATCACGTAAATGGTCAGGTCTGACAGCTCAGGGCTGAATGTCGCCGAGAGGTTATCGCCACCCGACTCGACGATGATCAGATCCAGCCCTTCGAAGCGACGGTTCAGTTGATCCACGGCTTCCAGGTTGATCGAGGCGTCTTCGCGAATCGCCGTGTGCGGGCAGCCGCCGGTTTCCACGCCGATGATGCGTTCCGGCGCGAGGGCTTCGTTGCGCACCAGAAAGTCGGCATCTTCACGGGTGTAGATATCATTGGTGACCACAGCGAGGTTGTAGCGCTCGCGCAGGGCCAGGCACAGGGCGAGGGTCAGGGCGGTCTTGCCCGATCCGACCGGACCGCCGATGCCGACACGCAAAGGTTGGCTGTTCATCAAATGTTCTCCGTAAATCTTCTTGTGCGGTTCTGGGTGTGGCTGCTTTCAGATCAAAACAGTCAGGATCGAAACAGGCGGCTGTATTGTCGCTCGTGGCCCATGCTCGCCAATGACAGGCCGAACGCGGCGCTGCCTATGTGCTCAGGGTCAAGTGATGTCGCGTGTTGTTGGGCGTTTTGCAGCAGGGGTAGCAACTCGCTGGTCAGGCGTTGGGCGGCCTGTTGCCCCAATGGCAGGGTTTTCATCAGCACCGCCAACTGGTTTTCCAGCCAGCTCCACAACCAGGCTGCGAGGGCGTCCTGTGGCGTGATTTGCCAGGCCCGTGCAGCCAACGCCCAACCGAGCGCCAGATGCGGTTCGCCAACTTGTTGCAGGAAGCCGCGCGCCGGTTCATCCATTTCGGGCAGACCGTTGAGCAATTGCTGCAGCGAGTAGCCCATCTGCCGGCTTTCCAGATGCAGTTCGCGGGTTTCCCGACTGGCGCGATGTTCTTCGCCCAGTTGCAGCAAGGTCGCCCAGTCGTCCTCGGCCGAAGCAGTGCAATGGGCCAGCAGGAGCGGTGCTTCGAAACGGGCAAGATTGAGCAGCAGTTGATCGCTGATCCAGCGGCGGGCGCTGGCCGGGTCAGTGACGATGGATTGCTCCACCGCCATTTCCAGCCCTTGTGAATAGCTGTAGCCGCCAATGGGCAGTTGCGGGCTCGCCAGACGCAGCAGCGCCCAGGCCTTGTTCATTTGCGCACGCCGAACTGGTGGATGCGCGGCGCATAGTTGAAGTCTTCTTCGCCTGCGCGCGAATGGTGATGACCTCCGCCGTAGGCGCCATGCTCAGGCTGAAACGACGCTTCGATGGATTCGGTGGTCGCGCCCAACTGGTCGAGCATGGCCTTTAGTACGTAGTCGTCGAGCAGGCGCAGCCAGCCATCACCCACTTGCAGGGCGACGTGGCGATTACCCAAGTGATAGGCGGCGCGGGTGAGTTCGAAAGCGCTGCTGCAGGTGACGTGCATCAACGCTTCCGGGCGGGCGCAGACGCGCACGATTCGGCCGTCTTCAGCCTTGAGGAAGTCGCCGTCGCGCAAGGGCGACTGGCCGCGTTCCAGAAACAGGCCAACGTCTTCGCCTTCGGCACTGAAACAGCGCAAGCGGCTCTTGCTCCGCGCCTCGAAATTCAAATGCAGCTCGGCAGCCCACTCGGATTGGGTTTCGATTCGTTGATGAATCACCAGCATCGGGAAACTTCCAGCAATGTGCGATGCAATGGCAAGAGCAAGTGGCTTGCCAACTGACGGGATGGTCAGGAAATGCCTGCTTTCAGTGCGTAAGTGCTTGGGGACGGAGCGAATGGATGTAAGTTATTGGTGCGCGAGTCAATATCTTGCAACAATTTGGTGCGTTCAATTCCTGGCCTTACTCGGTGCTGCCCAGGCCCTGCCAGCGCTTGGCGCCGATGAAGATGAAGCGCAATTGCTGGGTGATCTTGGCGCGCGGTGTCAGATGTTCGGCGAGCGTCTGGGGCGGCGGATCGATCAGTTCGGGCAGCATGGCAAATACGCTTTTCACCACGAGGTCCGCCATCACCGAGAGGTCGTCGGTGTTGAGGTGGTGGAATTTGGCCATTGATGCCAGGTCGGTCGCCAGGTCGGCGATGATCGCCTCCCGCAGCGCGCCCAGCGCCTGACGCACTTTCAGCGAGCCGCCGTATTGCTCACGAGCGAGGAACAAGAACTGCGAGCGGTTAGCGGCAACCACATCGAGAAAGATCCGCACCGATGCGTCGATGATGCCGCTGTTGATGTTCTCGTTGTGCCGAACCAGCCGAATAGTTTCGCGGAAGGTCTGCCCCACCTCGCTGACCAGCGCCAGACCCAGGTGGTCCATGTCGTCGAAATGACGATAGAAACCGGTCGGCACGATTCCGGCGGTCTTCGCCACTTCGCGCAGGCTCAGGCTGCCGAAGCCGCGCCCGCTCTCCATCAAACCCCGCGCTGCATCGAGCAGGGCGTGGCGGGTCTGCTGTTTCTGTTCGGCGCGGGGCAGCATGCAGTGAGAGATATCTGAAGAAAGAATGGGCAGCACTCTAACAAATGCGTTTGCGCTGCGTCGAACCGGGTTTGCCACGGGCATTGCTTGAGGCATGAAAAAGCCCGGCGTGCTGGCCGGGCTGGTTTGATTCGTTCGCGAATCAGGAAACGCGTTGGTATTGCTGCACCAGGCGGTCCGGACCGTTGTCGGCGACGCGCTGGTAGCGGTGCGCCAGACTGTTGCAATTTTTTTCGGCAGCGACGCGTTGGTACTGGTTGATCAAACGATCAGGGCCGTCTTGCGCCAGGGTTGGCAGACCGACTTGCTGGGCAGCTTTCACTTCGCCGAGCACGGGTTGTTCGCTGGCAGGCATGGCGAACGCGCTCGAGGCGAGGAGGGAAAGTGTCAGTGCGATCAGTTGGCGTTTCATGGACTGTGCCTCTCGAAAGGGCGGGTAAGTGAACATGGGACAATTTTACTGGCGCTGCGTATATAAAGAAGTTCAAAGGGCTGATGGTGACCATCGACAGAATTGATTCGGGCGGCAAAGCCTTGTGGGGCGGGCCTTCGGCGGATGCTTCAGGTTCTCTGACCGACCGTTTTCAGCGAGCCCTGAGGGCGGGTACGGAACTTTTAAGAGGTGGATTTGGGGATTTCATCAAACCCACAGGCCTTTTATCAGTCGAAGGGGCTATGACGTGTGCGACGCGCCCAGGACGGGGCGTCGGTATTTGGGGAGAAAACGCAATGACGCGAGGCCGTAAGATTTTCGCCTGGACAGTCGGCATTCTGCTGCTGTTGCTGGCCGTACTGATCATCGTGGTCGCTACTTTCGACTGGAATCGGCTCAAGCCGACCATCAATGAAAAGGTTTCCGCCGAGCTGCATCGACCGTTTGCCATCAACGGCAATCTGGCTGTGGTCTGGCATCGCGAGGTGGACGAAGGCGGCTGGCGTGCCTGGGTGCCGTGGCCACACATGTCGGCCGAAGATATCGCCCTCGGTAACCCCGAATGGTCGAAGACCCCTCAAATGGTCACCCTCAAACGCGTAGAGATGCGCCTTGCGCCGCTGCCCTTGCTGGCTCAGCGCGTGGTCATCCCGCGTATCGACCTCACCGAGCCCAACGCGAAGATCGAGCGTCTGGCCGATGGCCGCGCGAACTGGGTGTTCGATCTACCGAAAAGCGATCCGAACGCCAAGCCTTCAAGCTGGGTGGTGGATATTGGCTCCATCGGGTTCGACAAGGGCCTGGTCAGCTACAACGACCAGATGATCAATACCTCCGTCGATGTGGTAGTCGACCCGCTTGGCAAACCGATTCCGTTCAGCGACATCGTTGGCAGCGGTGAGGCGAAGAAGGTCGCGGACAAAGGCGCCTCCGCGCAGGACTACGCCTTCGGCTTTACCGCCAAAGGCCAGTACCACGGCCAGAAACTCAACGGCAGCGGCAAGGTTGGTGGGTTGTTGGCGTTGAAGGACGCGGCGTTGCCATTCCCGGTTCAGGCCGATGTCAGCGCCGGCAATACCCGGGTTGCGGTGGCGGGCACGGTGACTGATCCGCAGAATCTCGGTGAACTGGACCTGCGTCTGAAGCTGTCCGGCGACAGCCTGGGCAATCTGTATCCGCTGACCGGCGTGACGCTGCCGGATTCCCCGCCTTACGCCACCGACGGCCGCCTGATCGCCAAACTGCATGACCCGGCCGGCGCGTCGTTCCAGTACAAAGGCTTCAACGGCAAGATCGGCAACAGCGATATTCATGGCGATCTGGCGTTTGTCGCCAGCCAGCCACGTCCGAAGTTGAGCGGCGCTCTGGTGTCCAACCAACTGTTGATGGCAGACCTCAAGCCATTGATCGGTGCCGATTCCAATGCCGAGCAGAAAAACCGCGGCGGTGAAAGCAAACAGCCAACTGACAAGGTCTTGCCCGTCGAGGAGTTCAAGACTGATCGGTGGAGCACGATGGACGCCGATGTCGAGTTCACCGGCAAGAAGATCGTGCAGAGCGCTGAACTGCCGTTTACCGACCTCTACACCCATGTGGTGCTCAACGACGGCCAACTGAGCATGGAGCCCCTGCGGTTCGGCGTGGCGGGCGGCAAGCTGGACGCCGACATCAAGCTCAACGGCCACAGCCAGCCGCTCGAAGGCCGGGCAAAGCTGACCGCGCGCAACTTCAAGCTCAAGCAGCTGTTTCCGACCTTCGAACCGATGAAAACCAGCTTTGGTGAGCTCAACGGCGATGCCGACATCAGCGGCAAGGGTAACTCCGTGGCGGCGCTGCTTGGCACCGCGAATGGTGAGATGAAGATGCTGGTCAACGACGGCGCAATCAGCCGCGACCTAATGGAAATTGCTGGCCTGAACGTCGGTAACTACGTGGTCGGCACGCTGTTCGGCGACAAGAACGTGAAGATCAACTGTGCGGCGTCCGACTTCGGCATCAAGGATGGCTTGGCCACGACCAAACTGTTCGTGTTCGACACCGAGAACGCGTTCATCTACATCGACGGCACGGCAAACATGAAGACCGAGCAACTGGATCTCAAGATCAGTCCAGAGTCCAAAGGCTTCCGCGTGTTCTCGCTGCGTTCGCCGCTGTATGTTCGAGGGCCGTTCATCAAGCCGAGCGCGGGTGTGCAGTCCGGGCCGTTGCTGCTGCGTGGCGCGGGCATGGTGCTGTTGGGTGCAGCGGTTGGGCCTGCTGCAGGGCTGTTGGCTTTGATTGCCCCGAGTGGCGGCGAGCCTAACCAGTGCGCGCCGTTGCTGGAACAGATGCGCGCGGGCAAGGCGCCGAAGACCGTGCAGTAAGCAGCCCAGGATTGAGTTGGTTAACGGTGGGTCAGGCACATTTGTGTGCCTGGTCTGCCGCTTCGCTGCCGTCGTGACCTCCAGCGTCTCCCACAGAGTCTGGGGTGCGGCGAAGACTCGCGCCGGGCGTTAGACCTGCGGAGTTGCTGGAGCTTCGCTGCCGTCGTGACCTCCGGCGTCTCCCACAGAGTCTGGGGTGCGGCGAAGACCCGAGCCGGGCGTGAGACCTGCGGAGTTGCTGGAGCTTCGCTGCCGTCGTGACCTCCGGCGTCTCCCTCAGAATCTGGGGCGTTGCTAAGACTCGCGCCTGGCGCCGCCGGCAAGCCGGACTACTACATGGGTTGCCGCTGCAGGTTATTGGACGCACAAAAAAGCCAGGACACATGTCCTGGCTTTTTTGCATTGCGGCTCAAACATCAAAGCCCGTCGAGAATATCCGCCATGTCGTCGGCGTGTTCTTCTTCTTGAGCGAGGATTTCTTCGAAGATCCGGCGGGTGGTCGGGTCTTTATCGCCGATGTACTGGATGATTTCGCGATAGCTGTCGATGGCGATGCGTTCGGCAATCAGGTCTTCGGTGACCATCTCTTTCAGCGTGTTGCCCGCCACGTACTGCGCATGGGAGTTTTTCGACAGCAGGTCAGGGTTCAGCTCGGGTTCGCCACCCAATTGCACGATGCGCTCGGCGAGCATGTCGGCGTGTTCGGCCTCCTGATTGGCGTGCTCAAGAAACTCAGCCGCAGCAACCTGGGCTTTAACGCCTTTGGCCATGTAGTAATGGCGCTTGTAACGCAGCACGCAGACCCATTCGGTCGCCAGCGATTCGTTGAGCAGGCGCAGGATGGTTTCGCGGTCGGCGTCATAGCCTTCAGTTACGGCACCGTTTTCCACATGTTGGCGGGCACGTTCGCGAAGGGAACTGACGTCGGATAATTGGTGCACGTTGCTCATGATTTTTCTCCAGGGCTAATCCGGTTAAAACCGTCTCGCTCTTGATGCGCCTGCCTGTGAAAGCCTGCAGGCGCCTGGCGAGATCGGGTCTTAAGGTGTGAGTCATGGGCGAGGGGAAAAGTTTTATTTGTTTTGCGTGCGGTTGCTGGAGGCGATCAACCGGCCTTTTCGTTGGCTTCACGCTGCTCGCAGGTCATGAAACCCTTGCTGTCCACGCGATCATTGGCGCCGAACGTCACGTAATAGGCTTGCTGATGACCATCCTTGTTCAGGACGTAATTGTTGCAGGTGCCAGTGTGAACCTTGCGATGCACGCGTGTGGAAGGCTCGCCGCCGATAGTGAGCACCTGCTGTTCAGTCATGCCGTCTTCCACCTGCTTGACCAGTGGCTCATTGCGGTAAGTTGCGTAGTCCACAGGGTTTTGCAGGGTTGTCGATGTACAGCCAGCCAGTGCGGCCATTGCAAACACTACTGCCAGAGATTGCTTGTACATAACCGGTCACTCCACAGGAAGGCCTTCATTGGCCGTTGCACTTATGAGCATCGGCGTACTGAAAGAGTTCGATCAAAAGATGGCGATGGGGCATTACCGGGTTTTGTCATGATTGATGAATGGTTTGCGGCTAGTGTCTGTAGAACCGCTCGCAGAGGATTCAACCGCTCATGACGCAAGAACAGGCCACGCGTTATCCGATCGTGCTGGTGCCCGGGCTGTTGGGATTCGTGAAACTGGTGGTCTACCCGTACTGGTTCGGCATCGTCCCCGCGCTGCGTCGGGGCGGGGCGACGGTGATTCCGGTGATGGTCTCGGCAGTCAACTCCACCGAAATTCGCGGCGAGCAACTACTGGCACGCGTCGAGGAAATCCTGCGAGAAACTGGCGCCGCTAAAGTCAATCTGATCGGCCACAGCCAGGGCGCGCTGACCATTCGTTATGTCGCCGGAGTGCGACCGGATCTGGTGGCTTCCGTCACCTCGGTGGCGGGGCCGAATCATGGCTCTGAGCTGGCGGATTATCTTGAAGAGCATTTTCCTCAGAGCACGCTGCGCGGGCGGCTGGTCAATGCGGCGATTCGTCTGACGACGCTGGTTCTGGCCTTTTTCGACACCGGCTATCGCGGCACCCGGTTGCCCACCGATGTCGACGCCGCGCATCACTCGCTAACCACCAGCGGTGTCGCCCGCTTCAACACGCTGTTCCCTCAAGGTCTGCCCGAAACATGGGGTGGGCAAGGTGAAGAGCTGGTCAACGGCGTGCGCTATTACTCGTGGTCCGGCACCTTGCAACCGGGGCGCACGGACCGGGGCAAGAACCTGTTCGATACCACTAATCTCACCTGCCGCATATTCGCTCGCACGTTCACGAAAGAGCGAGGTCAATCTGATGGCATGGTCGGGCGATTCAGTTCGCATCTGGGCACGGTCATCGGTGACGACTTCCCGCTCGACCATTTCGACATCGTCAACCAGCACCTCGGGCTGGTGGGCAAGGGAGCCAATCCTGTGGGTTTGTTCCTCGACCATGCCGCGCGCCTGAAAGCCGCCGGGCTTTGACTTTATGAGCCGTAGTTCGTGATCAGTCGACCTGAAGAGGTCGCAAAGGATGAGATGCGATGAGCGATAAAGAACTGTACGAGATCGAATACAACCTGGCCGGTGAACACCATGTCGACGTGATCGACGATCTGGATGTGCCCATCATCGAAGTGGTCCATGAACTGGCGCTCAAGCACCATGTCGCGTTGGATGACGACCCGCTCGGTGCCGGGAGCCCCCACGTCAATCTGCCCCATGTGGCGGGCATTACCGACGTGTCGATCCACAGCGCCGAGGATGTCGAAAAGGCCTGAGTCAGGTCGCTTTGCTGCGCAGCGGCGTGGTCCAGCGTTCCGCCAGGATCACGCCGCTCAGCGTCAGTGCCCCGCCGATAAAGTGATAAGACGCCAGTTGCTCACCCAGTGCCAAGGCTGCAACCAGCGCCGTGAGAATAGGCACCAGATTGAAGAACAGCGTGGTGCGGCTTGGGCCGAGGATGCCGATGGCTTTCATCCACAGCAGTGGTGCGATCATTGATGTCGGAATGCAGGCGTACAGCACCAACGGGATATTGCTGGCGCTGAGGCCGGTCTTGGGCGAGAGCAGGAACAGCGGAAACAGCGCGATGATCGCCACCAGGATCTGCAGGTAAAGCAGTTGCAGCGGCGGCATGCGCAGCTGCCATTTTTTCAGCAGTGTGCTGTAGGTTGCGTAGGCCAACGTTGCTACGAGCATCATCAGGTCGCCGAGGTTGACCCCGTGTGCCACGAGCACAGCCCAACTGCCTTGGGACACCACCAGCAACACGCCCGCGAAGGAAACCAGCGCCCCGACCAATGCGCCCGCCGTTAGCGCAGTTCCGAGACTGGCGATCGACATGCCCAGCGTCATCACCGGCACGAGTGACAGGATGATCCCCATATTGGTGGCCGTGGTGATGTTCGCCGCGTAGTACGCCAGGCTCTGATAGATCGCCATTCCCAGCACGCCCAGCACGATCACTTTGCCAACGATCGGTTTGATCGCCGCACGATTGCGCAGAACAGGCCCGAGCAGAAACGGCGTGAACAGGAGCCCCGCCAGCAGCCAGCGATAAAAGCCGATCTCTGCCGGAAAGATACGGCCAGCGGCGGCTTTGGTGATGACGTTGTTGCCTGCCCAGATCATGACCGTGAGCAGTGGATAAAGGTATTGCATGGATGAACCGGCAGTAGAGTGAGGCGCCATTATCGACTTGTCAGAACTTGCGTCTACCTCGCTGGGGGATTTCTCTGAAATATGTCGCAACATTCTTTGACTACACTCCTCCGAAAGCCGCGCAGTTGCGCGGCGCTCCTGGAGAAAGTCGATGAAAATGCTGCGTGTTCCTCTGTTGGTCATGGGCTTGTTGATGTGTGCTCAAGGGTTTGCCGCGACCGCTCAGCAAAACAAGATGACGACCTGCAACGCCGACGCCACGGCCAAATCACTCAAGGGCGATGACCGTAAAGCGTTCATGAGTACTTGTCTGAAAGCCGCTCCTGCATCGACCGCCACCCCTCAGCAGGAAAAGATGAAAACCTGCAACGCCACGGCGACCACGCAAGCGCTCAAGGGCGATGCGCGCAAGACGTTCATGAGCGATTGCCTGAAGAAAAAGTGAGACTTTTGTTTCCATGCAAGGATGTGGCCGGCCCACAGTTGATGTCCGGGAAGAACCTTTAGCACCACAGCTTGCCGGGGGTAGCCATCAAAGTGACGCCGCCGCCGGCAAGCGATGCTGCCACAGACGCAAGCCGAGGCTGCCATAAGCGACTAACGACGCTTTTCGACGCTGGTTCTAAACAGGGAACGCTGGCAGACTGCCCATCTTTTCAAGCCGCTTGTTTTGAGGCTGTATGCCAACGTTTTCGCCGCGTCATGTGTATCTGGCCAGCTGCATCCTTGTGTTCGGTGGCCTGCTGCTGGTGTTACCGCTCAATCTCTTGCCCAGCCTGCTGGCTGGCCTGTTGGTCTATGAACTGGTGGACATGCTCACTCCGCAGCTGCAACGGCTGATTGCCGGTGAGCGCGCGCGTTGGCTGGCGGTGGCTTTGCTGGGCACGATTGTGGTCAGCGTGTTGGCTTTACTGTTCGCCGGGGCGATCAGCTTTCTGCTCCATGAAGCAGAAAATCCTGGGGCCTCGCTGGACAAGTTCATGATTCTGGTGGATCGCGCACGCGGTCAGCTGCCGCCGTTCATCGACAACTATCTGCCTGCCAGCGCCACCGAGTTTCAGGTATCCCTCAGCGCCTGGCTGACCAAACACATCGGCGAGCTGCAACTACTGGGTAAAGGCGCGGCGCACATGTTCGTGACCCTGCTGATCGGGATGGTCCTGGGCGCGATCATTGCGCTGCAACGCATTCCCGATGTGACCAAGCGTAAACCTCTGGCTGCAGCGCTGTTCGAGCGTCTGCATCTGTTGAGTCAGGCGTTTCGCAATATCGTTTTCGCGCAGATCAAGATTTCCCTGCTCAATACGGCGTTCACCTCCATTTTCCTTGCCGTGATCCTGCCGCTGTGTGGCGTGCACCTGCCGCTGACCAAAACCCTGATCGTCCTGACGTTCCTGCTGGGGTTGCTGCCGGTGGTGGGAAACCTGATGTCGAACACGCTGATCTTCATCGTCGGCATGTCGCTGTCGATTTGGGTGGCACTGGCGGCGTTGGGTTATCTGATCGTGATCCACAAGGTCGAATACTTCCTCAACGCTCGGATCGTCGGCGGACAAATCAGTGCCAAGTCCTGGGAGTTGCTGCTGGCGATGCTGATCTGTGAAGCGGCGTTCGGGTTACCGGGGGTGGTGGCGGGGCCGATTTATTACGCTTATCTGAAAAGCGAATTGCGGCGGGCGGAGCTGGTTTAGTTCGGGGTTACGCGGGGAAGACACGTTGATCGTACCCACGCTCTGCGCCGATGGGACGCGGAGCGTCCTGCAGAGCGTGGGAACGATCAATCAAACGGGTTTATCTCGATTTCGAGGTTTGATCAGCCGTAGCGCTTCTTCGCTTCGATCGCCAAGCCGCTACCGATGCTGCCAAAGATGTTCCCTTCCACATGCCGCGCTTTGGGCAGCATCGCCGCGACGCTGTTGCGCAGGGCCGGGATGCCGCTGGAGCCGCCGGTGAAGAACACGGTGTCGACATCGGTCACGCCGACCCCGGCATCGCTCAGCAGGTGGGTGACGCTCGCGCGGACTCGCTCCAGCAACGCATCGATGGACGACTCGAACAGCTCGCGGGTCAGGTCAACGCTAAGGCCGGACTCGACGCGATCCATCGGCACCACGCGGTTTTCGGCGTGGGTCAGCTGGATCTTTGTTTCTTCCACTTCCATCGCCAGCCAGTGGCCGGCGCGCTGTTCGATCAGCTTGAACAGGCGGTCGATGCCCAGCGTGTCTTCGATGTCGTAGCGCATGCTGCCCAGTGCCAGCTGCGACTTCTGCGAGTACACCGAGTTGATGGTGTGCCAGGTGGCCAGATTCATGTGGGTGCTGGTCGGCATGTAGGCACCACTCTTCATGCGGCTGCCGTAGCCGAACAGCGGCATCACGCCTTGCAGGCTCAACTGCTTGTCGAAGTCGGTACCGCCGATGTGTACGCCGCCGGTGGCCAGGATATCGCTCTGACGGTCATCGAGCATGCGACGCTGGGGCGACAGGCGCACCAGCGAGAAGTCCGAAGTACCACCGCCGATGTCGACGATCAGCACCAGCTCTTCGCGCTCAAGCGTCGACTCGTAGTCGAAGGCCGCGGCGATGGGCTCGAACTGGAATGAAACGTCCTTGAAGCCGATCTTGCGCGCCACTTCGGCCAGCGTGTCTTCGGCCTCCTGGTCGGCAGCAGCGTCGTCATCGACGAAATGCACGGGACGCCCCAGCACCACCTGCTCGAACGACTGACCGGCCGCAGCTTCAGCGCGCTTTTTCAGCTCGCCGATGAACAGTCCCAGCAGGTCCTTGAACGGCATGGCCGTGCCCAGCACGCTGGTGTCGTGCTTGATCAGCTTGGAACCCAGCAGGCTTTTCAGCGAGCGCATCAGGCGGCCTTCATAGCCTTCCAGATACTCGTGCAGTGCCAGGCGGCCGTAGACCGGGCGGCGCTCTTCCATATTGAAGAAGACCACCGAAGGCAGGGTGATCTTGTCGTCCTCCAGCGCGATCAGGGTTTCCGCTCCGGGGCGCAGCCAGCCGACCGTGGAGTTGGAGGTGCCGAAATCGATGCCAACGGCACGGGCTGGGGATGGGGTGCTCATGTTCTTTACGTTCCGGTCAAAAAAACGGCCGCGCAGTGTATGCGAGTGGGCGGCAGATTCGTAGCGCGTAACGTCGGTTTTTCACACCATTTGCGTCTATTTCGCACAGGTGGCTTGAACTGGAGCGTTGCAAACCCAATCTTGCAGGCAACTCTCATTGCATTCGGCCGGTTTGGACAACGTTTCAAGCTCGCGAGGCCGTGTGCCGATAACCTTGCAACATTCAGCGCGTCCAACGTTCTCATTTGATAACGCGATACGGGACTGAGCTGGATAATCCGGAATGGGTGACCGTTAGATGGACTTCAAAGACTATTACAAGATCCTTGGCGTAGAGCCGACGGCGGACGAGAAGACGATCAAGACCGCCTATCGCAAGCTCGCGCGCAAGTATCACCCCGACGTCAGCAAAGAGCCTGGCGCGGAAGACAAATTCAAGGAGGCCTCCGAGGCCTACGAAGCGCTGAGCGACCCTGAGAAGCGCGCCGAGTACGACGACATCCGCAAATACGGCCAGCAGGGCCGTTTCCAGCCGCCTCCGGGCTGGCAGGGGCGTGGTGGCGCGGGTGCTGCGGACTTTGGAAACATGGGCGGTGGCGGCGGTTTCGAGGGCGGGGATTTCTCCGACTTCTTCAGTTCGATTTTCGGCAATCGTGGTGGCCCGCAGGGCGGTCGTCCGCGCAGCACTGGCCGCAGAGGACAAGACGTGGAAATGGAACTGGCGATTTTCCTTGAGGAAACCCTCTCGACCGAGTCGAAGAAGATCAGCTTCAAGGTGCCGCAGCACAGTGCCAATGGCCAGCGCATGGCAGACATCACCAAGACCCTGAACGTGAAGATCCCGGCGGGCGTCACCGATGGCGAGCGCATTCGTCTCAAAGGGCAGGGCGCTCCGGGCATGGCCGGTGGCGAAAACGGTGATCTGTTCCTGACCATTCGTCTGGCCCCGCACCCCAAGTTCGACGTCGAAGGTCACGACCTGATCATCACCGTGCCGCTGGCACCGTGGGAGGCGGCACTAGGCACCAAGGTCGCGGTACCCACCCTCACAGGCAAGATCAACCTGACCATTCGTCCGGACAGTCAGAGCGGGCAGCGACTGCGGGTTAAAGGTAATGGTCTGTTGAACAAGCAGGGCGAGCGTGGCGATCTGTATGCGCAGTTGAAGATCGTCATGCCCAAGTCCACCGATGACGCCACCAAAGCGCTGTGGGAGAAGCTGGCCGAGAAGGCCGCATTCGATCCGAGGGCTCAATGGAGTAACTGATCATGAGCAACACCCTTGTCGTAGACATGCAGGAATTCTGTCAGGTGGTCGACATGCCGGTCGCCTATGTCATCGAAATCGTCGAGCACGGGATCGTCGAGCCCCAAGGGAAGAAGCCTGATGAATGGCTGTTTGACACTTATTCGTTGTCGATCGCCAAACGCGCGGCCAAGTTGCATCACGATCTGGAAATGGAATGGGACGGCGTCGCCCTGGCGCTGAACCTGCTGGACGAGCTTGAGCAGGTGCGGGCCGAGAATCGCATGCTCAAGCAGCGGTTGGGGCGGTTTGTAGAGGATTGAGAGGCCAATCACTTGGCCTGATTCCACTGGCTCACTGCTATCTCTGTGGGAGGGAGCTTGGTCGGAGGGAGCTTGCTCGCGAAGGCGGTGGATCAGATTCAAGTGACGTGACTGATCCAACGCTTTCGCAAGCAAGCTCCCTGCGACAAATATTGCTTTTCTCTGGAGGGTAATCTGACCCGAACGGTTGCGGCGAAGTGCATTACCCCTTCTTCGGCAACACCACGGTAAACGTGGTCCCATCTCCGAAATTCGACGTCACGGTAATGCTCCCGCTGTGCGCGTTGACCACTTCCTTGACGATGAACAGCCCCAACCCAAGGCTGGTGGAAGGATTGTTCGTGCCGGCTTCTTCGTTGAGCGAGCGCACCAGCGGGTCGAAAATGCTGCCGATGGCTTCCTCGGCTATCGGTTCGCCGTCGTTGTGCACTGACAAGCTCACATGGTTTTCACCGCCCACCAGCGAGACGCTGATCTTGTGAGTCGCTGCTCCGTGCTGCAGGGCATTGCCGATCAGGTTCTGCAGCATTTGGTCGATTCGCGCCCTGTCCCAATCCCCTTGCGTGTCGCCAGTGCTGGTGAATTCCGGGTCGCAATCCGGATGCCCCGCGCTCGCTTCGTCGATGGCATCGCGACAGGCGGCGGTCATTTCCATGGGCTTTCGCTCGATGGGCAATGTCACGCCCAGACGGCTGCGTACGAATTCCAGCAGGTCCTTGACCATCGTCGCCATGTGTTTGCTGCTGCTCTTGATGCGCTTGATATAAGCCATCTCTGCGTCACCGAGCCCTGCTTTGCGCATCAACACTTCGGACGACATGCTGATCGCCTGCAACGGCGCGCGCAGGTCATGGCCGAGGATGGCAAGGAAGATGTCCCGCGAGCGGTTGACGCGTTCGGCATAGGCCGCCGTCGATTCGGCCAGCGCCTCATCAATGGCCTCATTAAAACGGATCATGTCGGTGAAGTGGCCAATTTCCGGGTTGTTCAGGCTTTCAGCCCAGAACCGGATGACCGTGGCGCGCAGGTGACGGAACTCCGAGGTCATTTGCACCAGATCGAACCCTACCGTATGTCGCAATTCGCCGTGGCTGGCGGCGGCCTGGTCCAGCGTCGGCGTCTTGCCGACGTCCTCGCCCTGAGCCTTGGCGATCTGCTCGGCCTTGGACTGCGCAGTGTTCATGTCTCGCGAGGCCGCCAGCAGGATAGCTTTGGCGTGGTCGCGCAACTCCACACTGCTCATCGAATCCGCCGCCGGAGTCAGGGTCGCGGCGAATTTTTCCCATTCATCGACGATGCGGTCAACGTTCTGCACGATGAAGTCGGAAAGACGCATGGGTTACTACCTTGCTGGCATGGCGCTGAATGAAGTGGGGCCATCTTAGCGCCATGTTGTGGCAGGAAGAACAGGGCATTTGCGCCTTGCGCTATCACGACGGGTCACACGGTCTGTAGCAGCACGGCTTGCCGGCGGTTTCGATATTGAAAACGCCGCCGCCGGCAAGCCGGACTGCTACCGGTACAAAACACGCAAACGTCCCTTTAAAACAGGAAATACCGCTGCGCCATCGGCAGCACATCCGCAGGCTCGCACCACAACAGCACACCATCGGCCTTGACCTGGTAGGTCTGTGGGTCGACGTCGATGTTGGGCAGGTAGTCGTTGTGAATCAGGTCAGCCTTGGTGACGCTGCGGCAGCCTTTGACCACGCCGATCTGTTTCTTCAGGCCCAGCTGCTCCGGAACGCCCGCGTCCATGGCTGCTTGGCTGATGAAGGTGATGCTGCTGGCGTGCAGCGAGCTGCCGTAGCTGGCGAACATCGGGCGGTAGTGCACCGGTTGCGGGGTCGGGATCGAGGCGTTGGCATCGCCCATGAGGCTCGCGGCGATAGAACCGCCCTTCAAAATCAACGTCGGTTTGACGCCGAAGAACGCCGGACGCCAGAGCACCAGATCCGCCCACTTGCCGACTTCGATGGAGCCTACTTCGTGGCTGATGCCGTGGGTGATCGCCGGGTTGATCGTGTATTTGGCGATGTAGCGCTTGGCGCGGAAGTTGTCATTGCCTTCGCCATCGCCCGGCAGCGGGCCGCGCTGGCGCTTCATTTTGTCGGCGGTCTGCCAGGTGCGCATGATGACTTCGCCGACGCGACCCATGGCCTGGCTGTCGGAACTGAGCATCGAGAACGCACCCAGGTCATGCAGGATGTCTTCGGCGGCAATAGTCTCGCGACGAATACGGCTTTCGGCGAACGCGACGTCTTCGGCAATGCTCGGGTCCAGGTGATGACAGACCATCAGCATGTCCAGGTGCTCGTCGATGGTGTTGCGGGTGAACGGGCGAGTCGGGTTGGTCGAACTTGGCAGCACGTTAGGGAAGCCGCAGGCCTTGATGATATCCGGCGCATGGCCGCCACCGGCACCTTCGGTGTGGTAGGTGTGGATGGTGCGGTTCTTGAACGCGGCCAGGGTTGTTTCGACGAATCCGGATTCATTCAGCGTGTCGGTGTGGATTGCCACCTGCACGTCGTATTGATCGGCCACGCTCAGGCAGTTGTCGATGGCCGCGGGCGTGGTGCCCCAGTCTTCGTGCAGCTTGAGGCCAATCGCGCCAGCCTTGACCTGCTCGATCAGCGGTTCTGGCACGCTGACGTTGCCCTTGCCGGTGAAACCGATGTTCATCGGGAAGGCTTCAGCCGCCTGCAACATGCGCATCATGTGCCATTTACCGGGGGTGACCGTGGTCGCGTTGGTGCCAGTCGCAGGGCCTGTGCCGCCACCGATCATGGTGGTGACGCCGCTCATCAGCGCTTCTTCGATCTGCTGTGGGCAGATGAAGTGGATATGCGTGTCGACACCGCCTGCGGTGAGGATCATGCCTTCACCCGCGATGATTTCGGTGGCCGCGCCGATAGCGATGGTTACGTCCGGCTGGATGTCCGGGTTGCCCGCTTTGCCAATGGCGGCGATGCGGCCGTCCTTGATGCCGACGTCGGCCTTGACGATGCCCCAGTGATCGATGATCAGCGCGTTGGTGATCAGTGTGTCGACCACTTCGGCCGCCAGCAATTGGCTTTGGCCCATGCCATCGCGGATGACCTTGCCACCGCCGAATTTCACTTCTTCGCCGTAGGTGGTGAAGTCCTGCTCGACCTCGACCCACAACTCGGTGTCCGCCAGCCGCACACGGTCGCCGACGGTTGGACCGAACATGTCGGCGTAGGCTTGTCTGGAGATTTTCATCGAAATTCCTTATGCGTTCTGATCGCTCCCACGCTCTGCGTGGTAACGCCTCTCTGGACGCTCTGCGTCCGGTCTGTGACGCGGAGCGTCACGGGCTGCATTCCCACGCAGAGCGTGGGAACGATCAATGTTTTGATCTACAGATCTCCCATCACGCGCCCGGCGAAACCGAACACCCGGCGGTGCCCCGCCAGATCAACCAGTTCCACTTCGCGAGCCTGGCCCGGTTCGAAGCGCACGGCGGTGCCGGCCGGGATGTTCAGGCGCATGCCACGGCTGGCGGCGCGATCGAAAGTGAGCGCGTCGTTGGTTTCAAAAAAATGGAAATGCGAGCCGACCTGAATCGGCCGGTCACCACTGTTGGCGACGCTGAGGGTGATCGTCCGGCGCCCGACATTAAGCTCGATGTCACCCGGCTGGATCTGGTATTCACCAGGAATCATGCACTCTTCCTCGACAGTAACTTGTAGTAAATGGCGGTAGCGTGATACTCGCCGTCCGGGTTACAGGCGTAGTCCGGAAGCTTGCCGGACAGCTGATAACCCAACGCGCGGTAGAAGTCTTCGGCTGGCGAACCGGCCAGGGTGTCCAGAAACAAAAGCCCGCGATTGTGCTGCTGCGCTGCCTGTTCCACGGCACTCATCAACTGCGAAGCCAGGCCGCGACGGCGAGCGTGATGCAACACCAGAAGCTTCTGCACTTCGGCCCGATTCAGGCCGTTGGCCTTCTGGCACAGCGCGAGTTGCACGGTGGCCAGCACCTGCTCTTCCTGCACCACGACCCACAACAGCACCTTGCCGTGTTCGACGTCTGTCTTGACGCCCTCCCACCAGGTGTAAGCCTCGTCGGCGCTCAGGTCAGCCATGAAACCCACCGACGCGCCGCGATGTACGGCGTCCAGCAACAACGCCACCAGACCGTGGCGGTAATGCGCAAAGCTTTCGCCGGTGACACGTCGTAACTGAGCAGCGTTCATGAGCAGGCGTCCTTTCAGTGAGTGAAAATCAAGCCACGGGTGTTGATGCTGGCGCCTGTGACGGCGGTGCGGATGCGCCCGGAGACAGGTCCAGTTGCATGAAAGTCAGGTCCAGCCAGCGACCGAACTTGGTGCCGACTTGCGGCATCTGGCCGGTAGTAATGAAACCCTGCTTTTGGTGCAGGTGAATCGACGCAGCGTTACCGCTTTCGATGGCTGCGACCATCATGTGTTTGTCGCAGGTTCTGGCGCGTTCGATGAGCGCAGTCATCAGCAGCGGACCCAGGCCGTTGCCACGCTGGTCGGCGCGCACATAGACAGAATGCTCGACCGTGTGACGAAAGCCTTCGAAGGGGCGCCAGTCGCCGAACGAGGAGTAGCCCAGCACCCGACCTGCGTCGTCAACGACCACCAGAATCGGATAGGCCTGAGTCTTTCGAGCAGCGAACCAGGCTTCACGATTGCCCAGGTCCACGGGGTGTTCGTTCCAGATCGCCGTGGTGTTGAGGACGGCGTCGTTGTAGATGTCCAGCACGGCAGGCATGTCAGTCAGCAGCGCGTCACGAATCGTATAGGTCATGTTCGTTTTCACTTGTTCAGTTGGATGCTTCAGGCGATTGGCTGATGCACGGTGACCAGCTTGGTGCCGTCCGGGAAGGTGGCTTCGACCTGGATTTCCGGGATCATTTCCGGGATGCCTTCCATCACCTGTTCGCGGGTCAGCAGGGTGGTGCCGTAGTGCATCAGTTCGGCGACCGTCTGGCCGTCGCGCGCGCCTTCGAGCAATGCGGCGGAGATGAAGGCCATGGCTTCCGGGTAGTTGAGTTTCAAGCCGCGAGCCAGTCGCCGCTCGGCCACAAGGCCTGCGGTGAAGATCAGCATCTTGTCTTTTTCGCGTGGAGTCAGATCCATGGTTTTGTCCGTTTCAAATAATTGAATAAGGTGAATCAACTGCCATCGAACCATGGCTGTGCAATTGCAGTGTCAGGTATTCCAGATCCTCGGCGCCACGGCCTCTCGACCCAGCAGGGCAGGGCGCAGCAGTTTCCATAATTCGATCAGCCAGGCCCTTGCGTGCAGGGCTTCATCGGCCAGACAGCGAGCGACGATCAGGCCGGGCAACTGGCTCAAATCACCGCGCACTGGCGAATGGTCAGCCAGTTCACGACAACGCTCCATCAGCTCGGCGGCTATTTCTCCGGTCACGATCAGGGTGGCGAACACCGGTTTGCCCCCCAGCCCCACAGGCGAATCCAGCAAACCGTCATTCCCTGTGATGCGCTGACGCTCATGCCACAGCAACTTGCCGTCACGGCGGATATCCAGGTGCGCCTGAAAATGCCCCTGATCGAAACGCTCATCGCTGGCCGGGCGTCCCAAGGCAACCACGTCCCAATAGAAGAGTCGGGCGTCGCCCTCGAGGGCGACGCGTGTGCTGAGCTCAGCCTTGGCCTCGCTGAAGACGATGGTCTCCTGCGGCAGCCATTCCAGGGTTCCCCCGGCAGCGATTTTCAGGTCCAGCTGCTGATAAGCCGGGCCCGCCGCGCGATACCACTTGGCGGCGCCAGGGCTGGTGAGTTGCGCCCAGGCATCGGGCCCGACGCTGGCGCTGATGTCCAGCCGGTCACCACCCGCGATGCCGCCAGGCGGATGAACGATGATGTGCTGGCAGACTTCAGGGCCTTCGGCATACAGGTGTTTCTGCACCCGCAACGGGCCTTTGTGGCGACGCTGAGTCGGGCGTGTGCTGTCGCCGAAACGCCCATAGCCCAGCTCCAGCTCGGCGTGCCAGCTGGGTGTGAACAGTGCGGTGTGGGCAGGAAGATTCATAGTGCTCGTTATCGTTTTTCGAAGGCGACTACCTTAGCCGATCGGCGGGTCAAATGGTGACCAGACCACGCACGCCTTCGGCCTCCATATTCTCGCCGCGACCTTGCTGAATGATCTCGCCGCGGGACATCACGATGTACTGATCGGCAAGTTCGGCGGCGAAGTCGTAGAACTGCTCGACCAACAGGATCGCCATGTCGCCCCGCGCAGCGAGTTTTTTGATCACTGCGCCGATTTCCTTGATGACTGAGGGCTGAATTCCTTCGGTGGGTTCGTCGAGAATCAGCAGCCGCGGACGACTTGCCAGCGCGCGACCGATTGCCAACTGTTGCTGCTGACCACCGGAGAGGTCGCCGCCACGGCGTTGCTTCATTTGCAGCAGCACCGGGAACAACTCATAAATGAACGCGGGCACTTCCTTGGCTTCGGAGCCGGGGAAACGCGACAGGCCCATCAACAGGTTTTCTTCCACTGTCAGGCGCCCGAAAATCTCGCGGCCCTGGGGCACGTAAGCGATGCCGGAATGCACGCGTTGATGCGGCTTGAAGCCTGTGATCGGCTTGCCTTCCCACTGCACCACGCCTTCTTTGGCGGGCAGCAGGCCCATCAGCACCTTGAGCAGCGTGGTCTTGCCTACACCGTTGCGGCCCAGCAGGCAGGTCACTTCCCCGATTTTCACGTCGAAGGACAGGCCACGCAGAATGTGGCTGCCGCCGTAGTACTGGTGAAGCTTCTCTATTTGCAACATGTTCGAACTCTCCCGGTGATCATTCCCACGCTCCGCGTGGGAATGCCGCGATGGACGCTCTGCGTCCGCTATGTGACGCAGAGCGTCACGGGATGCATTCCCACGCAGAGCGCGGGAACGATCAAGGTCTGCATCAGCGCCCGAGATAAACCTCGATCACTCGCTCATCCGCCTGCACTTCCTCAAGCGAACCTTCCGCCAGAACACTGCCCTGGTGCAGCACGGTGACGTGGTCGGCGATGGTGCCGACAAAGCCCATGTCGTGCTCCACCACCATCAGCGAGTGTTTACCCGCCAGGCTCTTGAACAGTTCTGCGGTGAATTCCGTCTCGGCGTCGGTCATGCCCGCCACCGGCTCGTCGAGCAGCAGCAATTGCGGGTCCTGGACCAGCAGCATGCCGATCTCCAGAAACTGCTTCTGACCGTGGGACAAGAGTCCGGCCGGGCGTGACATCGACGACGTCAGGCGAATGGTTTCCAACACTTCATCGATGCGGTCACGCTGTTCGCCGTTGAGCTTGGCCCGCAGGCTGGCCCATACCGATTTGTCGGTTTTCTGCGCCAGCTCCAGGTTCTCGAACACGCTCAATGCCTCGAACACCGTCGGCTTCTGAAACTTGCGACCAATGCCGGCCTGGGCGATCTGCACTTCGCTCATCTTCGTCAGGTCCAGAGTTTCGCCGAACCAGGCCTTGCCGTGGCTGGGGCGGGTCTTGCCGGTGATCACGTCCATCAGTGTGGTCTTGCCCGCGCCGTTTGGGCCGATGATGCAGCGCAACTCGCCGACGCCGATGTACAGGTTCAGATCGTTAAGCGCCTTGAAACCGTCGAAGCTGACGCTGATGTCTTCAAGCGTCAGGATCGTGCCGTGCAGCGTGTTCAGGCCTTCGCCTGCGACCTGGCCGAGCCCGATGGCATCGCGGCTGGTGCCTGCGTCGCTGTTTGGGTCCAGCACCGGATCGAAGGCGGGAGTGGGTGTGCTTTTCATTGTTCGCTCCTCATCTTGAGCGGGTCTTGATCAGGCCGATCACGCCTTTGGGCAGGTACAGCGTCACCACAATGAACAGCGCGCCGAGGAAGAACAGCCAGTATTCAGGGAAGGCCACGGTGAACCAGCTCTTCATCCCGTTGACCAGGCCTGCGCCGAGCAGCGGGCCAATCAGCGTTCCACGACCGCCCAGCGCGACCCAGACAGCAGCCTCGATGGAGTTGGTCGGCGACATCTCGCTGGGGTTGATGATGCCCACCTGCGGCACATACAGCGCGCCTGCCAGACCGCACAAAACAGCGCTCAACACCCAGACGAACAGCTTGAAGCCACGGGGATCGTAGCCGCAGAACATCAGACGGTTTTCGGCGTCACGAACAGCAGTCAGCACCCGACCGAACTTGCTGCGCGCCAGACGCCAACCGACGAACAGGCTGCCCGCCAGCAATGCGACCGTGAGCAGGAACAACACCGCGCGAGTGCCCTGAGACGTGATGCTGAAACCCAGAATGCTGCGGAAGTTGGTGAAGCCGTTGTTGCCGCCAAAACCGGTTTCGTTGCGGAAGAACAGCAGCATCCCGGCGAACGTCAGGGCCTGGGTCATGATCGAGAAGTACACGCCCTTGATCCGCGAGCGGAAGGCGAAGAAGCCGAACACCAGCGCCAGCAAGCCCGGCGCCAGCACCACCAGACACATGGCCCAGAGGAAATGCTGCGTGCCGACCCAGTACCAAGGCAGCTCAGTCCACGACAGGAAGGTCATGAACGCGGGCAGGCTGTCGCCCGACGCTTCACGCATCAGGTACATGCCCATCGCATAGCCGCCCAGAGCGAAGAACAGCCCGTGACCCAGTGACAGCAGACCCGCGTAGCCCCAGACCAGATCCAGCGCCAGTGCGACGATGGCGTAACAGAGAATCTTGCCCACCAGCGTCAGGGTGTAGGCCGAGACCTGCATCGGATTGCTTTCCGGCAACAGCGACAACAGCGGCAGGGCGATCAACAGGGCGAGGATGACCGCGCCTATGGAGATCGTGACTTTGGTGCCAGCGCGTTGCGCGGCGGTAACCATCAGTGGCTGGTTCATCAGTCGATCACCCGTCCTTTGAGCGCGAACAGCCCTTGCGGACGTTTCTGGATAAACAGAATGATCAGCGCCAGGATCAGGATCTTGCCCAGCACTGCGCCGATTTGCGGTTCGAGAATCTTGTTGGCGATGCCCAGCCCGAAGGCCGCTGTCACACTACCGGCCAACTGGCCGACACCGCCGAGCACTACCACCAGGAACGAGTCGATGATGTAGCTCTGACCCAGGTCAGGGCCGACGTTGCCGATCTGGCTCAGTGCCACGCCGCCAAGGCCTGCGATGCCCGAGCCGAGCCCGAAGGCCATCATGTCGATGCGCCCCGTGGGCACGCCGCAGCAGGCCGCCATGTTGCGGTTCTGGGTGACGGCGCGCACGTTCAGGCCCAGGCGGGTCTTGTTCAGCAGCAGCCAGGTCAGCACCACCACGAACAGCGCGAAGCCAATGATGATGATCCGGTTGTACGGCAGCACCAGATTTGGCAGCACCTGAATACCGCTTGAGAGCCATTCGGGGTTGGCGACTTCGACGTTCTGCGCGCCGAATACCACGCGGATCAACTGGATCAGCATCAGGCTGATGCCCCAGGTGGCGAGCAGGGTTTCCAGCGGGCGGCCGTAGAGGTGACGAATCACCGTGCGCTCCAGCGCCATGCCGATACAAGCGGTGACGAAGAACGCCACCGGCAGTGCCACCAGCGGATAGAACTCGATGGCGCCCGGCGCGTAACGCTGGAACATGATCTGCACGACGTAGGTGGCGTAGGCGCCGAGCATCAACATTTCGCCGTGGGCCATGTTGATCACGCCCAGCAGGCCGAAGGTGATCGCCAGACCCAGCGCAGCCAGCAGCAGGATCGAGCCCAGCGAAATACCGCTGAAGACCTGGCCGATCACTTCGCCAATCATCAATTTGCGTTTGACCTGAGCGAGACTGGTCTCCGCCGCCAGGCGTACGCTTGGATCGGTTTCGACGTTGGGCTCCAACAGGTTTTCAAGACGAGTACGTGCCAGCGGATCGCCGGTTTCACCCAAAAGGCGTACTGCCGCCAGACGCACGCTGGGGCTGGTGTCGACGAGCTGCAGGTTGGCCAGCGCCAGCGTCAGGGCCGAGTGCACGGCTTCGTCTTTTTCAGTGGAGACTTGTTGCATGAGTAACTGCAATTGCGCCGGGCGCGCGCTCTTTTGCAATGTGAGTGCGGCGGCCAGACGTAGCTTGGCGTCGGCGGCGAGCAGTTGATGACTGGCCAGAGCGGTGTCAACCAGACCCCGCAGGCGGTTGTTCAGGCTGATCGCTTGAGGTTCGTCAGGGGTCGGTGCGTCGGCCAGTGCCGGGGCGGCTGGATCGACGGCGGTAAAACTGTCGCCGTTCTGGATGAAGGCGCGATTGCTGCTGTCGGCGGCCACGCGGCCTTCCTCCAGGGCAATCAGTAAATCAACGCGCGCCGGATCGGGCTTGGCGGCCCAAGCTTCCAGCAATTCGGCACGTTGAGAGGATTCGGCCGCGACAAAGTCGCCGGCATCGCTGGCATGGGCTGCGAAGGGCAGCAACAGGCTCAGGGCGAGAATAAGGCGGTAGAGAGATCTGGGCATATCGGTGTCCTGGAAGCACCCGCATGACCTCGCGGCCATGCGCAGATGCTGATCGTTCCCACGCTCTGCGTGGGAATGCATCCCCTGACGCTTTGCGTCATCCGTTAACGGACGCGGAGCGTCGAAGGCATGTTCCCACGGGGACCGTGGGAACCATCAGGGGCGGGTGTCAGTTACTCTTCACCGCATAGTCAGGTTTCTTGTCGTTACCCGGAATGAACGGGCTCCAAGGCTGGGCGCGGATCGGCTCCTTGGTTTTCCACACGACGTTGAACTGACCGTCAGCCTTGATCTCGCCGATCATCACCGGCTTGTGCAGGTGGTGGTTGGTCTTGTCCATTTCCAGGGTGAAGCCCGACGGCGCGGCGAAGGTCTGGCCGGCCATGGCTTCGCGGACTTTATCCACATCGGTGGACTTGGCTTTCTCGACCGCCTGCGCCCACATGTGGATACCCACGTAGGTGGCTTCCATCGGGTCGTTGGTCACCGCCTTGTCGGCGTTCGGCAGGTTGTGCGCCTTGGCGTAGGCTTTCCAGTCAGCGACGAACTTGGTGTTGACCGGGTTCTTCACGGACTCGAAGTAGTTCCAGGCGGCCAGGTTGCCCACCAGCGGTTTGGTGTCGACGCCGCGCAGCTCTTCTTCACCGACCGAGAACGCCACGACCGGAACGTCGGTGGCTTTCAGGCCCTGGTTGCCCAGTTCCTTGTAGAACGGCACGTTGGAGTCGCCGTTCACGGTGGAGATCACAGCGGTCTTGCCTCCGGCGGAGAACTTCTTGATGTTGGCCACGATGGTCTGGTAATCGCTGTGACCGAACGGGGTGTAGACCTCTTCGATGTCGCTGTCCTTCACGCCTTTGGAGTGCAGGAACGAACGCAGAATCTTGTTGGTGGTGCGCGGGTAGACGTAGTCGGTGCCCAGCAGGAAGAAGCGCTTGGCGGCGCCGCCGTCTTCGCTCATCAGGTACTCGACCGCAGGAATCGCCTGCTGGTTTGGCGCCGCGCCGGTGTAGAACACGTTCGGCGACATCTCTTCACCTTCGTACTGCACCGGGTAGAACAGCAGGCCGTTCAGCTCTTCGAAGACCGGCAATACCGATTTGCGAGAGACCGAAGTCCAGCAACCGAACACCACGGACACCTTGTCCTGGGTCAGCAGCTGACGAGCCTTTTCAGCGAACAGCGGCCAGTTGGACGCTGGGTCGACCACCACAGCCTCAAGCTTCTTGCCATTTACGCCGCCCTTGGCGTTGATCTCGTCGATGGTCATCAACGCCATATCTTTGAGCGAAGTCTCGGAGATGGCCATGGTGCCGGACAAAGAATGCAGAATGCCGACCTTGATGGTCTCGGCGGCCTGGACGGTCCAGGTCAAACCCATAGCGGCGATCGATGCGGACAAGGTGAACGCTTTAAGCAAACTACGACGCTTCATTGGCTAGCTCCATTCTTCGATTTTTTTAGAAATGACTGCTGTTGGCGGTGCAGAGGATGAGTCTGCTTAGGCTTTAGCAAAGGCTGGGCCAAGGCGTGAAAGGTCGCAAAATGGAATGAAAACGTCGCGAGTGACGGGTCGGGCGCACCAATCTGGGGTTGGTTCGACGTTGTGGTGCGCACGGTGCGCTGATCTGGTGCGGGAAGCTGTCGGAGTAGACAGGTTTTTACAGCGAGCAGGATTCAGGGAGGGGCGTAGTGATGAGAACGGGGCCTGAAACCGGCAATGAGGAGGAATTCATCACTAAACCACCCAAATGGTTCCAGGCCCCGCAGGACGCAATCTAAGCTGTTGCCGCCGATTTGGCAAAGCGCGAAAGGGCTATTCGATCGAGCAACCATATTGCCAGCATCGAAATCCCGACGAGCGGAAAGGCAATACCTAGCGCAAGCATCACCACCGTCGCGATTTTCCAGCGTGGCAGATCATGTCGCAGCGGCGGAACACCGAAGCCGTTCTGCGGCCGACGCTTCCACCAGATCACGATGCCGCTGACCGAACTGAGCAGCACCATCAGGCAGATGAACAGGATCAGCAACTGGTTCACCCAACCGAACATCTTGCCTTCGTGCAACATCACCCCGAGTTCAGTGGCTTTCGAAACCGCGCTGTAATCGGTGTAGCGCACATCAGCCAGTACCTTGCCGCTGTACTGATCGACATGCAGGGTGGCGTCGTTGCGCGGGTCGTCCGCGAACACTGAAACGGTGAATACGCCGTCGGCGGTTTTCGGTTGAGTGATGCTGTAGCCCGGCTCGATCTTGCGCTCATTGGCGATGTCGACGACCCGTTGCAAAGTAATGGTCGGTGCAGCAGGACCGCTGGACATGCCGCCGTGGTTCATGTGTTCGGCATGATCGCCCGAGGAAACCGGCATCGGCGTGTTCTCCATGGCCCACGGCACAGTCTGCACACTGGCGTTATTCAGCTCGCCAGCCTGTTTCGCGGACTTGGGCACGTCATTCCACATCGCGGCGGGGAAGGTGTTCCACACGTCGGCGTAGACCTTGCCCCACATGCCGGTCCAGGTCATGCCGCTGAGCAGCATGAACAACAGGGCCACCGAACCCCAGAAACCGGTCACGGCGTGCAGGTCGCGCCACAGCACCCGGCCTTTGGCGGTGATCCTTGGCCAGAGCACGCCAGCCGGGGAACGACCCCGTGGCCACCACAGATACAAGCCGGATACGACCAGAACGATCCCCCATCCTGCCGCCATTTCCACCAGGCGATCACCGACAGTGCCGACCATCAACTCACCGTGCAGCTCACGGGCCATGGCCTGCAGATTGTTCTTGGCATCCTGCGTACCGAGAATCTTGCCGCTGTACGGGTCTATGAACAGGTTCACCTCGCGACCGTCCTTCTTGATCACGAACTGCGCGCTGCTTTCGGCGTTTGCCGGAGGCAGGTATTTACTGACCAGCACCTGCGGATAGGCCTCGAGCACGCGTCGTTGCTGCTCATCGGCAGTGAGCATGTGGTGCGCCGGTTTGACGGTCAGCAGGTCGCTGTACATCAGCGAATCGAGCTGCGGTTTGAACAGATAAACCATGCCGGTCAACGACAGCATGATCATGAAGGGCGCAACGAACAGGCCGGCATAGAAATGCCAGCGCCACGCCAGGTTGTAGAACGACACATTTGGTTTGGACATGGTGCAACGCTCCCGTCAGGGAAAAACACGGCGCAGCGCGTCGACAGCCAGGTGGCCGCCAACGGATACGAATCTCTTTTTCAAGGGGTTATGCGACAGACGAGAACGGCGGAGCGCGACTGCGGGCGTTGGGGAAAACGTTGCGTTGAGCATGGCCTTGTTGCGGGGCCGCGTTGTAGAAATCAGCGGGCCTGGGCGGGATGGGCGCTGCAACGGCGAGGGTCTGGGTCAGCGCCGGGCAGCTGAACAGCAACGTGCAATAGCCGCATTTGGCCCAGATGACATGATCCACGCCAGCGTCGGCGCCTCTATCCGCGTGGTGCCCGCTGTGATCGTCTGCAGCCATGTCCATCGACGCGGACATGTCCATGCCGGCCGACATCGACACTGGCATTGACATGCCCGAATGATGCTCCATCGGCATCGACTGAGAGATCAGCGGCCCGATGAAGATCATCAGCATGGCGAACAGGCTCAGCCATGCACCCGAAGTCTTACGGGGTGCAGGATTGGAGCTGGCGCGTATCGCGTTCATGCGGCTCATTGGGCTCAGCTTCGACGGTCAGTGCTGTCAGTGGGCGTGAGCGGGGGGAGCGTCAGGTGCCTGTTTCTGCACCATGACCTCGACAGGCACGTCGCCGGTTTTCTCGAAGTGCAGGGTCAACGGGAATGACTGGCCGTCTGTCAGCTTCGAACGATCTTTCAGATCCAGCAGCATGACGTGGTAAGCCATGGGGGCGAAGGTCACCTCACCGCCGGCCGGAATGTCCACCGTCTGCACTTGCTGCATCTTCATCAGGCCGTCTTTGTTCACGTGCTCGTGCAATTGAGCGGCGCCTGCAACGGAGCTGTCGACACCGACAAGACGATCGGCGTCGGGGCCCGCATTACTGATCACGAAGTACGCCGCAACCGTGGGCGCATTCGGCGGCAGCTCCATCGACCAAGGGCGGGCGATTGCTAGATGGCCTTTTGCATACTCATTAGCTTCAACATAGCAGGCAGGCAACAGCATTGCCGCCAGCAGCAGAACTTTTTTTAACGTGACGTTTTTCAACATGGCACCGAGGCTCCAAATCATTCAGATACGCGACGTGCAGCGTGAACGAAGGATCAGACTCGAGGAGAGGCGCGGGGGTTGAGGCCAGGCCATAGTTGGCGAGGCGGGGCGTGAAACACCAGGATCGCGGTCGGGAAGCGGACAGGCTCGAAGATCGTGAACATACCGAAGGTCTGGCCGGCTGGAATCGCCACAAGCGACAAGGCTGCGGAGCAGCACGGGCAATGTTGCATCGAGGAATGTTCACTGCTGTCAGGCGTGCGCTGACTGACCTTGCTGACCAGCCCCAATGGCGTCGCCACCAACTGCGTGCCATTGCCGGTGCAGAAACTGCCCCACACCACCTGCTCGCCCTGGGTGCGCGGCATGGTCGGCGTCATCGGCATGGCCAGCATCCCGAACAACAGCGCAAAACACGCCACCCAGGCAAAGGCCCGGCGCCGTTTGAGGCTGATGAGTCGATCTTGTTGTTCTTTCATGTCGGCCATTTAGCCTGAATGGCCGTGAGATGTAAAAAGCCAGGGTGCGGCGATGTGTCGCGGGGGTGTTACTGGATGGGTATCGCATGCACCTTTGCCTTTCCTGAATTAGATAGATTTAATTGTCAGCGCACCAATATGTCTATGGCCGGTGCTGGTAGGTTATTTGCTGACTTCCGACGGCGAGGCCGTTGGTCTGCTTTTGCGCTTTCCAAAACCCTAGGCTCGGTTTTATCGCTGGTGGAGGGGGAGGCAGTCGACGCATGCAGTTCAAGACCCAGAGCCTTGATCACTTTCATGATAGTTGCGAACTCCGGGTTGCCGTTGCTGCTCAAGGCTTTGTAGAGGCTTTCCCTGCCAAGTCCGGTATCTCTGGCGATCTTTGTCATGCCGTAGGCGCGCGCGATGTCGTTGAGGGCATGCCGGACCAATACACCGTCCCCTGAGTCTTCCTCAAAACAGGCATCCAGATAACCTGCCATGTCCTCAGGAGTTTCGAGGTACTCGGCAACATCGAATAGTTTGAATTCTTCTTTCATCATTTTTCTCTCGCTTCGAGTCTTTTAGCCATTTCCCTCGCGCGGCTGATATCCCCGTTTTGTGTTGATTTATCACCGCCGAGTAAAAGTAGGTAAACCACGTCTTCTCGGCGAGTGAGGTAAATCCGGTAGCCAGGGCCGTAGTGAACACGCATTTCAAAAACGCTTTCGCCTACTGATTCACAATCACCAAAATTGCCTAATGTTGCTGATCGAATTCGAGCAAGGATGCGCTGATGTCCGGTCTTGTTCCTCAAGGACTTCAACCACTTCGAGAACAGGGTGGATCGTTCGAAAATAATCCTACGGAAAAGGTATCCCGCAGGATACTTTTCCGAAGTCAGCTGACGCAGATAGCAGCAGCCTGAGTTTTCGTCAGGGTGTTGGCGATTTCACTCTGCGGGAGACGAAGGTCGGGAATCATCCTGCAATACCGCCAGCAACTTCCCGACGCTCCAGAACTCCCGATCCACCTCTGCCAATATTGGCCGCTTCAACACCAGCACCGGCACTCCGCGTTCCCGCGCCACTTCCAGCTTCGGTTCGGTCGCGCTGCTGCCGCTGTTTTTGCTGATCAGCACATCAATCTGGCGCCGTTCGAACAACTCGCGCTCGTCGTCGAGATGAAACGGGCCGCGCGCGCCGATCACTTCGCAGCGTTCGTTGCCGGGGTAAACGTCCAGTGCGCGGAGTGTCCAGAATTGGTGTTCGGGGATTTCATGCAGGTGCTGCAAAGGCTCGCGGCCCAGGGTGAACAGCGGACGCTGGAAAGGGGTGAGCGCGGTGATCAGCCCGGCCCAGTCTGCGACTTCACGCCAGTCGTCGTCAGGGCCCGCCTGCCAGGCAGGCCGACGCAGCGCCCAGCACGGGACGCCCGCAAGCTTTGCAGCGATGGCGGCGTTGTGGCTGATCTGCGCAGCGTAGGGGTGGGTCGCATCGAGGATAAGATCGATGTGTTCCTCGCGTACGAACTGCGCCAGCCCTTCAGCGCCGCCGTAGCCGCCGACGCGAACCTGACAGCGCAGATCGCTCGGCACCCGGCCGACACCCGCGAGGCTGTAGATGTGCTGCGGGCCCAGAGTCCGTGCAATCGCCAGTGCTTCGGTGACACCGCCAAGCAGGAGGATTCGCTCAGCCATCAGGGTTTGATCGCTTCGAGCAAAGTGATGGGCAGCGCTTGGCGCCAGGTGTCGAACTCACCAAGCGGCTTGGAGTGGGCCAGATGAATGCGGGTCAGTTCACCGCCATGTTGTTCGCGCCAGTTCACCAGCATGGCCTCGCTTTGCAGCGTAACGGCATTGGCCACCAGCCGGCCTCCGGAACGCAATTGCTGCCAGCAACTTTCCAGCACTCCAGAGCGCGTCACGCCGCCGCCGATGAAAATCGCATCGGGCGTTTCCAGTCCTTCAAGGGCATCGGGCGCACGACCGCGCACCAGTTGCAGCCCGGGCACACCCAAGGCATCACGGTTGAATTCGACCAATTGCTGGCGGCTTTCGTTGGATTCGATTGCCACGGCCCGGCAGGTAGGGTGGGCGCGCATCCATTCGATACCAATCGAGCCGCAGCCCGCGCCGACGTCCCACAACAGCTCGCCGGGAACGGGGGCAAGGCGGCCGAGGGTGATCGCGCGCACGTCGCGTTTGGTCAGTTGACCGTCATGACGAAACGCATCGTCCGGCAAGCCTCCCAACGGGGATAAACGCAAGGTTCCCGGCTCGGCACGGCAGTCGATAGCCACCAGATTCAGGGCCGCGATCTCTGGATCGGACCAGTCGCTGGCGATGGCCTCGACGCGTCGTTCCGATGGGCCGCCCAGGTGCTCGAGAACGGTGATTTTGCTGGAACCGAAGCCGCGCTCGCGCAACAAGGCCGCAATCGCCGAGGGGCTGTGACCGTCGTTGCTCAGCACTAGCAGGCGCAGACCGTGGTGCAGTTGTGCGTTCAGCGCGGCCAGCGGGCGAGCGACGACAGATAACGTCACCACCTCCTGCAACGCCCAGCCCAGGCGCGCGGCGGCCAGAGAATAGGAAGAGGGCGCAGGAATCACCCGCATCTGCTCGACAGGCACCTGACGCGACAGACTCACGCCCACCCCGAACAGCATGGGATCACCGCTTGCAATCACGCAGACCGGCTCGCCACGCTGTTCCAGCACCGCCTGCAATGAGAACGGGCTTGGCCAGTGACGACGTTCGGCGCCAATGCACCGTGGCAACAGGTCGAGCTGGCGCGAGCTGCCGAACACCTGCCGCGCCTGCAACAGTGCGTGCCGGGCATTCCTGCCCAGCCCCTTGAAGCCGTCTTCACCAATTCCCACGACTGTCAGCCACGGCGACATGTATTGCCCTCAAAGCCAATGCTTGCGACAGGCCGATAAGCGCGGCCTGTGGATAAGGTCGGCATGATACCGCGCCAGTGGAGGCTCGTCCTTTTTGCCATCCGACAGACCGTCTTTTCATGCGACCTGCCAAAGCAGGCATAATACGGCGCCTGCAGACGCCCCGTTCTGCACTTCCCAGCCCGATCACGTCAGGTGACCCTTTGACCGAGCCGCTGTCTGCTCGCCCGCCCGCTACGCATCTGCGCCCCTCGGCTTGTCCGGGGTTGTTGCGTATCGTCCCGGCGCTGGACGGGGGCATCTGCCGGATCAAGCTGGCAGGCGGCGTTATATCGGCGGATCAGGCGTTTGCCGTTGCTGATGCTGCGCAGCGTTTTGCCGGTGGGGTGATCGAGGCGACCAATCGCGGCAACCTGCAGATTCGCGGGATCGGCGCGGACCACGATGCGCTGATCGCGACATTGCTCGATGCCGGGCTGGGGCCGAAGAACCCCGCCAGCGACGACGTGCGCAATCTGATGCTCAGCCCTACGGCAGGTCTGGATCCACAGCAGTTGTTCGATGCTCGTCCTTTGGCGGCGCAGATTCTTCACTCGCTTGAAACCCACCCTCTCTTTCATGAGCTCTCCCCAAAGTTCGCCCTGTCACTGGATGCAGGCGAAGGCCTTGTGATGCTCGAACATCCCCATGACCTGTGGCTGTCGGCAATGGACGTGGATGGCGAAACCTTGCTGGGGTTTGGACTGGCGGGATGCCCGGCGAACGATCCGCCACTGGCGGCTGTATCTCTGGATTCGGGGCTTGCTCTGGTGGTGGTCATGCTCGAATTGTTCCTTGAGCATGCCCGGCCGGAGCAGACGCGGATGCGTCATTTGCTTGAAGACATGCCGGTCACGCGTTTTCTGGAGCTGCTGTCTGAACGCCTGACGACGTCGTTAAGAACCGGCAAGGAAATAACCTCATGGCGTCGGTCGCCGATCAGGACGAACGCGCATATCGGTGCTTACGCGCAAGCGCTGACCTGCCTGACGTGTGTCGGTGGGGTCGTGCCTTTGGGGCGCCTGACGCCGTCCATGTTGCGCAAGGCCGCAGCACTGTCGGTTGAGCTGGGCGATGGCGCGCTGGCGATGACTCCGTGGCAGAGCCTGATACTGCGCAATGTCGCCACGGCGCGATCCGCCGACGCGCTCGATGGCTTGCGAGCGGCAGGGCTGTTATGCGATGCCGACCAGGCACTCTCGCAGATGATTGCCTGCACTGGCTCTGCTGCCTGTGGCAAAGGGCGGGCGGACACCAAGTCGGACGCATTGCAACTGACCGCGTACCTGCAACGAGAGGGTGTCAGTCAGATGATTCATCTTTCTGGCTGCACCCGGTCCTGCGCTGCGGCCCATGTAGCGCCGGTCACATTGCTGGCGGTTTCAGCCGGCCATTACGACCTTTATTTTCACCACGCAGATCGGCCGGGTTTCGGCGAGTTGCGTGGGCGGGACCTCACTATTGAAGCAGTCGGTGCGCTGTTGACCACCGACTCACGGAGCAACACCGATGATTGATTACATCCGCGACGGTCAGGAGATCTATCGCAACTCCTTCGCGATCATTCGCGCCGAGGCCAACCTCGACAGGATCCCGGCCGACCTTGAAAAACTCGCAGTGCGGGTGATTCATGCCTGCGGCATGGTAGATGCGGTCGACGGTCTGCGCTTCTCTCCGGGCGCCGGTACAGCCGGGCGTCAGGCGCTGGCTGGCGGTGCGCCGATTCTGTGTGACGCGCACATGGTCGCCGAGGGTGTGACCCGTGCCCGTCTGCCTGCGAACAATCAGGTGATCTGCACGCTTAAACGTGAAGAGGTTCCGGAGCTGGCTCGCGAGCTGGGCAACACCCGTTCCGCTGCCGCACTGGAACTGTGGCGTCCGCATCTTGAAGGCGCTGTAGTGGTCATTGGCAACGCGCCCACCGCGCTGTTCTACCTGCTGGAGATGATCGATGCCGGTGCTCCGAAACCGGCACTGATTCTTGGCTTTCCGGTGGGCTTCGTCGGTGCTGCCGAATCCAAGGACATGCTCGCCGCCGACAGCCGTGGCGTGCCATACGTGATCATGCAGGGCCGTCGCGGCGGCAGCGCGATGGCGGCGGCTGCGGTGAACGCCCTCGCCACGGAGGTCGAATGATGCAGGCTCGTGGTCGTCTGATTGGGCTGGGCGTAGGCCCCGGGGATCCTGAACTGATCACCGTCAAGGCGCTGCGCCTGCTGCGTGAATCGCCGGTGGTGGCGTACTTTGTGGCGAAGGGCAAGAAGGGCAATGCTTTCGGGATTATCGAAGCCCACTTGCAAGAGGCCCAGACGCTGATGCCATTGGTGTACCCGGTGACCACCGAAGCGCTGCCTGCGCCAATGTCTTACGAACAGATCATCAGCGACTTCTACGACACCGCCAGTCTCGATGTGGCCGCGCATCTGGATGCCGGGCGCGATGTGGCAGTGATCTGCGAGGGCGACCCCTTTTTCTACGGCTCGTACATGTACCTGCACGATCGCCTCGCCGAGCGTTATGAGGCTGAGGTCGTGCCGGGTGTCTGCTCGATGCTCGGCGGCGCTTCGGTATTGGGTGCGCCACTGGTGTATCGCAATCAGAGCCTGTCGGTGTTATCGGGGGTGCTGTCGGCGGAGGAGCTCAAGCGCAAGCTGGTGGATGCCGATGCGGCTGTGATCATGAAGCTGGGGCGCAACCTGCCTAAAGTGCGCCAGGTGTTGGTTGAGACCGGTCTGGCGGAACGCGCGCTGTACGTCGAGCGCGCGACCATGAGCAATCAGAAAATCGTGCCGCTGGCCGAGGTCGACCCGATGTCCTCGCCGTACTTCTCGCTGATCATCGTTCCTGGCGAAAGGTGGCAAGGCTGATGGGCACTTCGAACATCCAGGCGCCAGCCATTGTCATTCTCGGCAAGGGGGCGCTGGCGACGGCCAAACGCATTCAGCAGCTCTACCCGGACGCGCTGATTCACGGCCTGGCCGAGCGTGTCGAAGGTGCCGATCGCAGCTACGCCGAGTTCGGCGCGACGCTGCGTCAGCTGTATCAACAGGACACGCCGATCATTGCGCTGTGCGCGGCAGGGATCGTGATTCGAACCCTCGCCCCGGTCTTGCTGGAAAAGGGCGCCGAGCCGCCAGTGCTGGCTGTCGCCGAGGACGGTAGCGCGATCGTGCCACTGCTTGGCGGCCTGGGCGGGGTCAACGTCATGGCCCGGGAAATCGCCGGGGCCCTGAACACGACTGCCGCGATCACCACCAGCGGTGAACTGCGTTTCGGCACCTGTCTGCTCAGTCCGCCTGCCGGTTATGCGCTGGGCGATCTGGAACTGGGCAAGCGTTTCGTTTCCGACTTGCTGTCTGGAGAAAGCGTGCGCATCGAAGGTGCAGCGCCGTGGCTGGCCCAGGCGCAATTACCTGAGGATGATCACGCGCATCTGGCGATTCGCGTGGGTTACGCCGAGCGCGAGCCGTCGGCCAATGAATTGCTCATCTACCCGCGCAATGTGTTGGTGGCGGTCGATGCGTCAGTCGCTGATATTGCCAATTCCGTGAGAGATGCGCTGCATGATTCGCGGATCGCGACTCAGGCACTGGCCTGTCTGCTGGCCAGCGAATCAGACATGGCAAAACCTGCGCTGCATGCGGCTGCCCAAGCGTTGGGAGTGCCGGTGCGCTTTACCTCGGCTGCATCGGTAAGCGAGATGGTGCAGCAAGTACTGCCGCAACTGCTACCGCCGATCAACCCGGTGGACGGCATTGCGATTGCAGTCGCACCACAGCCTCTGGACACAGAGCAGGTGGGCCGCGGGCGCGGGCGTCTGGCTGTCATCGGCCTGGGTCCTGGCGCCGCAGAGTTCATGATTCCCGCCGTCAAGGCCGAACTCGCCCGGGCCAACGATGTATTGGGCTACGAGACCTATGTGCGCATGGCTGGCCCATTCCGCGCCGATCAGGTCCTGCACTGCACCGATAACCGCGAAGAGATGCAGCGGGCACGCCACGCGTTCGAACTGGCAGCTCAGGGGCGTTCAGTGGTGGTGGTTTCGTCTGGGGATCCGGGCGTATTCGCGATGGCTGCAGCAGTGCTGGAAGCGCTGCAAGAGTCCGACAATGCCGAGTGGCATGCAGTCGATCTGGAAATCCTGCCGGGCGTATCCGCTTCGCTGGCTACGGCGGCGCAGGCGGGTGCGCCTTTGGGCCATGATTTCTGCGTAATGTCCCTGTCCGACAATCTCAAGCCTTGGGGCATCATCGAAAAGCGTCTGGACCTGGCGTGTCAGGCGGATCTGGCGTTGGCGTTCTACAACCCGATTTCCCGTTCCCGGCCATGGCAACTGGGACGCGCACTGGAAATCGTGCGCCAGCATCGCAGTCCGCAAACCCCGGTGACGCTGGGGCGCGACATCGGCCGTCCGGGCCAGACCTTGCGCGTCGTCACCCTCGGCGAACTCGCACCCGAAATGGTCGACATGCGCACCATGGTCCTGATTGGCTCCTCCACCACGTGTGTGTTTGCGCGTGCCAATGGCAGTCAGTGGGTGTACACGCCGCGTTGGTATGGCGACAAGCCTGAGAAGTAGTCAGCCCGGCGTGCTGAACTCTCTCGTTCTCATGTGGGAACGGTCTGGGCGTAGACGAAGCTTTGTCGCTACGCCCATCTTGAAATTCGCCCACTTGCCAGAGGAAATGATCGCTACTTAGCGACGTCAGTTGTCGCTCTTTTCCCTGTTGGGCTGTTCAGGCCTACGCGGCTCCCCGCGTGCGCAGGGGACGATGCATTCCCCTCTCCATGCCTTCCGGAACGGCGTGTAGGAAACACCTGTTTCCAGTTCCACTTCTACTTATTGATCACTTGTTTTCTCGCCGCGAAAACTCGCTAGTCTCATTTTGTCCATGAGGGACATGAGTGATCTAAAAGGACTGGAAAATGAGTTTTGAGAAACAAATGAGTGACAACGATATTCGCTCTTTTATCGCAGAGGTCGAGCTGGCGGACAGCTCTCGGCCAGTGATCCAGCAGCGTCGCGCGATGAGTATCGGTCGGGCGAAGAGGGCATTGGTGACGGAAAATGCCGATGCAGCGGTAGTAGGCAGCAATCTATTGGCATTTGCCGAGGGGGTTTCACGGCAGAACAAGGAAGACGTCATGGACTCCTTTCTGTTCGCGACGTTGGTAGCCAACAAGGCTTTCAACCCTGAGACTCAAAGCGTCGACTGGTACTCGCGCTTCTACAAGGTACTCTCGACAGTAGGCTGGCTATCAACGAGCTGGAGCTACGAACGGTACCAGTCGAATCATCAGCGATTCACTATGGAGCAGGCCGGCCTTGAAATTCTGGCTTCTGCAATCGCTGCAGCGGCATTACCGGGACCTGCTTCGGTGGCGATGCTCAAGGTCGCGGGGGACGCAGTCAGGGCCCTCGCAGCAAAGGAAAAGCCCTTGGGTTTGTTCGAACGTCAGACCAAATCCCACAATGGCGCAAGTTTCCGTATCGGCGCATGTGCCGAGTCCCAAGACGGCACGGTCAACCTGGCGATGGGGGCGGTCAATTTCGAGGCCTCCTCGACCGTGACGGATGTACTGTTCTGGGAATGGAACAGTTCCGAGGTCAAGACCTTTCGTGGGGAAGACAGTCTGGTGTTGAACACACGTCTTTATGCCGGTCATCGCGAGCTTATCCAGCAGCGACTGGGTACCAATGCGCAAACCGCTATTGCCGAGTTCGATATTTAAGAATGAGAGAGGGGCGCCTGGCGCCCCTTTTTCATGTGGAGGTGCAATTGAATCAAGGAACGATTGAAGGGCAATGCAATGCGGGTTGCCTGCTGTTTATGTCCGCCGCTTGCAGTGATCGACAAAAGACCGATGCAAGCGATATCACGTTGTATACCCAGCTGGCGGCCAGCAAAAAACACTCACGGATGGATACTCCGGACAGTTGGAAACAAACCTGGTTGGCCGCCCTGAGCAGATTTGGCTGGGCATTGAAAGCCCATGAGACGCTGAGCTTGCCTGCCGCCGAACTGGGCTCTGGCACTCTGTGGGAGTGGACGCATCGGCATGTTCCATTTTTTTTCCCACGTCAGTTGGTTCGGGAAGGGGGGATCTTGATGAAGCGGTCCGTGGCTGCCCATCCAGAACAGCCTGCCCTTGAACTGTTGATCCCTCACATCATTGAGCCTGTCCCGACTAGCCTTGCATGGGATCAGATGGCGCCAGTGCCGGAGCACAGAATAGGGTTGCAGTTCGCCTATTGCGGGCCGGCATCGGGGTTGAATCTGGTGGTTCTTTCGTTGAAAACGAGGCAAACGCTGAAGTCCGGTTTCCTGATTGAGGTGCTCGATCCCAAGGCTGTGGTCGGTAATGTCGAGGTGACGTATTACTCGGTTGAAATGCTGGAGCGGGTCTACGGCCCGCTTCGCGCCAGCATCGGCAGGGCTCTTGAGGCGCGCCGCGTGATCATGATCTCTCCCTTGCGGGAGGGCGCCGATGACCACACCGAATGAGAGCCTGGTGATGGGCAGCAGTCTGGTGTCCTTTGGCTCGTCTGTCTCCGCAGGCCTGCGTGCCGACGTTCTGGATTGCCTCTTGTATGCACAGCTATCGGCAGACAAGAAATATGACAGGCGCCAGAACTGGAGGCAGTGGATCGAGCAATATCAACGAGTCATTTATCAGAAGGGTTCGCGGATCAGCGGCGCGCTCAACCCCGTCCAGATAAAGATTCAGCGTCTGCAAGATCTTCGAACTGTTCGCTACTATCTCTCGGGAGCCGCGACGTCCCCCGAGTTGCAGGCTTTGCTAGAGCGGTCCATCGATGCGCTGATGGGCAGTGAGCACGCGAAAGCGTTCTTCAGTACATGGTTTGTTTCCGGTCGCTCCGAGAGCATGCAAGTCATCCCGTGCGAAGCGAGGGCGGACGGCGGGGTCAATATCCTTGTGTGCGGTCTGCAGATGACCACGAGCGCGTTCACCTCAGGTTTCTTTTTCTGGGAGGTGCCGTCTGGCGAGATGATCGTTCGTTCCAACGGCGCCTCTTTCATGATGACCGAGGAAAGTTATGCGCCATTTCGCGAGCCGATAGCGCGCTATCTGGGCGCGCAGGCACGTCGAGTGATTCTGGAGCTGTAGACGCGGGGTACCCTCAAGGCACCAGATACCCTTTGATCCCCGTGAAGATGATCTGTGCAGCCAGCGCACAGACAAACAGCCCCATCAGCCGGCTGACGATCTGCAAGCCTTGCTCACCCAGAATGCGCTCGATGCTGTGTGACAGGTACAACACCACGCCCACGGTAAAGCTTGCCAGGGCAATGCTGATGATTGCGGTGATCTTGTCGTCCCAGTGCGGTTGGCTGACGCCCATGACCAGCAAGGCGCCAATGGTGCCCGGACCTACGGTGATCGGAATGGTCAGGGGAACAACGGCGACGTCTTGTTGAACGTTGTCGGTGTCGACGCCCGACTTGCCCTGTGCCATGGCCAGCGCGGAAATGAACAGCACGCTGCCGGCGCCTATGCGGAAGGCGTCGGCAGTAATGCCGAACACACCAAATATGACTCGCCCGAACAGGTACAGCAGCACGCTGGACACCAATGTCGCGAAGGCGATTTTCCACGCCAGATAGCGGCGTTCCTTGCGCGAATAACCGCGGCTCAGGCTGATGAAGCAGGACAGGACGAAGAACGGGCTATAGAGCACCAGCATCTTCAGGTAAACGCTGAACAACACATGCAGCATGGTTTGAGCTCGTGGCGGCAGACTTGGACGGGGCAAGTCTATCAGGCGCCGCAGAGAGCGTAGGGTCAGTTTTGCTGATAGCGATCCTGATCGCTGCGCTCGATGCCAGCCTGGTTGCGTGCCCGTTGCTCGACCCAGTACTCCACCAGTTCACGTAACTGCGAGAGTTCTACAGGCTTGGACATATGGCCGTCCATCCCGGACTGGCGGGCGCGGTCCTTGTGCTCAGCCAGAATGTGCGCTGTCAGCGCAACGACTGGAGTGCGGGAACGCTGGTTGCCCATTTCCCAGGCACGCAGTTGCTGAGTGGCAGAGAAGCCGTCGAGGATGGGCATCTCACAGTCCATCAGCACAAGGTCGTAGCGCTGGGCCTTCATGGCGCTCAGGGCTTCTTCGCCGTTACTGGCAGTGTCCGGTTGCAGGTTGAGTTTGCCCAGCATGCCCCGGATCACCTTGGTGGAGATGCTGTTGTCTTCGGCGACCAGAATGCGGAAGTCGCTCGGCACGTTCACATCGGTGTTGACCGCCGGGGAGGGTTGAAATGGCGTCTGGCCCTTGTTCCGCTGGTTAAGCTCATCGGCCAGCGTGGTCTTCAGCGTATAGCCCGCTACCGGTTTGGCGAGGATGCGCTTGACCCCGGCATTGCGTGCGATGACCTTGCTTGGCGCATTGCTGATGCCAGTGAGCATGATCAACAGAATGTCGTGGTTGAGGCTCGGGTCTTCCTTGATCTTGGCCGCCAGCTGCATGCCGGTCATCCCGGGCATGTTCTGATCGAGCAGCACGATGTCGAAGTAATCGCGCAAGTGCGCCTTGGTTCGCAGCAGCGCCAGCGCTTCCTTGCCGGAGGGCACGGCGCTGACGTTCAGACCCCAGGCGCTGCATTGCTGGACCAGCACTTTGCGGCAGGTGTCGTTGTCGTCGACCACCAGCACGCGCGCACCCTTTAGCGGGCTGTCGAGGTCAGAAGGTGGCTGCTCAAGACGCTCGGGATCCAGCGGCAGGCTGAGCCACAGGGTGCTGCCCTGATTGCTGCCGCTCTGAATACCGAATTCGCCGTTCATCAACAGGATCAACTGACGCGCGATCACCAGCCCCAGGTGACCACCGACTTTGCTGGCTGCCAGGAAGTTCTTGCTGTGCAGTTCAGCGTGCAGCAGTGCGTCGCGTTCCTTGGCCGTGAGCGGCGAGCCGCTGTCCTGCACGGCGATGCGCAGCCGTGGCTTGCCGCCGCGAGAGTCGAGGGCGACGACCAGCAGAATCTCGCCCTCGTCGGTCTTCTTTAGCGCGTTTTCCAGCAGGCTGAGCAGGGTCTGTCGCAAGCGCGTCGGATCGCCGCTGATCACCCGGGGCACCTGCGGCTGGATGAAACTGATCAGTTCGACGCTTTGCTGCTCGGCCTTGGCCCTGAAAATGCTCAGGCAATCTTCGATCATGGCGTTGAGGTCGAACTGTACGTCGTCCAGTTCGATCTGTCCGGATTCGAGCTTGGTGATATCGAGGATTTCGTTGATCAGCGTCAGCAGTTCATTGCCGGCGCTGTGGATCGTCTGTACGTAATCACGCTGCTTGACCGACAGCGGCGTGCCCAGCAGTAGCTCGGTCATGCCGAGAACGCCGTTCATGGGGGTACGGATTTCGTGGCTGATCTTCGCCAGAAACTCGGCCTTGGCGTTGATTTCGGCGGTGCTGGCGGCGAGTTCGCGACTGATGCTGAAGTTGTCTTCAGTGATGCTGCGGTGGCGCTCGCTCAAGGCGATGCTCATCAGCAGACCGCACAGGCAGAACATGCCCAGCACCGCGCTGATCAGGGTTTGTGCCGGGATGGTGGTCAGCCAGAGCATGGCCGGCAGGATCACCAGGTTGCCGAGGTTGAAAACGATCATCGCGATCACGAAGGGACGCGCGGGCGCATAGCCCTTTTGCAGATGATAGATCGAGACCAGTGTGATGGTTAGCGTGGTGAGCCCCACCAGCAGGAATGTCAGGATGTTGAGCGGCAAGGTGTCGACGAAGAGCACCAGCAGGCCGCCGAAGCCGACGATCAGCAAGACGCTCATCAGCAGGCGATTGAGGGCTTCGACGCCGCGCTGAACGAAGAAACAGTAGGCGAACATCAAGCCGGTGGCGGCAGCGAGCAGCAGCGCCAGGTGAGCGCTCGGGGTCTGCGCCAGGTGCCAGTGAGGCAGCCACGGCGCCTGAAGATTGAGCAGCAGCAACGCACTGAGGCCTAGAAACGCTTCGCAGGCGGCCAGCCACAAACTGCTGACCGAACGGGATTGGGCATAGCGGGTGATGTTCTGCACGATCAGCATGAACAACGAACCGAAGAACAGGCCAAGCAGCAGCGGGCGACGTTCATCCGCAGCGCTGGAAACGGCTGACTCCAGTGAGATGTTCGGCCGCAGCTCTTGCTCGGATTTCAGACGCAGATACAGATCCAGAGGCTTGTCGCTTTGCGGGACCGGTAGCAGGAAGTCGATGGAGGGCAGCGGTTGCGAAGCGCGGGGCACTTTGTTGCCGGAGCGCGAGTGATCGATCAGGGTTTCACCATCGAGGACGTACATGTCCACAGTGGCAAGATCCGGAGCGAAGATGCGCACCAGTTGTTCGTGATCGGCAGGGGCCAGGCGATAGTGTAACCACAGCGCGGAATCGCGATTGGTGGCGCGGACCTGATCGAGTTCGACCGGGCTGAACTGAGTTTCGTAGTGAGCGGAGCGAATGTCGCTGAGTTGCAGGTTGGCCTGATCGTCGACAAGGGTCGACCATCCTGCACTGACCTCGGCAGATGCCGTAGGAACACAGAGCAGGGTCATCATGGCGATGAACAGACAAGTGGCAATCCTGAGCCAGCGCACGGCGAAATCCCTTCGTGAATGAAGCCAGTTAACTCTGGGGCGGCACTGGATGATCAGCCGGTTCTCCTGAATGAAGAACCGGCCAGAACCAGGTTTACTCCAGATGTTCGCCGCGTTCCCGGGCAATGGCACGGTAGCCAATGTCCTTGCGGTAGAAACAGCCTTTCCAGTCAATCTTTGCAGCCAGTTCGTACGCGTGCTTCTGCGCATCGCCGACGCTGTCACCCAGCGCTGTGGCGCACAGAACACGGCCGCCGGAGGTCACGACCTGACCATCCTTGAGCGCAGTACCGGCGTGGAACACCTTGCCCGGCAGCGCAGCGGCAGCGTCCAGCCCGTTGATCGCATCGCCCTTGGCGTAGTCGGCAGGGTAACCGCCCGCCGCCAGCACGATGCCCAGACTTGGACGCGGATCCCATTGGGCTTCCACTTTGTCCAGAGCTTGCGCCAAAGCAGCCTCGACCAGCAATACCAGGCTCGATTGCAGGCGCAGCATCACAGGTTGAGTTTCCGGGTCACCGAAACGGCAGTTGAATTCGATGACCTTGGGATTGCCCGCCTTGTCGATCATGAGACCAGCATAGAGGAAGCCGGTGTAAACGTTGCCTTCCTCGGCCATGCCTCTGACGGTCGGCCAAATCACCAGATCCATCACGCGCTGGTGCACATCGGCGGTAACCACCGGAGCAGGGGAGTAGGCACCCATGCCGCCGGTGTTCGGGCCGCTGTCGCCGTCGCCGACACGCTTGTGGTCCTGGCTGGTGGCCATCGGCAGAACATTCTTGCCGTCGACCATGACGATGAAGCTGGCTTCTTCGCCGTCCAGGAACTCTTCGATGACGACGCGCGAACCGGCATCCCCAAAAGCGTTGCCCGCGAGCATGTCGCGCACGGCTTCTTCGGCTTCTTCGAGGGTCATGGCGACAATCACGCCTTTACCGGCTGCCAGGCCGTCGGCCTTGATCACGATCGGTGCGCCCTTTTCGCGCAGGTAGGTCAGCGCAGGCTCGATCTCGGTGAAGTTCTGATAATCGGCGGTCGGGATTTTGTGGCGAGCCAGAAAATCCTTGGTGAAGGCTTTCGAGCCTTCCAACTGCGCAGCGCCCTTGGTCGGACCGAAGCAGTCCAGGCCGCGGGAGCGAAACAGGTCAACCACACCGGCAACCAGAGGAACTTCCGGGCCGACGATGGTCAGGGCAACGTGCTTTTCGGCGAAATCGGCCAACTGCTCAAGGGCCATCACGTCGATGGCAACGTTCTCGCATTTGGCTTCGATGGCGGTACCGGCGTTGCCTGGTGCAACGAAGACCTTCTGGACGCGCGGATCCTGCGCGACCTTCCAGGCCAGAGCGTGTTCACGGCCACCGCTGCCGATGATCAAAACATTCATTTCAAAAACCTCGATGACGCTAATTCTGTGAGTGTCGCTGGCGCTGAGTGCCATGCCGCTGCATCAATGATGCTGCGTCGTGTCTGTAGCAGTCCGGCTTGCCGGCGGTGGCGTCAGTGAGATCGCAACCGCCGGCAAGCCGGACTGCTACAAGGGCTGACTGAGTCAGCCCACAGATGAATCAGTGACGGAAGTGGCGCATCCCGGTGAACACCATCGCAATACCGGCCTCATCGGCGGCTGCAATGACTTCAGCATCACGCATCGAACCGCCTGGCTGAATCACAGCGGTGATACCGACCTTGGCAGCGTTGTCCAGACCGTCGCGGAACGGGAAGAACGCATCCGATGCCATCACCGAACCGGCGACCTGCAGGCCTGCGTGTTCAGCCTTGATCGCTGCGATGCGCGCGGAGTTCACGCGGCTCATCTGGCCAGCGCCAACGCCGATGGTCTGGCGGTTCCTGGCGTAGACGATAGCGTTGGACTTCACGTACTTGGCGACTTTCCAGGCGAAGATCAGGTCGTTGATTTCCTGTTCGGTCGGCGCGCGCTTGGTCACGACTTTCAGGTCGTCGGCAGTGATCATGCCGATGTCACGGCTCTGTACCAGCAAACCGCCGTTGACGCGCTTGTAGTCCCAGGCCGGCGCGCGGTCGGCAGCCCACTGGCCGCTGGTCAGCAGACGCACATTGGCTTTGCTGGCAACGATGGCCTGCGCTTCGGCGCTGACGCTTGGGGCAATGATCACTTCCACGAACTGGCGTTCGACGATGGCCTTGGCGGTCTCGGCGTCCAGTTCACGGTTGAAGGCGATGATGCCGCCGAATGCCGACTCGCTGTCGGTGGCGTAGGCCAGTTCGTAGGCCTGACGGATGCCGCCTTCGGCGTCCGGGCTGACAGCCACGCCGCACGGGTTGGCGTGCTTGACGATGACGCACGCCGGTTTGACGAAGCTCTTGACGCATTCCAGCGCAGCGTCGGTATCGGCGACGTTGTTGTAGGAGAGTTCCTTGCCCTGCAGTTGGGTTGCAGTGGCGATGCCGACTTCGGCCGGTTTCGCCTCAACGTAGAACGCGGCGCTCTGATGCGGGTTCTCGCCGTAGCGCATTTCCTGGGTCTTGACGAACTGGGTGTTGAAGGTGCGCGGGAACTCGCTGCGGCCCTCGGTGCTCAATGTTTCGGCGCTCTGGTCGACGCTGCCCAGGTAGTTGGCGATCATGCCGTCGTAGGCGGCAGTGTGCTCGAAGGCCTTGAGCATCAGGTCAAAACGCTGTGCGTAGGTCAGACCACCGGCCTTGAGGCTTTCCAGCACCTGGCCGTAGTCACTTGCGTTGACCACGATGGCCACGTCTTTGTGGTTCTTGGCAGCGGAACGGACCATGGTCGGGCCGCCGATGTCGATGTTCTCGATGGCCGTCGGCAGATCGCAACCTGGCTTGGAAACGGTCGCTTCGAACGGATACAGGTTGACGGCTACCAGATCGATGGGCTTTATGCCGTGCTCGGCCATGATCGCGTCGTCAGTGCCGCGACGGCCCAGGATGCCGCCGTGGATTTTCGGGTGCAGGGTCTTGACCCGACCGTCCATCATTTCTGCAAAACCGGTGTAATCCGCGACTTCTACCGCTGCTACGCCGTTGTCCTTGAGCAGCTTGAACGTGCCGCCGGTGGAGAGAATCTCGACGCCCAGGGCTTCGAGTTCACGGGCGAATTCAAGGATCCCGGTCTTGTCTGAAACGCTGATCAAGGCGCGGCGGATCGGCAGGCGGGTAGTCTGGTCGGTCATCTCAACTTCCATCAAAAGCAAAAGAATTCAGCAAAAAAGCGACCTGATTGCGGTCGCTTTTTCTGTTTTGGATGCTTACAGCAGGTCGTACTGCTTGAGTTTCTTGCGCAGGGTGCCACGGTTTAGCCCCAGCAGCTCGGACGCCTTCGTCTGGTTGCCCTTGACGTAATTCATCACGCACTCGAGCAGCGGAGCTTCGACTTCCGAAAGCACCAGGTTGTAGACATCAGTGACGGCAGCACCTTCCAGGTGAGCGAAATAATTGTGCAGCGCCTTTTCGACGCTTCCGCGCAGGGTCTGACCCTCTTCGCTCGGCGTATTGAGGTGCTGTTTCAAATTGACGTTGTCGCTCACGGGTGTTGTTCCACTCACTAAAGTCTCTGTCATCATCGTCATGCGGCCACCTCTTGTTCGTTCCCTGCTTCCGGGCTTTTATCGCGTTCGGCAAAGAATTCCCGAACGTTGGCGCACTGTGCTTCCGTATCTTCCAAACGATTGAAAAGGGCGCGAAATTCCCTGGCGCCCGGCAAGGTTGCGAGATACCAGCCGACGTGTTTTCGGGCAATCCGCACGCCCATCACGTCGCCATAGAACGTGTGAAGCGCGGCCAGATGCTCTAGCAGAATGCGTTCCACTTCAGCCAGCGCGAGCGCGGGGAGTTTTTCCCCGGTGCGCAGGTAGTGTTCTATCTCGCGAAAAATCCATGGGCGCCCTTGGGCGGCCCGGCCAATCAACAGTCCATCGGCACCGGTCGCGTGCAATACGTGCCGGGCTTTTTCCGGTGAATCGATGTCGCCGTTGGCGAATACCGGAATCGACACCGCCTGTTTTATCGCGGCGATCGTGTCGTACTCGGCTTCGCCGGTGTAGAGATCCGCACGGGTCCGCCCGTGTACCGCCAATGCCTGTATTCCGGCTTGTTCGGCGATTCTGGCGACCGTCAGACCATTTTTGTTCGCCCGGTCCCAGCCGGTGCGAATCTTCAGGGTGACCGGTACCTCGACTGCCGCGACTACCGCGTGCAGGATTTCGGTCACCAACTGTTCATCTTTCAACAGTGCGGAACCAGCGGCCTTGTTGCAGACCTTCTTCGCCGGACAACCCATGTTGATATCGATGATCTGCGCGCCAAGTTCGACGTTGGCACGTGCTGCATCCGCCAGCATCTGCGGATCTCCACCGGCGATCTGTACCGAGCGCGGCTCGGGATCGCCTTCGTGAATCATGCGTAGCCGCGACTTGCGGCTGTTCCACAGGCTCATGTTACTGGTGACCATTTCCGACACCACCAGGCCTGCGCCGAGCTGGCGACAGAGCTGCCGGAAGGGCTGGTCAGTGACGCCCGCCATGGGGGCGAGGATCAAGCCGTTTTGCAATGTATATGGGCCGATGCGTACCGCCGACATAGGGTGACCTGTTGTGGGGCCGAATCACGAGGTCTGGTCCGGAAAGTGCTACCGAAAACGGTCGAGCAGCTTTTCAGACGGGACCCAGAGTATGAAAAAGGGTGGGCATGATACCCGCTCTCGATGACTGGATAAAGGCTGAATTGGATAAAATCTGAACAGTTGCTTTCTTATCGCGAACGGTTTGGTTCGAGTTCGCGTTGTCATAAATCTGTCGTCGGTTTTTTGCCCGCGCCGTGCCGCATTTCAGTGCGGTTCAGTGAGGGTGGTTCCCTGCCCGCCGTCCTGGATTTTACTCCGGCGAGCGAAAACTCAAACTGTAATTCACGGCCTTCGGACCAGGGTCGAGGATGTCCAGTGCGATGTGGATAGGCGTCTGCGGCGGCATTTCGTCCTTGCCGGCCAATTCTCCACTCAGGTATTCCCCAGGCTTGAACCGACGACTGGCAATCAGCTGACCACTGGTATCGGCGAAGCGCAGTTCCAGCAGCGGAAACGGCTGGGAGAACGAAGCCCGGTTGTAGATGATTGCGTCGACGACCAGAGCGCCCTGGAATTCCGGGTGGCTGCGTACCACCAGGTTGCTGCTTTTGAGCAGCTTGATGTCAACCTTGGACGGCACTTTGCAGCCGATTTGCGGGCACACGTCCTGGAACAACGACCGATATTGGTCCTGGCGCGCCAGTTCATCGAAGTGATACCAGACGTACTGGCCCGCCAGCGCGCAAAGGGCGATCAACGCCAGCAGCAGCCAGAGCAGGCGACGTCCCCAGCGTGGCTTGGGTTTCTCCCAGGCCAGTTGCAACGGGTCGTCGGTCAGGTCCATCAGCGCCGGATCACGCAGCCCGGGCTCGTTGCGACCGCGCCTGCCATTGGGCAGTGGTTGTTCTTCCTCATCATCGTCTTCTTCATGATGGCGATTGCGGGCGCGATCATCGTCACCATCCAGCGCTGAAAACCGCTCGGATTGGTGTTCCTCGTCATGCACGGTTTCGGTGTGCAGCCGATGGATATGCGACGGCTCGTCGTCGAAGTCGTCGGTTGCCATTGAAAGGGAGGGCTCTGTGCGATGGTCATCGTGCGGGTCGACTTCATCACTGACGGAGGGCTCGTCGAACGTCTTGTGCTCGTCATGCTCGTCGATGACTTCAGCGCGCAACTCCGGTAGCTGGCTCACATCGTCGTGGGTCAGGCCATGATCCCAGTGCTCGCCCGCGACCTCCGGCTCGTCGCGACGGGCGCTGAATGACTCGACCTCGTCGTGATCGCGGCCAGGGCTGGCGTGACCGAAAGATTTCGGCAGCTGGATCTCCCGTTGTTCGAGACGGGCCAGTTCTACGTCCAGATCGTCGAGATCCAGACTGTCCAGGTCGACGGTGCGGTCTTCGCGCTTGACCGGCAGCGGCGCGGGCTCGCTGATCACGACGGACTGCGGTGCGATGACCTCGGGCTTTTGCTCAGGCAGCGGCTGTACCTGCTCCGGCGATGGGGCAGGCGGCGACGCCTTTGCCCCGGCGCGCTGTTCCAACAGTTGTTTCGCGGCATTGAACACTTGCAGGCAAGAGCCGCAGCGCACCATGCCTCGGGCCACGCTCAATTGAGCGTGGCTGACGCGGAAACTGGTCTGGCAGTGAGGGCACTGGGTGACGAAACTGTCGGTCATGCGGGTATCCGGGTTAGCGAGCGCCTAAAGGTTTGCAGTAAAAATCAGCGACGGCGGCCGGTGATCCGGACCCAGCCTTCGCGGTTGGCGATGGGGTCCAGATCGAATGCATCGGCGTAAGCGGCAGCCACTTCATCGCCTTGCTCGGCCAGAATGCCGGACAGCGCCAGGCGTCCACCGGGTTTGACCAGACTTGCCAGCTGAGGTGCCAGCGACACCAGCGGTCCTGCCAGGATATTAGCCACCAATACGTCGGCCGGCTCTTTTGGCAGGTCTTCAGGCAGATAGAGTGGAAATTTTTCGGCCGGGACGTTGTTGCGCCCGGCGTTGTCGCGAGACGCTTCCAGGGCTTGCACGTCGATATCGGTGCCCACAGCGTGTTTAGCGCCCAGCAGCAGAGCGGCGATCGCGAGGATGCCTGAACCACAGCCGAAATCGAGCACATTGCAGTGGCTCAGGTCCTGACCGTCCAGCCATTCCAGGCACAGGGCAGTGGTCGGGTGGGTGCCGGTGCCGAACGCCAGTCCCGGATCAAGCAGCAGGTTAACCGCATCCGGCTCAGGCGCAGCGTGCCAGCTAGGCACGATCCACAGACGCTGACCGAAACGCATCGGCTGAAAGTTATCCATCCAGCTGCGTTCCCAGTCCTGGTCTTCGATCACTTCATGCATGTGCTCCGGCAGTTCGGCGCCGGTCAGCAGTTTGAGGTGTGCGAGCACATGATCGGCGTTGGTGTCGGCTTCGAACAGGGCCAGCAGGTGCGTGTGGGACCACAGCGGTGTGGTGTTCAGTTCGGGTTCGAAGATCGGCTGGTCTTCAGCGTCCATGAATGTAACGGACACGGCGCCGACTTCAAGAAGGGCGTCTTCGTAGGTTTCGGCTTGTTCTGGGCTGATGGCGAGACGGACTTGCAGCCAAGGCATGGCGGATTACCTTCGAATTTGAAAAATGACGAGCGGCACAGCGCCGCGAGAGACCGGCAAGTTTACGGGGTTCGGGGAGAAACAACAAAGCCGCTCGGAAGCGGCTCTGTTGGTCTGCGGCACTTACTGGAGAATCAGTGTTTGTCACCGGCCAGTTTGTGTTCCAGGTAGTGGATGTTGACGCCGCCTTCGCAGAAGCCTTCATCGCGGGTCAGATCACGGTGCAGCGGGATGTTGGTCTTGATCCCGTCGACCACGATTTCGTCCAGGGCATTGCGCATCCGCGCCATGGCTTCGTCGCGGGTTGCACCCCAGGTGATCAGCTTGCCGATCAGCGAGTCGTAGTTCGACGGTACCTTGTAGCCACTGTACAGGTGCGAATCGACGCGCACGCCGTTGCCGCCCGGCGCGTGGAAGTGCTTCACCAGGCCTGGGCTTGGAATGAAGGTTTTCGGGTCTTCGGCGTTGATCCGGCATTCCAGCGCGTGGCCGTGGATCTTCACGTCATCCTGGGTAAACGACAGCTTGTTGCCAGCGGCGATGCTCAGCATCTCCTTGACGATGTCGATACCGGTGACCATTTCCGAAACCGGGTGCTCCACCTGAACACGGGTGTTCATCTCGATGAAGTAGAAACGGCCGTTCTCGTACAGGAACTCGAAGGTGCCTGCACCACGGTAGCCGATGTCCACGCAGGCTTTGACGCACGCGGCGAACACGTCTTGACGGGCTTTTTCATCGATGAACGGAGCCGGTGCTTCTTCCAGAACCTTCTGGTGACGACGCTGCAGCGAGCAGTCGCGGTCGCCCAGATGGATGGCGTTGCCCTGGCCGTCGGAAATGACCTGGACTTCCACGTGACGTGGGTTGGTCAGGTACTTCTCGAGGTAGACCATCGGGTTGCTGAACCAGGCAGCCGCTTCGGCGCGCGTCTGCTTGGCCGCTTCGATCAGGTCTTCTTCCTTGTGCACCACGCGCATGCCGCGACCACCGCCGCCGCCAGCGGCCTTGATGATCACCGGATAGCCGACTTCACGGCCGATGCGCAGCGCGGTTTCTTCGTCTTCCGGCAGTGGGCCGTCGGAACCTGGAACCGTGGGTACCTTGGCCAGCTTCATGGCGTCCTTGGCAGAAACCTTGTCGCCCATCAGGCGAATGGTTTCGGCTTTCGGGCCGATGAAGGCAAAACCGGATTTCTCGACCTGTTCGGCGAAGTCGGCGTTTTCCGCGAGGAAACCGTAGCCTGGGTGAATCGCCGTGGCGCCGGTCAGCTCTGCAGCCGAAATGATGGCCGGGATGTTCAGGTACGACAGGTTGGCTGGCGCAGGACCGATGCAGACGGTTTCGTCTGCCAGGCCCAGGTGCATCAGCTCACGGTCTGCCGTGGAATGTACCGCGACGGTCTTGATGCCCAGTTCTTTACAGGCACGCAAGATGCGCAAGGCGATTTCGCCGCGGTTGGCGATCAGGACTTTTTCCAACATCGCAGGCTCTCCCCGGTTCAAACGATGGTGAACAGCGGCTGGTCGTACTCAACCGGCTGACCGTTTTCTACCAGGATGGATTCGATGACGCCGCTGACTTCGGCTTCGATGTGGTTCATCATTTTCATCGCTTCGACGATGCAAATGGTGTCGCCTTTCTTGACGGTCTTGCCCACTTCGACGAACGCTGGCGAACCCGGCGCCGGCGTGCGGTAGAAGGTACCGACCATCGGCGATTTGACGACGGTGCCGTTCAGCTTCGGTGCTGAAGGGGCTTCTGCTGCCGCGACAGGCGCTGCAGCTGGAGCAGGGGCTGCGACTGGAGCCGCGACTGGGGCCGGTGCATAGTACTGCTGTGCTGGAGTCTTGCTGTGACGGCTGATTCGTACGGACTCTTCGCCTTCACGGATTTCCAGTTCGTCGATGCCGGACTCTTCCAGCAATTCGATCAGTTTCTTGACTTTACGGATATCCATTAATCATCAACTCCCAAAGGACGGTCAGGGGTATTCGGTAGCCGGTTCGGGCTGTGGGGCTCAGTGCGAAACTGCGCCGTTCACGCCTTCGAACGGGTGGCCAGTTGTTCCAGGGCAGCCTCCAGGGCCAGTCGGTAACCGCTGGCGCCAAGGCCGCAGATCACTCCTACAGCGACATCTGAAAAGTAGGAGTGATGGCGGAAAGGTTCGCGCTTGTGCACGTTCGACAGGTGCACTTCGATGAATGGGATGCTCACTCCCAGCAATGCGTCACGTATTGCGACACTTGTGTGAGTGAAAGCAGCCGGATTGATCAGGATGAAGTCCACGCCCTCATCGCGCGCAGCGTGGATGCGGTCGATCAACTCGTACTCGGCATTGCTCTGCAGATACATCAGATGGTGACCGGCTTCGCGCGCGCGCTTTTCCAGGTCCTGGTTGATATCGGCCAACGTGATCGAGCCATAGATTCCCGGTTCGCGGGTGCCCAGCAAGTTCAGGTTAGGTCCGTGAAGAACCAGAAAAGTCGCCATCGTGTGTTCCTTGTTGTGTGCGTTGTCGACGTTCGCATCAGGTGCGAGCGGTGAATGCGCAGCGACTATGCCGGAAAGCGCAATGGACTGTCCAGTTACCGACCCAGATATCGACAATGTTCAGCACGATGTCCGATGTTCGCGCAAAGTTTGTGACTAAGACGCTAAATTTGGTCATTTGCTCTAGAAAGGTGCTCGGAGAAGCCTTCCACGTCGATTTCGCCGACGACGCGCGCATTTGTCAGCTCGTTCCCGTCTTTTCCGAAAAACAGCAGGGCGGGCGGGCCGAACAGTTTGTAGTTATCCAGCAGAGCGCGCTGTTCTGCGCTGCTGTCGGTCATGTCGAAGCGAATCAGGCGAAACTCCTTGAGTTGGCTCACTATTTTCGGATCGGGCAGGACTTCATGCTCGATCACTTTGCAACTGATGCACCAGTCCGCGTACCAGTCGACGAGCACCGGTTCTTCGGCGATTTTCGAATCGGCGAGGATCTGATTCAGTTCACTCACCTGTGTCACGGTCTGCCACTGCTCGCTTGCCCTTGCGCTGTTTTCACTGCCGATCTGCGTGGTTTGCGCGCGGCCCAATGGACGCAGCGGATCTGTCTGACCGCTGAATGCGCCGTACCAGCAGGACAGAGCGTAGACCAACAGAAACAGACCGAGAAGTTGGGCGAGGCGACCCCGGGTAGTCTTTACCGTGAACTCCAGCGCGCCGAGGAACACGGCGACACCTGCCCACAGCAAGCCGACCAGCAGCAACGTCAATTGTCCTGGGATGACCCGGCTGATCAAGCCGATCGCCAATGCCAGCAGCAGAACACCGATAGCGTTCTTGACCGTCACCAGCCAAGGCCCGCTTTTCGGCAGCCAGGCTGCTCCACCAGTCGCGACGACAACCAGTGGCGCGCCCATGCCAAGGCCTAAAGCGAAAAGCTTCAAGGCCCCGCCCAATGCATCCCCGCTGGCGCTTATATAAAGAAGCGCACCGGCCAGTGGCGCGGACACACAGGGGGATACCAACAGGCTCGAAACCACACCCAATACTGCCGCGCCCCACAGCGAACCGCCTTTTGTGTTGCCGGCAATGCGGTCGAGTCGGTCGTTCAAGGCGCGAGGCAGTCGCAGCTCAAAAACGCCGAACATGGCAATGGCGAACACCACGAAGAACAGTGCAAACGGCCCCAGCACCCAGGCTGATTGCAGTCGTGCCTGCAAATTGAGGCTGGCGCCGAACATGCCCATCAAAGCGCCGAGAATCGCGAAGCAAACTGCCATTGGCAGTACGTACGCCATAGACAAGGAGAAGCCGCGCACCCCGCCAATCTGTCCGCGCAGGACTACCCCGGAAAGGATCGGCAGCATTGGCAAAACGCAGGGTGTGAAGGTCAGGCCGATGCCCGCGAGGAAGAACAGTGCCAGTTGTTTCCAGCTGAACGAAACATCGGTTTTGCCCCCTGCCAAGGCAGGATCAATGGTCGATGAAGAGGCGCCGCCGATGCTCAAACGCTCGGTTTCAGGCGGATAGCACAGGCCTTTGTCGGCGCAGCCTTGATAAGTTACGACCAGCGTGAACGGGCGAGTATCAGAGGTTTTGCGCGGCAGGTTGATGTCGAGGATGCCGTGATACACCTCGACATCGCCGAAGTATTCGTCGTGCTTCTTCTCGCCGTCGGGCAACTGCGCTGCGCCCAGGCCAATGTCAGCAGGTTCGGTGCGGAACTGGAACCGATGGCGATACAGGTAATAGCCTTCGGTGGCGACGAACTGCAGTTTGATCGATTCGGGCGAGGTGTCGATCAGGTTCAGTTGAAAGGCCTGGCGAACCGGCAGGAAGTCCTTGCTGTTGTCGATGGCCGCGCTGCCCAGAGTAGAGCTCGGCCTGCTATCCAGCAGGCTGGCGCTGAAGGCAGGCAGGGCAAGAGTCAGCAATATCAGACAAAGCAGGCGGCGCATGGCGGTCTCGCATCACAGAAGTCCGCGCATGATAGCGGAGTGGCTGATGCGTTGCAGGGAACGCCGATGGCGTGGACGGGGTTAGTCTGTGGTGGATTGCCGGAGGTTGCGACGATGGCGAAGCGGTCGTCTGGCTGATAGAGATGCAGTGTATGCACCGGCCTCATCGCGACCCTCGTGCCTCGGGTTGCTCCCACAAAGGCAGCGTACTGCCGGGGCTGAATCGCCAGACACAGAACCTGTGGGAGCTGCCGGAGGTTACGACGGTGGCGAAAGCGGTCGTTCGGCTGATAGAGATGCAGTGTATGTAATGGCCTCATCGCGACCCTCGTGCCTCGGGTTGCTCCCACAAAGACAGCGTACTGCCGGGCTGCATCGCCAGGCACATAACCTGTGGGAGCTGCCGGAGGTTACGACGGTGGCGAAGCGGTCGTTCGGCTGATAGAGATGCAGCTTATGTACCGGCCTCATCGCGACCCTCGTGCCTCGGGTTGCTCCCGCAGGGATCGCGTGGTGCCAGCAGTTAAACGGTGTCTACCGTCGAGTGTTTGGAGGCGCGAGCGAGGTCATCCACCAACCCATGCACCTGATTGCGCCCGGCCTTTTTCGCGCGGTACAACGCGTCGTCCGCGTGCGATGCCATCATCAGCGCGTCGTCGTGCTCACCCAACTCCACGACACCGGCGCTGAACGTGCAGAACAGATCGGTCGGCTGCGCCGGATAGTGAATTTCGGCGAAGCGGCGGCGAATTTCGTCGAGTACGCCGTGGGCGGCCTTGAGGTCAGTGTCGGGCATGACCACTGCGAATTCTTCGCCGCCATAACGGCCGATGTAATCGGTCTTGCGCAGGCGTTGCTTGAGAAACAGCGCGAGGCTCTTGATGACCCGGTCGCCCATGGGGTGGCCGTGACCGTCGTTGACCTTCTTGAAGTGGTCGATGTCGAGCATCGCGAAGCTCAGCGGTTTCTTCTCGCGGCGTGCGCGAAAGCTGCAGTCTTCAAGCAATTGCAGGATGTGCGTGTGGTTGTACAGGCCGGTCAGACTGTCGCGCACCATTCGCGCCTTGAGATTGCGCGCCCGCGCTGCACGGTTGCGAACGGTAGTGATCAGGTGTCGCGGCTTGATCGGCTTGGTGAGGAAGTCGTCGCCGCCCTCGCTCATCGCGTCAAGCTGTTTGTCCAGATCGTCCTCGGCCGACAGATAGATGATTGGCACGCTGACATAACGGTCGTTGTGGCGAATGACCTTGGCCAGTTCGGTGCCGGTGCAGCCGGGCATGTACATGTCGAGAATGATCAGGTCTGGCTGGAATTCAGCCAGTTCGGACATGGCCTTGATCGGGTCGAACAAGGTCCGGGTGACGATCCCGGCACTGTTGAGCAGGCGCTCGGTATGGGTGGCCTGGGCCCGCGAGTCGTCGATGATCAACACTTTATAAGGCTCGTACTGAGCGACTCGGGTGAGAATCTCGATTTTCTCCAGCAGGCTGGACGCCTCCAGCGTGCCGGTCAGAAACTCCTCACCACCGGCCCGCACCGCGGCCAGACGCGTAGGTGTATCGGTTTCGTGATGGCTGAAGAACAGCAGTGGCAGCTTCTGCTCAAGACCTTCCTGCATCTTGGCGGCCAGCTTCAGGCCTTCGCCAACACCGCCGAAATCCACGTCCATCACCACGGCGGCGGGCAAGCGCTCGGCCAGGGTTGTGTGAACGGCGTGAATGCTGGCCAGCGATTGCGCGCTGAGGCCAAAAAACTCAAGCTGCTTGGCCAGCCGTTCGCCGCGCTCGTGATCCTGCAGCATCACGTAGATCGGCTTGCGCAACGGAGGCAGCGAAGTGTGTTCGAGGCGATCGCCATGACGCAGACCAGTACGCGAAAGCCGCTGCATCAAACGGTTGAGGTCGGTGATCAACGAACTGCTCAGTCGCCCGCGATTGGCTTCCACTTCCTGCAGGGACTGACTGATGCCCCGTGCCAGTTGAGCGTGCTCGGCCTGTTCGAAGCGCTCGGCGAAACGCAGCAAGCGCTGGTTGGCTTCGCTGAGCTCTTCCATGTCGACGACTGACCACTCGCTTTGCTGCAGGCGCTGCCAGACCTCCAGGATCTGACGTGCCTGGTGGATGACGCGCTGGGCGAAATGGTGCTTGAGACGGTCTCGGCTCGGATCTTCTGGTTCGGTCATGACCTGACTACTTGCTAGGGGAAACCCTGATACGAATGCTGGCGCTATGCTAGCACTACTTTTCTTCGGCAAGTGCACCGCAAGTCATTTTGTTGTCATTTTTTAAGGGCTTTTTGCGTCAATTTTTCAGCTTTTTCAGGCTTTAAGTATTGAATGCCATTGGAAAACGAATGGTCCGATCGTGACTGGTTCGTCAGGAAATGCCTGATACGCAGGTAGGGGGGATTTTGATCGGTTAGAGAGGCCTGCGAGCTAGAGCGTGATGGCATGACGCACACGGACTCGTCGATTACGCAAATGGACCCTCCACCGCGTTCCTGCCAAACGCACCTTGCTGTAAGGTTGCGGTCCTAAGCACTGAATTCCGTGATTGAAAGGACAAGGCCATGCTGGATTGGAAGAAGCGCTCGGGCACCGCGGGCGAGGGTGAGCGTGTTGATGCTAAGCCGGTAGGCAAGGCGCCTCGGGGATATTGGGGCGGTCTGCTCTTCAGCCGCGCAGTGGGTGCCGTTGTCGGCATCTATCTGGTCGTTACGGTGGTCCTCGGCATTTGGTGGAGCAGCGAGCCTCCCTTGTTTCCGGTCCAGCAACAGGCTCAGGCCGCGGCCGAGCGTGAAGGCAAGCAGATGGTGATTGGTTACACCACGGTCGAAACCCTGAAGACCGTCGCCTCGACGCTGCTGGACAAGCCTGGTGGCTACATTTCCAACGACCGTTTCCCGCCTGGCCTGTGGATGGACAACACCCCGAGCTGGGAATATGGCGTCCTGGTCCAGGTACGTGATTTGAGTCGAGCCTTGCGCAAGGATTTCGCACGCTCGCAGTCGCAGTCGGCTGAAGATGGCGATCTGGCGCGTGCCGAGCCGCTGTTCAACTTCGACAACAAGAGCTGGATTCTGCCCTCCAGCGAATCTCAGTACCGCGACGGCATCGCTGCGCTGAGCCGTTATCAGGCGCGCCTGTCCGATCCTGGCCAGAAAAACGCCTTGTTCTATACCCGCGCGGACAATCTGAATAATTGGTTGGGTGATGTCGGTACGCGTCTGGGCTCCCTGTCCCAGCGGCTGTCGGCAAGCGTTGGGCGCGTCAAACTCAACAGCACACTGAAGACCGAGTCGGCGGCCACCGTGACCGTGAAACCGGGTGAAGTGCCGCAGGTTGACGAAGAAATCGTAGAAACCCCATGGATGCAGATCGACAACGTGTTCTACGAGGCGCGTGGTCAGGCCTGGGCACTGTCGCATTTGCTGCGTGCCATCGAGGTCGACTTCGCCGACGTGTTGGCCAAAAAGAACGCCACCGTGAGCGTGCGTCAGATCATTCGTGAGCTGGAGGCCTCTCAGGAGCCGATGTGGAGCCCTGTGATTCTCAACGGCAGCCCGTTCGGCGTGTTCGCCAACCACTCGCTGGTCATGGCCAATTACCTGTCGCGCGCCAACGCAGCGGTCATCGACCTGCGTCAGCTGCTGTCTCAGGGTTGATCGATGTCAGTCTCTGAACGGGAAGTCGCCCATCGGGCGGCTTCCGACGCTGAACAGATCGCCTGGGTCGATCGGCAGGATCAACTGCTCGGCTCCCTGCCTCGCGCAGAACTTCGCGAGCGGGGGCTGATCGGTCGCGGCACCTACATCCTCCTCTTCAACTCTGCCGGCGAGCTGTGTGTTCACCGACGCACCCTGAGCAAGGCAATTTATCCTGGCTACTGGGATGTCGCCGCCGGCGGCATGGTGCAGGCCGATGAAAGCTATAAGGAGTCAGCGGCCCGAGAGCTTGAGGAAGAGTTGGGCGTGGCGGGTGTCGAGCTGACGGCCCATGAACAGTTTTTCTTCGATCAGCCGGACAACCGTCTCTGGTGTGCAGTGTTTTCGGCGGTCTGGGACGGGCCTTTGAAACTTCAGCCTGAAGAGGTGCTGGAGGCTCGCTTCATCGGCGTCGATCAGGTACTGCGTGAAACCGCCGAAAAGCCTTATTGCCCGGACTCTCTGGCCGCGTTGAAGCGCTATTTGGCCGACGTCGCAAAAGTCCCGTAAATTGGCGCATATTTGCACTTAGCATCTGCGCTTTTTGCCGTTACACTGCGCGACCTTTTCAACCTGGACTGCCTTGCGGTCCAGTAGCGCTGCCCCTGCCTGAGTGGGGCTTCGCGGTCGGCTCCGCAGAGTGCTCTTACCCAGCCTGCCCGACCAGACTTTGGTCCTCAAGAAGAGGATTGCCGGTGGCCAAAAAAGCCGCATCCTTCGCCGCCCTCGGTGGCCTGGTGTTTTCAACCGACGCAGGACGGCACTGTCCCGAATGCCGTCAGCCCGTTGACGCCTGCATCTGCAAGAAATCCGTTATCCCCGAAGGTGATGGTATTGCCCGCGTGCGCCGCGAAAGCAAAGGCCGTGGCGGCAAGACAGTCACCACCGTTACCGGCGTGCCGTTGCCTGAAGATGCACTCAAGGAACTGGCGACTACGCTCAAACGTCGTTGCGGTACCGGTGGTGCGCTCAAGGATGGTGTGATCGAGATACAGGGCGATCACGTCGAGACGCTGCTGGCGGAGCTGGTCAAGCAGGGCTTCAAGGCGAAAAAGTCAGGCGGCTGAGCCGTCCTGTCCATCCCGTCCCACGTTACATTGTCGGTCCGGCGTCGGTCCGTTGAACCAAACTCTGCTGTGAGTTGCAGGTCTACTGCCGCACGGCGAGCTGGCGCCAAACCGTCATTTCCACTCTATACACTGCGCCCAGCCGGTCCGGCCGGGGCTTTATGACTTTTATACAGGGGACTTCGATGTCCGTACGACGCACACGCAAAGACGATGGCAGCCAATGGACAGTTGCGGACAGCCGCAGTGTCTATGGGATACGCCATTGGGGGGCTGGTTATTTTGCAATCAACGAAGCCGGCCGTGTTGAAGTTCGCCCCAACGGGCCAGGCAGTGGGCCCATTGACCTCTACGAGCAAGTAGACGAACTGCGCAAGAGCGGTTTGTCCTTGCCGTTGCTGGTCCGTTTCCCGGACATCCTGCAGGACCGTGTGCGTCAGCTGACCGGGGCCTTTGACGAGAACATCGCGCGCCTGGAATACCAGAGCAAATACACCGCGCTGTACCCGATCAAGGTCAACCAGCAGGAAGCGGTGGTGGAAAACATCATCGCCACGCAGAACGTTTCCATCGGTCTGGAAGCGGGCTCCAAGCCTGAGCTAATGGCCGTGCTGGCGTTGGCGCCAAAAGGCGGGACCATCGTCTGCAACGGTTACAAGGACCGCGAGTTCATTCGCCTGGCGCTGATGGGCCAGAAGCTGGGCCACAACGTCTTCATCGTCATCGAGAAAGAATCCGAAGTCGAACTGGTGATCGAAGAGGCCGCCGAGCTCAAAGTTGCGCCTCAGGTCGGCCTGCGCGTTCGTCTGTCCTCTCTGGCCTCCAGCAAGTGGGCTGACACCGGTGGCGAGAAATCCAAGTTCGGTCTGTCGGCCGCGCAGCTGCTGTCAGTGGTCGAGCGCTTTACCAAAGCGGGTCTCGATCAGGGCATTCGTCTGCTGCACTTCCACATGGGTTCACAGATCGCCAACCTGGCGGACTACCAGCACGGTTTCAAGGAAGCGATTCGTTACTACGGCGAACTGCGCAACCTGGGCCTGCCGGTCGATCACATCGACGTCGGTGGCGGTCTGGGCGTCGACTACGACGGCACCCATTCGCGCAACGCCAGCTCGATCAACTACGACATGGACGATTACGCCGGTGTCGTGGTCGGCATGCTCAAGGAGTTTTGCGATGCGCAGGGTCTGCCACATCCGCACATTTTCTCGGAAAGCGGCCGTTCGCTGACCGCACACCACGCGATGCTGGTGATCCAGGTCACCGACGTCGAGCGTCACAACGATGAAGTGCCTGAGATCACTGACAAGGAAAACCTGCCGGAAACCTTGCAATGGTTGATCGATTTGCTCGGCCCGACCGACATCGAGATGGTCACCGAGACCTACTGGCGCGCCACGCACTACATGAGCGACATCGCCTCGCAGTACTCGGACGGCAAGATCACCCTGGCGCAGAAAGCCTTGGGTGAGCAATGCTACTTCGCGGTCTGCCGTCGCCTGCACAATTCGCTCAAGGCACGTCAGCGCTCCCACCGACAGGTGCTGGACGAACTCAACGACAAGCTGGCCGACAAATACATCTGCAACTTCTCGGTGTTCCAGAGCCTGCCGGACACATGGGCCATCGATCAGGTTCTGCCGATCATCCCGCTGCATCGTCTGGACGAGGAGCCTCTGCGCCGCGCCGTGTTGCAGGATCTGACCTGCGACTCCGACGGCAAGATCAACCAGTACGTCGACGAGCAGAGCATCGAAACCAGCCTGCCGGTCCACGCCCTGAACGAAGGCGAAGACTATCTGCTGGGCGTGTTTCTGGTCGGCGCGTATCAAGAGATCCTTGGTGACATGCACAACCTGTTCGGTGACACCGACTCGGTGAACATCTATCAGAATCAGGACGGCAGCGCGTATTCGGCCGGCATCGAAACCCACGACACCATCGAGGACATGCTGCGTTACGTGCACCTGTCGCCGGAAGAGCTGATGACTCATTACCGGGACAAGGTCGCCAGTGCCAGGATCAGCCCGCGTGAACGTACTCAGTATCTGGACGCGTTGCGCCTGGGCCTGACGCGGTCTTCGTATCTATCCTCATGATCGATCCAGCGATGTGAATGAAACGGGTCCGAATGGGCCCGTTTTTTATTTCTCCTACATATTTTCGCTGTGTTTCTATCCACAGCTGTAGGCAATTTCCTGTTCTGCATTTGCCCTCTCTACTTGCCGCACCTTGTGCCCCAGAATCGCTGGCCGCTTGAAACTGCCAGTCGAGGTCATCCGCACCATGTCGCCGTTCGCCAACGCCCCGCATCTGCGCCTGGACGTCAGCCGCCCGAACCGTTCACTCGAAGTGCTCAGCTGCAAAGGGGCAGAAGGCTTCAATCAGCCCTATTCCTTCGAGTTGGAAGTGCTCAGTCACGAGGGGCCGCTGGATGCACACGACCTGCTGTTCAGTGCTGCTTACCTGCATTCGAGCGCCGGAATTTCCGGGATTCACGGTCATATCCAGAGCATCGTGCGCAGCAGCGCCGAACCCACCTCGGGCCACCTGTTGAAGCCTTCGCCCGCGCATTACCGGATTACGCTGGGGCCGCGCCTGGGGTTGATGGCCTACCGGCACAATCAGCGAGTGTTTCAGGGGATGAGCGCCGAGCAGATCATCATCCAACTGCTCTGCGAGCACGGTATCGACGAGGGCACTTATCTCTGGCAGCGCATGCAGCCATGCCGGGAGCGGGACTTCTGTGCGCAGTACTGCGAGAGCGATCTGCAATTGTTGCAACGTCTTTGCGCGGAAGAGAACCTGAACTATTACTTCCTGCATACCCGCAGCCGTCATGTCGTGGTGTTCGCCGATCAGTCCGAGGACTCGGTACCCGTCCTGCCGCTCAGCGAAAGCAGGCAATCGGCAACCAATGCACCGGACCGCCGACGCATCAGCATGCATCGGGCCTGCGTGGTTGGCGGGTTGTTCGAACTAGTCAGCCTTGATGACAGAAACCGGCTAAAGGTGCGTTTCGATTGGGGCAATCAGGGCGATGGTGCGCGGTTCAACGATTGCTGGATTCCAGTGGACCTGGCCTTGTTGCAGGGTAACAACCCGTGGTGGGGAGGGATGGAGGTGATCGTGAGCTTTCGCGACGACAACCCTGATGATCCCTTCATCAGCAACCGATTGTGGGATCCGGACATCAACCCCCGAACCCAGCCGGAGCCTGTTTCCTTGCCTCGCCGAATCATCACCACCCGCATCGACAGGGAAATGTTTCTGGACGAGTCTCGGCAGTTCACGGTGGACGACGAGCTCATCGTGCGCATGGCCCGGAACAACGAAATGCACTTCAGGGTCGGGAGCAGTCTGGTGACGATCGATTCGAAAAGCGTATCCCTGAGCGGGTTGAAGATCATGCTGTCCTCGATCGCGGAGGCACAGGGGGAAGGGGAGTAGAGGTGGCTTGATTCTGCTCCAACTATTTGCGCCCCTCGGAGTCGTAATGCTGAGCGGCCATGACTGTCCTGACCGCAGCCAGGAGAGCAATCGATGATGCGGGCTTTGGTGGTCGGTGGGTTGTTGATCTTGCTGATGGGTTGCTCACCTTTGAAGGTGCTCAACGCCTTCACCCCGAGCGGTGGGTTCAGCAAGGCCAGTGACGTGAGTTACGGCAGTGATCCGCGCAACAGGCTGGATGTCTACACCCCAACCAACGTCGGACCCGACGCACCCGTGGTGGTGTTCTTCTACGGTGGCAGCTGGAACAGCGGTTCGCGCAGTGATTATGGTTTTGTCGGCGAAGCGCTGGCGTCTCGCGGCATCGTCGCGGTGTTGGCGGACTACCGGCTTTATCCACAGGTGCATTATCAGGGCTTCCTTGATGACAGCGCCCGAGCCGTGGGCTGGACCCGCCAACACATCGCCCAATACGGTGGCGATCCGCGTCGCTTGTATGTGATGGGCCACAGCGCGGGTGGTTACAACGCCGCGATGCTGGCGTTGGACCCGAAGTGGCTGGCGACGGTGAGCATGAAGCCCTCGATGCTGAGCGGCTGGATCGGTCTCGCCGGGCCGTACGACTTTCTGCCAATCGAGAATCCAGAGGTGAAACCGGTATTTTTCTTTCCCGACTCGCCGCCGGATTCCCAGCCGATCAACCATGTGAGCAGTGCTTCACCGCCTGCGCTATTGATAGCCGCGAGGGACGACACATTGGTCAACCCCGAGCGTAATACCGGTGGCATGGCCAGAAGGCTTCGTGAGCAGGGAGTCTCAGTGCGCGAGCTGTACTTCTCCAAACCCGGACACGCGACCTTGGTGGCCGCATTCTCTCGTCCAATGCGCAGCCTGGCCCCGGTTCTGGATGAAGTGGCGGATTTCATTCATGCGCAGGATCAGGCGCGGGTAACAGCAGCGAAGGGCGATTGATCCTGACTGTGTGGGCTCAACCTTGAAACCAACCACCACTGCGGTTCAACCGTCTGGCGATATACCCCAGGGTTAAAGCCCTCAGTGCCATGAACAGCAGAAACGCCACCCACAGCCCATGGTTGCCGAGCCCGCTGGATAGCCAGGCGAACGGGGCGGCGATGAGCGCAGTCAGCACCATGGCGTTGCGCATTTCCCGTGCGCGAGTGGCGCCGATGAACAAGCCGTCGAGCAGATAACTCCAGACCGCCACCAGAGGCAGCAAGGCAAGGTAGGGCAGATAGACGTAAGCAATTTCCCGCACTTCTGAAATGTCGGTCTGCATGTCAACGAACAGGTGCCCGGCGAACAGGAACAGCACGGCGAACGCCACACTGCAGATCAACGACCAACCTCCGGCCACGTTGAGCGAGCGGCGCAAGGCTTTACGGTTTCGCGCGCCGATGGCATGGCCACAGAGTGCTTCCACCGCGTGGGCCAGCCCGTCGAGTGCATTGGCGGTGAGCAGCAGTCCGTTGAGCAACAGGGCGTTGGCGGCCACCGTGGCATCGCCCAGTCGCGCGCCTTGCACGGTGATCAGAAAAAACACCGACTGCAGCACCAGGCTGCGAATGAAGATATCGCGGTTGACACCCAGCAGCGGCTTCCAGCTGTGCCAACGTTTAAGGGCGGCGAGCACCAGATGCCCCGGGTATTCGCGCAAGCCTTTGTGAGTCAGGGTGAGCCCCAGCAACACGCCGCCCCATTCAGCCAGCACCGACGCTCGGGCGCTCCCGACAACGCCCCAGTCCAGACCCAGAACGAACCACAGGTTCAACGCGATGTTGACCAGATTGGTGGTCAGCAAAATCGCCAAAGGCGCGCGGGCGTTCTGCAGGCCCAGGAACCAGCCGACCAGCGCGTAGCTCGCCAACGCGGCGGGCAGGCCGAACAATCGGGTATGGAAGAAGTCGCGGGTCAGGTCGTTGAGATCGGCCGAGGGTTGCATCATCTGCAGCGCCAGATGCTGAAAGGGCAGGCCGACCAAACCCAACAGCACAGAAAAGCCCAGCGCCAGCAGCAGCCCCTGCGTCAGCACCTGACGCAATGCAGCGCCATCCTTACGTCCCGCGGCCTGGGCAGCGAACCCGGTGGTGCCCATCCGCAAGAAACTCATGGCCCAGGCCAGAAAGCTGTACAACGTCCCGCCGACCGCCACAGCGCCCAGTTGATGAGCGTGAGGCAGGTGGCCGATGACGGTGCTGTCGACCAGCGAGACCAGCGGCACCGAAATGTTCGACAAAATCATCGGTGCGGCCAGCGCCCAGACCTGTCGGTGGGTGGCGCGCTGACGCCAGTCAGTCAGAAAGTTGGGCATGAACGCTCGGCAGATGAAAGGGCACAAGAAGGGCTGCATTGTAACGGGATGAAAGCGCCAACGTGGATTAACTGTAGGAGCTGCTGGAGGTTTGGGACAGCCCGGGCCGCGATCGGACGTTGCGGTGGTCAGTCGCAGCTGTTGTTGTCTGACACACCGCTTCGTCCGAATCGCGGCCCGTACCGTCGTGGCCTCCGGCGTCTCCCACAGGGATTGTGGCGTGCTGCAGATCTGGGTTTGGTGGTTTGAGCCCTGCGAACAAACGCACAAAGCCAGGGTCTATTCCCGCGCCGCGCTTTACGATCAGGTTTGCGGTGCTATAACTGCTGCTCCTCATAATAACTGCCGCCAATGAGTGCCTCATGCTTAACAAAGGATTGTTCCTGGCCTGCGCGCTGGTACTGCTCAGTGCCTGTGATTCCTCCACGTCCGATAAACCTGCTCCGGCCCCGGCAACCCCCGCTGCGCCCGCGACGCAGCCGGCGGCAGCAGAGGCTGCCAAACCCAAACCCGCGGTCGACATCCCTGCGCTGAGCAAACGCTACGCCGGGCGTGAGCTGACGGTCGTCGATGTTTCGGAAATCCAGCTCGATGGCGCTAGCACGCTGTCGCTGAGTTTTTCCGTGCCGCTGAATCCTGATCAGAAGTTTGCCGAGAAAGTGCATCTGGTCGACAGTGTCAATGGCAAGGTCGACGGCGCGTGGGAGCTGTCCGACAACCTCATGGAATTACGCCTGCGGCATCTGGAGCCCAAGCGCAAGCTGGTGCTGACCGTCGATCCGGGGCTGGCCGGCGTCAACAACAATACCTTGGCGGCTGAATATTCGGCGCGTCTGGAAACCTCCGACCTGCAAGCCACGGTAGGCTTCGCCAGTCGCGGCAGCCTGTTGCCGACCCGGCTGGCTGAAGGCCTGCCAGTAATCGCGCTGAACGTCGACAAGGTCGATGTAGAATTCTTCCGAATCAAACCCGATTCGCTGCCAGCGTTTCTCAGTTCCTGGGAAGGCTCGTCCAGCCTGCAAAGCTACGAATCAAAGGAACTGCTGCCCATGGCCGATCTGGTCTACGGCGGCCGCTTTGACCTCAACCCTGCGCGCAACACCCGCGAAACCATGCTGCTGCCGATTGCCGGGCTCAAGCAGTTGCAGCAACCGGGTGTGTATCTGGCCGTGATGCGCGCCTCCGGCACCTACAACTATTCCCAACCGGCGACATTGTTCACCCTTAGCGACATTGGCCTCTCTGCCCATCGCTACAGTAGCCGCCTGGACGTCTTCACTCAGGCGCTCGAAGGCGGCAAGGCGCTTAACGGCGTCGATCTCGAGCTGTATGACGACAAAGGCCGCGTGGTCGGCCAAGGCAAGACCGACAACGCTGGCCACGCCGAACTGCCACTGCCTGCCAAGGCTGAAGTGTTGCTTGCCCATCAGGGCGAACAGACCAGCATGTTGCGCCTGAACAGCGCCGCGCTGGATCTGGCGGAGTTCGATATCACCGGCCCGCAGGCCCATCCTTTGCAGTTCTTTATCTTCGGCCCTCGGGATTTGTACCGTCCGGGCGAAGTCGTGCTGCTCAACGGTCTGCTGCGCGACAACGACGGCAAAAGCGTGAAACCGCAGCCGATCACTGTGGAAGTGCGTCGCCCCGATGAACAGGTCAGCCGCAAATTCGTGTGGGATGCTGACGCCAGCGGGCTATACCAATATCAACTGCAACTGTCGGACGAAGCGCCGACCGGTCGCTGGCAATTGGTATTTGACCTGGGCGACGGCAAGCCGCAGTTGTACGAATTTCAGGTCGAGGACTTCCTCCCGGAACGCATGGCCCTCGAACTCAAGGGCAGCGAAACACCGCTGGCGCCTGATGCGGCGTTCGACATCTCCATCAACGGTCGTTACCTGTATGGCGCTCCGGCGTCGGGCAATCGCCTGACTGGCCAACTCTACGTGCGTCCTCTGCGCGAAGCGGTTCCGGCGCTGCCGGGTTATCAGTTCGGTTCGGTGACCGAAGAAGACCTCAAGCAGGATCTGGAAGTCGAAGACAGCACCCTCGATGCCAATGGCGAGCTGGACCTGAGTATCGACAGCCAATGGGCCAAGGCTCGTTCGCCGCTGGAGCTGGTGCTGCAGGCCAGCCTGCAAGAGTCCGGTGGCCGGCCGATTACCCGGCGTCTGACTCAGCCGGTCTGGCCTGCAGACAAACTGCCGGGGCTGCGCGGGCTGTTCGATGGCGAGGCAACTGATGGCGACGGCCCGGTGGAGTTCGAAGTGCTCATGGCCGACGCCGAAGGCCACAAACTGGCCGCCGATAATCTCAAGGTGCGGTTGATTCGCGAGCGTCGCGACTACTACTGGAACTACTCCGACAGTGACGGCTGGAGCTATCACTACAACGAAAAATTCCTGAACCTGTCCGAAGAAACCCTCAGCGTGAAGAAGGATTCCACGGCGAAGATCAGCTTCCCGGTGGAGTGGGGCCCTTACCGCGTTGAAGTTGAAGACCCAGAAACCGGCTTGATCAGCAGCGTGCGTTTCTGGGCCGGTTATCGCTGGCAGGACAACGCCGAAGGCGGCGCCGTGCGGCCCGATCAGGTCAAGCTGGCGCTGGACAAACCCGCCTATGCCGATGGCGACACCGCGAAGGTCACGGTCACGCCGCCGAGTGCGGGTAAGGGCTATCTGCTGGTGGAATCCAGCGAAGGCCCGTTGTGGTGGCAGGAGATCGACGTGCCTGCTGAAGGCAAGACCTTCGACATTCCTATGGACAAGAAATGGGCGCGCCATGATTTGTACGTCAGCGCGCTGGTGATTCGTCCGGGTGAGCGCAAGGCCAATGTCACGCCGAAACGCGCGGTGGGCGTGCTGCACCTGCCGCTGGATCGCTCGCAACGCAAGCTTGCGCTGACGGTTACGGCACCCGAGAAGATGCGGCCGAAACAGCCGCTGAAACTCAAGGTCAATGCGAAGAACGCAGACGGCTCGATTCCCAGGGATGTACACGTGCTGGTCGCGGCAGTGGACGTCGGGATCCTCAACATCACTGAATACGCCACGCCGGATCCGTTCGCCAGCCTGTTCGGGCGAAAGGAATATGGTGCCGATCAGCTGGATATCTATGGCCAGTTGATCGAGGCCGGGCGCAATCGGCTCGCCAGTCTGGCATTCGGTGGCGACGCCACGCTTGCCAAGGGTGGCAAACGTCCGGAAACCAGCGTGACCATCGTCGCCCTGCAAAGCGCGCCGGTGACCTTGAATGAGCAGGGCGATGCCGAAGTCAGCCTCGACATTCCAGACTTCAATGGCGAGCTGCGAATCATGGCGCAGGCCTGGACCGATGAACGCTATGGCATGGCCGAGGCGAAAACCGTGGTCGCCGCTCCATTGATCGCCGAGCTCTCCGCGCCGCGTTTCCTGGCCGGTGGCGACCAGACCAAAGTGGCGCTGGACCTCTCGAATCTGTCGGGCAAGGCGCAGAAGCTCAATGTGCAGGTCAGTGCCGAGGGGCAGTTGAGCCTTGGCGAGGCGGACGCAGCAAAAGTCGTGAGCCTGACTCAAGGCCAGCGCACCACGCTGCAAATCCCGGTGAAAGCTCAGGGCGGATTCGGCCAGGGCGTGATCAAAATCACGGTCAATGGCCTGGATCTGCCGGGTGAGAGCCTACCCGCGTTCAGCCGGGAATGGACCATCGGCGTGCGCCCGGCGTATCCGGCGATGCTCAGGCAATATCGCGCGGTGCTCAAGGATCAGGCGTGGAGCCTGCCGGACGGGGCGCTGGATGCCTTCGAACCTGCGGGGCGCGAAGCCTTGCTCTCGGTGTCGAGTCGTCCGCCGCTGAACCTGGGCGAGCAGATACGGGCGCTCAAGGCCTATCCCTATGGCTGTCTGGAACAGACCACCAGCGGCCTCTACCCGTCGCTTTACGCCGATGCCGCCACGCTCAAGCGCCTGGGGCTTGAAGGCGAGCCCGACACGGTGCGCAAGCGCAAGATCGAAGTGGGTATCGAGCGCTTGCTGGGCATGCAGCGTTACAACGGCAGTTTCGGCCTGTGGGGCGCGGACGGCGAAGAAGAATACTGGCTGACGGCATACGTCACCGACTTCCTGCTGCGCGCCCGCGATCAGGGCTACGCGGTGCCGCCGGATGCGCTGAAGAAGGCCAACGAGCGACTGCTGCGCTATTTGCAGGAACGCAATCAGATCGAGGTCAACTACAGCGAAAACGCCGATCACACCCGCTTTGCGGTGCAGGCTTATGCGGGGCTGGTGTTGTCGCGCAGTCAGCAGGCGCCGTTGGGTGCGCTGCGCAGCCTGTTCGACCGTCGCAGCGATGCGCGTTCCGGGCTGCCGCTGGTGCAGCTGTCCATCGCGCTGGAAAAAATGGGCGACAAACCCCGTGCCGATCAGGCGTTGCTGGCCGGATTGGCAGCGGGTCGCAAGGCCAACGACTGGCTGGCGGATTACGGCAGCCCATTGCGCGATCAGGCATTGATTCTGTCGCTGCTGGAGGAGAACGAACTGGCGTCGGACAAGGTCGAGGATCGGCTGTTCGCGCTGTCCGATCAGGTTGCGGCCAGCCGTTATCTCTCGACCCAGGAACGCAATTCGTTGTTCCTCGCAGGGCGTGATCTGCTCGGCAAGCCAGAAGCCAAATGGGCAGCGACCTTGAACAGCGGCAGCAACAACCGTGAGTTGAGCAACGATCAGCCGGGCGTGAAACTCGACAGCTCGGTGCTGGCCTCACCCTTGACCGTGCAGAACACGGGCGGCGAAACCCTGTACCAGCAGATGACCATTTCCGGCTATCCATCGCAGCCACCGGCAGCCGGTGGCGAGAACCTCAGTATCCGTCGCGACTATCTGGGCATGGATGGCGAAGCGCTGAACCTCAATGCCCTTAAGAGCGGCGAGTTGGTGCTGGTGCATCTGGAAGTCAAAGCCAAGGAGCGTGTACCGGATGCCTTGGTGGTGGACTTGCTGCCAGCAGGTCTTGAAATCGAGAACCAGAATCTGGCCCAGAGCGCGGCAAGCCTTGAAGACGCCAGCGAGTCGGTGAAGGCGTGGCGTGAGTCGATGGAAAACGCTGGGGTCAAGCACCAGGAATTCCGTGGCGACCGTTATGTCGCGGCGCTCGATCTGCAGGGTTTCAACACAGTGCACCTGCTGTACCTGGCTCGCGCCGTGACGCCGGGGACGTATCGCGTGCCGCCGCCGCAGGTGGAGTCGATGTATCGGCCGAACTGGCAGGCCCTGGGTGAGGCGCCCGCGCAGTTGGTGGTGAAAGGCAAGAAGTAGCCGAAGCTAGGGAAACGGACCTTCTTCCTGTAGCAGTCCGGCTTGCCGGCGGCAGCGTCCTTGAGATCGCTGCCGCCGGCAAGCCGGACTGCTACAGGGTCAGGTGCGTTGGCCTGATGATCAATGAATAATCCAGCTCAGCAGCCACAACCCCAGAAACAGCCAGATGATCCCCATGATGATCGAGGCGCGCATGAAGGCGCGGATCGCCGAATACAGCAGCATCAGGCCGATGATCAGCGCGATGATGCTGATCAGTGAGGTGTCCATGCCCAGCGTGCGCGACAATCCGTCGACGAAATTGCCACCGGCATGAGTGAACATGTTGAACAACCAGCTTAACCCGTCGACGACGAAGCGGATCACGGCCCCGATTACCTGGCCGAGCCATTCGAAAACGCTTTCTACCTGCATGTCTGCTTCCTGATGAAGGGGATGAAACCAAAAAGGGATTGTTCGCTTTGGCTATCGATTGGCTGGGCGAGTTCCCTGAAGCATAAAGGCTGTTTGGCATGACGCGCGGATTTCTTGTGGGCAAATGGGGGCGTGTCCTGCGCTGGCTCGTCGGTAGCCTGCTGTTACTCTGCCTGCTGCTATGGCTTGCTGACCGACTCTGGCCGCTGCCGTTGCCCAAGGACGATCTGGCCCGCGTGGTACTGGCCGAAGACGGCACTCCGCTGTGGCGCTTCGCCGATGCCAACGGCGTGTGGCGCTATCCCGTGACGGTCGATCAGGTGTCGCCGTATTACCTCGAAGCACTGCTGACCTACGAGGATCGTTGGTTTTATCAGCATGCCGGCGTAAACCCGATGGCGCTGGTGCGGGCGACCTGGCAGAACCTCAGCGGCGGGCATGTGGTTTCTGGTGGCAGCACGTTGTCGATGCAGGTCGCGCGGCTGCTCGATCCGCATTCGCGCACGCTGCCGGGCAAGCTGCGCCAGTTGTGGCGAACGGCTCAGCTGGAATGGCATCTGTCCAAGGCTGAGATTCTCGGCCTGTACCTCAACCGCGCGCCGTTCGGTGGCACCTTGCAAGGTGTGGCTGCTGCCAGTTGGGCGTATCTGGGCAAATCCCCGCAACAACTGACGCGCGCCGACGCTGCATTGTTGGCAGTACTGCCGCAGGCGCCGAGCCGGTTGCGTCCCGATCGTCATCCTCAGCGCGCGCAAGCGGCGCGGGACAAAGTGCTGAAACGGCTGGCCGAGTTCAATGTCTGGCCACAACAGGCCGTCAATGAAGCGCTGGAAGAGCCTTTACTGCTGGCGCCACGTCAGGAGCCGAGCCTGGCGCCGCTGCTGGCCCGACGTCTCAACCGCCCCGACAGCCCGCCTTTGATTCGCACGACTCTGGACGCCGTTTTGCAGCGCCGTCTCGAGGACCTGTTGCTTGGCTGGCGCGCGCGGCTGCCTGAGCGCACCTCCGCTGCGATTCTGGTGGTGGAGGCCGAGAACATGGCGGTGCGCGCCTATGTTGGTTCAGTGGACATTGGCGACGCCAAGCGCTTCGGTCACGTGGACATGGTCAGTGCGTTGCGCTCGCCCGGCTCGACACTCAAGCCGTTCCTGTACGGCAAGGCCATGGACGCCGGGCTGATCCATTCCGAATCGCTGTTGCAGGACGTTCCGCGGCGTTATGGCGATTACCGTCCCGGCAACTTCTCCTCCGGTTTCAACGGCGCCGTGGCGGCGAGTTCGGCGCTGTCGATGTCCCTCAACCTGCCAGCCGTTCAACTGCTTGAAGCCTATGGTCCTAAGCGCTTTGCCGCCGAACTGCGCAATGGCGGCGTGCCGCTGACACTGCCGCCTCTGGCCGAACCGAATCTGGCGCTGATCCTCGGCGGCGCTGGCAGTCGACTTGAGGATCTGGTGGGCGGTTACAGCGCCTTCGCGCGCGGCGGACGCAGTGCCGATATTCGCTTGCAGCCCAATGATCGGCTGCGTGACCGGCCGATGATGTCGCCGGGCGCTGCGTGGATCATCCGGCGCATCCTCAGCGGGCAGTCACGACCTGATCTGGACCCTCACGCCGAGCTGGTGCAGCGTCCGCAGCTGGCCTGGAAAACCGGCACCAGTTACGGGTTTCGCGACGCCTGGTCTATTGGCGTCGGGCCGAGGTTTCTGATCGGGGTGTGGATCGGACGACCGGACGGCACACCGGTGCCGGGGCAGTTCGGGCTGGCATCGGCGGCGCCTCTGATGCTGCAGGTTCACGACCTGCTGGTGAACCGAGATGCCCAGCGCAATATTGCGCCGCCGGTCATGCCGGTGCCGCTGAACGTCGGTGTCGCGGCGATCTGTTGGCCGTTGGGCCAGCCTATGAGCAAGAGCGATCCCAACTGTCGACGTCAGCGTTTCGCCTGGACGCTGGACGGCACCACGCCACCGACCTTGCAGGCCACCGATCAGCCTCTTGGGTTGGGCTTGATGGAGAAGATCTGGGTCAACGACAAAGGTTTGAGAGTTGGCGCCAATTGCCCTCAGGCGCAGCCGAAGGACGTCGCGCTGTGGCCTGCGCCGCTGGAGCCGTGGTTGCCGAAAACCGAGCGACGGGAAGCGCGCTTGCCCGCCGTCGATCTTTCGTGCCCACCTCAGGGTTTGGGCCTCGCAGCCCCGCTGTCCATCGTCGGCGTGCGCGAAGGTGATCAGCTGCGCTTGCCCGCTGGCAGTCAACAGCAATTGCGTCTGAAACTGTCGGCGCTGGGCGGCAATGGTCGGCGCTGGTGGTTCATCGACGGTGCGCCAGTCGCCGATACCGCCAGTCAGGACAGTTACAGCCACACCTTCAGCCGTCTCGGCCGCTACCAGCTGAGCGTGCTGGACGAAAGCGGGCAGACCGCGCGGGTGGAGTTCAGCGTGGTGGATTGAGTGCAGGCCCGCTGCGCCGCACGTCCGTCCGTAGCCGTCCGGCTTGCCGGCGGTAGCGAACGGTTTAATACCAATTGATGAATTGCGCCAGCGCCGTGCAAAGAGTGATATGTCACCCAGCGGTTTGCAGTATCTGGCAGATGGCTGAGCGAGTTGCAGGCGCTTGGGCGGCAGTCTGTGGAAGGTGGCCGATGGTCGGTAGGTAGTGCTGCGCAGTGTGAGAACTATCGCGAGTCTGTCGTACGCAATGCAGTGTTCTTTCGCAGCCTTGCCAAGGTGGGAACGTTTCATGGAGAGCCAGCGCCTGTTGCAGGCAGGGGAGTCGGATGATCCCCTGCCTTTTTTTATGCGCTGAAAACGGGAGTCAATCGAGCGTCAGGGCGCGGCTGTTATTGGCCGACCTTGTACACCTTCGGTTCTGGAAAGAGGTTGTTGAGGGTTTCCAGCAGACGGACGTGGTAGATGGGTTTGCGGAAGAGATCCAGCACCTGCAGGCGTAGCAAATCGCTGACATCCTCCATGTCGGCGTGGCCCGAGGTGACGATCACCGGCAGGTGCTGGCGTGACGTGTGCTCGCGCAGGCGCTTGATCAGCGAGATGCCGCTTTCTTCCGGCATCCGCAGATCGGTGATCACCAGCGCAATGTCCGGGTGCTCGGTCAGCAGCTTCAACGCCGCCTTTACCGAGGGGGCGGTGAAGCAGCAGAAACCCTCGCCTTCGAGCAGTTCGGCGAGCTCTTCGTTGGCATCCTCTTCGTCGTCAACGAGTAGCAGTTGTTGGCGTGTGGGGGCGGGCATTGATACGACCTTGGCTAGTTGATCAGATGGCGAGCAGGCGATTGGAGCTAATCTGCCGCCTCTCCGCCGAGGGCCGTGATGATTTCATTGAACCGGCCTTTGATGGCATCGCCCATTGGCGTGATCATCGCGAACAGCACAAGCGCAACCATGGCGACAATGACTGCGTATTCGATGGCGGAAGCCGCCTCTTCGTTTTTGACGAAGCGACGAAGTAACACTGACAGGTAAGTGAGGAACATCTGACTTCTCCTTTGCGCTGAGTAAGCGCCGTTACGCGTATACAGCGTTTGACAATCCTTCGTACCCACAGCATTGACCCCATTTCGCCACTCCACAATCACAAGAAAGCATTAATCAGAAAGTATTAGTGTCGGGCGGCAGCGCAATCAGTGTCGGCCCTTCGAACGAATGTAATTAGGTGAAATTTCCCACGACTGATGGCGTTTTGGATGACGTCGACTACCTTCATATAGCGAAAAGGATGAATGTTCACAGCCAACTGAATGACAGGTTGTCTCGTAACGTTTTCGAGGTTGTAGTCGGGCATGGGAGGCCGTAATGAGCAGTCGCGTCACGATGGGACTCGCTGTGCTTTTTTTGCTGGGGGCGTTGTTCGCCGGGTATTGGGGTCTGGTCCTGAGTCGTCAGCCGGCGCCTGCTCCTGTCGCCCCCGTCACTCAGACCGAAACGCCGGTCGCTGCGCCTCTGGTGGCCGAAAAGCCGATTGAAGACCCCACCCGCCAGCCTGTGCTGGTGCTCGCCAAAGACCTTCCCGCCTACGCACCCATCAAAGCCGATGACCTGATCGTCGAGCGTCTGAAAGTCGCGCCTCCCGGCAGTTTCGACAAACCCGAAGATGCGGTCGGTCGCATGTCCTGGCGGCCTCTTGCGGCCGGGACCTGGTTGACTGAAAGCAGCTTCGAAGCCGGTGGCACGCTGGCCCGGATGATTCGTCCCGGCGAACGTGCGCTGGCATTGTCGATCGATGAAATCATCGGTGCTGGCGGCCAGTTGAGCCCTGGCGATTATGTGGACGTGCTGCTCTACCTGCCGCCGGATCAGGCCAGCACCGATCGCAGCGCGCAGACCGTGGTGCCCGCGCTGAGGGTGCTCAGCGTTGGCGCGCTGATGGGGCCTGTGAATCAGGGGCAGGACGATCAGGGCGTCAGCCGCGAAGAGCGTGCGCAACAGCAAAAACTCAGAAGCAGCGCTCGCAGCGTGGTCGTCGCCGTTCCGGAAAAACTCCTCAACCGCTTGATGCTGGCGACCCAGGCGGGCCCCCTGCGTCTGGCTGTGCGCAGTGCCGAGGAAAAGAATCTGGAGCGCTACTGGGCAGGCGACTCGGACATTGCCCAGCAGCTGGATACCACCAGCCGCAACGTCACCCACTACAACCAGTTGAGCGTGGGCGGGCGCAGCACGCCAGTCGGCGGCAGCGCGCCGCGCCCGGTGCGGCCGATTGAAGTCATTCGCGGCAACCAGGTCACGCAGCAAACCCCCTGATCGAGCAAGGACTGCACATTCATGAGTAACCGTTTGAAGCCGGTGTTGAACCGTATCGTGTTGGGGTTGCTGTCCGCCGGCCTGTATCAGGGCTGTGCAGTGGCGGCTCCGGGCGGGTGCGCATCGCTTGCGGCCATGCCTGCCGCCCTGGAGATCGGTCAGGGCGTACAGCAGGATATTCGCTCGTCTGTGGCAATCACACGGCTGGCTGTCGGTGATCCGAAGATCGCGGACGTGCATGTCAATGGCGACGACAACGGCGGCTTTCTGTTAACCGGCGTGGCACCGGGCACCACCAGCCTGATGGTGTGGACCAGTTGCTCGACCTCGCCCCGGCAAAGCATGGTCTTCGTGCGTGGCGCTGCCAAAACGGGGATAACCGACGCGCTGTTGCCGCCCTCCGAAGATCCGCTGTTGCCGAGCCAGGTACAGACCGATATTCGCTTTGTGGAAGTCAGCCGCACCAAGCTGAAAGAGGCGAGCACCTCGATCTTCGGCAGGGGCTCGAACAACTTCCTGTTTGGCTCACCTGGCACCGTACCGGGCGTGACCGTAACGCCAGGCACGGTGGGCGGCACGCGGCCGGCGATCCCGCTGAACAACAATAATTTCAACATCGTCTGGGGCGGTGGCAGCAGTAAGGTGCTGGGCATGCTCAACGCCATGGAAAGCAGCGGCTTCGCCTATACCCTGGCGCGACCAAGCCTGGTGGCGTTGAGCGGGCAGAGCGCAAGTTTTCTGGCGGGAGGCGAGTTCCCGGTGCCGGTGCCCAATGGCGAAGGCAACGGCATCTCCATCGAGTACAAGGAATACGGCGTGCGCCTCACGCTGACGCCGACGGTGGTGGGGCGAAATCGCATCGCCTTGAAGGTTGCACCCGAGGTCAGTGAGCTGGATTTCACCGCTGGCGTGACCATCGCTGGCACCACAGTCCCCGCGCTGAACGTGCGCCGCACCGACACCAGCGTGTCCCTGGCCGATGGCGAAAGTTTCGTGATCAGTGGCCTGATCAACACCAGCAACATTGCCTCGGTGGACAAGTTTCCGGGCCTGGGTGACATCCCGATTCTCGGGGCATTGTTTCGCAGTTCACAGATCAACCGAGACGAGCGCGAGCTGCTGATGATCGTCACCCCGCATCTGGTTCAGCCACTGGCCGCCAACGCGCCGCTGCCCGCGCTGCCGGGCGAAAGCCTGCGTAATTACGATCCGAACTTCCTGAAGATGTATTTCCTTGAAAACGGCAATTTCGACCGCCGTAGCGGGTTATCGCAATGAGCCAGGGACCTAGCCTGAGCCAGACCTTTCTGGCCATCACGCGCAACACCACTGACCTGGAATGGCTGCAGGGCGCACTGGCGCCGTTGGGTCAGGTGGTCAGCGCCGGCACTGGCAGCCTGGATGAACTGCTCGCGCTGGTGGACGTGACCTTCGCCAGCGTGGTGTTCGTCGGGCTTGATCGCGAACACCTGATGAACCAGAGCGCGTTGATCGAAGGTGCGCTGGAGGCCAAGCCGATGCTGGCCATCGTTGCCTTGGGCGACGGCATGGACAATCAGCTTGTACTGAATGCGATGCGTGCCGGTGCGCGGGATTTCGTCGCCTATGGTTCGCGTTCCAGTGAAGTCGCCGGGCTGGTCCGGCGCCTGAGCAAGCGTCTGCCCGCGGTGGCACCCAATCCGAACATGGGCGGCCTGACCGTTCTCTATGGTGCCCAAAGCGATGGCGACGGCGCGTTGGTCTCGGCCCATCTGGCGTTGGTCGCCCAGCAGAAAGGTCAGCGGACGTTGTTGCTGGATCTGGGCTTGCCCCGTGGCGATAGCCTGGCAATGCTGAGTCTGGAGGCTTCATTCAATTTCGGCGACGCAGTGCGCCACCTGCGGCGACTCGACTCAACGCTGATCGACAGTGCCTTCACCGTTCACCCCAGCCAGCTGCGCATTCTGGCCTACGCCGACGACGACATGTCGCTGGAGCACACCAGTGCTGCCGAGCTGTACATGCTGCTTAGCGCCTTGCGTCAGCACTTTCAACATGTGGTGGTGAATCTGGTGGGCCAGCCGGACAGCGAGTCGCTGCGGACCTTCGTCGCCCATTGCGACCAGTTGCTGTGGTACGTGGACCAGAACGTCATCGAGTGCCGACGCAATCTGGCAATTCTCAACCTGTGGCGCGAGAAGGGCCTGAAGCTGCAACACGCGGGGCTGTTGGTGGACAAATACCTGCGCCAGGTCACGCCCAATTCCGAAACCCTGGAAAAGACCTTCGGCCTGCCCGCCATGGCGGTGCTGCCGCTGAGCCCCGAGCTGCGTCTGAACGCCAAGAATCAGGGGTTGTCGCTGTTCGAACTGTCAGCCCGAGAGTCGTTGAGCGCGGGTCTGCGCAATCTCGGCGAGCGTCTGGCCACCCAGTCCGAGGACCCCGGAAAGTCCGGCGGCGGCTGGCTTACTCGGTTGTGGGGGCGCAAGTAGATGAAAGGCGAAAAACTCTTCGGCGTGTCGTCTCGTCCGGCCGAAAGCGGTGGTGACGGGCAGGGCCTGAAACTGGTGCTGCATCGCTACATCATCGACGCCATTGAAGAGAGCGGGCGCAATCTGCTGGAAGGCACACGCCCGGCGCTGGCGCAGTTCGTCACTGACAAAGTGGCGGAGTACGTGGCCCGCCTGCGACTGGCGATCTCCCGGTACGAGATGGAGCGCCTGGCCGAAGAGCTGGTGGACGAGCTCACAGGTTTCGGCCCGCTGGAGGTCCTGCTGCGAGACAAGTCGGTTACCGAGATTCTGGTCAATGGCCCGAACAAGGTGTTCATCGAGCGCGAAGGTGTGCTGCATCACTCCGACCTGCGCTTCATCGATTCGCATCATGTGGAGCGCGTGATTCAACGCATTCTCGCGCCCCTGGGCAGGCGTCTGGATGAATCCTCGCCAATGGTCGATGCGCGCTTGCCCGATGGCAGCCGGGTCAACGCGATCATTCCGCCGATTGCACTGGACGGTCCTTGTGTGTCGATCCGCAAGTTTCGCAAGGACATGCTCAAAAGCTCCGATCTGGTGGCGATGCAGACCATCGACCAACCGATCTATGACTTCCTCGAAAGCGCGGTGAGCAAGCGCTGCAACATCCTCATCAGCGGCGGTACGGGCACCGGTAAGACCACCATGCTCAACGTGCTCAGCCAGATGATTCACAGTCAGCAACGGTTGGTGACCATCGAAGACGTCGCCGAACTGCAACTCGGCCATCCCCATGTAGTGCGTCTGGAAACCCGCCCCCCCAACGCCGAGGGGCATGGCGAAGTGCGCGCCAGCGACCTGATTCGCAACGCCCTGCGGATGCGCCCGGACCGGATCATTCTCGGCGAGATTCGTGGCGTGGAAGTGCTGGATGTGATGACCGCGATGAACACCGGTCACGACGGCTCCATGAGCACCGTCCACGCCAACAATGCGCAGGATGCGTTGCTGCGTCTGGAAACACTGGTCGGTCTGACCGGTCGACAGATTGCCGAGAAGACTCTGCGTCAGATGATCTGCGCGGCGCTGGACGTGATCATCCAGTTGACCCGGATGCCCGATGGTCGACGCTGCGTCAGCGAAGTGGTGGAGGTGGTCGGAACGCGGGATGACGTGTACGTCACCAACACCCTGTTCCGTCTGGACCGCCGTACCGGCTTTGGCTTTTTGCGTGAAGCGATCAACCCGGCGGGCGACAAGCTTCGGCAGCTGGATTACTGAGCGCGAACAGGGAGGTTCAAGGTGAAAGGAGCCATCGTCCTCGGACTGATTTTCATGCTGCTGATGGGGATGTCTCTCTACCTGTTCTATCGCGGGCTGAACAAGGGCGCCAATGAACGGATCATGACCCGCCTGTCGCTGGGGCAGCCCGAGGCGCCTTTTGCCAAGCCGGGGCTGGCACGAGTCGAGCGGGCGTTTTTGCGCGCAGGCCTTGGTAAACCCACAGAGCGCCTGCCGCTTGCCATGTCGATCTGGCTGGGGTCGGTGCTCGTGGGTTATTTGCTCTACGGATGGTTTGGTCTGGCGCTGGGGATTGTGTTGCCTCTGATACTTCTGCGTTTTTTCGTTAGCTTCCGTTATCAGCGTCGGGTGCGGCGGATGATCGAGCAATTACCTCAACTGCTGGACCATACCGTGCGCAGTCTGAAGTCCGGACGTACGCTGGGGGACGCAGTACTGCACAGTATTGACGCGGCAAGCTTCCCGCTTAGCGAAGCCATGTCCCGAATCAGGCGTAATGTACAAATGGGTATCACCCTTCCGGATGCGGTGCAGGATTTTGCCGATCTCTATGAACGCGACGAGTTTCAGTTATTCGCACTGGGCCTGCGCGTCAACCATCGATATGGCGGCAACGCCAGCGAGCTACTGGAAAACCTTATCAGGGTGGTTCGTGAACGGGAACAAGGCGCCCGCCAGCTTCGGGCAATGACCGGGGAAACGCGCATGACAGCGGTAGTACTCGCACTGCTTCCTGTGAGCATGGCGGGGTACTTTCTTGTGGTGAATCCGACCTATCTGTTGCACATGTGGAACGACGATTCGGGGCGCAAGATCTTGCTTGTCGCGTTCACCATGCAGACGTTGGGTTGTCTGGCGCTATGGCGCATGTTGCGGAGTATTTGAAATGGTCTTGTTGCTCAGCGTCCTCTTATTTGCAGCCGCAGGTTTTCTCCTTCTATTGACCGTTGCCCGGCAGCGGCGCAGCGATCGCCAGATCATGTCTCGCCTGCAAGGAGAGATTACCCGCGACAGTCGCGTCGGCAGTCTGTTGCGCGTGCTAGGCGACAGCCGGTTCGGCCAGCGCTCGGTCAGCCTGGACAGCGAAACACAGATCCTGCTCAACCGCATCGGGTGGCGTCGCTCAAGCCAGCGTTCGCTGTTTGCCGCATGCCAGATCGGCGTGCCTCTCGTCGCTGTGTGTTTAGTTCTGTTGGTTCAGATGCTTTTTTTCAACGACTTGAAGTATCCGTTCATGGCTCCGGCATTCGCTTTAGGGTTGGGATATCTGGCCCCAAAGCGTGCGCTTGCCGCCGCTGCTGCGCGTCGACAGAAACGGGCGGTGATTGAAATATCTACCTTCATTCCCCTGCTGCGCATTCTGTTCGAGTCAGGCATGGCAGTGGAACAGGCATTGCGAGTTTTGAGCAACGAAGGACGCCAACTGCTGCCGGTACTTTCATCTGAGTTGCGAGTGATGCTGGTGCGTGTTGATTCAGGCCTTGAGTTGGGTGATGAGTTGAACAAGGCCGCCGCCCTGCTCGCAGTCGATGAGTTCACCGACACCTGCGTGATCCTCAATCAGCTGATTCATCAGGGCGGCGGGGCGATGAAGTCTCTGTTGGCGCTAAAACAGTTGATCGATGACCGTCGCCTGACCCGGTTGCAGGAATACATTTCCAAACTCTCGGCGAAGATGTCAGTGGTGATGATGGTATTCCTGTTTCCTGCTTTGTTGATCGTATTGGCTGGGCCGGGTTTTATCGCCATCAGCAAGGCGCTGAGTTCACATTAGGGAGATCCCATGAAAGGAATGATCGCAGTATTGGGGCTGGTCCTGCTCAGCGGTTGTGCAAGTGACGGCAGCGCCCCTTGGCTGGCGCAAACGACTAGCGTCAGTTGTGCAAAACCCACCTCGGATCAGGAACTGGCCTTGAATATGGCCCAGGACATGGCCGACGAAGGCCGTCTGCACGCAAGCCTGGCAAATCTGGAAAGCCTGCCGCCGAACCTCGCCGAGGTGAGATTGCGCAAGGCGCGAGTGTTGCGTCTGTTGGGCAGCAGTGAGGCCGAGCCGTTGTTCAAGAGCTTGCTGGGCACCTGCCGGGCGGCCGAAGGTGAGCACGGTCTCGGGCAACTGGCGGCAGCGCGCGGAAACAACAAACAGGCCTTGGCGCATCTGCAGGCGGCGGTGAAGCTGTCGCCCACCGACGAGAAAATTCGAAACGACCTTGGCGTGGTTTATCTCAATCAACTGAAGCTTGAGCAGGCGCGCTTCCAGTTCCTGACCGCCATCGAACTCAAGCAGTCCGACACACTGGCTGCGCTGAACATGGTGACGCTGCTGATCTACCAGGATGACTGGACCCAGGCGGCAGCACTGGTCTCGCGCACAGGCCTGACCCCCGATCAGGTGAACGATGCGCAGGCCCGCGCCGACAAACTCAAAAGCGCGCCCATCAGCACGCGAGTCAAACCCGACCGGGTCGCCGCCGTCGTCGATCCAACCGTAGTCGCAGGGAGACAGCCATGAGCGGAATCTTGCTGAGCGGGGTCTGCGTATTTCTCGTCAGCGGTGCAGCCTGGGCCATCGAACCGGGACCGTCCTCGCCTTCGCAGAAACAGACCGAAGCCTGGTTGCAACTGCAAGCCAGTGGCAAGGCGGCGTCCAGCGTCCCGCAGCCCTCAAGCCCCATCGAGCGTGACCTGAGCATGCAGCGCTGGCTGGACAGCTATCAGCACCCGATTCCGGATTTTTATGAGCAGAAGAAGGGCGGCAACGTGTCGAGCGGGAGTTCGGGAGGGAACTGATGATCGGCCTGTGCATTGAACATGACCGGTAGCCGTCCGGCTTGCCGGCAGTGGCGATGCTGAGGGCGCAACCGCCGGCAAGCCGGACTGCTACAACCGGTGGAAAACTCGAAAATGAGACTTCAATGCGCAGTCACACGCCCTCGCGCCGCTGCATTGTTCGGCGATAGCGCCAGTGCCAGTTGGGTGCGGTTGTGCATGTGGGTCAGGCGCAGCACTTGTGAGACATACAGCTTCACGGTGTTTTCGGTGATGCCCAGTTCGCAGGCGATCTGGTAGTTGGTCTGGCCCTTGCTCACCAGCTTGGCGACGTCCAGTTGGCGGGGAGAAAGTGGCTCGAAAATCGCCGGGATCTGGAACTCACCATCGCCCTCGGCAGCGGCGGGTTGAACGATCTGCCGCGACTTGTCGAGGTCTTGGCAGAGGTCGTCGATGGAGGCCGCCAGAAACTGCAGTTTGTCGTTGAGATGGCCAAGGTGCTGAACGTTTTTCACCCGCTCTTCAAGTGATTCTTCCTGACGCTGCACGCCCTGAAGCAGTTCGTTGAGGTCGACGGGTTTCTGGTAGTAATCAGCGATGCCGGCGCGCAGGGCCTTGATCACGTCCTGTTTCTCGGCTTTGCCGGTCAGCATGATGGATTCGAAAATACGCTTTTTGCCGGCCAGCAGCTTCATGGCTTCCACCAGTTCAATACCGTTCAGGCCTGGCATATCCAGGTCGCACAGCACGATGGCTACGCTGCTGTCATCGCGGAATCGTTCGAGCGCTTCACGGCTCGAATAGCAAGGGACGCAGTGATAGCCGCTGCCCTCCAGAAACTCACTGATTTCATCGACGATCAGCGGCTGATCGTCAACCACCAGAACTTTCACTGCCGAATACTTGTTCACTCGCTACTCCCTGCTGCGACGACTGCTGAACCAGGCCCGGCGCCATGGGAATTTTCATGGCTCCGACGGTAGGACTTTCACTGTCCGGGCGTAGGACTAAACCTAGTCTCACTTTCCAACTATGTACATAGAGTGAACTGGCATTTCGTCTACTGAAGACAGAAGGCTGTGGCGGCAAAACCCAGGAACAGAAAGGGTACGAAAGGCTGTTTGGTTGACGTTTCGGGTGCGAGGTTTGGGTAGCGGCGCCTAAGTGGCTGAGCCACATGGGGCCAGATTTTTTGACGCGCTATCAGCCAGAGCAAACTGGCGACTCCCGCCCCGATGAACGTCCCCAGGATGTGCAGAGGGTCGCTGGCCAGCGCCACTGCAATCAGCAGCTTCACATCGCCTGCGCCCAGCCTGTTCAGCGCATAACCCGGCAACGTCATCAACAGCGCCAGCCCCACCGCCCACCACGCCTGCTGCGAAGCGGCGTTCAACCAACTGCTGCCGTTGATCAGCAGGTAGGCGAGAGCGAACAGCCCGCCGCCCAATGTCAGCCAGTTGGAAACCCTTCTGCACCGGGCGTCCTGATCGGCACAAACGGCAAACCAAAGCAGCAGGAAAAGTAAATTCATTGGGTAAAAAACGTCCTGTTTTCCGGAAAGAATCTATGCTCCATGCACGGTAGCACTGTCAGGGTAGACGTCGGCATGCGAAGGATCCCGCACAATTTTTCCCCCTCCAGACAAACAGGCGCGGCCGCCATCGAGTTTGCGCTGGTGTTCGTGATTTTCTTCGCCGTTTTCTATGCCCTGGTTACCTACAGCCTGCCGCTGCTGCTGATGCAATCGTTCAATAACGCCACCGCCGAAGCGGTGCGGCAGAGCGTCGCGATCAGCCCCAGCGCAAACGATTATCTGACCCGGGTCCCTGCCCAGGCCAAGGCAGCCTTGACCAGCCAGTTGTCGTGGATGCCCACCTCGTTGGCATTCAACGTTGCGTCTGACGCCACGGTTTCCTTCGACGGCAAGCTCATCAAGGTTCGTATCGATTACCCCAAAAGCAAGCTGACACAGGTTTTGCCTGTTCTGACATTGCCCGTGATCGGGGACGTCCCGAATCTGCCGACCTCCCTCTCTGCTGAAGCGAGCCTGCAACTTGCCCCTTAAGAACGAGATTCTCAATCGCTGGCTCGGCCGCGTTGATGCGCCATCCGAGCCACAGCCTCTGCTCGCGGAACCTGCGCCTGTGAGCGCCGACTGGCACATGCAGCTGGACGAGGAAGGTCGCGTGAACGGCATCAGCAAACCATTGCTCAGCGCATTGGGGATTTCGGCGGCGCTGGTGCCGCCCCAGCGTCTGCTGGGTTACCTGATGCCCAGCAGCGCGATGGTGGTGGAGGGCGCGCCGCAGGACTGGCTGGGGCACATGCTGGATCTGGATTTCAAACGGTCAAATGGTCACGTGCTACATACCCGTGGCTGGGTGCAGACTCAAGGCGAAAGCTGGCTGCTGCAGTTGCTGGACATCGGCGACCTGATGGAGGAGGCCAACGCCGCTCAGAGCCGACAGCAGTGCCTGCGCCTGGCCGGGCAGATCGCCGAGAAGGTCCGGGGTTGTCACGTCGAACGACTGCAGGCCGTGACTGCCGATCAACTGGAAGAGCTGGCGCAGCAGTATCGTGTGCCCTGCCTGGCGCTGGCGCTTGCCGAACCTGGCGGCGCAGGCTGGCGAATTTACGCGCACTACAACGCGCACACCGCGCCGCAGCTGTGGCAGGACGGGCAGCGGCTCGGCACTGACCTGGATTCGCTGAACGGCACTGTCACTCACCAAATTGACTTCAGCGCCCCCAGTCATCTGGTCCATCTGCAAAGCGCGTTCGGCAATGCCGAAGGGTTTCTGTTGCCGCACCACAAGGAAGGCTCGGTCAAGGCCTGGTTACTCTTCGGGTTTTACGACGCGGCGCAGCAGGTGCCTGAATTGGGGGATCGGGAGTGGATGAACCTTTGCTCGGCGTTGGCGGGGCCGATTCTGTACCGTCACGCCGATCAGGCCCATCGTCATCAGCTTGAGCGGCTGGCGGTACTTCAGGATTTGCTCGGCACCGGCTGGTGGGAATTGCTGCCCGATATCGACGAGGTGCAGCTGGCGCCGCAACTGGCGCGCACCCTTGGTTTACCGGAAACCAGCGATGTGCTGCCGTTGGCAACATGGCTGCAATTGATCCACCCGGCAGACCGCCATGAGCTGGAAAGCCGCCTCGCCCTGCTACGCGGTCATGGGACGGCGATGCTCGCCTGTGTGAGGTTGCTGCAGACTGATTCGACGCAAGCGTCGGTGTGGCTGCGCATTCAGGGGCAGGTGTTGGTCAGCGGCCAGACACGGCGGGTGCTGGGCTTCATGCTCGACGTCAGCGACATCAAGAATCAGGAAACCGAAGCGGCTGCCGCTCATGCTCGGCTCGATAATCTGATCGCCAGTTCGCCTGCGGTGATCTACGTCCTGGAATATGACCAGGGCAGCCTCGAACCCTCGTTTTTCAGCGCCAGCCTGACCCCCCTGCTGGGCTGGACCCAGGCCGAGTGCGCCGACGGCTTGCTCACCCAGTACATTCACCCCGACGACCGCGATATCTGGTTTCAGCGCACGCGCCAGTTGCTGCGTGAAGGCGTGGTCAGTTGCCGTTACCGCTTGCGTGACAAAAAGGGCGAGTACCACTGGTTGCTCGATGAGGCGCGGCTGCTGCGTGACGACCTTGGCATGCCGGTGGAAGCGGTGGGGCTGTGGCTCGATGTCACCGAAGCGACCCAGGCCACCGAACGCGTACGTGAGAGCGAGGAGCGCTACCGGATTCTGGTGGAAGACTCCCCCGCGATGATCTGCCGCTACACGCCGGATTTGATACTCAATTTCGGCAACCGCCCGCTCGCTGACTATCTGGAATGCACCCCGGCGCAACTGCCCGGCATCAACCTTGGCGAGTGGTTCTCTGCCGAGCAGAAAGAGGCGTTTGTGCGGCGCATCGACGAGTTGACGCCCGAGGCGCCGATGAGCACTGCGGAAATCTGTCTGGAGCTGCCGGGCCGCGAACACGCCTGGTGGATCTGGGCTGATCGCGGGGTATTCGACGACAGCGGCAAGCTGATCGAGATTCAGGCGGTGGGCCGCGACAACACGGAAATCCGCCGCACCCGCATGCAGCTCAACCAGAGCGCGAAAATGGCCACCCTCGGCGAGATGGCAACGGGGCTGGCCCACGAGATCAATCAACCGCTCAACGTCATGCGCATGGCGGTGGTCAACGTGCTCAAGCGCCTGAGCAATGGCGACGTCGAGGTCGACTACCTGACCGAAAAACTCAACCGCATCGACGCCCAGGTGCAGCGCGCAGCAAGGGTCGTGAACCATATGCGCGTGTTCGGTCGACGCTCGGAAATCGAGCAGCAATTATTCGACCCTATCGACGCCGTGGACGGCACCCTGAACATGCTCAGCGAAGGCATGAGGGGCAAGGGCGTGGAGCTGAAGATTGGTGAGCCGGGCGCTCGCGTGCAGGTGCGCGGGCATGTGGATCAGCTGGAGCAGGTGCTGATCAACCTGATGGTCAATGCGCGCGATGCGTTGCTCGCAAAACGCGAAAAGAATCGCGACTTCGAACCCTGGATCGCCCTTCACGTGGAGCAGGACGAGCAGAGTGTCTGGCTGATCGTCGAAGACAACGGCGGTGGCATCGATCCGCGCCTGCTGGAGCGCATTTTCGAGCCGTTCTTCACCACCAAACCGGTGGGTGTCGGCACAGGGCTCGGGTTGTCGGTGAGCTATGGCATCGTCGAGCAGATGGGCGGGCGGTTGAGCGTCAGCAACTCCAGCGAAGGGGCGTGCTTCCGAATTGCGTTGCCGGTTGTGCGGGAGTGACTGATCAGATCACTAACTGCGCCTGCCCGGGATGGCAACTGAGGTTGGCGCCGACGTCCACAGTCGCCAGATTGATCCCCAGGCTGACTAGCACCTGATTGAGCAGTGGGTCCAGAATCGGGCTCAACAGCCCGCCGATCACACCTCCCAGCAGATTCAGCACGCCGCTCAGCGCAGTGGTCAGCGTGCCAAGCAAGGCTCCGATCAAAGAGGTGCTTGCCGGAGGATGGTTGGTCAGATGAATACTGCCCAGTGTGTTCTGCAGGCTGCCGACCAGGTTGTTGCTGCTGAAGGCGTGATACGGATCGGGCGCCATCTTGATTTCGGCAGGCTTGGGAAATACGTAGGTCTGAGTGGCGCCCAGCACTGCACCATCCGTTGGACCCGTCCCGCCGATCAAAAGGCCCAGCCCTCCCGCACCATAAGGCACCCTCGGCTGGCACCCTGAGAAAATGCTGCAACTGGTGGTGCCGAGATCAAGGATGGGCAACTCCTGAACCGCCAGCTCGGTTGACGAAGATGTCCAGGCTGAACTGTTGGTGATCTGACCGACCTTCACTTTCACGGCTGCCGTGGTGGTGGAAGCGGTCAGGCTCTTGGTGTCGTCGCTGGCGCAGGTGAAGTCCGTGACTCTACTGCTGGCGCTGGCTGCCTCCAGGCTGACATCCAGATTGGCGCCATTGGGCAGCAACCTGAGATCCACATTGAGCCCCAACAGATTGAGCAGGCCAATGACTGGCGACAGCAGGCCGTTGACCAGACTCAGGGTGGCATTGACTGCCCCCAGCTCGACGCTGATCAACGTCCGTATCTGAGCGGTGCGCACGTAGATCTGGTTGGGACCGGTGGGGTTCGCCTTGGCCAGCGCCGGGTTGCCTACCGCAGACAGTTGCGGCGGCTCGATGACCTTGAGTTTGATCGTGACACCCGCCAGCCCAAGCACGTTGGCGGGAATCGTGGCGAAAGCTGCGCTTTGAGTGTTGGCGACCTGCACAAAAGCCTCGACCAGCTGGAACAGATTCAGATTGGTGTCCAGTGCGGCGGCGGGAAGACCGGTCTGCACTGTCAGCAAATCCTGAAGCTTGATCTTCGTTCCACTGGCAATGGCGTTCACGCTGAGCAGGCTGTCGATCGCTGCCTGTACCGCCGGGCTGCTTTGGGCGAGCACCTTGGTCGAGGTGTTCAGCAACTGGGTCACCGAAATGCTGGTGCCCAGCAACGACGTGTAATCCCCGGCCTTCACACCGACGTCCAGTGCCAGTTGGTTCAGGTACTTGAGCAAGTTGATATTGGCGTTGGTCAACCCGTCCCAGCCTGCCAGCGATATGTTCAGCGTCCCGCCCAACAAGCCGCCCCAGATCGCATTCAGCAGGTTGCCCTTGGTGCTGTCGATGGTGGCCAGCGTGCTTTTGATCGTCAGTTGCGCCAATGGTGGCAACGGCGGGGTTGCGACGGCCAAGGCAGTCAGTTGCACGTCGGCGGGTACGGGATTGCTGTCGAACATCGCGCCAATGCCGGCGGCGATGCTGCGCGGGATCGAGTGGCTCACCGTGACCTGAATGGCATCGGACTTCGTGGCATCGACCGCGAAGGTGCGTCGGCTGTCGGCGCCGGTCGTGAGGATGCCGCATCGGGTGGTGAGAGTGCGGGCGTTGTCGGTGACAGTGAAGCCATTGCGCGTCGCGCTCTGGGTGGCGTACGTGCTGGCGGAGCTTGCGCCGGTACAGTTGCCGTTCAGGCTCGCGGCCTCCAGCGCCGCCATGTCGGCGACCCGTTGCAGAGTGCGTTTTTCCATATACAGCCGGCCGCTGTCGACCACGACCAGCGTGCATAACAAAGCCAGGGCCATCGTCAGCGCTGCCATCAATCCTATGGCACCACGCTGCCGATCCCGGCGGGCGCAGGGGTACATCAGGGGAGACATCCAGCACTCCTTCGGCAAAGCCGTCGCTACTCACCCGAGATGCAGGGGAGTGTAGTCGGCTTGGCGAATGGCGGGATGAAATACACCTGTAGCCGTCCAGCGCGGAGGATGTGCCAGATGAAACTATTCGTAGCCGTCCGGCTTGCTGGCGGTGACGTCGTTCAGATCGCTACCGCCGGCACGCCGTGCTACAGGCTGTTCATCAACGCGGTGGATACTGCTGCAGGATTTTCTGTACGGTCTGGCGCAGCGCCAGTTCCCGCGCCGCAGGGTTGGCGCTGCTGTCGCTCATGACCTGCTCGGTGCTGCCGCGCCACACCAGTTTGCCGTCCTTGCCGTCGAGCATGTCGATCTGCAGGGTCGAGACCTTGTAGTCGACATTGCGCGTTTCAGTGCCGATCGGGCCGCCCCAGTAACCGCCCCACGGGTTGCCCCAATAGCCGCCACCGCCGTAGTTGGTGGTGACCATCTGCTGGCGGTTCTCGACGATCAGCCAGGCCTGAACCTGCACATCGGCCTTGGCACCGGGAGCGGCCATGCGCAGGCCGCGCTGATCGAGTTGTTCGCCGACCGACTGGCGAATTCGCTGCTCGGTCAGGTCGCTCTTGATACGTGGATCATTGGGTTGATATTGCAGGCCGGGTTCTTTCCAGGCCCAGGTTCGATACCCGCCGAAGTCCCGCTGTGCGTCGAAGTCACGATTGACCCGATCGGTCTGGCAGGCGCTGAGCAGCAGGGCAACGCACACGATAGCAATGCAGCGAAACATGATGGTTCTCCAGAGCACGTAAACGGTTCACGTAACGCGGGTTACGAAGGAGGGTAGGCGGTCAAGGCGCGCTGCACGGCCTGGCGCAACGCCTTGGCGCGATCCGACTGATCGCCGCCACTGCCGGTCTCGGCACTGGCGCTCCACACGGGCTGGCCGCTGCGTGCATCGAACATACTGATGTTCACCACGACCACTTGTTCTTGATAAGTTCGCACGATGGGCACGCTGGCATAGCCCCCGTAACCATTACGATAGCCGTTGCCCCCGTAATACCCTGCACCCACACCGGCCCCGCCGTAATACGGGTCGTAGTAATCGTCGCGGACCTGGCGAATGCGGGTTTCTGTCCGGGTGCTGGCGGCGACACGCAAGTCAGCCGCCTGGGGGTTCTGCGACGGCCGCAAACCCCGTTGATCCAGCCCGTTGCTCACGGCTTCAGCCACCTGAGCGGAGTCGGCCCATTGCGTGCCTGGCGGCAACTGCCCGTTAAGCCAGGTCCAGTTGCGATAGCGCCCGAAGTCACGAGGCGCCGCAGGATAAGCGCTCATGTCGACAGCATTGGCAGCTTGCGGCGGGGCAGGCGGGATGGCGGCGGAAACGGCGTTATAAGGATTGGGCCTCTGACAGGCAGCCAGGCCCAGGCAGAGGGGGAGCAAAGCGAGACAGCGTTTCATGATGGTCTCCGCAGATAGCCTCAAACAGGTCGGCACATCCAGTGCAGATAACGTCCCAGTCCTGCAAATGACGGGTGGCGTCGATGCGCGAGCTCCATTTCCAGCAAATCCGAGAGTTCGGCTTTTGCCTGAAACTCCACCGGCATGTAATCGTGAAAAACCCGAACGCCACTCTGGGTTTCGACTCGCCACAGACCCTCAAGTTGCGCCGCTAATTCGCGCGGATCAAGAGGTTGTTGCGGGGTCAGGCTCTGTTTTTCACCGGCCATGGTGTTGCGGCGCATTTTCTTGAAATGACCCTTGAGCAGGTTGCGATAAATCAGCGCGTCACGGTTGTAAAACGCCAGCGACAGCCAGCCATCGGCCTTGGTCAGTTGATGCAGTACCGGGAGGATCGCGTGAGGCTCGGCCAGCCATTCCAGCACCGCGTGGCAGAGCACAAGATCGTACGGCTCGTTGAGCTGACCGAGCAGGTCCTGCCACGGCGCCTGGATGAAAGCTCCCGACTGTCCGGCTTCGGCGAAACGCTGTCGGGCACCTTCGAGCATGGGCTCGGCGGGCTCGGCGAGGGTGACGTCATGGCCGCGCTCGGCCAGCCACAGCGACATGTGTCCGAGCCCTGCGCCGATGTCCAGCACGCGCAAGGGGCGATCCGGAATGTTTTCCTTGAGGTCCGCCTGCAACACTGCCAGACGAATTGCGCCCTTGGCGCCGCCGTAGATCTTCTCGGCGAAGCGCGTCGCCAGTTGGTCGAAATGACGATCACTCATTTGCTGAACCGCCGTTCACTGTCGGCCAGTTTGGCGCGAACCACTTCGTTCATGTCCAGACCCAGTTCGCTGCACATCAGCAGCAAATACAGCACGATGTCGCCCACTTCCTGGCCGGCATGGGCCAGTTCGTCTGGCGGCAACTGGCGCGATTGATCCTCGGTTTTCCACTGGAAGATTTCCACAAGCTCGGCCATTTCGACGCTGGCGGCCATGGCCAGGTTCTTCGGGCTGTGAAATTGCCGCCAGTCATTGGTATCGCGGATGCGATGCAGGCGTTGGGTGAGTTCGTCGAGGTTCATGTGCGGGTCTCCTGAAGGTGCGTAGCTTCAGGGGGATGCATGCCAGAAGCAAGAGGTCGTGCTCTGGAGTTGGGTCCCGCACGTAATGTGGGATTCGATGCAGAACCTGCGAGAGGAAGCTTGCTCGCGAATGCAGTGCGGCAGTCGATGGAGGTGTGTTTTACCCACCGTATTCGCGAGCAAGCTCCTTCCCACACTATGCGGATTGCCTTTGAGATCGCGACCAGCCCATCGTCGCGCGAAAACGGCTCACTCCGCTGCCGGCTGCCAAGTCCCCAGCATATGCACGATCCCTTCCTTACCCTCCAGCTTGAGCTGTCCATGGGACCCTGCCGCACTGGCCGATAGCGTCACTTCACTGGGCAGACGTACTGGCTTCTGAAACTCCACCGAGATATCCACATTCGATGCCGGCAAGTGATCGTCCAGCGCCGCCAGTGTCCGGCTCTTTATCCACAGGCCATGAGCGATGGCCTTGGGGAACCCAAACAGCTTGGCGCTGCTGTCACTCAGGTGAATCGGGTTGTAGTCGCCGCTGACTTTGGCATATTGGCGCCCGATATCGGAGGGTGCGTACCAGGTCGCCAGCTCCGTCATCGGCAGCGGCGCCGGCTCATAGGCGCCTTCAACTTCCCCTTCGACCTGCACGCCTCGGCAGAGCATGGTGCTGTCCTCTTCCCAGAGCAGGCCCAAGGCGTCCTCGATCTGGGTGATCAGACTGAACGTCGCGCCTTTGGCATGAGGCTTCAGATTCGCGACCCGCACGCTGACCTGCGCTTTGATCACACTGCCCAGCGGGCGGCGAATGCTGATGCGGTTTTGCAGATGCACCAGACCCAGCAGCGGGAAGGGGAAATCTTTGTCGGTCAGCAGCTTCATCTGCAGCGGAAACGCCAACACATGTGGATAAGTCGGTGGCAGGAGGCTACCGGGAACATATCCACAGACCTTGGCAAACGCATTGACCTTGTCCGGATCGACCGACACCCAGCAGCGCAGGCCTTGGTCGGGCAACTGAGTGCCACTGACCTTACGCCGCAGCGCCGCCTGCATGAACAGACCCGGCAGCGCCGGAGGGGTATCCAGATAACGCCAGTGTGCACTCATCGAGGTTCTCCTCTATTGCCGCCGCTTGTTCATTGCTGCCTGGGGCCCAACAAGCATAGATGCCTCACGCCCCGATGACGCTTTGCCCACAGACACGCAAAACCTGACCGGTCACAGCGCCGGAGCCGGATTGACTCAGCCACGCCACGGCCTCGGCGACGTCCTGTGGCAGGCCGCCCTGACCCAGCGAACTCATGCGGCGTCCGGCTTCACGCAAGGCGAATGGCATGTGCGCGGTCATGCTGGTTTCGATGAAACCCGGCGCGACTGCGTTGATGCTGATGCCGCGTTCCTTCAGCGAAGGCGCCAAGGCCCGGGCCAATCCGATCAGCCCGGCCTTGCTGGTGGTGTAGTTGGTCTGCCCGCGATTGCCCGCCAGGCCGCTGATCGAAGCCATCAGGATCACGCTGCCGTTGTCGTGCAGCGCGCCTGCATCGATCAGCGCTTGAGTCAGCACCTGTGGGGCATTGAGGTTGACGTTGAGCACCGAATCCCAGAAATCGGCCGTCATGTTCGCCAGCGTCTTGTCCCGCGTGATGCCAGCGTTATGCACCACGATGTCGAGGCCGCCGGGGATCTGGGCGATCAACTGAGTCGCCGCGTCCGGCGCGCAAATATCCAGCACCACTGCCTGACCGCCGAGCCGAGCGGCGAGGGCTTCGAGATCGGACTTGGCCTGTGGCACATCCAGCAACACAATTTCAGCGCCGTCGCGCGCCAGGGTTTCGGCAATCGCCGCGCCGATGCCGCGAGCGGCGCCGGTCACCAGCGCCTTGCGGCCAGCCAGCGGACGGCTCCAGTCCTGCACGTTGGCGGCGCAGGCGCTCAGGCGAATCACCTGGCCGGAGATGAATGCGCTTTTCGGCGACAGGAAAAACCTCAGAGCGCCCTCAAGCTGGTCTTCGGCGCCTTCTTCCACTTGCAGCAGCTGAACCGTACCGCCGTTGCGCATCTCTTTGGCGAGCGAACGGCTGAAGCCTTCGATGGCCTGCTGAGTGCTGGCGGCAAGCGGGTCCGGTTGGGTCTCAGGCGCGCGGGCGAGAATCACGATGTGCGCGCTGTGTTCCAGATTGCGCAGGATCGGCTGGAAGAATTCGCGCAGCTGGCCCAACTGGCTGGTGTGCAGAAGAGCGCTAGCATCGAACACCACCGCCTTGATCTTCGAACCCTGCTCGGCAGTCCATGGGTGCGCGCCGCTGACTGCGCTGCCGAAACTGAACAGCAGATCGGTCATGCGCGGGGCGAAGCCGCTGACCTGTTCGGCCAAAGGGCCGCCACTGAGCAGCAACGCGCCTTCCACAGGACGCAGACGCCCGGCCTGCCAGCGCTCCAGACGCACCGGTGCTGGTAGCCCCACGGCTCCGACCAGTCGGCGGCCGATGTCCGAGTTGGCGAAGTCAATGTAGCGATCAGATGCCATGGAACACTCTCCTTGAGTCGGGGTTCAAAGAGTGGACCACATCAGGGTGCAATAAGTCCTACGCTCTTCTGTTGAGCCACTCATACAAGAAAGGGAGATTTCAATGACTCAGACACGCCGCGTGGCCATTATCGGGGGCAATCGGATTCCCTTCGCCCGTTCCAACGGGGCGTACGCCACCGCCAGCAATCAGGACATGCTGACCGCCGCCCTGGAAGGCCTGATCGAGCGTTTCAACCTGCACGGCCTGCGCATGGGAGAAGTGGCAGCGGGCGCGGTGCTCAAGCATTCCCGGGACTTCAATCTGACCCGCGAGTGCGTGCTCGGCTCGCGACTGTCGCCTCAAACTCCGGCCTACGACATACAACAGGCCTGCGGCACAGGGCTTGAAGCGGCGCTGTTGGTGGCCAACAAGATCGCCTTGGGGCAGATCGAGTGTGGCATCGCGGGCGGCGTCGACACCACGTCCGACGCGCCCATCGGCGTGAACGAGGACCTGCGGCAGATTCTCTTGCAGGTCAATCGCAGCAAAAGCACCGGAGACAAACTCAAGGCGCTGACTCAGCTTCGCCCGCACAACCTCAGACCTGAACTGCCGCGCAACGGCGAGCCTCGCACCGGCCTCTCCATGGGGCAGCATTGCGAGCTAATGGCCCAGACCTGGCAGATCCCTCGCGATGCCCAGGATCAGCTGGCGCTGGAAAGCCATCAAAAAATGGCTGCGGCCTACGCCGAAGGTTGGCAGAGCGATTTGATTACGCCGTTCTTCAACCTGACCCGCGACAACAACCTGCGCACCGACGCCAGCCTGGAAAAACTCGCCTCCCTCAAACCTGCCTACGAGCGCAGCGCCAAAGGCACGCTCACGGCGGGTAATTCCACACCACTCACCGATGGCGCTTCGCTGGTGCTGCTTGCCAGCGAAGACTGGGCGCGTGAACGCGGCTTGCCAGTGCTGGCCTACTGGCGCGATGGCGAAGCGGCAGCTGTGGATTTCGTCAGAGGTGAAGAAGGGCTGCTGATGGCGCCGGTCTATGCCGTTCCTCGTTTGCTCGCACGCAATGGCCTGAGCTTGCAGGACTTCGACTACTACGAAATCCACGAAGCCTTCGCCGCGCAAGTGCTCTGCACGTTGAAAGCCTGGGAAGATGCGGATTACTGCAAGACCCGCCTGGGTCTGGATGCCCCCCTGGGCTCGATTGATCGCAACAAACTCAACGTCAAAGGCAGTTCACTTGCCGCCGGCCACCCGTTCGCGGCAACCGGTGGGCGCATCGTCGCCAACCTCGCCAAGTTGCTCAGCGTCGCAGGGCAGGGGCGTGGTCTGATTTCTATCTGTGCGGCGGGCGGGCAGGGGGTAACGGCGATTCTGGAGCGGTAGTGCCTCGCGGGGACGGCGGATTCAAGTCATGTAAAAGTCCCCCGGCCCGTATGGTCGGCTGTGGGAGGGAGCTTGCTGGCGAATGATGATCAACAGGCGCCACTGGCCCAACTGAGCTTAAACTGCCCGCTTTACGACACAAGGCTCGCCTATGCCGACCAACGGACACAGCCCCCCACGCAATCCCGATACGGTGCGGCACGTTCCCAGCCTCACAGACCTGCCGCGCCCGCTCTACGCGCGCGCCGAAAGTCTGAGCGCAGGCTCCTGGACCCCAACCCATCGCCATGACTGGGTGCAGTTTTCCTACGCCATCAGTGGCGTTCTAGGCGTGCATACCGAACAAGGCAGTTTCTTCGCGCCGCCGCAGTGGGGCGTGTGGATTCCGGCGGGGCTCGACCACGAAGTCGTTACCTCGACCCGCGCCGAAATGCGCAGCCTCTACGTACGCACCCAGGATTCCCAATGGGCGCCGGATCGCTGCCGCGTGCTGGAGGTTACCCCGCTGGCTCGCGAGCTGATCAAAGCCTTCTGCCTTTTGCCCCCCGATTACCCCCAGCACGGCAGCCACGAATCACGCCTGGTTCAAGTGTTGCTAGACCAACTGGCGAGCTTGCCGGAAGTCGGCTTCTCGCTACCGTTGCCCCGCCATTCGCGGCTGTTGGCCTTGTGCAACGAACTGATCGAAGAGCCAAGCCAGGCGATCACGCTCACCGACTGGTCACAACGCCTGAACATGTCGGAAAAGACGCTCATGCGCCTGTTCCAGCGTGAAACCGGGCTGAGCTTCAGAGGCTGGCGCCAACGAGCGAGACTGCTGGCTTCGCTCAACGCACTGGAGGAGGGTGACAGCGTGACAAGCACCGCCCTCAATTGCGGGTATGACTCGACGTCGGCGTTCATCGCTGCGTTCAAAGGCCTGTTCGGTTTTACGCCCGGGGAGCTTTTTCGCGGCTGACAGGTGCTGTGCTGAAGGTGCACGGCTATATCACCTCGCAGCAAGCAAGCCAGTCGTCAATACTTCACCGACCCGGAGATTTTTATGTTTGTGTCTGTCGTATATCCTCCGCTGGGGATCAGGACTCCCTTGGAGTCGGTCACTTCGTCGATGGTAATGGATGTGACATCCGGCAATGCCTTGATGGTGTACGTCGTCAGGGGGAACGCTTGTCGAGTGGCGCCGCCATCGAATGACACTTCAAACACCAGCTTCAGTGAGGAGCCGTCAGCCAGGCTTTTCAGGTAGCTCAGAGGAATTTTGGTGCTCTGATCCCCTGTGCTGGTGATCGGGAACCCTTGCCAGGCTGGCAAGTCCAGAACGGTGGAGCCCTCCAGTTTTAGCCAGATGCGCTGCTCTGTGGCAATCAAGGGCCACGCAGCCACGCTTACGTCGGCGTCGACCGTCAGGGCCGAGACATCGATCACCCCTCCATCAGATGGATCGATCCGTGGACCCGCCAGTTGGCTTTCGGGTATCGGCGTCACTATCAGTTTCAAAGCGCTGGAAATTGATGTACCGGCAGGACGGACTACTGCATAGATCACATCGACAGTCTTGCCGATGGCCGTGGCAACGTCAGTCATAGGAACGTCGAATGTCACCTTTCCGAACATGCTGCCATTTTGTGCTTCAAACCTGTCATTGCCATTGAATGACAACCCGATGATGTCCGAGACGGTCATGCCAGGGTAAACAACCTCGACGTGTATTCCAGAGGTACCGAGAGTGGGATTCAAAGTGCCCGTAGGGGCTTCGGGAACCGTGGGTGCCGGGAACGTGTTTTGCTGGATGCCGCTGGAACTACTCAAACCAGAGGCTTGAGTAGCGCTGGCCAATGCTGCGGCCAGTTTCTTTTTATCATCATCTGTGATCATGCTCATGACGTTCTTCCTTGTTCAATTATGGATACGTTTGCGCGTTTTCAGAATTTCATGACGAAGTGGTCCCATAGTGTCCAGTCATCGCTGCTGGTGATTTCCAGGTACTGAATAGGATTGCCAAGGCTGGTGTAGGTAACGGTCTGATTGGGTAGCGAAGGCAATTGCTGCGTGTGGAGTTGCGTTCTGGCAGCGTCCAGATAGCGGATGGTCGTACTGCCGGATTCCACCCCATGGACGTTGCAGCTCAGGGATGTGCAGGCGTCATCGCACTCAAGCTCAATCACCTGACTCCCCCTGTTCTGGTAACTGACTTGCAGGACGGGGTTGGTAAAAAGTGTGGTATCGGCTTCTGGGGGCAGTACATAACGAGGATCGAAGCCGGCGAGCCCTGTTCCCGATACGAACCGGATCGTCATGTATCGGGTCTTGGTTGATTGCCTTTCGCTGATAAGGTCGAGGTCATGTTCATCGAACTCATCGACAAGCTCACTCGGCCCTGCTGCTTGTATGATCAGCGCTTGGCTGGCAGATGTCCGGGTCATCCCGTTCAACATGACCGTGTAGAACACCTGCACGGTGTTGCCGAGGTTGGCGTCGACGTACGTCTTGGCCAGTGCAAACGGAATCTCTCTGCCGTTCCAGTTAGGGGGGACGATGAAGGTGTCTGAAAAAGGGCTGCCTGCCTCCCAGCGTACCGTGACCGTTTCGCCCGACTGCATGGGGACGTAATTGACGCGAATGGTGGTCCCGTCGGCCGGTACCTTCGCGGGATCCAGCAGCTCGCCCTCGGCATAGTCCACGTTCGGAGCCGTCAACTGTGCGCCCGCCCTGAGAATCTGGATAGTGTTCACCGGTGAAGTGCTGACCGGACCGTCGCCCTTGTAGAGCGTGTAGCTGAGGTCGACCTTGCCATTGACCAGAGGGTCGACGAAGCTTCTGCTTACTGAACGGTTGATGGGACGCCCTGCCACGCTTCCCGTGATAAGGATGTCGATCGTATGCACCAGCGGCGAACCATCGGCCGCTGTGCCGCTCCAGGACACTTGTAGCTGATCGCCGACGGCGATCAGCTCGGTGGCATCGATGTGAACCGTCGCACCGGCCGCCGGGAGCGAGTCAGGGTCAAGGACGCTTTCAGGTGCTTCCAGTACCGTTGGCGTTGGTAAGGCCCTTACATCACCGGTCACCGGCACATTGGCCCTTCGTGAGTATTTCGCAAGGCCTGTCGTAGGCGTGACCGTGTAGCGCATGGATGCGTACCCGGACGCAATCAGCCTCACCTGGGCATTGGGCACACTCAGTGCGATGGGCCAGCCGATGTCGTCCTGTTTGACTGTGTGGTTGACCAGCACATCAGGGAGCACCGTACCGTCTGCTGTGCGTCCACTCCAGATCAGCTGCACTTGATCGTCAAGCTCCATGAACGGCCGCGGAGCATCGACATGCGACTGGACCTGCGCATATTCCCAAGTGCGGTCCATGAGTGTGTAAACGGGAATTTGCACTTGCACGTCGTTGTCACCCAGCGCCTCCAGGTCGATTTCGCCGTTGACCACGCCCGGGCCGCTCACCCTGGGAGCCTGTAGAAAACTGTTGCCGACCTCAACGTCGGTATTAACCTGACGCGACCATTTGGACCAGTTGTTGACGCGATCGCGAATTTGATAACGCACGATGACTTTGCCCGCACTGGCTTCGAGCACAGCTCGGGTCACGGTGAATATTACCGGGCTGTTCGCCACAGGAGGTGCGGACGGGGACAGGCGCTGGCCACCCCAGTCCAGGGTGACAATGTCGTTTGTGTCCATGTTTTCATAAGGCGGTACGGTGACCGTCAGGGGGGGCGTTGAGTCGTCAATAATTTCCGGGATGCCCTGAATCTCCGGCAACCCCTCATTGATGTAGGGTGTTCCTGCCTCCGGGTCCGCGCCTCCAGGTAGGGATGTCTTTACCAGCACCGTTGTGTCGGGTGAGCGATCGGTGGTACCGCCGATCAGTGATGTGACCTCATAGGCCACTTTGTGCTCGCCATCGCCAAATTGAATGATGTCTGTCGTCAGAACCAGAAGGCTGACGAGCCGGTTTTCCACAGCCTTTTCGTCGACAAACGTCGAGAGAAGGGCTTGGTTTTGCCAAAAAAGGTCTATGCGATCCCCCAATAGTATTTCGTCCCCTATGGGAAGAATGATCGCCACCACAATGGTGGCTTCGGGATCTTGATATAAATCTGTCCAGTTCAAGCCGCCGTTGGCTTCCGTTGAGGGGACCCTTGGGCTGGAAAGTGCCAAGGGTGAAATGATTGATCTGGTCACAGAACGCTCCTTGTACCGTGAAAGGTGAAACCTGCCTGCCAAAGAAATTGGCGGGATCGGAGATGAATCCGGCCCCGCCGTTCAGCCATCAGATTGACTGCCTAAGGCACGTAGCCGGAGCAATCAGGAGCAGTCGGGCGTTTGACGTCGCAATACGCGGACGCGGTGGGGGACGTTGTCGACCCTTTGGAGTTCTGGATCGCCACGTAAGCCTCCACATGTCCCCTGCTGCAGACCGCGATGTGATACTGCGCCGAGACGTTAAAGGTGTAAGTGCCAGCGGCGATGTCGGCTGCCGTCAGCGTGTACACCGTTGTGTACCTCGCCCCGACCACCTCTGATCCTCCTGTGAGACTGTCCCACCCACTGAAGAACAATTGCACGGTGTCACCGGCGGCGACATTGGCGTAGTCGATGCGGGTCTGGACCGGGTTATAGCGGCCACCCACCGGACCAATCAGTTGATCCTGTCCAATCGCATCGTCCTCATTGAGCACGGTGAAAACGGGCGCATCAATGGTTCCGCCGCCGGGCAACTCGTTCGGCCCGATGACCGTGACCGGTGTGTTAGGAGCGATCGCGCTGTTCCCGTCGGGCAGTGCAACTGAGGGACGTGTGATGGTGTAACCCACAGGAATATCAACACCGGCGCCCTGTGCCTGAACCGTGGCAGTGGGAACGGGCAGGACCAGATCGATCGCATCATCGAGGTCTTGCTGCACGATTGTGCGCGTGATGGTTGAGGTGGTTTGGGTACCCCATGTCACCTTGATTATGTCGTTCACTTGGTAGATGTCACTATCGTCGACAGCCAGCCAGGGAATGATGACGCGTGCGTCTTTGGTGAAGTCTTGCGGCGGGATGACGTTGTCTTCTCCTGGTGGAGGCGGGTCTCCGGCGCTGTCGCTCCGTGCGATTAACGGTTTCAGGTTTTCGTTGATAGGTGTCTCGGGATCCGGGTCCGGGCCGCCAGGAATTCTCAGGTCGACGTTGACGGTGTTAACGTCGGACATCCCGATGGAAACGCCATTTCGAAAAACTTCGAACGTGACGTCCACGGTCCCCAGTTCGGTTTCCGCTACCACCAGGCTGTAAGCAAGTTGAATCGTGATGAATGGATCGTTACCCAGGTCCGCGGCTGTCAGAGCGTACTTCGCTGAAGTCTGGCTGCCCCAGTGAACCATGATCTCGTCCCCGACGAGTGCCAGGTCGAATTTTGTAATGCCCACCCCGGTCCCCGAGCGTGCTTCTGCTTCATCCAGCAGATCTGGATCGGCCTGAGGGACGGTAGGTGCTGGAATCACGGTCGGCGTGGTATGGAGCTGGATATCGTAAATGAGGCTGTTGGAGCCCGCGAAGTTTCCGGCCTTGTCCGTCACCTTGTAAAAGAAAGACGCTGGCCCGTTGCCGATTTCTTCAAGCTCGGCTTCCAGGTAAGCGAGCCGGATAAAACCTTCGCCGGGATCTGGGTCGATGGTCAGCTCCTCTGTGCCACAAGGTCTTAGGTTGATCCATAACTGGATACTGTCCCCTCTGGCGATCCCTTCATAATGGGCCAGTTGCACAAGGAGTTCGCCGTCAACGATGTCGGCGTCCACAATCTTCTGGCTGTCAATGACTTGCGGCGGGAACGTCAGCAAGGGCAGCGCACCACCTCCCGGCTCTTCGGTATCGACGCGCACAGTATGCCGAGTCGTCCAGTCGTTCACGCCTCCTGGAAATGATCTGGCCCTTACCCGGATGATGTATACGCCATGGACCAAGAGCGCCTTTGGAACATAGAGTTTGAACACGGTACTGGTATCGGCGGCCTCTGCATCCGTCACGTCGTGCCGCGTACCGATGAGATCCAGATCACCGGGGTCGTTCGGATCGTCCGGGTCAAACGCCTTCCAGGCAATTTGCAGGCGCATGTCTTCCTCGACACCGTCCCACCACGGTAAAGAGATTTCCAGGTCCTCTCCGAGAACTTCTATGGGCAGCAGCCCGTCGTAATCCGGGATGGCGCTTGGAATAGCGAGCGACGGGGGGGCTAGTTCATTTTGAGTAAATAGATTGATCCTGCAAACGCCTTTCCTGAGTACACGACTTTTCAAACTGGTCATACGTATCTCCTGCGTTCATTGATTAACAGGGCGACATTCCGTTATCGCGTGAGTCGCGCCGTTTGCGTCAGTTGGGTGTATTCAATACCTGGCTCCAGACGTGATGGCCCGCTCCGCAAAGTGCTGACTAAGCGCGGATCGAGGCAGCCAGTCTGATTAAAGGCCGGAGGAGATGTTTCCCCAAACAGGGACAGCACTCGGCCTTGTTGTCAGCGTAGCAGGGCGTCTGACACCCGCGAGAGCGTGGAGATATGATCTTTCGCGATAAGTCGCGAAGCCAAAATTGCGAACTTTTGTTTTGACGCATTCGCGATAAAAGGCGGCCTACTAATCGCGAAAAAATAGATGCCATAACTGGAAGTTTACATTTCCCGCACTTAAATAAGAAACGTCCTACAAAAGGAATTTCATTGTTTTCACATAATGCGTGCCATTTCTTAAAACATGAAGGCAGGACAGCGGATGTATGCTCAGTTTCCGAAATCAACAATGGCCATTTCCATTGGTTTGGCATTACTCATGGTTCAACAGCAGGCCACTGCTCGCACGCTGAATGGATCAACTGAAACAATCACCAGCGGTGCCCCGGTCGAAAGCTGGACTTTGCTGAACGAGGCTGTACTCAACGTCAATGGCGCGACGACAAGCGGCATCAGCGCGTTGAGCGGTTCGGTGGTCAATCTTAATCCCGGTGCCTTGGTTCAATCGGGGGGCGTTGGGGTTGCATTGAATCAGGCAACGGGGGTTTTCAATGGGGCACGTATCGAAAGCACGGGCGACTTTGGACTCTTCCTGAACACTGATCTGGCGGGTACTCGCGGCACGGTCGCCACCGTCACCGACAGCACGATCATCGGTCAGGAGCGAGGCGTAAGCGTTGCGGCCGGCGACGTCACCCTGTCAGGCACCACTGTTCAGGGAAACAGCGCAGGCGGAACGGGATTTCTCAACGGCGGTATCGGCATTGCGCTCTTCAACGGGAACGCGACCATCACCGGTCAAAGCTCCATCACCGGCGAACAGAACGGCATTCTGGTCAGCCCGGACGCATCATTGACCAGTCAGCAGAGCAATATCATCGTTGATAACTCTTCGGTGACCGGGACTAACGGAAGCGCCATCATCGTCGGCTCGTTCCGCAATACCCTGGCCTCGTCCTCCGATATCACCATCCGCAATGGCTCGACGCTGAGCGGTGGTAACGGCGTGATTCTTGAAGTCGCCAACAACTCCAGTGCAAGGATCACCGTCGACGACAGCGCGCTCACCGGGGATGTGTTGATCAGCGATGGCTCGACGGGCGCGTTGACGCTGCAGAACAACGCCAGTATCACGGGCAATATCACCAACGTCGCGAACCTGAATCTCAATAACAACGCAGGGGTGACGGGAACCATTACGCGTGCCGATTCGCTCAGCGTTCTCAATGGCTCACGTATCGATGGCGATGTCAGCGACGTGACGACCCTCACTGCCGACGGGAACGCCTCGACGGCGGGCACGATCAGTCGCGTCGCCACCTTCAATGTGCTCAATGGCTCTCGCATCGAGAGCGATGTCGCTGATGTCACCAACTTGAGCGTGACGTCGAACTCATCCTCAACGGGTAACATTACCCGTGTCCAGACGTTTGACCTCGACACCGGCTCGCGCGTCAGCGGACAGGTGAGCGATGTCCAGACCTTCAACGTTTCCGGTAACTCGGAGCTGAGCGGCCAGCTTGCGAACGTCGATCAATTGAACTTGAACAACTCAACATGGATTACATCTGATGGTCAGGGTGTCAGCCGTCTGAACATGAGCGCAGGCTTGGTCAGGCTGGGGGCGGGTGATGGCACCTTTGAGACCCTGAACGTCAGCACGCTGTCGGGCAGTGGCCGGTTCATCATGGATACCGACCTGGCCACGCATCAGAGCGATCTGCTGAATGTCTCCGGACAGGCGGCTGGCGACTATGACTTGCAGATCAAGAACACCGGCGTCGACCCGGTCAAGGGCGAGGATGAACAGCGGGTGGTTCATACCGGGGCGGGCAGTACCGCGCAATTCTCGGTCGTGGGCGGCCAGGTCGACTTCGGTACTTTCGCCTATGAGCTCGAGCAACGGGATAACGAGTGGTATCTGGTCCAGAAATTCGATGACGAGGGCGATCCTGAAGTAACGCCGGGTACGCGTTCGGTCATCGGCCTGTTCAGCGCTGCGCCTACCGTTTGGTATGGTGAATTGAGCAGCCTGCGCAGCCGTATGGGCGAGTTGCGTTACGGCGAAGCCCAAGGTGGCGCATGGACCCGCGCCTACGGAAACAAATACAACATGTCGGCTGCCGGAGGCACCGCCTACCAACAGAACCAGCACGGCGTTTCTTTCGGTGCCGATGCGCCGCTGCCGGTTGCCGACGGTCAATGGCTGGTCGGTGTGCTCGCCGGTTACAGCCGCTCGGACCTGGACATCGCTGCCGGTACTTCTGGGCATGTCGACAGTTACTACCTGGGTGCTTACACCACCTGGTTGTCCGACAGCGGCTACTACGTTGATGCGGTGGTCAAGGCCAACCGGTTCAAGAACACATCCGATGTGCGCATGAGCGACGGAGAAAAGTCCGAGGGTGACTACAACACTTCGGGTATCGGTGCGTCGGTGGAAGTCGGCAAGCACATCAAGTTGCAGGACGACTGGTTCGTTGAGCCATTTGCACAGGTGTCGACGCTGTGGGTGAAAGGCGAGGATTACTCGCTGGACAACGGCATGGATGCCAGCAGCAACAAGGCTGATTCGTTCCTGGGCAAGCTCGGCACCACGGTGGGACGCAACTTCCCGCTGGACAAGGGCGGCTATGTCCAGCCCTACGTGAAGATAGCCGCCGCGCATGAGTTCGCTAAAAGCAATCGGGTCAAGGTCAACGACAACACGTTCAGCAACGATCTGTCCGGCAGCCGCGGGGAGCTGGGGGCCGGTATCGCTGCGCAGTTGACTGATGTGCTGCAACTGCATGCCGATGTCGACTACAGCAATGGTCAGAACATCGAACAACCGTGGGGCGTTAACGTCGGCCTGCGCTACAACTGGTAGTAAAGACGCAACCATTTGTCTCAATGAAAGGGGTCTTCACAGACTCCTTTCTTGCACCTGTATCAGGCGTAGCGTGGCCGGTCTGCGCGCCGTTCGTCGTTATATCCCCTCACAGCAGAAAAGCCCTGCCCAGCCAGCTTTGATCTATGCTGCGCCCCGGCATGAAAGCTGCTTGGATCGATTCAGGGAACGTATGGACTGCAATCGAATCCATGACTGCAGTCCACATGCCCCTACTCGCTGGCAGAGGATTGCCGTATAACGAGCAACGATCGCGTGTTTGGCAACGAAGGACCCACAATAAAAGCTGATGAAGACTCCAAAACGCATTGAACCCCTGATCGAAGACGGTCTGGTAGACGAGGTGCTGCGCCCACTGATGAGTGGCAAAGAGGCAGCTGTTTATGTGGTGCGCTGTGGCAAAGAGCTGCGGTGCGCGAAGGTTTACAAGGAGGCGAATAAACGTAGTTTCCGTCAGGCAGCGGAGTACCAGGAAGGCCGCAAGGTCCGCAACAGCCGCGATGCGCGCGCCATGGCCAAAGGCTCCAAATTCGGGCGCAAGGAAACCGAAGACGCCTGGCAGAACGCCGAGGTGGCAGCACTGTTCCGGCTGGCCAACGCAGGTGTGAGAGTTCCCAAGCCGTTCGACTTCCTCGAAGGCGTGTTGCTCATGGAAATGGTCACTGACGGCTACGGCGACGCGGCGCCGCGCCTGAACGATGTGACGCTGGAGCCCGATCAGGCCCGTGAATTCCACGCCTTCCTGATCCAGCAGATCGTGCTCATGTTGTGTACCGGTCTGGTGCACGGTGACCTTTCCGAGTTCAACGTGCTGCTGTCCCCGGAAGGCCCGGTGATCATCGACCTGCCTCAGGCAGTGGATGCAGCGGGTAACAACCACGCGTTCAGCATGCTGGAGCGCGACGTCGGTAACATGGCGTCCTACTTCGGCCGCTTCGCACCAGAACTGAAGGCCACTCGCTACGCGAAGGAAATGTGGGCGTACTATGAGGCTGGCACTCTGTCGCCTGCCACCGTTCTGACCGGCGAATTCGCCGATCCGGATGACGTCGCCGATGTGAACAGCGTGCTGCGAGAGATCGAAGCCGCTCAGCGCGATGAAGCTCGGCGTCAGGCGGCGAAGGCGGCTGACGATGCGCCGCCGAACAAGGCCGAAGAACCGCCTCCGCCCTGGATGCAGTGACAGAAACAGGAAAAAGCGCTGGAGAGTATTTTCTCAGCGCTTTTTTCTCGCCTTGTCGACCTTGCTTTTCACTGTCAGTGATAAGCAGGGTCCGGGTCCGGTTCAACGGGATTGCAACCGGCAGCGAGGGTCTTGCTGTAACCCACGTACGGTCTCCACGGCTCCAGATTCCACTCGGGTTTCTCCCGTGCCGCAGAGAGATGACACGTCAGTTGGTTGATCATGCCGCGGTTGTTCGCCCAGTATTTGCTCTGTCCGGCTTTTTTAACGATTTCGTAGAACATGTACGCCGTTTCGCTAGGGTCGATGTAGCGGCCGCAAGCAGTGGGGACGAGGGATAGCATCCACTCGTTGAACGGGTAATCGGCGCTGTATCGGTAAACCCATGTGGCGCTCTGAATATATTCGGGACAGTTCTGTGTCACCGCGGGTTTGAGAGGCTTGCTCAAGGGTTTCCCGGAGGTTGGGGGTTCCGCCGCGATTGCGTTTACGGTCAGCAGCAGTCCGACGGTGGCTAACGTCCATGTTTTCATGAAAAGTCTCCTTTCGTTGCTCAGCGCTTGAACAACTGCTTGACCAACTTGTACGCGCTGACGATGAAGTTGTAGTTGGCGTCGCGGGTTTGCGGGTCGATCTGTTCGATTTCAGACCCTGCGGGCTCCGATCTGAGGTTGTCGACCCGCAGAATCTGTGAATAGTAAATTCTATCGTCATCAAAGCGTTTAAGGCTGTAGTTGAACAATACAGGTAACCCTTGGTTCCGAGCGGCCCATGCCGGGTCAATGGTGAAGTTAATGTAGTTGCCATCGAATTTGCGAGCGGCGCTCTCAACAGTGTCACCGGGTTTTCCAATAAAACGGACTTGGGCTGTGTAGTAGCCCACTTCGAATTGGACCCGGATATTATTATTGGTAGGGCTGTTGATGCTAGGGGCCTCGATGTAGCCTGAATACCCGGTGATGGTGAGGATTCTTGAGGTTGATGTATGTGTCACCCCGTCGCGTTTCACGGTGTACGTAATAGTTGCATTGAAGTGGATGGCGTCGATGATGTTGTACATGGAAATCTTGAACACAACTTGTGTGGATTCGTTGGTGACCGTAAACACGTCGCGCTGCGTGTGCACTCTTCCAGAGAAAGAGCCTTCAACCTCATCACCCACTTTCATTCCGTAGAGAGGGATTTCTACATAGCCATCGCCTTCATGAGCGTAATAATCGATGAGTTCACGGTCGGGATCACCTGGAGCGGGTGTGGCGTTTCTGAAATGCGCTCTGGTGAGATTCATTTCCTCTTCCACCACTTGCACGGTCCATGGGGCGGACTGCTTATCCTCGACATGCGCAGTAAAAACATGCTGCCCAAGGGGGAGGTCAGGGGTGGGGCCATATGTCCATGACCCGTCAGCGTTGACCGGTACGACGGCTACCTGAATATTATTTCTTCGGATCTGCACGGTTTCGGCGCGAATGTTGTGATCGCTCGACATGATTCAGATCCCTCTGGTGCACTGAGTGAGTGTTAATAAACTAGAGGTATAGCGCGTCGAGTGTGATTTTGCTTCATATCATTTGGCGATAAGGTTGAAGTGGCCTATTTCGAATCGAAGTCAGGCTGTCGATTGGCTGCCTTTGCGATGAATGTTCCGTTGGTTATTTCGAAATGTTATCGAGTGCTGTCATTTTTGACAGTGTCTATTGGTTGCGTTAAGTCGCAAGATAAATCCTCGTGAGGTTATCCGGCGATCCTCGCCGGAGGACTAACAAGGAGGTAGCACATGGATAATTTAAAAAGGCTGGTGTTGTTTTCGTTCACGGCGGTCATGGCGTCATGTGTGAGTGTCGATCACACCGCGCCTCCCGTTATACAGCAGGATGGGAGTGTTCAGGAAAATCTGGGTGAGCAAGTTGCTCGACATCTGACGACCCGCTACAACGATACCCGTGCCAACTGTGACACCCCTTCCCAACCCAGCTTTTTATGCAACGGTGTCATGATCAGAGGAACAGCGAGCAATCCCACTTATCACGTCTGGGAAAACAGCAAGGAGTCCAAGGAAAAAGGAGGTGTGTCATTTGCGTATTTAAGATCAGACACCGACTTTCGCAACTTGCCGCTGAACTACACGAACGGCTTTATTTTTAAATCTTATAAACATGCGGAAGGAAAATTTCGACCCGAGGTGCTGTGTTCGTTTCCTGTGGATGCGTGGACCGCATACAGACCGTCGGATGGAGGATGTGGTGAGTACCCCGGCTATGCAGGCAGTGGGCTCTGTCATTTGAACGGTGTCACCACAGCTGCGCAATGGTGGTCGCGCTACAACTCTCATCCTTCCAGCCGATACGCCTACCAATGCGGTTTTGATGTCCGGGATGCGCGCAATGAACTTGCAGGACCAGCGTTTGCGGCGAGTGTTGAGGCGCGGCGAAATTATCTGGGCGCTGAGGGCTATGGTCTGAACAACGAACTCATCATCAAGGCCTGGGCTGACAATCTGGGTGGGACTTTACCGCTAGAGGCCTTTTTCTACGTTTATGGAACAGGTGGCCTGACCGACGCTCGGCGCAATCAAACCGACTTGAAAAACATTAATGGCATTGTGATTCCCATCATTAGTGTCAGGTTCGCGCCCACGCAAACCGGAGTTGCCACCTTCTACTACATCGCTAGTGACCAGGCCGAGACCATGCCTCCTGCAGAGCCGTGAAAGTCGTGTTCGAGCATCAGGATCTGGCACAACACCCGCCCGACTCCAGATCCTTCAATATCGGGCAATCCGGTCGATCATTGCCCTGGCAGTGCTCGACCAGATCCTGCAACGTGTTCCGCAATCCCGCGAGCTCTTCAATCTTCTGGTTCAACTCGACGATATGTTTGTGCGCCAGTGCCTTTACGTCCGCACTGGCGCGCGCTCTGTCCTGCCACAAGGTCAGCAGCTTGCCGACTTCCTCCAGTGAAAACCCCAGATCGCGAGAGCGTTTGATGAAGGCCAGGGTGTGCAGGTCGTTGGTGCTGTACAGGCGATAGCCGCTGTCGGTGCGGTTGGCAGCCTGGAGCAGGCCGATGGATTCGTAATAGCGGATCATCTTGGCGCTAAGGCCACTGCTTTTTGCCGCTTGGCCGATGTTCATTGGTCGTCTCCTTGGTCTGGCGTTTGCTCAGCGGGCTTCCAGGTTTTCAGTAGCAGCGCGTTACTCACGACACTAACGCTGGACAAGGCCATCGCCGCGCCCGCCAGTACCGGATTGAGCAGGCCGAATGCGGCGAGCGGGATGCCGATCAGGTTGTAGACGAAGGCCCAGAACAGGTTCTGACGGATCTTCGCGTAGGTCCTGCGGCTGATGTCGAGGGCGGCCGGGATCAGACGTGGGTCGCCGCGCATCAGGGTAATGCCCGAGGCGTGCATTGCGACGTCGGTGCCGCCGCCCATGGCGATGCCGATATCGGCTGCAGCGAGGGCGGGTGCGTCGTTGATACCGTCGCCGACCATGGCGACCACACCGGTTTTTTTCAGCTCGACCACGGTGGCGGCTTTGTCGGCAGGCAGCACCTCGGCGTGGACGTCGACGATGCCTAGCGCATCGGCGACGACTTTGGCGCTGCCGCGGTTGTCGCCGGTCAGCAGGTGGCTGCTGATGTTGCGCCTGGTCAACTGTTGGATGGCCTGCGCAGCGCCGGGTTTGAGGGTATCGCCGAAGGCAAACAGCCCTAACACCTTACGCTGCGGTTGCAGTTCGATCAGCCACGACAAGGTTCGGCCTTCGGCTTCCCACTGTTGCGCGGTGTCGGCAAGCGCCCCCATGTTCAGGTCGCTTTCTTCCAACAGGCGTTTATTGCCCAGCGCCATTTCGCGGCCATGCAAAGTGCCCGCAATGCCTCGCCCCGCCAGCGAGCGGCTGTTGCTGACATCCTCAGGTTCAAGCCCGCGCTCGCTGCACACGTCCAGCACGGCTTTGGCCAGAGGGTGCTCACTGCCGCGCTGCAATGCGCCCGCCAGTTGCAGCAGCGTGTTTTCGTCGTCGTCGACTGCGGTCATGTGCGCGATGCGAGGCGTGCCGGAGGTCAGTGTGCCGGTCTTGTCGAACACCACTGCAGTGACTTCATGAGCACGTTCCAGCGCTTCGGCGTCCTTGATCAGAATCCCGTAACGCGCCGCCACGCCAGTGCCGGCCATGATCGCGGTCGGCGTCGCCAGGCCCAGTGCGCAAGGGCAGGCGATCACCAGCACCGCCACCGCGTTGATCAACGCAGCTTCCAGCGATGCCCCTGCCAGCAGCCAACCCACCAGAGTGACCACGGCAATCAGCAACACAACCGGCACGAACACCTGACTGACTTTATCCACAAGTTTCTGGATCGGCGCCTTGGCCGATTGCGCGTCTTCGACCAGCCGAATGATGCGCGCCAGAACGGTCTCGGCGCCCAAAGCCTGAGTGCTGACCAGCAGACGGCCCTCGCCATTGATTGCGCCGCCGGTAACTTTGTCGCCGGGCTGTTTGGGAATGGGCAGGCTCTCGCCGCTGATAAGAGCTTCGTCGGCGTGGCTCTGGCCCTCGATCACTTCGCCGTCCACCGGGAAGCGTTCGCCGGGTTTGACCAACACCCGATCGCCGACCTTCAGCGCGCTGATCGCAACGTCATGCTCCTGGCCGTTGATCACCTGAATCGCCCGCTCCGGACGCAACGCCTCCAGCGCGCGAATGGCACTGGCGGTCTGACGCTTGGCGCTGCTCTCCAGGTATTTGCCGAGTAGCACCAGCGCAATGACCACGGCCGAGGCTTCGAAATAAAGATGCGGCATTGTGCCGGGCGCAGCGATCAGCCACTGATAAATGCTCAGGCCGTAACCGGCGCTGGTGCCCAGTGCGACGAGCAGGTCCATGTTGCCGGCGCCGGCGCGCACGGCTTTCCAGGCCGCGACGTAAAAGCGTGCACCGAGGAAGAATTGCACGGGGGTTGCCAGCAAAAACTGCAACCAGGCCGGCAACATCCAGTGCACGCCCAAGGGTTGCAGCAGCATCGGCAGCACAAGCGGCAGGGCGAGGACGATGGCGAGGATGAGGTGCCAGCGCTCGCTGTCGTGGCGCTTGCGCTGGTCGGCTTCCTGAACAGAAGGGTCCTGCTCCAGGCTGGCGCCGTAGCCCGCTTTGTCGACAGCGGCGATCAATGTCGCGGGGTCGATCTGCTCGAGCACTTCGACGTGTGCGCGTTCGTTGGCGAGGTTGACGGTGGCGTTCTTCACGCCAGGGACTTTGCGCAAGGCGCGCTCGACACGACCCGCGCAACTGGCGCAGGTCATGCCGGTAATAGGCAGGTCGAACGTTTCAAGACTGGACATCGTGGGCACTCCTTGAAGGCGATTGCCAGCAAGGATCAACCTTGCCACGTTGGTAAGGTCAAGTCTCGATTTTCGTGATTATCGGTTTTTGTTCCGTGCAGCCGTCCGGCGTGCTGACTGATGTGGATTCACGGGCGACACCGCCGGCAAGCCGGACTGCTACAGAAGGATGGATTCAGGATTCAGGTTCGGATGTCGATGTGGTCGAGCGAGCGTTCGACCACGGCTTTGGCCATGTCGATCAGGTGCACGACGGAAAACGCCAGGTCGCGTTTGCTGCCATTCAGGCAGTCGGCGCTCTCGTACGCGGTGGCCTTGGCACAGCGCAACAGATCGGAGAGGTGGGCCAGGGATTCTTCAATGGTTGGGGCGGGTGGGTCGGGGGTGATTTTGAGCATTGCGTGTATCTCCGTGAGGTGGAGCCACCGCATGGTTCGCTGCTATCGAATCAGGTGGTGGCTTTGACACGGGTTAGCAGACCGGATACGGAGCAAATCCAGCGCACTCGAAAGTGCCCCGCGCAAAGCCACCATAACGGTGGTGTCGCAATGCTACGTAACGTCATTCAGGCTGCTAAACCCGGTCGCTGATGTTCAGCGACGGACGCAGCCTAGAGAGACAAATCACGAGGCACAAGCGGGTGGAAGTTTCTAGGAAATGTCTCTCGCAAGAAAGAGAGAAGGCTGTAAGAAAGGGGCTACAAACCGGGAGATGTGTTGCAGGAAATGGCTTTTCACCGACATTCCGCCATCGCTGCCGTCGTGACCTCCGGCGTCTCCCACAGGTTTTGCAGAGAGCCGGGATTTTGAGATCGACACAGACTCGTCTCGGGACAACGATGGGGAGGCAACGAGTCACAGGTTTTGAGGGGTGCCCGGATTTTGAGAACGACACGAAATCTGTGGGAGACGTCGGAGGTCACGACGACAGCGATAGCTGACTGCCAGCCAACACATATGTAACTGACACAGCGCTTCCGTCAGCAAGCCGACCCAGCGCTTTAGCCATCAATAATTCAGATCAGCCTTCTTCAGATACATGCCATTGGGTCCCGACGCGATCCGGTACTTGAGCACGTCTCCGGCATTGATGTGCAGCCGCGTGTTGTTCTGCGCTTCAATGCCCGGCGAGCAACCCGGCATTTGGCCCGGCAACACGCGCAGCCGCACCGACAGATCGCCTGCTGGCAGATTGAAGGAGCGCGACTCTTCTTGGAACAGACGCCCGACCAGCTGATCCTGCATATAAATGCCGATCTCGCAGGACGTGGCGACTTCCAGCCGCTCGCGGGAAATGATGAGTACGCCGTAATCCTGGTCGGCCTGCGCCCAGGATGCGGAAGCCAAGAGGCCGATAAAACCTGCGATGCGAAAGCCTGACCAGCGCATTGCCGATTCTCCTGATATTCGTCGATGAAACACTTTGGCCCAGAGGCTCGCGGAATACCAGCCCGGCAGATTCAACAGAAACTTGACCTTGCCATGGTGGGAAGGTCGAAGATGCCGTCATTCAGCGATCTTTACTCAACCGAGGAGTCATCTCATGCAGGTATTCAACGTTCAAGGCATGACCTGCGGACACTGCGTCCGCGCCGTTACCAACGCGATCAAAGGCGAAGACCCGGCAGCCGAGGTGCAGGTAGATCTGGGCAAGGGGGAGGTCAAGGTGCAGAGCCAGTTGGCGGCTGAACACATCATCGGCCTCATTGTGGAGGAAGGTTACAGCGCAAAAGTGGCTTGAAAAGCCTCAGTCAGTCCACCTTGTAGCCTGTGGGAGGGAGCTTGCTCGCGAAGGCGGTATGCCAGTTCACATCAAACTGCCTGACTCCCACCGACTACCTGTAGCCGCACGGCTTGCCGGCGGTGACGTTCTCAGAATCGCCACCGCCGGCAAGCCGTGCGGCTGCGGGTGGTCACCTCCTGTCCACGTGCGTCGCGTTCAATAGTGATACCACTTCAACTCCAGCATCACTTCATTCACTGGCGAACTCAGCTGGCTGAATTCCCGCTGCGCGCTGAGCCGCAGCCCCAGATTTCGCGACAATTCCCACTGCTGATTCAGACTGATATTGCGCCGCACTTCGCCGTTGGTGAAGTAATCGCCCTTGGTCTCCAAGCTGAAATTGCCCAGCGGATTGCGCCACAGAACCCCGGTATTGAACCCTGCTGCCGGTGACACGAACGCATCGAAATCATTGTTGTGCTCAATCCGAACGGTGCCCAGCGCAAAGCCCAGCACATCTTCACCCAGCTTCCAGGTGCCGCCGGCGCCGCCATTCACGTGGCTGACCAGATTTTCGTCACCGTGCTTGCCCAGCACACGCTCAAGGCCGCCCGCCACTTGCCATGACCAGGGTTGCAACAGCTCGTTGCGCGGCGTCAGCGAGCGAATGGTGGCCAGATCCAACTGCTGCACCTGCCAGCGGCTGTCCTCGTACTGACGCAGTTTGAGCTGAAGAATTTCGATCTGCGCCCCCAGCGGGAAGCCGTAAGCGTTGTCGTTCAGATCGTGATACGCCATGCGCAGGCCGTATTCGGCGAATGCCTTGTCATCCCGCGTGCCGGCGCCCAATTGCCAGGTGCGCGATTCGTGGCCGTCTTCCGGCAACCCCGGACGTTCGATTTCCAAGGCAGGCGGCGGATTGGTGCTGATCGCCCGCAGCAAGTCGTAACTGCGCTGCGAGCGCGCGGCATCGCGTTCCTGGCCATTGGCGCGATAACGCTCCAGGCGATACGACGCGTCCTGAATCAACGCCCGACGATCCTTCGGCAGTGCCAGATAGTCAGGGGTTTGCATCTGTTGCTGATCGGCGCTGACCTTCAATACCCACTGTTTCTCGTCGTGGTTCAGCGGCTCGGCACGGCTGAGCAATTCGCGCTCCCTGGACGGCCGATAGTCGATCTTCTCCACCAGGCCGGCGTCCTTGACCGCGCGCACGGTATCGGTGGGAATCGCGGTCAGACGAAACTGCGGCGTAAGGTCCAGGCTCGGGCGCGCGACCTGCAGCAGCTCCAGCAATCGATAGGAGCAGTTTTCGTCGAAGAAGAAATAGCCGAAGCGAATCTGTTTGAGTTCCCACACATGTTCGACCATGCGCTGGGTTTCTTCAGGCGTCAGATTGAGGCGGTACTCCCACAGGTCTCGGTTCTCGAGACTACGGTATTCGGAGAGTTTTTCCTGATACGGCACCAGCGCGAACAGCCCTGGATAGCCACCCATCAGCCCTTTCCAGGCATACAGGATGCTGTTGTCCGAGCCTTCGATGTAGGCGCCGAAATTGATCGCGTAACTGAGCAGCGCAGTGTTGTTCTTCTGCACGTCTGCCTGATCAATGCGTAGCAAAGTGTGGCCAAACATCGACGAGGGGCTGTTCAAATAGGCGGCTGGGAAGATCATCACCGTGCTGTCCGGCGCCACGTCAGAGAACCACTTGTTGAACTCCTTGCAGTCCACTGCGGGCAGATCGGTCAGCTTCAATTCATTGCGCAGAAAGCGCGTGCGCGAGGGGTAGACGCATTGCGGATGGGCGTCTTCCTTGCCTTTCACTACGGGCCGGTAAATGGCTTCGAGGGTCGCTGCCAGTTCGGCCTTGGGGTCGTGGGCACCATCGACAGCGAGAAAGAATTTCGGGTCGTCGACATAGCTGCGCCAGCCACCGAGCTTGCCGGCTTCGTAATGGCCGATGGCAATCCAGAATCTGGAATTGGCCAGTTGCTGCAAACGATCATCTTCGACGTGAGGCGCGGCATACAGCGGGGCGCAGACACAGAGCGCCAGCCAGGCAAGGCGTTTGAGCATAGAGAGGCAACTAGTAAGGGGTCGTCAGGAACAGTGAAGTCCTGCCCTCTGCGTGCAGAGGGCAGGTTGACTCGACTTTAGGCTTGGGTTGCGTATTTGGCCAGAGCCGGATCGTTTTTCAGTACGTCGATGGTGTTGGTGTGAACGTCTTCAGCAGTGGCGTCAGCCTTGTTGAAGATTTGCTGGTAGTGCTCGTGGGTGACTGCGGCGAAATGCGCACGGTCTTCCGGTGCAACGCCCAGCACGACCGCGTAGGTCGTGAGTGCTTCGCCCTGGCCCATCGCCATGTCTTTGGAAAGCTCGTCCATCATGCCGTTCATGGCGATCCAGGATTTGCCGCCGTAGGTCAGCGCGCTGTTGGTGGAGCAGCCGTTGGTGCCTGAGGTCATGCCGAAGGTGGCGTTACCGGAGGTGCCGTTGGTGGTGGAAGCGAGGAAGTGGGCCGGCGTGCCGCGCTGGCCTTCGAACAGCATGTTGCCCCAGCCGCAGTCTGGGCCGCCAGGGGCTTGAGCCATGGCGTTGATGGACACAGCGGCGAAGAGAGTACCAAGAAGAATCCGTTTCATAGCTTTAGTCTCTGTTGTTTCAACCAAGGGTCGGATCCTGGCCGATACGGGCGCCAGGTCGGGCCGGTTCTTCGAATTGTTACCGACCGCGCAACTTGGAGTTTAGGCACGATCTGATCGTTCCGTGGTTTATTACGGTTTGTTGTATGCAGTCCGGCTCGTAAATGCTTGTAGGAATGTTCATCAGTCAAAAAAATATTCCGGTGGTTCTTGCCTTGCCAGTCTGGTGCGGCGAGCGCCAGAATGCCCCCATCTGCCCCGCCTGATGTAAGGATGTCCGATGCCCGATCCTGTTGCTGCCAGCTTGCGACTTGCGCCTGAGGCGCTGACCCGTCCCTTTTCCGCTGAACAGTTCAGCTTCACGACAACCAACGATCTGGAACCCTTTCGCGGCGTGCTCGGCCAGGAACGAGCGGTCGAAGCTCTACAGTTCGGGGTCGCCATGCCGCGCCCCGGCTATAACGTGTTCGTCATGGGCGAGCCCGGCACCGGCCGCTTCTCCTTCGTCAAGCGCTACCTCAAGGCCGAGGGCAAGCGCATGCAGACCCCGTGCGACTGGGTCTACGTCAATAATTTCGATGAGCCGCGCGAGCCACGCGCCCTGGAATTACCGCCGGGCAGCGCCAGTTCGTTCATGGCCGACATAAACGGACTGATCGACAATCTTCTGTCGACCTTTCCTGCAGTGTTCGAGCATCCGTCCTACCAGCAGAAGAAAAGCGCCATTGACCGCGCCTTCAACCAGCGCTACGACAAGGCGCTGGACGTCATCGAGCGTCTGGCACTGGAGAAGGACATTGCGCTGTATCGCGACAGCACCAACATCGCCTTCACCCCGATGCTGGAAGGCAAGGCGCTGGACGAGGCCGAGTTCTCGCAGTTGCCGGAGGCTGATCGGGAGCGTTTTCACAACGATATTTCGGCACTGGAAGAGCGTCTGAACGAAGAGCTCGCCAGCCTGCCGCAGTGGAAGCGAGAATCGAACAACCAGATGCGCCAGCTGAATGAAGAAACCATCATTCTGGCCTTGCAGCCACTGCTGGCACCGCTCTGCGAGCAATATGCCGAGAACGCTGCCGTCTGCGCCTACTTGCAGGCCATGCAGGTCAATCTGCTGAAAACCGTGGTCGAGCAACTGGTCGACGACAGCAAGACCGATGCCCAGGCGCGCAAGCTGCTGGAAGAGCAATACTGCCCAAGCCTGGTGGTCGGTCATTCAGCCAGCGGCGGTGCGCCGGTGGTCTTCGAGCCGCACCCCACCTACGACAACTTGTTCGGGCGCATCGAATACAGCACTGATCAGGGCGCGCTTTACACCACTTATCGCCAATTGCGTCCGGGGGCTTTCCATCGCGCCAACGGCGGCTTCCTGATTCTCGAAGCCGAGAAGATGCTCAGCGAGCCCTTCGTGTGGGATGCGCTCAAGCGCTCCCTGCAATCGCGCAAGCTGAAGATGGAATCGCCACTGGGCGAGCTGGGCCGCATCGCTACCGTCACCCTGACGCCGCAGACCATTCCGTTGCAGGTCAAAGTCATCATCATCGGTGCGCGCTCGCTGTACTACACGCTGCAAGACCTCGATCCGGACTTCCAGGAGATGTTCCGGGTACTGGTGGACTTCGACGAAGACATTCCGATGGTCGACGAGAGCCTGGAGCAGTTCGCCCAGTTGCTGAAAACCCGAACCTCGGAGGAGGGCATGGCGCCGCTGACGGCCGATGCCGTGGCGCGTCTGGCGACCTACAGCGCACGTCTGGCCGAGCATCAGGGGCGCTTGTCAGCGCGGATCGGCGATCTGTTTCAACTGGTGAGCGAGGCGGATTTCATTCGCAGTCTGGCCAACGACGAACGCACCGACGCCGGTCATATCGAGCGCGCGCTCAAGGCCAAGGCGACGCGCACCGGTCGAGTGTCGGCGCGCATTCTGGACGACATGCTGGCGGGCATCATCCTGATCGACACCGCGGGTGCTGCGGTCGGCAAGTGCAACGGCCTGACCGTGCTGGAAGTCGGCGATTCTGCCTTCGGCGTGCCGGCGCGGATCTCCGCCACGGTCTATCCGGGCGGCAGCGGCATCGTCGACATCGAGCGTGAGGTCAACCTCGGTCAGCCGATCCACTCCAAGGGGGTGATGATCCTCACCGGCTATCTCGGTAGCCGTTATGCCCAGGAGTTCCCGCTGGCGATTTCCGCGAGCATCGCACTCGAACAATCCTACGGTTACGTGGATGGTGACAGCGCGTCGCTGGGCGAGGTCTGTACCCTGATTTCAGCGCTCTCGAAAACGCCGCTCAAGCAATGCTTTGCGATCACCGGTTCCATCAACCAATTCGGTGAAGTGCAGGCCGTGGGCGGGGTCAACGAGAAGATTGAAGGCTTCTTCCGACTCTGCGAAGCGCGAGGTCTGACAGGTGATCAAGGTGCAATCATCCCCCAGGCGAACGTCGCAACGCTCATGCTCGACGAACGTGTGCTGCAGGCCGTGCGCGCCGGGCAGTTCCACGTCTATGCAGTGCGTCAGGTCGACGAGGCGCTGAGCCTGTTGGTCGGCGAGCCTGTTGGCGAAGCGGATGAAGACGGGCAATTCCCGGAAAACTCGGTGAATGGCCGGGTCGTTGATCGTCTGCGCGACATCGCGGAAATGCTCAGCGAAGAGGACCTTAAAGAGCTCGAAAAAGAGGCGCCACAATTACAGCCGGAACTGAAAAGTTGACTGTTTGACGTCAACTAATCGGGGCGCCTGATGGCCAAATGACCATTCGGCGCCCTTTTTGTTTTCGCTCTTTTCTTGCGGGGTATTTGTTCGATATTGTCGCCATGCAGCAGTTGTCAAATGGACTGACGCATTTCCGAAGCGGTTCGAGGGAATGAATACTGCAATAAATGAGGAGCTTCGCCATGCCGCGCAGCCTCTGTCTTACTCGCCAATGCCTGGGTCTGGTGACCCGTATCGAATGTGTGATTCGCCCCCTGTCCGGTGACAACGGCATGTGGACTTTGCTATTCGCCGCCGGGATGTCCGGGGAACAACCTTCCGCGCTCAAGGCCCAAGGACCTTTCCATGGTCCGGTCGCTGCCGAGTCGGTGCTGGACGCTATCGCCGAAAGCCTTGCACTGCACGGTTATCAGACTGCGGAAGAAATACCGATCTGGAGTGTTCATCTACAGGGTGAGTTGCGACGGATCAATGGTGACGCGTCCCATGGCCAGCGAACTTCTCCGGCCAACTGACATGCAGTAAAACCTCGACGAAAGCCGCGCCTGTTTTTCTGTCACACAGAGTTGTTGCGGGGAGTTCGTCGAGCGTTTCCTCACAAGTTAATTGTTTCAAGTCTTGTCGCAATGGCTTGTGCTACACGACCTTCGCCCTATACTCGCGGGCTTTCAATTAACTGTGAGCTTCAATGGAACGTTTTATCGAAAATGCCATGTACGCGTCGCGCTGGTTGCTGGCGCCGATCTACTTTGGCCTCTCTCTGGGACTGCTGGCGCTGGCGCTCAAGTTCTTTCAGGAAATCTTTCACGTCATCCCCAATGTGTTTTCGCTGGCCGAGTCGGACCTGATTCTGGTGCTCCTGTCGTTGATCGACATGGCGCTGGTCGGTGGCTTGCTGGTCATGGTGATGATCTCCGGTTACGAAAACTTCGTCTCGGAACTGAACATCGACGAGGGCAAGGAAAAGCTCAGCTGGCTGGGCAAGATGGACTCTTCGTCGCTGAAGATGAAAGTCGCGGCCTCCATCGTTGCCATTTCGTCCATCCACCTGCTGCGGGTGTTCATGGACGCCAAAAACATCGAACCCCAATACCTGATGTGGTACGTGATCATCCACATGACCTTCGTTGTGTCGGCGTTTGCGATGGGCTATCTGGACAAGTTGACCAAGCACTGATGCCCTGAGTCGATCTCTCTCTTTAGCAGTCCGGCTGGCCGGCGGTAGCGATCTTGAAGACGCTGCCGCCGGCAAGCCGGGCTGCTACGGTAGGCTCGCTGAGATTCGATCGAAATCGAAAAGACCAACGGCACTGCGCAAACCTTGTACTCCGGTCAGAGTGAGCGAGACTTGTGTTTCGCTCACTGAAGCCCGGAATCTGCTCATGAACCTCCAGGAACTCACCACTCACGCCCATGCCGGTAGGATTGACGAGCTCAATCTGATCTCTATGGAAGGCGGGATTTACCTGCTTGAGGCGCGCATGCATGGCGCGGCCCACCCCCTCAACGACGCTCAAGGCAAAACCCTGCATTTGCGCTCGGTCGAACATGCGCGTGATGTGCTGCATTCGGTTACGCCCATGCCCTTCAATCTGGTGCACGCAGTGGTTCACGATGAAATGTGCGGCATCCACGACACTGACGAACAGACCGTCCGGGTGCCGATTTCCATTCGTTCTGCATGGTGACCCGATACTGCCCGTCTAGGGACGAATGACCAGATGTGCTAGGCTGCTCGGCCTTTTAGTTCAGGGCGCCTGCGGGCGTTCTTCAAGCGGAGCAGTGTCATGTCCGAAGTCAATCTGTCCACCGACGAAACGCGCGTCAGCTACGGTATCGGCCGTCAGCTGGGCGACCAACTGCGCGACAACCCGCCACCGGGTGTCAACCTGGACGCGATCCTGGCCGGTCTGACCGACGCTTTCGCTGGCCAGCCAAGCCGCGTCAGCCAGGAAGAAATGGCGGCGAGCTTCAAAGTCATTCGTGAAATCATGCAAGCCGAAGCAGCTGCCAAGGCTGAAGCGGCCGCTGGCGCAGGTGTCGCATACCTGGCCGAAAACGCCAAGCGTGAAGGCGTGACCACTCTGGAGTCGGGCCTGCAGTTCGAAGTCATCACCGCAGGCGAAGGCGCTCAGCCAACCCGCGAAAGCAACGTGCGTACTCACTACCACGGCATGCTGATCGACGGCACTGTGTTCGACAGCTCCTACGATCGTGGTGAACCTGCTGAATTCCCGGTCGGCGGCGTGATTGCAGGCTGGACCGAAGCGCTGCAACTGATGAAAGCCGGCAGCAAATGGCGTCTGCACGTTCCTAGCGAACTGGCCTACGGCGCGCAAGGCGTTGGCAGCATCCCGCCGCACAGCGTCCTGGTGTTCGACGTCGAGCTGCTCGACGTTCTGTAATTTGCGCCAGCTATAAGCGACAAGCTTTAAGCTTTACGCAGTTCGTTGCCGAGTGGACTCGCGAAGTTCACTCGGTAATGTCGGTTCCATGCCGATCATCAATGCAGTTCACACGCCGGGCGCAACGCTCGCGCATAGCAGAACAGAAACAGGCTGCGCACCATCTCCTTTTGAATCCCCGGCTCTGTTGAGCTAAGACTGTGGACGTCCAGGTCGCCCTGATCTCGCAATTCGTCCAGCGCATCTTCTTCCAGCACCGCACACACCTCGCCAGTTTCGCGATGCAGGATTCGCAGATAAGGGTGTGGCCGATCCAGCCAGGCGTCGATCAGATAAGTCATGTTCGTTCTCCTTGAAAGGTTTCAATGAGAATAATTCTTATCTGAGGAATAGCAAGGATCTATTTGAGATTAATTCGCATTTTCGCAGGTCGTTCAATTTTCCGCCTGCTGGATCCCTGTAGCCGTCCGGCTCGCCGGCGTTGCGATTACTGACACGCCACCACCGCAAGCCGCACTGCTACGGGGCTGAGAATGTTCCCCCAACAAAAAGCCCGTCGCATGGACGGGCTTCTGTTGGGGGCCGGGACAGATCAGTGCGTGCGGGCGACTGCGAATTCGCTCAGCTCGATCAGCGCGTCGCGGTATTCGCTGGCGGGCAGGGCGTCCAGGCAGGCGATGGCGCGGGCAACGTAGTCGCGGGCCAGTTGCGCGGTGTAATCCAGCGAACCGGACTTCTCCACAGCCTCGCGAATGCTTTCCAGATCTTCCAGGCCGCCTTTCTGAATTGCCTGACGCACCAGTGCAGCCTGTTCAGGCGTGCCTTCGCGCATGGTGTAGATCAGCGGAAGGGTAGGTTTGCCTTCTGCAAGGTCGTCACCGATATTCTTGCCCATGGTTTCTGCATCGCCGCGGTAGTCGAGCAGATCGTCCACCAACTGGAATGCGATGCCCAGATGATCGCCGAAGGTGCGCAGTGCTTCGCTCTGCTCAGGGCTCGCCTTGGCCAGCGCCGCCGCGCTGTGGGTCGAGGCTTCGAACAGCATCGCTGTCTTGCCGCGAATCACTTCCATGTAGGTTTCTTCGGTGGTGCTGGCATCACGAATCTTCGACAGCTGCAGGACTTCGCCCTCAGCGATGACGCGTGTGGCCTTGGACAGGATCTGCATGACCGGCATCGAACCGAGCTCGACCATCATTTCGAACGAGCGTGAATAAAGGAAGTCGCCGACCAGCACGCTCGGGGCGTTGCCCCACATGGCGTTTGCGGTCGAACGGCCACGACGCATGCCGGACATGTCGACGACGTCGTCATGCAGCAGGGTCGCGGTGTGCAGGAATTCGATGGTGGCCGCCAGCAGACGCAGGTCGTCGCCGCCGCTGCCCAGTGCCTTGCCGCACAGCAGCACGAGCAGTGGACGCAGGCGTTTGCCACCGGCGGAGGTAATGTAGTCGCCGATTTTCGAGACCAGCGGCACGCGCGATGTCAGCTGCTTCTTGATAATGTGGTCGACGGCAGTAAAGTCGTCCGCCACAGCGCGGTAGAAGGCTTGGGGTTGCATCAGCGAGACGTGCTCCAGAAGGGTTGCGCGGCATGCTAGGTTGCAGGCCCCACCCTGTCAAGGCTCGACATAACGCCGCTTGCAAGGCGTTCAAGGCTTGCGTACAATCGCGCACCCTAACTTTCCTGGGCAGCACCTGCCTTACGCAATTGCATGGGAGCCTTTCCAGCCTCATGCAGCCATGCCAGCCAATACCTCTTCCTATAAAGAGCTGGGTGAGCAGGATTTTCGGAGAAATACCATGTCTTATGCAGTAATCGTTACTGGCGGCAAGCAATACAAGGTCGCCCCAGGTGAATACCTGAAGATCGAAAAGCTGGAAGTCGCCACTGGCGAATCCGTTACTTTTGATCGCGTTCTGTTGGTCGCCAATGGCGACGACGTGAACATCGGCGCTC